>Ga0222719_10000351_pt1 | contig 46425 bp, 45 predicted proteins | sample C33_34DmetaG_FD_165039 | JGI IMG/M metagenome (GOLD analysis project Ga0222719, IMG submission 165039) | Estuarine water microbial communities from San Francisco Bay, California, United States - C33_34D | ecosystem: Environmental > Aquatic > Marine > Unclassified | place: USA: California...
AAAATCGACCTTTTAAAAGCTGAAAGTATAGGTGATTTAATTCATGCTGAAACAGAGCTGCAAAGAGAACAAGCTGTTAAATTAGTTCAAGGAAACGCTTCAATTTATTATAATAATATGAGAGAAAAACTAATAAAATCTTTATCTTATATTGAAGCCAAAATAGATTTTGCTGAGGATGATTTGCCAGAAAAAGTTTTAAAAAAAGTACAAAACTCAATTAAAGATATTTATCAAGATATTAAAAAAATTTTAGAAGATAATAAAGTTGGTGAAAAAATAAGAGATGGTTTTAAAGTATCTATTACAGGAGAAGTAAATGCAGGTAAGTCTTCTCTACTAAATTTGATAGCAAAAAGAGATGTTGCTATTGTTTCAGATGAAGCAGGAACTACCAGAGATGTAATCGAGACATATTTAAATATAGATGGTTATCCTGTAATCTTAGCTGATACAGCAGGTATTAGAGTAGCTAAAAATGAGGTTGAGAAAAAAGGTGTATCTTTAGCGCTAGGAAAATCAAAAGAAGCAGATTTGAATATTGTTGTTATAGATAATTCCTCGAAGAGAATAAACGATGAAATAAAAAAAATGATCAACAAAGATACGATAGTTTTGCTAAATAAATCAGACGTACAAGATAAACAAAATCATAAATTTGATTCCGATACAGTGTTAGCATCAGTTAAAGAAAATAAAAACATCGATAGTTTGATTAAAAAAATAAAAGAAAAATTAAGTAAAAAATTTACGTCTAATAATACTGCTTTAATCACTAGAGAAAGACATAGAGTTAAACTTAATCAATGCTTATCAGAAATAGATAACTTTCTTAAAAAAGATCAAAATAAAGATTTAGAACTTGCTGCTGAGGATTTAAGAATGGCTACTCGACATCTTGGAAGCATTGTAGGCAAAGTTGACGTTGAAGAAATACTTGGATCTATATTTAAAGACTTCTGTATAGGTAAATAAAATACCCCTTGTATTCTTAATTTACCTCGCTACATTCATACCATGACGAAACAAAGCTATGACGTAGTAGTAATAGGGGGTGGTCACGCCGGATGTGAGGCAGCAGCAGCATCCGCTAGAATGGGCGTTAATACAGCTCTTTTTACACATAAAATAGAGACAATCGGCGAGATGTCGTGTAATCCTGCTATCGGGGGGCTCGGAAAGGGACATCTTGTTAGAGAAATAGATGCCCTAGACGGCGTCATGGGTGTTGTAGCTGATAAATCAGGTATTCAATTTAGATTATTAAATAGAAGTAGAGGTCCAGCTGTTCAAGGACCAAGAACACAGTCTGATAGATCTCTTTATAAAGAACACATGCAGAAAATATTACTGAATTATAAAAATTTATCTGTTGTAGCTGATCCCGTCACAAAATTTATATTTGATAACAAAGAAAACAAAGTTATTGGTTTTCTATGTCAAAGCGGGAAAGAAATTAGATGCAAGAAATTAATTTTAACTACGGGCACTTTTTTGAATGGTCTAATTCACATAGGACAGACGCAAATACCTGCTGGCCGATTTGATGAAAAACCTTCTACTGGACTTAGCGAACAGTTAGAAAAATATGAGATGAAAATTGGTAGGTTAAAAACAGGAACACCACCAAGGTTAGATGGCGATACTATTAATTATGATGAATTAGAGATGCAGCCTGCTGATGACGATCCATATTATTTTTCATTTTTAACACACAAACTTTATAACAAACAAATTAAATGTGGAATGACTTACACAAATAACATCGTGCATAAAATTATTAGTAACAACATTTCTAAGAGCGCTATGTATTCAGGTAATATTAAAGGTGTTGGACCGAGATATTGCCCAGCCATTGAGGACAAAATAGTTAAATTTAAAGAAAAAGAAAAGCATCAGATATTTTTGGAACCAGAAGGTCTAAAGGACAATACTGTTTACCCAAATGGTATCTCAACTTCTCTTCCAGAGGAGGTACAGTTGCAAATATTGGCTAATATTAAGGGTTTAGAGCAGGTTAAGATGAAGAGAGCAGGTTATGCGATTGAGTATGATTACGTTGATCCTAGAGAGTTAAACGCCACTTTAGAGACTAAGAAAATTAAATCATTGTTTCTTGCGGGACAAATTAATGGAACAACAGGGTATGAAGAAGCTGCTGCTCAAGGTTTAATGGCAGGTATTAATGCAGCTTCAAAAGTTTTAAAAAAAGAAGAATTCATTTTGGATCGTTCAACATCTTATGTTGGTGTGATGATAGACGACCTAATTACAAAAGGTGTTTCTGAACCTTATCGCATGTTTACTTCTAGAGCTGAATATAGATTGACCCTAAGAGCAGACAATGCTGATCAAAGATTAACTGAATTTGGAATAAACTTAGGTTTAGTAAATGAAAATAGAAAAAAGATATTTTCAGAAAAGAAGAAAAACATTTTTGCTTTAACTAAATCTTTACAATCTAGCTATCTGACCCCCAACGAAGCAAAGAAACATAATATTAAAATTGCAATGGACGGTGTTAAAAGATCATGTCTAGAGATCATTGGTCAAAGAAATCTAAATATGGCAAAAATAAGGCTAGTCTTTCCTAATATTCCTTACTACAATGATGTGATAGATAATCAAGTTGTAATAGACGTACATTATGCGGGATACCTTGGCCGCCAGTCACAAGATATTAAATCATTTAAAAAAGACGAAGCGGTAATTATACCAGCTGAGATAAATTATGATTCTTTTAGTGGTCTCTCCAATGAGATCAAGAGCAAGCTTAATAAGGTGCGTCCAAAAACTCTAGGACAAGCAATCCGTATCGATGGTGTGACGCCTGCAGCGATTATTATAATCCTTTCTCACATTAAAAAAATGAAATATAAATTTTCTGCCTAATGCAGGAACAAGAAGTTATAAAATCACTTCAATCTGATCTAAGATTTAATGACACCTCTATTAATAAACTTAAAATTTTTGTTAAAAACGTAATTGATGTCAATAAAGAACATAATTTTATATCTAAAAGCACAGAAAGTGATATATGGCATCGTCATGTTCTTGATTCTGCTCAGTTGGTTAAGTTTATAAGTTTCAAACAAGGCTCTTTAGCTGATTTAGGATCCGGAGCTGGTTTTCCAGGTATAGTGCTTGCTATATTTAACGTAAATTATGACTTTCACGTGAAATTGTATGAAAAATCAGCAGTTAAATCAGCCTTTTTAAAAAAAATTGTAAAAGAACTAGATTTAAATGCTAAAATTTTAGGAAACATTTATGATGATAATATCGATTCAGACTATATAGTCTGTAGAGCATTTAAGAAACTGGATAGAATAATACAAGTTTCACGTGAAATCGCCAAAAAATCCCATAGATTAATAGTTCTAAAAGGTCAAAATGCTCAGGAAGAGATAAATAATGCTTTTAAAAAGAAAAAATACCCTTATAAGTTAGAAAATAGCATGACAAACAATAAATCAAAAATTCTAATAGCTGATTTTTAAAAATGACGACTATAATTTCGGTAATTAATCAAAAAGGTGGAGTGGGAAAGACAACAACGGTAATTAATCTTGCAGCCTCTCTGTCCATAATGGGTCAAAATAATCTTGTTATTGATTTGGATCCACAAGGTAATGCTACTACGGGTCTAGGGAAGAATAATAACGATGAAGAAAACAACATCTATAATTTATTAATAAAAAAAAACAATTTAAAAGACTATATCCAAAAAACTAATATTGAAAATTTAGATATTATTGGTTCGCATGTAAATTTATCAGGTCTTGAGGTTGAAACAGCAAGTGACTCAAAGAGAGCATTTGTTTTAAAAGAAATTCTATTAAACGAGAAAAATGGCGTACTTAAAAAATATGACAATATATTTATCGATTGTCCTCCATCTTTGAGCCTTCTTACTATAATGTCATTAGTTGCATCTGATGAATTGCTAGTACCTTTACAAACAGAGTTTTTTGCTTTGGAGGGAATAACGCAATTAGTAAAAACTATAGATAGAATTAAAGAAAATTTAAATCCTAGACTTTCTATCAGGGGTATACTTTTAACTATGTTTGATAAGCGAAATAAACTTTCATCTGAAGTAGACAGAGAGGCAAGAAATTATTTTAAGGATAAAGTCTATCAGACAGTGATCCAAAGAAATGTAAGATTATCCGAAGCACCATCCCATGGTTTGCCTTGTGTTATTTACGACAAAAATTGTGTGGGGAGCAAGTCCTATCAAAAATTAGCAAAAGAATTTTCAAAAAAAAATAATATAGAAAGTGCAGCATGAACACTGTTAAAAAAAAAGGTTTAGGAAGAGGCCTATCTGCTTTGTTTGGAGATTCATCTGTAAAAGAGAAAAACTTTGACAGAAATGAATTAAATAAAGTTTCAATTAGTGATTTAAGTAGAAACCCTTTTCAACCTAGAGAATTTTTTAATGAGACCAAACTTGAAGAACTGGCTAATTCTATAAAAAAAAGTGGTGTAATTCAGCCTATTGCTGTTAGACCAAAAAAATTGGAACCAGGAAAATATGAAATTATTGCTGGAGAAAGAAGATGGCTTGCAGCACAAAAAGCAGGTCTTCATGAAATACCAGTGACAATATTAGATTTAACAGATGTTGAGTCATTAGAAATTGCTATCGTAGAAAATGTTCAAAGGGATGATCTGAACCCTATTGAAGAGGCTAGGGGATATAAAAGATTATTTGAGCAATTCAAACATGATCATGAAAGCATTTCAAAATTAATGTCAAAAAGTAGAAGCCATATTAGTAATACTTTAAGACTATTAACCCTACCAAAGGATATAATCGGTATGCTGGAAGAAGGCACTCTTACTTCAGGGCAGGCAAGACCTTTAATTGGATTATCTAACTCTTCAGCTATAGCTGAGGAAATTGTTTCAAAAAATTATAGTGCTAGAAAAATTGAATATTTAGTTAAATTAAAAAAATCTGTAAAATCAAAAGATAAATATCACAATCCAAACATTTTACATTTACAAGAAAAAATTGAAAAAATTCTTGGTTTAAAGGTTTTTATTTCTAATAAAAAAAATAATTCTGGCAAAATTACAATAGAATATAAAGATCTTGAGCAATTTGATCTTGTTTCAAATTTGCTTACTAAGAATTAGCAGTATTACAGATATCCAACATCAATTTTTTTACTAAAGAGTTGGGAACAATCGTATAATTAGACTTTATTTTATGTTCGATGGAGTAAATTTCAATAAGTATTTTTTTAATTTTACTAACACTCCATTTCTTGGCTTGTAATAGAAATATAGGTTTGTCTTTCCAAAAAATCGGTGGACGCAATTCTTTAATGGCCTCCTCCAATTTAGAATTTTTAGAAATTTTAATAAATTCTTGAAGTTTTGATAATCGACTATGTATCATATTTAAGTACATAACATTTTTTTCTTTTTCCAAAATTGTGTCACTCAATAATTTGTTTGTTTTACTTATATTTCCCATTAAAGCATGATCTTTAAGAAGATCGAAATCTTCGTTAACACTGATGTTTAGTAATTGTTGCAAGTGTTTTACATTAATTTTCTTATCAATAAAAAATGAAATAATCTTGCTGAGCTCATTTTTTAACTTAATTCTATCTAAGCCACAACTTTCTATAATTGTATTAATAATTTGTTTAGACAATCCATTGTAATCTTTAAGTTTTTCAATAATTATTTTTCTTATTGTTAATTCATCATCAGCGTAACATGCAATAACTCCTTGAGATTTTGATATCTCAAAGTAATTTCTTAATTTAGATTTTTTATCTAAGTTTTCAGAAAATAAATAAATTTTTTGTACACTTAATTTTTTTTCAATTTTCAGTATTATATCCAAAATTTTATCATTTGTTTGGTAGATAAAAAAAATTTTTTTTTCATTAAATAATGAAATATTTAAAATTTCAGAAAAAAAAGGATTGTTATTTTTTAAAATATTGTTTTGATCAAGGTTTATGACTTCTGCGTCTTTGTTGCTTTCTATTATTTTTTTTTTAAGGTCATCTTTGAGTCCAAAATTTTCTCCATAAAGTAATACAATATTCTGATTTAGTAAGTTTATATCTTTTTCTATAAGATAACTTTTAAGAATCATTTAGTGCAATATTTAAGTTTTTTATAATTTCTTTTGTAAGTCTATCAATTAGTATATTGGTTAATTTTTTTTCATTATTCAGTGTTTCTGAATACCTTGTCCCAACATCATAAAAACCAGTTTTAACAATCGTTAAATTATCCTTCATACCATTCTTAATAAAAGCGAAATCTACCTTAGCATTAATTTTAATTTCGTATTTTGTAACTTTATTAGATATATTTTTTTCTTTAATTATTTTTTCTTTATTTGTAAAAATATTTAATTTTATAACATTTATACTCTTTGGGTTTGAACTAGAAATCAGTTTATTTTTAAGTGTATAATTTACTCTTTTATCACCAGATATGTAAATATCGTCAAATTTATAATTGTTAGTATTTGTAACAATTTTAAAGCCGCAACTAGATAATAAAAACAGAAAAAAAAATAATTTTTTGTACATGTCTAATTATTTAATTATATAGTTAATTATTTTACCTTTTACAAAAATAGTTTTATAGATTTCTTTTTTTTCAATAAATTTCCTAGCTTTTGAGTCCTTGCGGATAATTTTATCGATTTGTTCTTCTTTTAAGTCTTTTTGTATGGTTATTATATCTCGAGTTTTTCCATTGACCTGAATTGCAAACTTTATTTCTCCCATTTCATTACTATTAATTTCAGGCCAAATATCAATATTTTTACAATTCAAATTTTCAAGACATTCGTGAGCTAAATGGGGTGTAAATGGTATTAACAATTTCATCATTTTGATTAAACATTCCTTCATTATTTCATTTGTTATTTCCAGATTAAAGTATTTTATAAAAACTTTATAAATTTCATAAAAATGAGCAATACTTACATTAAATTTAAAATCTTCTATCGATTTATCAATTTTACCCGACAAATTATTTATTTCTGAAATAAATTTATTTGTCACATTTCGGTTAATTTTAATTTCTTTTCTAGAAATAATTTGATTATTAAGATTCCAAATCTTTTGTAAAAATTTGTTAGAGGAAGAAACACCCGAGTCTGACCATTGAACGTCTTTTTCTGGCGGACTGTCAGATAAAATAAACCATCTTATAGCATCAGCTCCGTATTGTTTAATCATGATCTCTGGATCAATGGTATTTTTTTTTGATTTTGACATAGACTCCGATGGACCTGTAATAACTTGCTTTTTATCAATTCTGGAAATTAAATTATTTGAAACTTTCTCTACTTCATTAGGATAAAGCCAATTTCCTTTTTCATCTCTGTACGTTTCATGACAAACCATTCCTTGCGTAAATAAGTTTTTAAAAGGTTCTGAAATATTAATTTTTGTGCTTAAACTATTTATTCCTTTTGAAAAAAAACGTGAATACAAAAGATGCAATATAGCGTGTTCTACTCCTCCAATATACTGATCAACCGGCATCCAATATTTGACTTTTTCTTCATCGAAAGGACCGTGTTTATATTTTGGAGAACAGAATCTTAAAAAATACCACGAGGAGTCTACAAAGGTATCTAAAGTATCAGTTTCACGAATTGCTTTTTTACCTGTTGATTTTTGATAAGTGTTTTTCCATTTTGAATGGGCGTTTAAAGGATTACCTTGTGAATTTAAATCAATATCATCTGGTAAAATTACAGGTAATTCACTTTTATCAACAGGAACAACACTCCCATCTTCTAGGTAAATCATGGGTATAGGGCATCCCCAATAACGTTGTCTAGATATTCCCCAATCTTTGAGACGAAATAAAGTTTTTCTTCTACCAATATTTAATTTTTCTAATTCACTTATTATTTTTTCTTTTGCGGCTACAGTATCTAAATTATTTAAGAAATCTGAATTAATTATTAAGCCGTTCCCTGTATAAGCTTCACCTAAATCATCACTTTTTTTATCAGATACAACTTTTAAAATTTCTAATTTATATTTTTTTGCAAACTCAAAATCTCTTTGATCATGCGCCGGACAACCAAAGACAGCACCAGTTCCATAATCCATAAGAACAAAATTAGCAAAATAAATTGGAATTTGTTTTCCTTTTATAAAAGGGTGAATTGCAAATAGACCTGTATTAAAACCTAATTTATCTGCATTTGCTAAAGCTTCTTCAGTAGTACCAGTTTTGTTACACTCTTTCTTAAAAGATTGAAAATCTTTATTAGATTCGAAATTTTTACTTAGAGAGTGATCGTTAGACAATGCTAAAAAACTAGCTCCAAAAATTGTATCTGGTCTTGTAGTAAAGATTTTTATTTTATTATTATTATCATAAATTTGAAAATCTATTTCACAACCAAAAGATTTGCCTATCCAATTTTTTTGCATAAGTTTTACTTTATCTGGCCAGCCTTGTAATTTATCCAAGTCCTCTAACAGGTCGTCAGCTAATTTTGTTATGTTAAAGAACCATTGTGAAAGTTTTTTTCTCTCCACAGTCGCATTTGATCTCCAACCCTTACCATCAATCACTTGTTCATTGGCAAGAACTGTTTGTTCAACAGGATCCCAATTCACGTAGGTTTCTTTTCTAGACACAAGACCCTTGTTGTAAAAATCTATAAAAAGCTCTTGTTGATACTTGTAATAATTTTCATCACAAGTAGAAATTTCTAAATCCCAATCTATAGATAAACCAAGCAATTTCAGTTGGTTTTTCATTGTTTTGATATTTTTTTTTGTCCATTCTTTAGGGTGCAATTTATTTAATTTAGAAGCATTTTCTGCCGGTAAACCAAAAGCATCCCAGCCCATTGGATGCAATACATTAAAACCTTTTAAAAATTTAAATCTCGCAACAACATCACCAATGGTATAATTTCTAACGTGTCCCATATGAATTTTTCCTGATGGGTAAGGAAACATTTCTAAGCAGTAGAATTTTTTACCGTTTTTATTATAAAGTTTTTTTTTAGTAAATTTTTCTTGCCATTTTTTTTCAATTACTTGAAAATTAAATCTTTCCATGAGAACTATTTTTTTTCTTTATCAGATTTTTTTAGTAAAGCTGCTTTACGCAAAATTGAAGATCGAAGTTCATCTTTAATTAATTTGCTATCTGAAATATTAGTCACACAATTAGAGACATTTTTACAAGTCCTCTTGTGAACAATAATTTTTAAGCTATCACTTCTAATTTCATTTGATAAAAAACGTACAGTCAATTTGATCGAGTCCTGGTTGTTCCCATCTGAATACCAATCGGTAATTATAACACCACCAGAATAATCCACAGTAGTTAATGGAAGAAAGTCTAAAGTTTCCAAAGATGCTCGCCACATAGGATTTGAACTACTAAACTCGTAATTAGTTCCGCCAACTTTACCAAGTAATCCACCTATAGATGCACCACGACCTTCTTCAATATTTTTTTTTCTTTTATCTTCACTAGTAATTGGCCTGTTAGGATCCATATCTTTATTGCAAGCTTGCATTAAAAAAAGCGTGGAAATCAAAAAAATTATTTTAAAGATTTTAAATTTTTTCATAAATAGAAGAATAAAATTAGTAATATATCAATTTTAGCAAAAAACATAAAAATCCTCATTTGAGTGAGAAATAGTAGATAAAAATGTGATATTTATGCAACAATTAGAAAAATAAGAGCCTAAAAATATAGATATTCATGTAATTTGCCCGAAATAGAGTAATTTACGACTAAATTGTAATTACAATTTATTAATAATAACAAAAGGAAAAATATGAAAAATATAGCTAAATTATTAGTTGGTATTCTATTTTCTGCTCTAGTTATGGCTCCATCATACGCAGGTGAGATGACAGTAACTGGTGGTGCAACAGCAACATACACAACAAATGGTGCTGACGCTTCTGCAGGTAAAAACATAGGTATCTCTAATGAACTAGACTTCACTGCAAGTGGAGAGCTAGACAACGGTTACACTTGGACTTACCAAGTACAATTAGACGGTGACAATACAGCTAATGACGATACACAATTAGTAATTGGAACTGACATGGGTACAGTAGGTTTCTTCGTAACAGAAGGTGGATTAGGATCTGAATTAGCTCACGGTGTTGGTGCAAATGGTGTTGGTTTTGACTACGCGTCACCATCATCTTTCGTAACGCACTATGACGTGTCTGATTACGCAAACATTCAGTACCACACTCCAGCAGACTTATTACCATTAGGTTTAAGTGTGAAACTTGGTTATGTACCAAACATGAGTGCGACTACTCAGTTATCAGCTAAAGGTTCTGATACTACTTTAACTACACAAGCTGAAGGTAGATCATTAACTATGGCTAATGTTTCAGCTGCACCTATCGATGGTTTAACAATTTCTGGTTCAATTGCAGAAACTGACTCAGAAGGTGGAGATGCAAACGGTGACGACGGTATATCAGCAAACGTTGGTGCTAAATATACTATCGGTCAAGTATCTGTAGGTTACACAGAAGGTGGTTACCAAGCCGCTACTGGTGCTGCAGCAAACGATGAAACAGTTTACTATGAAAACAAATTCTACGGAATTCAGTTTGATGTAAATGATCAGTTGTCAGTATCTTACAACGTTGATGAATCAGAACAAAATACTAGAGCGGCAGTTGCAGTAGCAGCTACAGCAGGTACTAAAACAGTAGTAGCTATGGAGCAAGAAACACTTCAAATAGCTTACACTGTAGGTGGTGCTACAATTGGTATAGCTGACATCGAAGTTGATAATGCAGACTACACAGCAGGTAAAAAAGAAACTCAATCAGTAATATCTTTAGGAATTTCTTTCTAATTATATAATTGATTAAATTTAAAAAAGCCGGTTAATTATATTAGCCGGCTTTTTTTTTATTTCTGATAATAAGGCCAATCCCTTACAATTAATTTTTGAGACATTATTTAAGTTTCTAAGCTTAATCCCTCCAAGAGGAATTAAGTTTTTACATATTTTTAGATAATTATTAAATTTTATTACCCCAAGGTATGGAGCCTTTATATCGTAACTCACTAAAAATAATTTAGAAAGCAATATTACATCACATCCTTGTGCTATTTTCATTCTAATTTCTTTAATGTTATGTGCAGAACCCACTAACTTAAATCGTGAATTTTTAAAAGAAAGGTATTTTAAAGAATTATTGAAAGCTGATAAATATATGCCATCAGCATGAAGATAAGATGCTAATTTAAAATTATTAGCTACATAAAATTTTATGGCTTTTGCATAACAAATTTTTCTAAATTTAAATAATTCAACTTTATTTTCAGTATATTTTTGATTTCTATAGATAATTGAAAACTTGTTACGTATTTTTATGTTTTTTAAATCTATTTCTTTGGTATTTTCAATAATAAGAAAATAATTTTTTTTAAGAGCAAACATATGAACACAATAGTAGATAGATTTGAAAAGATAAAATTGAAAATATTGTCCTTAAAAGCAGATAAACCGGTGAAAATTATAGCTGTAAGCAAAACATTTAATTTAGATTATATTAAACCATTAATAGACCATGGTCATTTACACTTTGGAGAAAATAAAGTCCAGGAAGCCTTAACCAAATGGTCAGATCAAAAAAAAATTAATCAAAATTTACAATTGCATATGATTGGTAAATTACAAACCAATAAAGCTAAGGACGCAGTAAAATTGTTTGACTATATTCACTCTGTTGATAATCAAAAATTAGCTGACACACTTTCAAAATATCAAATAAACTTAAATAGAAATCTAAAATATTTTATACAAGTAAACATTGGTAATGAGTCTCAAAAATCGGGCATACCAGTAAACGATTTAGATGCCTTTTATAATTATTGTACTAATGAGATTAATCTTAAAATCATAGGCTTGATGGTAATCCCCCCTATTGGTCAAAGTGTCGAAAAATATTTTAAATCACTAAGTGAGTTAAATAAATCTTTAGCTCTTGAAAACTTAAGTATGGGCATGTCTGCAGATTATGTCGAAGCTATTAAAAATGGATCAACTTTTGTCAGATTAGGAAGCTCTATTTTTGGTTCACGATCTTAACTTTAGTATTGTTTTTTAATAATTTTATAATTTTTAAAAGATGAATTTTTCTTAGAGCTACACATCCTTCAGTTTTTTTAAAATTTTTTTTTGCAACGTGAATAAAAATTGCACTTCCTTTATTTTTAATTATTGGATTCATGTTATAATCTAATACTAATACAATATCGTAAATATTTTCTTTTTTGTATAATTTCTCAAAACTAAAATCAGATGGTAATTTTATAAGTTTGTTATAATCTTTAGACTCTGGATCATTGCACCATGCCATATTTTTTTTAATTACAATCGTTCTAATTTTTGTGTAAATCTTTTTAATTCTATCTTTTCTGTATAAAATATATTTAATTTTATATTTTCCGACAGGTGTTATTAAATCACCCTCTTTTTTTTTATAACCAATTCCTCTTTTACCTAAAGCACATTTTATTTTATAGTTTTTGTAAGTTAAGTATTTTTTATTAATTAAAATATGCATAAATTAAATGTACAAATTTTAGGTCCATCGTCATTTATTTCAACTTTAAATGAATTAAAAATGTTTTTAAAGTTTAATCCAATATTTGATAAATTGGACGACAATCCTATTCTTATCCTATTTCATATTGACGCCTTAAGTGACAAAGAACAAAAAAACTACATTGATACTAGTAATTGTATCAAAATATGCGCTGGTAATAAAAATAAACTCCTAGGAGGTTTTGATGCAAGTTTAGAACTGCCATCTACTTTAAAAGAAATCAACATTGCTGTGGAGAATGCGGTAGCAAAAAATAAGTTTAATAAAAATTCAGCAATCGAAATCAAAGGTTACTTATTAAATAAAAACGAAAAAAAATTATCTAAATCAGATCAATTTATAATTCTTACCGAAAAAGAAATTCAACTGCTTGAATTATTTTTAAATATTAAAAAGCCGATATCAAAAAATAAAATTTTATCCTCCGTGTGGAATTATGCTACAGATGCAGATACGCATACTGTAGAGACACACATCTATAGATTAAGAAAAAAAATCTTTGATAAATTTATTGATGAAAAGTTTATTCTTAACAATAAAGATGGTTATTATTTTTGAAAAAAAGAAATAAAATAGCTAAAGATCTTTTTACAACTAAGTATAGAAAAAGAGTGGTTAAACCAAAAAAAGGAAAAGGTAGTTTTAAAAGAAAAAAAAACTAATCTAGGTTCTCTTTAAAAAAAGTAATAGTTAAATTAACTGCTTCATTTAACCTTTTTCTATTTTTACCTTTACCACTTTCGTTAGTAATACATTTTTTCCTAGCTTCTTTTCTTGATATTTCAGCTCCGCTATATAAACGAAATGTGTTATCTGGCATTTTAATTATTGGGTCATACCGACACCCATTAACTGCAACACCTTTACCGATTTCACCTTTAGTACTAAAAAAGTGATTAGCTTTAGGGATATTAACTAGTTTTACTTTGTTACCTGCTTTTAATAATTCTTGTTCAAGGATTTTACATGGTTCAACGTAATAATGACTTTCTTCTCCTTTTATAATTAAAACTGGAAAATTAAACTTAACTGGATTTTGAAATAGATTACAACCTGGTTCAGCCGAAGCTATAGCTCTCCATGCGTTTGGATTTTTATTATTGTAAGAAGCACCAATGGTTTTTAATACTTGTTGTGCACCATAACTAAAACCGGTGTAAAAAAATTTTTCTTTATCAAACCTTTCATCTTTAATTAAAATTTTTCTTAATTCATTTGCATAATTTAAAGCATCAGGAAAACGTGTTTTTTCATTTGCTCTAACAGGTTTTTTATAGAATGCATCAATGGCAGCAACAGCAAAACCCTGCTTAGTACCTTCTTTTATAACTCTTTTTGAATATTCATCAGTAGCTCCATCTTGAATTTTTTTGCCATCCCTCGTACTACCATGTTGAGTTATAATTAAAGGTATCTTTCCCGTGATTTTTTTAGGAAAAGAAATTTCTACTAAAACTTCAGAATGATTTGGAAATTTTTGATCAGCACTATTAAATTTTAAATATTCAGCAGCTGAAACATTAAGAAAGATTAAATAAAAAAAAATTGTTATATATTTAATCAATTAAGTCTCGCACCTATTATTTGAATGACTTTTGAGGACATTTCTGTTCCTGTATCTAAACTTTCTTTAGTTGATTTGTTATTAATTAACCCATGAAGAAAACCACCTGCAAATAAATCTCCCGCACCTGTTAAATCTTTAATCTTGAGGTTATTCTTAGCAGAACATTCTACGATTTCATTTTTATTTATTGCAACCGCACCTTTGTCTCCACGAGTGACAACAATTAACTTATTTATTTCTTTAGCAAAATTAATTACTTCATCAAATTTTTTAACATCAATTAAAGACATAATTTCTTGCTCGTTTGCAAACGTGATATCTAATTTGTTTTTAACTAAATCTAAAAAATGAGGTTTATGTCTCTCTACACAAAATAAGTCTGACAGTGACATTGCGATTTTATTTGCACTATTTATAGCTTTTTCAAAAGCTTTCTTTGGCTCACCTTCATCCCAAAGATATCCCTCAAGAAATAAAACTTCACTGTTTTTCACTGCATTTGTATCAATATCGTTATCATTAATTTTTCCTGCAGTACCAAGAAAAGTTATCATGGTTCTCTCGGAGTCAGGGGTAATTAATATTAAACAAGTTCCAGTGGGAATTGACTCCTTTTTTTTTGAGTAGAAGAACTGTACATTTTCTTTTTTTAAACCTTCTTCATATTTGTTTCCTAAATCATCATCACTTATTTTTCCAATAAAGCCTACTTTATTTCCTAGTTGCGAGAGACCTACTATTGAGTTTGCCACCGAGCCACCAGAAATAGTTTCTTCTATTTTAAGAGTTGATAATAATTTTTTAAATTCAGTCTCATCAACAAGCTTCATTGTGCTTTTTGTTAAATTATTCTGAGTAATAAATTGATCATCAACTTTACAAATGACATCAACGATTGCGTTTCCAATTCCTAAAATTTTCATTTAAGCCTTTTTGGTTTTAATAGGTTTTTTTCTATTTGGATAACAGCTTTTACAAATTTTACAAGTTATTCCATAACAATCTCGGGCCTTGCAATATTCCCTACCATACCAAATTATTTGTAGATGAAGTTTATTCCAGTATTTTTTAGGAAAGATTTCTTTTAAATCCTTCTCTGTTTGCATAACGTTCTTTCCATTTGTTAAACCCCATCTTTGAGCTAATCTATGAATATGTGTGTCTACTGGAAAAGCAGGGAAACCAAATCCTTGGGACATGACTACGCTTGCAGTTTTGTGACCAACGCCAGGCAACTGTTCCAATTGTTCGTAGGTCTTTGGCACTTTGCCTTTATATTTTGTAACAAGTGTTTTTGATAAATGAAAAATACTTTTAGCTTTTACTCTAAAAATTCCAATTCTTTTAATTAATCTCTCTATCTTCTGTCTACCAAGTTTAGCAAAATGTTCAGGTCTATTATATTTTGGATAAATATCTTTAGTAACATTATTAACATTAACGTCAGTGCATTGTGCTGAAAGCAATACAGAAATCAGAAGAGTAAAAGTATTTTTGTAATTAAGTGGAATGGGAACTTTTGGATATTTTTTATTTAACACCCTAAGAATAATTTTAGCCTTTTCCTTGTTATTCACTTAAAGTTAAGGAGGTCTCTCATAGAATAGAGACCTGCCTTTTTAGACATTAGCCAAGTAGCTGCGGTTAAAGCTCCTTCAGAATATAAAGCTCTGTCAAAGGACTCATGGTTAAGTTTAATAATTTCCTTTCCACTCGAAAATCTTACTTCATGTTCACCAATAGTCTCACCCTTTCGAATAGAATTAAAATTAATTTTATTTGAATACGGAAAAGTTTTCTTATTTAAATATTTTTTTCCGATTAAATTGTAGAAATTTTTACGTTTTCCGTCTGCTATTCCTTTACCCAGCATCAAAGCTGTGCCAGATGGATAATCAATTTTATGTTTGTGATGGACTTCATATACTTTACTTAAAAAATTATTACCAAGAGATTTTGAAGCAATCTCAGTTAAATACATAAGCAAGTTTACTCCTAAGCTCATATTGCCTGCTTTAAGTATAGGAATTTTTTTTGAAAATTTCTTTATTAAGTTTTCCTCTTTTTTAGAAAAACCAGTTGTGCCGATGACAACTCTTTTTTTTAATTTAGTTGCAATCTTCAAGATTTCTAAAGTGCACTTAGGGACAGTGAAATCTATTATGACATTAGTTTTTTTAAATGCATCAAAATTATTTCTCGATGGTTTTATACCACCAATCTTTTTACTTATAATTCTGTTTTCAGTCAGTGAAACTAATTTAAAGTTTCTATTTTTTTTTGAAGACTTAATGAGTTGTTGACCCATTCTTCCCATACATCCCGAAATAGATAAATTTATCTTTCTCATAAGCTAATAAAATAAATGATTACAATAATAACTAACGTAATTATAGCCCAAATAGATAAATTTCTTAAAAATTCTTTTAATTTATAATTTGTAGATAAAAAACTAGGTAAAATTAAAATTAGCACTGCAATGAGAAAAATTGCAGACATGATTTGATCTGTACTCATTTAGATTATGAATTTTTCCAAAACTTTTTAGCTTTTTCAAAGAAGTTTTTAATAACCGGGTCGGGTTTATTTGTTTCAATTTTGTTAAATTCTTCTAAAATTTCTTTTTGTCTTTTGGATAACGAAGTTGGTACTTGAGTATTAATTCTAATATATAAATCACCAAAAGCACTTCTTCTTAAACCTGGCATTCCTTTACCTTTGAGTCTGAATTGTTTACCATGTTGAGTCCCAGAAGGTATTTTAATTTTTGATTTACCACCATCTATCGAAGGCACTTCAACTGAAGTACCGAGTGCAGCATCAGTAAATGAAATAGGTAATTCATAGTATAAATTTTCCTCAGCTCTTTTAAAAATATCGTGATTATCAATTGAAATAAATAAATACAAGTCTCCGTTTGAACCCCCTTTAGAACCAGCTTCCCCTTTGCCTGATACTCTTATTCTGGTGCCATCATCAACACCCTTAGGGATTTTTACAGTAACATTTTCGTTAGCTTGAACTTTGCCATTTCCACTACAACTATTACATGGAGATCCAATCATCTCACCGTAACCACTACACTGAGGACAAGTTTGTTGAACCGTGAAGAATCCTTGATTTGTTCTAACCTTACCTCTTCCAGAACAGTAATCACATCTTACTGGTTTAGATCCTTTTGCGGCTCCGCTTCCAGAGCAAGACGAACAAGATTTGTAAGTAGTGTATCTGACATTTTTTTGAGCACCTTTATATGCTTCTTCTAAATTGATACTAACATCATATCTAAGGTCATTTCCTCTATTGCTAGATCTTCTTGAAGAGCCACCCCCACCAAAGTCGCTAAAAAAATCTTCAAAAATATCTGAAAATGAAGACGTATCAAATCCACCAAAACCTTGTCCACCACCTCCAGCTCCTTCAAATGCAGCGTGGCCAAACTGATCATAGTTTGTTTTTTTCTTTTCATCAGAGAGAATATGATAGGCTTCACTTGCTTCTTTAAACTTTTCCTCAGAATTTTTGTCGCCTTTTGTTTTATCTGGATGATATTTGAGAGCGAGTTTACGATAAGCTTTTTTGATATCGTCTTTAGATGCAGATCTTGGTACACCTAAGACATCATAACAATCTCTTTTAGCCACAGGACGTCTCCTTTATTTTCTTAGGCGCTTTTTTCTTTGTCTTCTTCTTTTACGTCTTCAAAATCAGCATCAACTACATTATCTTTATCATTCGGTTTGGTGTCTTTTGTATTATCAGCCTTATCAGGGCCAGGTTTTTGTTGGCTCTTATAGACTGCTTCACCTAACTTCATAGAAACTTGAATTAAATTTTGTGTTTTCTTTTTAATATCTTCTGCATCAGTTCCTTCTAAAGATTTTTTAAGTTCAGCAATACCATCTTCAATGGCTTTTTTTTCTTCAGCAGAAATTTTATCTCCATGTTCTTTTAAACTTTTCTCGGTTGAAAAAACTAAGCTATCAGCTTGGTTTCTAGCATCAACCGACTCTCTTTTCTTTTTGTCGGCTTCTTTATTAGCTTCAGCTTCTTTAACCATTTTATTAATTTCTTCTTCAGATAATCCGCCTGAAGCTTGAATTTGAATCTTCTGCTCTTTACCTGTTCCTTTATCTTTAGCTGAAACATTAACGATGCCGTTTGCATCAATATCAAATGTTACTTCTATTTGAGGAGTCCCTCTTGCCGCCGGAGGTATACCCACTAACTCAAAATTGCCTAAAATTTTATTGTCTGCCGCCATCTCTCTTTCTCCTTGAAGAACCCTAATAGACACAGCAGGTTGATTATCTTCTGCGGTTGAGAAAACCTGACTTTTCTTAGTTGGTATAGTTGTATTTTTTTCAATAAGCTTTGTTGATACACCACCAAGTGTTTCAATACCAAGTGACAATGGAGTTACATCTAATAACAATACGTCTTTAACATCTCCCTGTAGAACACCTCCTTGTATCGCAGCTCCCATAGCAACAACTTCATCAGGATTCACACTTTTGTTTGGTTCTTTACCGAAAAAATTTTTTACAGTTTCAATAATTTTTGGCATTCTAGTCATCCCGCCAACTAGAACTACTTCATTTATTTCTGCAGCCGAGAAACCAGAGTCTTTTAAAGCAATTTTACAAGGCTCTAAGGTTCTTTCAATTAGATCAGAAACTAATGCTTCTAATTTTGCTCTAGTAAATTTAAGATTAACATGTTTAGGCCCTGTTTTGTCTGCAGTTATAAATGGAAGATTTATTTCAGTTTGAGCTGCCGAAGAAAGTTCAATTTTAGCTTTTTCAGCTGCCTCTTTTAATCTTTGAAGCGCTAACTTATCATTTCTTAAATCAATTCCATTATCTTTTTTAAATTCATCAATAAGATAACTTACTATGGTATCATCAAAATCCTCACCACCTAAGAAAGTATCACCGTTAGTTGATTTAACTTCAAACACACCATCTCCTATTTCAAGAATAGAAACATCAAACGTACCGCCGCCTAAATCATATACAGCAATTTTTTGACCATTTTTTTTATCAAGCCCGTAAGCAAGAGCTGCAGCCGTTGGTTCATTTATAATTCTTAAAACTTCTAAACCAGCTATTTTCCCAGCATCTTTTGTTGCTTGTCTTTGAGCATCATTAAAATATGCAGGAACTGTTATTACTGCTTTTGTAACTGCTTGACCTAAATATTTTTCAGCTGTCTCCTTCATTTTTTGCAAAACAAAAGCTGAAATTTGAGACGGAGAATATTTCTTACTTTTTCCCTCAACCCAAGCTTCGCCATTATTAGATTTAACAATTTTGAATGGTACTTTACTTATGTCTTTTTTTACTGTGTCATCCTCAAATGATCTGCCAATTAATCTTTTAGCAGCAAAAATAGTATCCTGAGCATTGGTTACTGCTTGTCTTTTAGCTGGTTGACCAACAAGTTTTTCTTCATTTTCTAAAAAAGCTACTACAGATGGTGTAGTTCTTGCTCCTTCTGCGTTTTCTAATACTTTAGCTTGTGAGCCATCCATTATAGCAACACATGAATTTGTTGTACCTAAATCTATTCCTATTACTTTGCTCATTAATATATTCCTTAAGTTATGTTAAAATCTATATGGGTGTTATTTCTTCAACTACAAGTCTATTTTTCCTCATTTTTATCTGTATTTTCCTGATCTTTAGATGTTTTTTTCTTTGATACACTGACTAAAGCTGGTCTTAACAACCTTTCTCCCAGCATGTAGCCTGCTTGAATTTCTTGGAGAACAGTTCCTGCTTCTGCTTTTTCATCCTCAATTTCAGACATTGCTTGGTGAATATTTGGATCAAATTTTTTATTTTTGGTATCAATTTTTTTAATTCTATTTTTTTCAAAAATTGAAATTAAATCTTTTTCAATAATTATTATGTTTTCTAAGAATCTGTCTAAATTTTCATTTTTTTTCAATTTTTCATCATTTTTTATTGCTTCCTTAGCCCTTTGTAAGTTGTCAAGAATAGCTAAGCTTTCTTTAGCAAAGTTAAAAGAACCAAATTCAAATGCATCTTTAATTTCTTTTTCAAATCTTCTTCTTTGATTTTCAATTTCAGCTAGTGACCTTAGCAACTTATCTTCAGATATTTTTAGCTTTTCCTCGATGCTTAGCTCTTTAACTTTTTCCTTATTAATATCATTTTCTGTAGCGCTAACCTTTTCCTCGCTACTGGTTTTAAAGATTTTATCTTCGCTAGTTTCACTCATTTACTTGCTATATAGTAAGTACTTATTAAATTACTAGGCTTAATATGAAAAAAATTTTAATTGGAACTCACAACAAAGGTAAATTTAGGGAAATTGCTTATTTATTGCCGAAAAAATATAAAAAAATTTCACCTATTTTTCTTAAAATAAAAAGCCCAAAAGAAACGGGAAAATCTTTTGCTTCCAATTCTAGACTAAAGGTCAGATTTTTTTCTAAATTTGTAGATTACCCTGTTATTTCAGATGACTCAGGGTTGTGCATTCAAGCTTTAAAAAATAGGCCAGGAATTTATTCTGCAAGATTAGCAAAAAAACATGGAAGTTTTTTTAATGCGATGAAATTTATTTTAAAAAAAATGGAAAAAAAAAAAAAACGAAAGGCTATATTTGTTTGCAGTCTTTCCTATAAAGAAAAAAATAAAAAAATCGTTATTGCAGAAGGTAAACTTAATGGCAACATCTCAACAAAAATAACAGGAAAAAGAGGCTTTGGTTACGATCCTATATTCATTCCTTTAAAAAATAAAATCACATTTGGACAAATGTCTAAATTGAAAAAAATAAAAATGGACCATAGGTATATAGCATTTCAGAAATTAAGAAGAAAAATTAAAATTTAACAAATTTTTTATTTTCAGTTTTATAAATGTTAAGTTCTTGAATTACTTTGCCGTTTTTAAAACTAAATGTACCGATTTTGCCTTTTATCTTATTTTTAAATAAAAAATCATTTATCGAATTTATGTTGCCATTTTTCTTCCAAGCATAATAGATTAATCCTATAGCATCATAGGCCAAAATAGTTATTTCATTTGGATATATTTTATATCTTTCAAAATATTTAACATTATATTTTTTATACTCTTTATAATTAACTGAAGGATAATATAAATTTTTAATTGTATTTTCATAAAATATGCTTTCATCAAACCATTGATTTATTGTGGTGAATAAAACATCTTCTTGATTAACATCTGTATAAACAAGTGAAGTCAAAACACTTTTTAAATTATTACCAAAATCAATTATAATTACAGAGTCAAAACTAACATTACCTAATGTGTATAATTGTTCTAATTGCTCAAGCTCTTTTTTAGATTGTTCATCCTCTTTATCTTCAAACATTTTTTTTCTTAGTTCTAAATTTCTTTTTCTCTGGCTGTAATTTGTTAGGGTTTCAATTTCACCTGTAAGAATTTCTGGATTTGAACTGTATTTAAATATCTTTATATTTTTTAAATTTAATACTTCTAATTTTTTTTCTATTAGCTCCACATATTCATTCTCTGGATACATTATAATCGTGTTTGTTCTGTTTTGCTTCTTTATAAATTTAGATAATGCAATTAACTGTGATTCTAAACTTATCCCAATGCTGATAATATTCTTGGAAAACTCAGGACTAATGTTTGATGGTGAAATAAATATTAAATCATTATATTTTTTTGCTTGATCAAATTCCTTATAAGTCATTGGACCAATAATAATCTTAACCCCATCTAACCTAAGCTCATTGATAGCAGAGTTAATTTTTTTTTCATCTTTAAAGCCAGAGTCTTTTGGAACAATAATGACGTTTTTATCATTTATTTCTTCAAGGGCTAATTGAAGCGAATATAAGAGTGAATTTCCTATCTCACTATAAGGACCAGAAAGAGGAGCCAGCAGACCAACTTTTAGTTTATTATTATTTTCGTTACTTAATAGATTAGAATTAAATATAAATATTAGATAAAATATTAAAAAAATTTTATTTTTCATAATGCATTTACTTTCAAATCACTTATATATTGTTTCAACACCTATTGGAAATCTTGATGATATCACATTAAGAGCTTTAGAAGTTTTAAAAAAATCAGACATAATCCTTTGTGAGGATACAAGAAGATCATTAAAATTATTAAATCACTATAAAATTAAAAAAAAACTCGTTTCTTATCATAAGTTCAACGAAAAAAAACAACTCGCAAATATTATTAAATATTTTAATGAAGGCAAGATTTTGTCGCTTATATCTGACGCAGGCACACCCTTATTATCTGATCCAGGAAGATTATTGGTAAATGAATGTATAGAAAATTTTATAAAAGTGACACCAGTACCAGGTGTATCTTCAATTACTTCAGCTTTAAGCATTTCAGGTTTTAGTGATAAGTTTTTATTTTACGGATTTTTACCTAAAACTGAAAATGAATTAGAAAAAGTTTTATCCTCTCTATCAAAAAGTTCATTTACTCAAATATTTTTTATATCATCAAAAAAATTAAATTTTTATATAAGAGCTATCAAAAAATTTTATTTAGGAAGAAAAATACTAATTGCCAAGGAAATAACTAAAATTCATGAGGCATTTATCAGAGATAAAATAGATGAGTTAAAAATATTTAAAAGTACTATTAAAGGCGAACTAACAATTGTCATCTCAGAAAATGAATCTAAAATCAGAATTTTCGATGAAGTAAAAGTTGTTAATAAAATTAAAAAATATTTAAAAACTTATACTTTAAAAGATACTGTAAATTTGATTTTAGAGACAGAAGATATTAATAAGAAAAAAGTTTATGATTTGTGTTTACAGATAAAAAATGAAAAAAATAATTAGTTCGTTATTGATATTATTGTTAACAGCCTGCTCTTCCGCTGGTCAATTTGGGGCAGGGGTAAATATTACTTTTGACCCAAGGACTATAGGCATGCAAATTGACGATACAATCATGCAAAAAAATCTTTCTGCAAGGATGGCACTCGCAGATAAAAAGTATTTTATATCTATTCAGTCAAAAGTTCTTGATGGAAGAATTTTTTTATCAGGAAAAGTTGATGAACCAGAGGAAAAAATAAAAATCACAAAAATGGCCTGGGAAACAAAAGGTGTTCGTTCAGTAAAGAATGCAATAACTATAAAAGGTCAAAGTAATTTTAAAAATACAGCAAAAGATATTTTGATAACAAGTCAATTGAGAACTGCCTTAATTTTTAATAAAAAAACAAAAGCAAGGAACTATACTTTGGAAACCGTGAATAAAAAAATATATATTTTTGGCATAGCAATGGATGAAGTAGAAAAAAAAGAAGTCATTAATGAAGCAAATAAAATTTACGATGTTAAAGAAGTGATACCATCAATCTACCTTGCTACTGAATTAAGTCGAACAAAGCTCTAATTAGAATAATCTATTATATCTGATGAATATGAAGCTATAGAAGCTAAATTTATAATTTCAGATGTGCTGGCTCTAAGTGGCGCTACTTCGATAGGTAAACCTAATCCTATTAATAAAGGACCAATTAATTTTCCACCTCCAAACACCTTCATTAACTTTGTAGATATTGCTGCACTATGCAATGCAGGCATTATTAAAATATTTGCGTTTCCAACTATTTTAGAAAATGGATATATTTCTTGGTAAATAGGATTTAAAGCGACGTCTGGTTGCATTTCACCATCAAAATCGAAGTCAACTTTTTCCTTTTTTAATAATTCAATTGCATTTCTTACGTGCTTTGTATTTTTTGAAATAGGTTTTCCAAAAGTAGAATGAGATAAAAATGCAACCTTAGGATCAAAACCAAATAGTCTCGCAACACGAACACATGATTTTGAAACATTTACAAGTCGTTCAGACGAAGGAAAATCTTGCACATTAGTGTCAGCAACTAATATGGTTTTTCCTTTTGAAACTATCATAGTCATACCAAAAATTTCTTCACCAGGTCTAGCTTCAACAACTCTTTTTAATTTTTCAATTGAAGCTGCGTAATGTCTTATATTTCCGGTAACCATAGCGTCTGCATCTTTACAAGCAATCATCGAAGAACCCCATGCAATTCGATCGTTTCGGACCAATCTGTCAACGTCCCTTTCTAATTGACCCTCCCTTTGAAGTTTTTTGTATAAATGTTTAACATATTTTTCTCTTTTTTCTTTATCTGTAGAATTTACAATTTCAATTTTATAATTTTCGTCCAAGCCAATTTTTTTTAATTGGTCTCTTATTCTTTTTTCCACTCCAATCAAAACTGGTATACCAAGTTTATTTCTGCCAAATTCTACTGCAGCTTTAAGCATATTCTCATCTTCACCTTCAGCAAATATAACTTTTTTAGGATTTTTTCTTATCTTGGCATTAATACCCTGCATTAAAGACATTGAAGGGTCTAGGCGGTTAGATAATTGGTCTTTATATAAATCAAAATCTTTTATCTCTTTTCTTGCTACTCCACTTTTAATAGCAGCCTCCGCTACGGCTGAAGGAATAACACTTATTAATCTAGGATCAAAAGTTGAGGGAATAATATAATTTTTCCCATATCGAGGTCTATCGCCGCCATAAGCAGAAACAACTTCGTCTGGAACATTGTCTCTAGCTAAAAGTGCAATAGCATTAGCTGCAGCAACTTTCATTTCCTCATTTATTGCTTTTGCCCTTACATCGAGAGCACCTCTAAAAATATAAGGAAAACCTATTAAATTATTAACTTGATTAGGATAATCTGAACGTCCTGTTGCAATAATTGCGTCATCTCTTACTTCTTTGATTATTTCTGGTCTAATTTCAGGATCAGGATTAGCACAAGCAAATATTATTGGATTTTTAGCCATAGATTTCACCATGTCCTTGCTGACAACATCTTTTGCAGATAAACCTAAAAATACATCCGCGTTTTTCATAGCCTGATCAAGTGTTCTTAATTTTGTATCAATAGCAAAGGCTGATTTAAATTGATCAATATTTTTTCTGCCTTTATAAATTATTCCTTTGCTATCACACATTATTAAATTATTATTTTTAACACCTGAACTTTTAAACAAATTTGCACATGCTTGAGCTGAAGCTCCAGCTCCATTAACAACAATTCTAACTTCTGAAATTTTCTTTTTTGATATGTCCAAGGCATTAATAAGTGCAGCTGTAGTAATAATCGCTGTACCATGTTGATCATCATGGAATACAGGGATATCCAAAATTTCTTTTAATTTTTGTTCTATAATAAAACAATCAGGCGCCGCAATATCTTCAAGGTTAATGCCTCCAAATGTACCACTAATATTTTTAATAGTTTCAACAATAGATTTTATATCATTATTATCTATTTCAATATCTATAGAATCGATATCAGCAAAACGTTTAAATAAAACAGACTTACCTTCCATTACAGGTTTTGACGCTAAAGCACCAAGATTTCCCAATCCTAAAATTGCACTTCCATTGCTAATAACTGCAACAAGATTTCCTTTACTTGTATAATCATATGCAAGGTCAGGATTTTTAAAAATTTCTTTTACTGGCGCTGCAACACCAGGAGAATAGGCAAGCGATAAATCTCTTTTAGTTGTTAGAGGTTTTGATGAATTTATCTCAATTTTGCCTGACTTACCTTTTATATGAAAATCAAGGGCTTCTTTATCTGTGTAATGATCTATCTCTGTTTTTTTTGGCATTTAACTTGATGAGTATGTAATATAAAAAATGATAATTCACTAAAAATTTATGGCTTAATTAAGAATATTTATGAACTTACTTTCAACGGCATCATTATTTAGTTTTTTCACTATAATCAGCAGAATTTTTGGCTATGTAAGAGATATCTTAATAGCTATATTTCTAGGAGCATCAATTTTTGCTGATGCCTTTTTTGTTGCTTTTAGATTACCAAATACTTTTAGAAGATTGTTCGCTGAAGGAACTTTTAATGCAGCTTTTATACCAAGTTATATAGCTGCTAAAATTGAAGACAAAAAAAAAGGAAAAAAATTCGCAGATGATGTTTTAAGCTCATTATTACTAATATTAATATTTCTTGTCACTCTCGCTGAAATCTTCACGCCTTATTTAGTTTATATTATAGCACCAGGATTTATTGAAAATGAAATTAAATTTGAATTAGCGATTGAATTAACAAGAATTACTTTCCCATTTTTATTATTTGTAAGCTTATCTTCCTTTTTTTCAGCAATTCTTAATTCTAATAATAAATTTGCAGCTGCTGCAGCAGCCCCAATTATATTGAACATAGTACTAATTATTAGTCTAATAATATCATATTTTTTAAATCTTAATTTTGTAAGACAGTTATCTTATGGAGTAACGTTGGCAGGCTTTATTCAATTGTTTTTTTTGATTTATGTTACATTAAAATTTTATAAACCTTCCTTAACTTTTGTAATTAAGTTTAGTAGTAAGGTAAAATTTTTTTTTAGAAAACTCTTACCAAGCATTTTATCATCAGGTGTAACCCAAATAAATATTTTAGTTGGAACAGTTATTGCTTCTTTTCAAACAGGAGCTGTTTCTTATTTATATTATGCAGATAGAGTTTATCAAATTAATTTAGCAATTGCAGGAATAGCCGTAGGAACCGTATCTTTGCCAGTTTTGGCTAAAGCTTTTAAAAAAAGGGATACAAAAAAAATTTCGGATATCCAGAATAAATCTTTTGAACTGTCTTTGTTGCTGTCTATACCTGCTAGTTTAGGTTTGATATTAGCATCTAATCAAATAGTAAACGCGTTATTTGGGTACGGGTCTTTTTCAGCAAAAGATGTTCAAATGACAGCAACTGCCCTTAAATTTTTTGGCTACGGAGTTCCTGCATTTGCACTAATAAAAATTTTATCTAATTTCTTCTTTGCTAGAGATAATACCAAAACGCCTTTTTTTATTTCTGTTTTTATTGTGATTTTAAATATTTTGATAAGTGTCAGTTTATTTTCTAAGATAGGATTTATTATTATTCCAATTGCTACATCAATCTCAACATGGGTTGGTGTAATAATTTATTTATATTTGTTAAATTTAAGAAAATCTCTCTTATTGAAAAGGCAATTAATAATAAATTTTATAAAAATATTGACCTCTACGATTATTATGTCATTAATTTTGCTCTTTGCTTTAGAAAATTTTGCACAACACTTAGAGTACACATACGATTATAAAGCAGTTTATTTAATATTAATTGTTAGTTTTGTGGGTATTCTTTATCTAATATCATGCTATTTATTAGGACTATTAAAACTAAAAAATTATAAGACAAATTAAATGAATAATAAAAAAATAGTATTTTCAGGTGTTCAGCCTACCGGCAATTTACATCTAGGAAATTATTTGGGGGCTCTTAAAAATTTTGTTTCTTTACAAAAAGAAATGGAATGTATTTATTGTGTAGTTGATCTTCACGCTATAACTGTTTTTCAAAAACCCGATGAGTTATATGATAATGTTTTAGAGACAACAGCGAGCTTTTTAGCAACTGGATTAAATCCAGATAAAAGTATTATTTTTAATCAATCTTCTGTTTCAGGACATTCAGAATTAGCTTGGATATTAAACTGTGTTTCTAGAATTGGTTGGTTAAATAGAATGACTCAATTTAAAGATAAAGCTGGATCTGACAAAGAAAAAGCTAGTGTTGGATTATACATATACCCTAATTTAATGGCAGCAGACATTCTTCTATATAAAGCTACACATGTACCTGTTGGAGCTGACCAAAAACAGCATTTAGAACTCTCTCGAGATATTGCTCAAAAATTTAATAAAGATTTTAATTGTGATAACTTTTTTCCTTTACCCGAGCCCTTAATATCAAAAAATATTTCAAGAGTCATGAGTTTAAGAGATGCTACAAAAAAAATGAGCAAATCTGAAGAGTCAGATTATTCTAGAATTAATCTTAAAGACACAGCTGATGAAATAAACAAAAAAATAAAAAAAGCCAAATCAGATTCTGAGCCGATACCGGAAAATATAAAATTATTAGCAAATAAACCTGAAGCTTTAAATTTATTAACCATATATTCTGAAATTTCAAAAAATAAGATCGAGGACGTTGTTGCAGAAATGGCTGGAAAAGAATATTCATTTTTAAAAACTAAATTAGCCGAGGTTTTAATTAGTGAAATAACCCCAGTTGGAAAAGAAATACAAAAACTACTTAAAGATAAGTCATATTTAAAAAATATTTTAAAAAAAGGCAGTACAAAAGCCAATATAATAGCTGAGGAGAACATTAAGAATATACGTGAAAAGGTAGGGTTAATATAATATAAAGCTTTTATGATACATACAGAAACAACGCCAAACCCAGACTCGCTGAAATTTTTATCAGAAAAAACTATTTCTACAACAGGAACAGAGGAGTTTCAAAAAGAACAAAAACATAAAGTTACCATTCCTTTTGTTAAAGAATTATTGAATTTTAAAGGTGTGGAATTAATTTTATTGTCAGAAAAATTTTTGTCAGTAAAAAAAACAAAGGAAGCTTCATGGAGTGAATTAAAACCAATGGTTATTTCCCACTTAAATGATTATTTTGCAAAAAATAATGAACCCATTTTAAACAATGATAAAAATTCCACCAATAAAACTAATGATAGTGATGATAGTGATGAAATTGTGAATAAAATTATGGAAGTTTTAGATACCAAAGTTAGACCAGCTGTGGCAAAAGATGGAGGAGATATAAAATTTGTTTCTTTTGAGGATGGTGTTGTAAAAGTTCTTCTACAAGGTAGCTGTTCAGGTTGCCCAAGTTCTTTGATGACCTTAAAACAAGGGGTGCAGAATCTTTTAAAACATTATGTAAAAGAAGTTAATACTGTCGAAGCTGTACAATGAAAAAAAAATTAAGTTATAGAGATAAGTTAGTCGAACTAGCCTATATATATGATGTTAAAGAAATTAAGGATTATTTAAATAATCGAAAAAATTTAACATCTGGTCAGTTAGAACTTATCTTAAAAAAAAACAAAATTACTATTCCAAAAGATTTTAGATCAAGTTTTGTAAAAGATAATATTATTAAGCCTATAGGAAGAATAAGATCTAATCTTATTGAATATAAAGAAAATAGAATTAAAGATAAAAATAAATTAATTAGAAAAGCAGAAAACTTTAAATATGATTCAAATAGAAAAATTGCAAGATTATTTAGAGATATTTGGAATCAACTTGGTCAAATAGGTTTAAATTTTCTTAATATTATTCCAAAGTTAGGTAAAGTTGTTTATGAATTTTTTGGAACTTTATTTACTGATTTATTTCATGGAATTTATAACCAACAAATAGAACCGCAAAAGGCAAAAAAAGTTATCGTTGGGATAGTCGGGGTAGCTGTTATTTCATCCATTGCTTTTAGTGGAGTCAGTTATTTATCAGGAGATAAAATTGTTAAAAAACCTGAGATAAAAAAAGAGATAAAAAAACCTGAGATAAAAAAAGAGGTAAAAAAACCTGAGATAAAAAAAGAGGTAAAAAAAACTGAGACAAATAAAAATTCAGAACCAAAATTAGAAGTAAAAAGAAAGAGCGTAGATGAAATAATTTTACCGGACTTAAATTTAAAAACAGAAACTGTTCTAAATCTTTTTAAAGATGTTGATTATGATCTGGGGCAAGTAAGATCTGAGAAACTAGTTAAACCCATTTACTTTACTCAATTCCCCAAAGACCTTGATGGATTAAAAAACACCCAGTTAAAAAAAGAAACTTTTATCAAAATTGTTTTGCCATTGGTAGTGGCAGAAAACGAGAAAATATTTGCCGACAGAAAAAAATTAATTATTCTGTCAGATAAAAAATTTACTACTGATCCAGAGAAGCAATGGATTAGACAAAAACTTTTAGAGTACAAAGTTAAAAAAGGTGATTTAAAAGAATTATTAGTACGTATGGATATAATTCCAGCATCGATAGCTTTAGCTCAAGCAGCAAAAGAAAGTGGTTGGGGGACGTCTAGATTTGCTCTAGAAGGAAACGCTATATTTGGGCAATGGACTTGGAGTGGTCAAGGAATTGCGCCACTAGATAGAGCTAGTAATAAAAATCATAAGATTTTAAAGTTTCCAATTTTACGAGCTTCAGTAAAAGCTTACAAAAATAATCTTAACACACATAAAAGTTACTCAAAGTTTAGAGAAAAAAGATTACAACTCAGAGCAAAGAATAAAAAAATTTCTGGATTAGAATTAACAGAAACTTTAAATAATTATGCTCAAACAGGCTCAGCATATACAAAAATTTTAAATCAAATTATTAGGCAAAATAGATTGACTGATTTCGAACCGGTAAGTTTAGTTAATTCAGTAAAAAAAATAGAACTTAGCTCTTAAATTATTTTTCACTCACTACAAATTGAATTCCTAACCAACGCCAAAACCCACTTGGATCTCTTAAAGAGCAATTAATTCTACCCCTTTCATCAATAAATTTTTCACCAATTTTAATTAGCAGTGTATTGATATTTTCAAACTCAATATCTGACTGTCTCCATTTACCCCCTTCATTTGAATAACATGTTAAAGATTTTAAATTTTTAATATTTTCATAAAAAAATATTTTAACTTTTGGAGGGTTTTTATTTTGTAATAGATATTTTTCATCAGGATAAATTTCCTTATATTTAAAAGGCAATGTTTTCATTAAAGAATTAAATCGTTTAATTTCTCCGTACTTTTCATTAACTGGAAATCTGGGGAGTTCATAAAAATCTTTTGTTTCGTCCATTACTCCAGAATGTTGTCCAAATGCATATTTAAAATTAAGTGATTTTATTAATTCTTTAAATTCTAAACTATATTCGCCAAACGGATATGAAAAAAAATTTGAGTTTTTTCCTAATTCTTCTTTAAAAATTTTTATTGATTTTTCTATATCTTCTCTAATTATTTTAATATTTTCATCGACAAGGTATTCATGGCTATGACTATGGTTTCCTATTTCAACAAAATTTTCTTTAGCTATTTCTCTTATTTGATCCCAAGTCATATAATTAAAAGAACCAACTTCTCGTGTACTTACAAATAAAATAAAAGGTATTTTTTTTTCTTTAAGAAGAGGCCAGGCATTTTCATAAAAGGAAGAAAAACCATCATCAATAGTTAGAAGAATTTTTCTCTGTTTCTTATTATTTAAGAGTTCATCTTCAAATTTTTTTGGATTAACAAAGGTAATTTTATTCTCTTCAATAATTTTTAAGTGTTCTTTAAAATCATTAATTTTAATATTTGTAGATGGATATTTGTTTTCTTCAAATCTGTGGAACATTAATGAAATTATTCCAAAATCATCAATATCTTTTATTAAATCATTCGAATACAAATTGTTTTGAAATGCCAAAATAGCTATAAACACATTTATGATAAAAAATTTTTTAATTTTAAACTGCATTGGTAAAAATGATAAAATCGGCATAAAGATTAATGATAGATTTTATATTCATGATTTTGATCGAAAAGTAAATAATAATGATCAATTAGTTTTAAACATATTAAATCTAGTAAAAAAACACAAAGTAAATATTAATAATAACTTTTCTATATTAGTTAATAATGGGCCAGGTAGTTTTTCTTCAATTAGAGTTTCTATAGTTGTAGCGAAAGGAATGAAAATATCAAAAAAAATTAATTTATATGGATACAAAAATGCTGATCTAGAGCAATTTAACCTTATTAATATTGAACTTTTAATTAAAAAAAATTTAGCACAAAAAAATTTGATAAAACCATTATATATAAGTTAAATTAAAGAATGAACGCAATAGAAAAAAAATGCAAAGTAAAAGGCGTTAGACTAACAGATCAAAGAAAGATCATAGCTCAAGCTATGGCTAATGCTACGGATCACCCTGATGTTGATGAGTTACATAAAAGAGTGACCGCTGTAGACAAAAAAATAAGTATTGCAACAGTATATAGAACTGTAAAACTTTTTGAGGAAGCGGGCATTGTAGAAAAACATGACTTTAAGGGTGGAAAAGCAAGATACGAACAATCTCCCGATGAGCATCATGATCACTTAATAGATATTAATAGTGGAGAAATAATAGAATTTGTTGATAAAGAAATTGAAAAATTACAAAACGATGTAGCAAAAAAGTTGGGGTACAAATTAGTCGATCATAAATTAGAACTATACGGTTCAAAAATAAAAAAATAAATTGCAAAAAAAAATATTTATTAAAACTCTTGGCTGTCAAATGAATGAATATGACAGTAATCGTATTTTAGATTTAACAAAACAAATTAATTATGAATCTACAAATAATCTAAGTGAAGCTGATTGCTATATATTAAATACTTGTCACATAAGAGAAAAAGCAACAGATAAAGTTTATCATGACATAGGAAGATTAAAAAAAGAGTTTCGAAACAAACTTAAACCAATCGTATTAATTGCAGGGTGCGTCGCACAAGCAGAAGGAGAGATTTTATTAAAAAGAGAAAAATATATTGATGCAGTAATCGGCCCTCAATCATATCATCAAATAAAAGATATGATCTTGAAACTGGAAAAAAAAACAAAACCAATAAATTTTACAGAATTTGATGTAATTGAAAAATTCGATAGTTTAAATTCTATTAAAAACTCTGATAATAAAATATCATCATTTTTAACTATCCAAGAAGGATGTGATAAATTCTGTAAATTTTGTGTTGTACCGTATACACGAGGCGCAGAGTTTTCGAGATCGATTAAAGAAATATTATTAGAAGCAAATCAATTAGTAAAAAATGGAACCAAAGAAATTACTTTGCTTGGTCAAAATGTGAATGCCTACAATTTTGGAAAAATGAAACTTTCTGATTTAATTTTAGAGTTATCTAAAATCAGTAACTTAAAAAGAATAAGATACACAACTTCACATCCTGTGGATTTCACCGAAGATTTAATAGAAGTACACAAAAATTGTGAAAAATTAATGCCTATAATTCATTTACCCGTTCAAAGTGGATCAAATAAAATTTTAGCTTCAATGAATAGAAAGCATACTATTGAAGATTATTTAAATATCCTAGAAAAATTAAAAAAAAAGAAGCCTGATATTAAGTTCTCAAGTGATTTTATAATTGGATACCCAGGAGAATCAAAAAGTGATTTTGAAGCGACCATGAAATTAATGAATGATGTAAAATTTATAAACTCTTATTCTTTTATTTATAGTGCAAGACCAGGCACACCTGCTTTTAACTTAAAAAAAATTGATCAAGAAAATACAAAGACTAGACTAATACAATTTCAGAAACTTGCAGATAAAATAAAGATCAATTACAGAAAAAATTTGGTTAACAAAATCACTTCAACATTATTTGAAAATAAAATTAAAAATGAAGATAAATATTTTGGTAGAGATGAATATTCTAATTCAGTAATTGTTCAAAGTGATGAGAATTTAATTGGAAAAATAAAAGATGTTAAAATTTTGAAGGTAAATCATAATACTTTATTTGGCGAAACTATTTTGGGCGCTAATCAAAAAAATTATGCAGCTTAGATAAATGTCTGAAATTAGTAAATTAGATCAAAATCTTTCTATAAAAAAAATAGACGATCAAACTGTAAATATTTCAATTCTGAATAATGAGATGCTGATGGCCATTGTGGGGCAATTTGATCAAAACTTAAAAAGCTTATCTAAGTTAACAATTACAGACGTTTATTTCAGAGGAAATTCTATAACATGTAAAGGGTCTAAAGAAAATCTTTCTATATTTTGCCAAGCAATAAAGTTTTTAATAAATAAATATTTAATAACGAATATTATAGAAAAAGAGGATATAGTTTTATCAGTGAAAAAAAATATAGAAATAGAAGAGTCTAACGTTAAAAGTTTTAAACAATTAATAAAGACACCAAAAAAATCTGTTATAGCAAGATCGGAAAAGCAGTCAGAATACATTAAAGCTCTTAAAGAAAATGATATTGTATTATCACTAGGTCCAGCTGGAACTGGAAAAAGTTTTCTAGCAGTTTCCGTAGCGGTAACCTTATTAATGGAAAAAAAAATAGATAGAGTAATTTTATCTAGACCAGCTGTAGAGGCAGGAGAAAAATTGGGATTTTTACCAGGCGACATGAAGGAAAAAGTAGATCCGTATTTAAGACCTTTATACGATGCATTATACGAGCTTTTCGGAGCAGATAAAATTGATAAAAAAATAGAAACAGGAGAAATTGAAATTGCTCCATTAGCTTTTATGAGAGGTAGAACCCTTAAAAATTGTTTTGCAATATTAGACGAAGCTCAAAATGCCACTGAAACACAAATTAAAATGTTTTTAACTAGAATAGGGGAAAATTCTAAATTAGTTGTTAATGGAGATCCTAGTCAAGTAGATTTAATAAACAAAACGCACTCTGGATTAGTAAAATCTAAAAATATCTTAAAAAATATAGAAGAAATAAAGCTAATAGAGTTTGACCACAATGACGTTGTGAGACATCCACTCGTCTCAAAAATTATTAGGGCTTATCAAAACAAAAGCACTGATGATAAAAATTAATGTAATTACCAATAATAATAATTGGTACAGGATAATTAAAAATCCTGTAACCTATATAGCTAGAAAAATTGATAAGATAAACAATTCTGAAAATTTTTTTTTAAAAAAAAATATTTATTGCACTTTACTACTTTCAGGTAATAAGGAAATTAAAAATCTTAATAAAAAATTTAGAAAAAAAAATAAATCAACAGACGTTTTATCTTTTCCTTTCCAAGCTAGAAAAGAATTAAATAATTTATTAAAAAAAGAAAAGGAGATTTATTTAGGCGACATAATAATCAATTTCAATAAAATAAAAAATAAAAATTTAAATAGTTTTAAATCAGAATTTAACCGTCTATGGATTCATGGCCTAGTTCACCTTTTTGGTCATGACCACAAAAAAGAAAAAGATTTTTTAAAAATGAATCAAGTAGAAAAAAAATATTTAAATTTGGTTAATGCTTGAAATTTTTTTAAGTAATAGATTTGTAGTATTATATTTTATCCCATTTGTTATTGGCTCAGTATCAGTTCTATCGTTTGAACCATTTAATTTAACAATTATTAATTTTATAATTTTACCAATCTTATTTTATCTAATAGTTTTTATTAACAAAAAATCAAAAAGTGTTTATAGAAAAAAACCATATAAAAAAAATCTTTTTTTATTTGGACTATTATTTGGATTTGGTTTTTATTTTAGTGGCATATCATGGATTACAAATTCACTAACATTTGATGATAACTTTAAATTTTTAATACCTTTCGCACTAATTTTAATACCTCTTTTCTTGAGCTTATTTACAGCTTTCACGATTTTACTTGTTGGTCCTCATTTAAAATTTAACTTTATCTCAGTGCTAATTTTTTCAGGAAGTATAGCTTTTTCAGATTATCTGAGAGCAAAATTATTGACGGGATTTCCTTGGAATTTATGGGCTTACAGCACAGTTTGGGCGAATGAGTTCCTACAAATTTTAAACTTAACCGGTTTATATTTGTATAATTTAGTCGTAATAACCTTTTTTACTATACCTGTAATTATTTTTTTTAAAGTTAAAGTAATAAGAAAATTGCTTGTTTTTTTATCATCTATTTTAATTATTTTATCACTTCATATTTATGGAAGTTACGAGATTAATAAGAATAAGAAGTTATTAGACAATACTAGACAATCAATATTTGTAAAAATTATATCACCTAATTTTGATTTACAATATGGTCTTAATAAAAGAGAAATTGAAAAAAGGTTTAAAAAACTAATTAGATATAGTGAACCAGATAAAGACAAGAAAACAATATTTATTTGGCCAGAAGGTGTTTTTAGCGGATACAGTTTTGATGAAGTTTCTGTTTATAAAGAAATGATAATGAATAATTTTTCCGAAAACCACATTATAATTTTTGGGTCGAATAAATTAGATAAAAAAACTGGAAAATTTTATAATAGTATGATCGTAACAAATAATAATTTTGAATTAATTCAAAGTTACGATAAATTAAAACTTGTCCCATTTGGTGAATTTTTACCGTTTGAAAAAAAACTAAACAAATTTGGGTTAAAAAAAATTACTGAAGGCCATGGATCTTTTTTGAAAGGAACTAAAAATAATATTTTAACAATTGATAATGTTAATATTCTACCTTTGATATGTTATGAAATTATTTTTACTGATTTAATACAAAAATCTAATTATGACACAAATCTTATAATTAATATTTCAGAGGATGGATGGTTTGGAAATTCAATAGGTCCAGATCAACATTTTTCTAAATCAATTTTCAGGGCAATTGAAAACAATACATTTCTACTTAGGTCTGCTAATAAAGGTGTGAGCGCCATTATCGATAATAAAGGTACTATAATTAAACAATTAAATAGAAATGATACAGGAAATATAGAATTTGAAGTACCGTTGATAAAATCAAAAAAAGTTAAAAATGATTTGATCTTTTTTATACTTTTAACTACATATCTTCTATTCTTTTTTATTTATAGAAAAAATTATGCAAAATAAAAATTATTTATTTACTAGTGAGTCAGTATCAGAAGGACACCCTGATAAAGTTTGTGATAGAATTTCAGACATGGTTGTTGACTCGTATTTGTCCAAAGATCCGATTTCTAGAGTAGCTTGCGAGACGTTGACCACAACAAACAAAGTTATACTTGCTGGTGAAACAAGAGGACCAAAAATAGAAAAAGATGAGTTAATTTCTAAAGTAAGAAATTGTATAAAAGATATTGGTTATGATCAGGATGGTTTTAGCTGGAAAACTGCTAATATTGAGTCACATCTACACGAGCAATCAAAAGATATAGCCATGGGTGTCGACTCAAAAGACAATAAAGATGAAGGAGCCGGTGATCAAGGCATAATGTTTGGTTATGCTTGTAATGAGACAGAAGAATTAATGCCTGCCCCAATTCATTATTCTCATAAAATTTTAAGATTAATGGCGGAAGATAGAAAAAGTGGAAATTTGTCAGGAATTGAACCTGACTCTAAAAGTCAAGTTACTATGCTTTATGAGAATGATAGGCCAGCAAAGGTTACATCCGTAGTAATTTCAACTCAGCACTCTAAAGATCTAAATCAAGAAAAAGTTAGAGAAAGTATTATTCCATATATAAAAAAATCAATACCTGAAAAATTTCTAACAGAACTTGATCCAAAGGAAATTTACATTAATCCAACGGGACAATTTATAATTGGCGGACCTGATGGTGACACAGGATTGACAGGTAGAAAAATTATTGTAGACACATATGGAGGAGCTGCCCCACATGGCGGTGGAGCTTTTTCAGGCAAAGATCCAACTAAAGTTGATAGATCAGCAGCCTATGCTTCAAGATATTTAGCAAAAAATATTGTTGCAGCAGGTGTTTCTAAAAAATGCTTGATTCAATTAGCCTATGCAATTGGCGTATCAAAACCGTTGTCAATTTTTATAAAACTTGCAGAAGAAGATTCTTCAAAAGTTGAGAAAGTAAAAAAAATAATAGAAAATAATTTTAATTTGTCACCCAGAGGTATAAGGGAAATGTTAAAATTGAATAATCCAATATATGAAGTTACCTCTGCCTACGGTCACTTTGGGAGAAAAGCCACGAGTAAAGGTGAATTTACGTGGGAAAATACAAATAAAATAGATTTATTTAAATTGTAATCTTGAAAAAACCATAATTTTCTTCTAAAAAAACATTAAATTATTAAACTTTCGAAATGGGCACTAGCCCATTTTTTTTTAGGAGAGAGAAAAATGTTAAATAGAGGTTTAGACAAACTTGAACTTTTAAGAATAGTTGAGGCTGTTGCCAACGAAAAATCTATAGATAAAGAACTTGTAATAGAATCAATGGAAAGCGCAATTCAAAAAGCTGCACTCACTAAGTTTGGAAATGACAATAATATTGAAGTTATTATCGATAGAGAAAGTGGAGATATCAAAATTCAAAAAATTTTAGATATAGTTGAAAAAGTTGAGGACTCAGCAAGAGAAATTACTCTAGAAGAGGCTCAAAAAGATAATCCTAAAAATAAAGATTTGAAAATCGGTGAAAAAGTCTTTGAAGAATTACCCCAAATAGATTTCGGGCGTATTGCTGCACAAAGTGCTAAACAAGTTATAAGCAGTAGAGTTAGAGAAGCTGAAAAAAATAGGCAGTACGAAGATTTTATTGATAAGCAAGGTCTAATATTAAGCGGTATAATAAAAAGATTAGAATATGGAAACGTAATAGTAGATTTGGGTAAAGCAGAAGGAGTCATCAAAAAGGACGAATTAATTCCAAGAGAAATTTTAAAAACAGGTGATCGAGTAAAAGCATATTGTTATGAAGTTAAAAAAGAATTGAAAGGTCACCAAATATTTCTATCAAGGGCTCACCCACAATTTTTAGCAAAATTATTCTTTCAAGAAGTACCAGAAATTTACGAGGGAACAATCGAGATTAAATCTGTTGCTCGTGATCCTGGGAGCAGGGCTAAAATCTGCGTTCACTCTCAAGATTCATCTATAGATCCAGTAGGAGCATGCGTAGGAATGAGAGGAAGTAGAGTACAAACTATTGTTAATGAGTTACATGGCGAGAAGATCGATATAATAAAATGGACAGAAGATTTGCCGACTTTAATTTCAGAGTCTTTATCACCTGCAGAAATACAAAGAGTTTTAATAGATCAAGATAATAAAAGAATCGATATAATTTTAAGCGAAGAAAATTTAAGTAAAGCAATTGGTAGAAGAGGACAAAACGTAAGATTGGCGTCTAAACTAACAAATTATGAAATCGATATACTTACAGATAAAGAAGACTCAGAGAGAAGACAGGCAGAATTTAAGGAAAGAACTGAAACGCTGATTAAAAATCTGGAAGTTGATGAAACTTTAGGTCAACTTTTAGTTTCTGAAGGTTTTATTTCAATCGATGAAATTGCCCAATCTAATCCAGAGGATATTTCAAAAATAGAAGCGATAGACGAAGAAACAGCTAAAGAATTAATAACAAGATCGAAAGATAATTTAATAAAAGAAAAGGAAGCAGTTGCTTTGAAATTAAAAGAATTAGGGGTGGAAGAAAATTTAATTAATCTTAAAGGTATGACACAAGGTATGCTTGTTATATTGGGTCAAAAAAATATAAAAAAATTGAGCGATTTTGCTGATCTTTCTTCAGATGAGTTAATCGGTGGATATGATGAAATAAAAGGAAAAAAAATTAGAATTGATGGTTATCTAGAAGAATTTTCATTGTCCAGAAAAGAAGCAGACGATTTAATAATGTCAGCTAGAGAGATAGCGTATAAGTAATGTTATGGATAAAGATAAAAAAAAAACACTTACAATTTCATCTGATTTAAAAAAGAAAATTGATACTTCATCTATTTCAACATCTGGCAAACAATCTTTTTCAGTAGAGAAAAAAAAATCTTTTAGAGCTAATAAACCATTTCATAAACCTTCATCTACACCTAATCCTAATACGGATATTAAGAAAAAAAATTTTGCTAGAAAATTTATAGAACAACAAGCTACCAAGGATTTTATCAAAAAAGATAATAAACCAGCTGGTAAAAGTAAATTAAAGCTAAAAGGGCCAGTAGATAAGCGTGATTTCAAATTAACTGTTGCTAGAGCTTTAAATGTTGAGGAAATTGAAATTAAACAAAGAAGTTTAGCATCCGTAAAAAGGGCAAGGTTAAAAGAAAAAAGAAAACCAGACGGAGATGACAAAAAAGAATTCAAGAAAGTAATAAGAGAAGTAAAAATCCCTGAACAAATTACAATTCAAGAACTATCAAATCGAATGGCTGAAAAATCAAGTGATATCATTAAGTTTTTGTTTAACATGAAGGTTGTAGCTACAATTAATCACAACATAGATAAAGATACTGCAGAATATATTGTTAAAGAGTTTGGTCACAATCCAATAGTAGAGGAAAAGCCTTCTATAGAAAAAAATAAATTTAATGAAAAATTTGAAGGTGAAGTTAAATCTAGACCTCCTGTGGTTACAATTATGGGACATGTAGATCATGGCAAAACTTCATTACTTGATTCTTTAAGAGATACCAATGTTGTCTTGGGTGAGCACGGAGGTATTACTCAACACATTGGAGCGTATCAGGTTAAAACAATTGATGATAAATCGATCACATTTATTGATACACCAGGTCATGCCGCTTTCACGGAAATGAGAGCTAGAGGTTCAAAAATAACGGATATTGTAGTTTTAGTGGTCGCGGCTGATGATGGAGTTAAACCTCAAACAGTAGAAGCAATTAAACATGCGAAGGCAGCTAAAGTTCCAATAATTGTAGCAATCAATAAATGTGACTTGCCTGAAAAAAATATAAGTAAAATTAAAAATGAAATGATGCAATATGAGTTGATCGCTGAAGATTTAAGCGGAGATACTTTATTTGTCGAAGTTTCAGCTTTAAAAAAAATAAATTTGGATAAATTAAAGGAAAGCATTCTTCTTCAGTCAGAAATCTTAGATTTAAAAGCTTCTTATAGTGATAAGGCCAGAGGTGTAGTTATAGAGTCTAAAATTGACAAAGGTAAAGGGCCTGTCTCAACTATATTAATAAGCAATGGTAAATTGAAGAGAGGAGATTATTTTATATGTGGTGATACATGGGGTAAAATAAGGGCTATGATTGATTATGAAGGTAAAATAGTTAATGAAGCTCTACCATCTATGCCAGTAGAAATTCTTGGAATGAATAGTTCAGTATATGCTGGAGCCGAATTTATAGTTACCAAAGATGAAGATGAAGCTAAAGAATTATCAGAATTTAGAAAAAATAGTACAAGTGAAAACAAGGTTTTAGCAAAAGATAAAACAACTTTATTCGAAGACAAAAAAGACAAAGAGGAATTAAATATTATTATAAAGTCTGATGTTCATGGCTCAAGTGAGGCTTTGAAAATGGCGATAACCAAAATAGAACATAATGAGGTAGAAGCTAAGATAATTCTATCTGATATTGGAATGATTAATGAAACAGATGTTTCTCTAGCAAAAGCATCTAACGCGATACTAATTGGTTTTAATGTAAAGCCCAATAGAGAGGCTAAAAAATTAGCTGAAGAACAAAAAGTTGATATAAAATATTTTAACATTATTTATGAAGCATTAGACCATGTAGAAAAATCATTATCTGGTCTCTTAGAGCCAGATATTAAAGAGACAATTCTTGGAAGTGCAGAAATTCAAAAAATCTTCAAAGTATCTACAGCAGGTAGGATAGCTGGATCTAAAGTTATAAGCGGTGAAATAAAAAGTAAATCAAAAGCAAGAATCATAAGAGACGGAGTAGTCGTATATAGTGGTGAAATTTTATCTATTTTTAGGGAAAAAAATCAAGTTAAAGAAGTAGGGGCAGGTTTAGAGTGTGGCATAAGTATAAAAGATTTTATAGATTTTAAAGAAAAAGATGTAATAGAGTCCTATTTAGCTGAAGAAGTCCAACGAACAATTTAAAATGATGGGAAATCAATCTACACAAAGACCATTTAGTCAAAGGCAGTTGAGAGTTGGAGAGCTAGTTAAACAAAATCTTGGTGAACTTTTTATTAGAAATGAAGCTAAAATACCCTCATTTAACTCAAAACTTATTACTGTAACTGAAGTAAGGATGACACCCGATTTAAAAACAGCCAGAGTGTACGTTATTCCATTGGGAGGGATAGAAACCAAAGAAACAGTTAGGATCTTGACGCAGAACTCGCATCTTGTTAGAAGAGCTTTGTCTAAAAGGCTAGATATTAAGTTTCTTCCTAAACTTACTTTTATAGAAGATAACTCATTTGAATATGCTGAAAAGATTGAAAAGATTATAAGAAAAAACAAAGAAAATGATAAAGAGAAAAAAAGATACAATTAAGTCGTTAGCAACACACGAAAAAGATGTTGGCTCAACAGAAGTACAAATAGGATTGCTTACAGATAAAATAGCTAAATTATCAGAGCATTTTAAAATTTTTAAAAAAGATAAACACTCAACTTTAGGTTTGACTAAATCAGTAAATAAAAGAAAGAAACTTCTTACTTACCTTAAAAAGAAAAATGTTGAGTCCTATCAAAAGGTCATCAAACAATTAAATTTAAGGAAATAATGTTCAAAATACACAAAGAAGAATTAGAAGTTAATGGAAAGAAATTAACTTTAGAGACAGGTAAGGTAGCGCGTCAAGCTGATGGAGCAATTATAGCAAGTCTAGGCGAAACAGTCGTAATAGCAACAGTAGTTGGAGCGAAAAAATTAAAAGACGGACAAGACTATTTTCCTTTGTCCGTCAATTATCAAGAAAAATTTTATGCAGCTGGAAAAATCCCAGGAGGATATTTTAAAAGAGAAGCTAGACCTACCGAAGCCGAAACATTAATTTCAAGATTAATAGATAGACCAATAAGACCTTTGTTTCCATCAAGCTTTATGAACGAAGTGCAGTTACTTCCTACAGTATTGTCTTATGATGGAGAAAACCAACCGGACATATTATCAATTATTGCTTCTTCAGCTGCTTTAGCTATTTCGGGTCTTCCATTTCAAGGGCCTGTAGCTGCAAGCAGAGTTGGATACAAAGACGGTAAATATTTATTGAATCCTTCATTAGAAGAGCTAAAAGATTCCGAGTTAGATTTAGTTGTTGCAGGCACTAAAGATGCAGTTTTAATGGTTGAGTCAGAAACGTCAGGACTATCTGAAAAAATTATGCTTGATGCTGTTAAATTTGGACATGAAAAATTTGTACCAATAATAGAGTCTATAGAAAAGTTAGCTAAAAAAGCTAGTAAACCTAAATGGGTAGTAGAAGAAGTTGACCACTCAAGTGTTAAAAAACAAATTACAGATAAATTTGAAACTGGATTAAGAAGTGCATTTAAAGAAATTGATAAGAAAAAAAGATCTACAGCTATTTCAGAAATAGAAACACAGTGTAAAGAAATGTTTGCAGAAGACGAAAACGTTTCAGAAAATCAAGCGATGGCTCAATTAAAATCACTTGAAAAAGATATAGTTAGAACCGCAATATTAAAGGATAAAAAAAGAATAGATGGCCGAGGTTTAGCGGATGTTAGACAAATTCAATGTGAAGTGGGTGTACTTCCCCGAACACATGGCTCAGCTTTGTTTACAAGAGGAGAAACCCAAGCTTTAGTGGTGACAACATTAGGTATGACAGATGATGAACAAAGATTAGAAAGTCTGGAAGGAATGCAAAGATCAAATTTTATGTTGCATTATAATTTCCCCCCTTTTTCAGTAGGAGAATGTGGAAGAATTGGAACCGGTAGAAGAGAGATTGGACATGGTAAATTAGCGTGGAGAGCAATCAGCTCCTCGTTACCATTAAAAGAAAATTTTCCTTACACGCTGAGAGTAGTCTCGGAAATTACAGAGTCTAATGGCTCTTCATCTATGGCAACAGTTTGTGGAACCTCATTGTCATTGATGGATGCTGGCGTTCCAATTAAAGAACCGGTAGCTGGAATTGCTATGGGACTAATAAAAGAAGGTGATGAATTTTCTGTTCTCTCAGATATTCTAGGTGATGAAGATCATTTAGGAGACATGGATTTTAAAGTAGCAGGAACAAAAAGCGGTATAACTTCACTTCAAATGGATATTAAAATTACAGGTATAACATTTGAAATCATGGAAAAAGCTTTAGATCAGGCTAAAGATGGCAGAGAACATATCCTTGGTGAAATGAATAAAGCTCTTAAAACTTCAAGAAAAGAATTTTCTAAACACACTCCTAAAATGGAGACAATTAAAGTAGACAAAAAAGATATCGCAACAGTAATTGGTAAAGGTGGAGCAACTATTAGAGAGATTGTAGAAACTTCAGGAGCCAAAGTGGATGTAAAAGACACAGGCGAAGTCACAGTTGCCGCTCCAGACGAAGCTTCAAGAAATAAAGCTTTAGAGTTTATTAAAAGTTTAGTAGCCAAACCTGAAATGGGAAAAATCTATAAAGGCAAAGTTGTAAAAATTATGGAGTTTGGTGCTTTTGTTAATTTTTTAGGAAAACAAGATGGTCTCGTTCATATCTCTGAATTAGCTGACAAGAGAGTAGCAAAAGTTAGCGATGTAGTTAAAGAAGGAGATGAAGTATCAGTGAAAGTTGTTGGATTTGATAGAGGTAAAGTTAAATTATCAATGAAGCAAGCTTCAGCTTAAGACATATTCTTAGGATCGGGCATCCCTACTTTATTATAACCAGCATCTACGTAATGAATTTCACCAGTTACTCCATTAGCTAGATTACTTAGCAAGTACAAGGCAGAGTTTCCAACATCATGAATATCTACGTTTCTTTTTAAGAATGAATGATCTTCGTTCCATTTATACAAAAACTTAGCATCCCCAATTGCAGATGCTGCTAAAGTTTTGATAGGTCCAGCACTTATTGCATTTACTCTTATTTTTTTTTGACCCAGATCTCTTGCAAGATATTTAACACTTGCCTCAAGCGCTGATTTGCAAACTCCCATAACATTATAATTAGGTATTGCTTTTGTAGACTCGTATGTAAGAGTTAATAGGCTTCCTCCGTCTTTCATTATTTTAGAAGCTTCTTTAGCTACTTCCGTAAATGAAAAGCATGAGATAAGCATACTTCTGAGAAAATTTTCTCTTGATGTATTTAAGTATTCACCAGAAAGTTCAGATTTATCAGAGAAAGCAACAGCATGAACTACAAAATCTATTTCACCCCATTTATTTTTAATGTCTTCAAAAAGTTTTATAACTTCTTCTTTTTTTTCAACATCACAACTAAAAGTCACTTTAGAATTTAATTTTTCTGCTAAAGGTATAACTCTCTTTTTTAATGCATCACCAAGGTATGTAAAAGCGAGTTCGGCACCTGCTTCAGCTAGCTTTTGAGAAATTCCCCATGCAATAGACCTTTCATTGGCCACTCCCATGATTAATCCTTTTTTACCTTTCATTAAATTCATTAATTAGACCTTTTCAAAAACCAATGTTGCATTAGTTCCACCGAAACCAAAACTATTTGACATTACAGAGTTCAATTCAATTCCCTTTTCAACTTTCGTTACTATAGGATATTTCTTTGCCTCTTCATCCATCTCAGTTATATTTGCAGAAGCAGCTATAAAATTATTTTTCATCATTATTAAAGAATAAATGGCCTCATGAACGGAGGTAGCTCCGAGAGAATGACCAGCTAAAGATTTTGTTGAACTAATTTTAGGTGCACGATCACCAAAAGCCTCTCCCACTGCTTTTAATTCAGTTATGTCCCCAACAGGAGTTGAAGTACCATGTGTGTTTATGTAGTCGATTTTATTTTTTGCAGTACTTAAAGCCATTTTCATACATCTCACCGCACCTTCGCCAGATGGTGCAACCATATCGTAACCATCGGATGTAACACCATAACCTGTAATTTCAGCGTATATTTTTGCACCCCTTGCTTTTGCATGCTCATATTCTTCTAAAACTACTACACCACCACCACCAGAAATGACAAATCCATCTCTAGTTTTATCATAAGGTCTTGAGGCTTTTTCAGGAGTACTATTATATTTTGATGATAATGCTGTCATAGCATCAAACATTGCAGTCATAGCAAAATGAACCTCATCACTTCCTCCTGCAAAAATAATTTTTTGCTTACCAAGTTGAATTAATTCCATTGCATTACCTATGCAGTGACCACTGGTTGCACACGCAGAACTAATTGTATAATTAACTCCTTTAATCTTAAAAGGCACCGCTAAAGTAGCCGAAGCTGTACTAGACATTGTTCTAGGCACAACAAACGGACCCATTCTTTTTGGATTTTTATCTCTCGTTTTATCTGCTGCTAGTATTACATTTTCTATTGAAGGACCTCCAGAACCCATAATCATTCCAGTAGCAACGTTGCTTATATCTTTTTCTTCTAATCCAGAGTCCTTTACAGCTTCATTCATAGATATAAAATTATAAGCTGAGCCTGGGCCCATAAATCTTATAAATTTTCTATCAACATGATCTTCAAGTTTAATATTTGGCTTGCCATGGACATGACTTTTTAAATTATACTCTTTATATTCTTCAGAGAATGTAATTCCTGATTTTGAATTTAATAGAGATTTGTAAACTTCATCTTGATTATTTCCAAGGCAAGAGACCACGCCAACACCTGTTATGACTACTCTTTTCATGATTTAAACAATCCTA
>Ga0222719_10000352_pt1 | contig 46143 bp, 32 predicted proteins | sample C33_34DmetaG_FD_165039 | JGI IMG/M metagenome (GOLD analysis project Ga0222719, IMG submission 165039) | Estuarine water microbial communities from San Francisco Bay, California, United States - C33_34D | ecosystem: Environmental > Aquatic > Marine > Unclassified | place: USA: California...
TCCAGTATTTCCCGTTATTGTAGCTGTCGCTCCGTCACAGGTTGGAGTCAAGGCAAAGGTGGCAAATTCTTCCTCAAATACCGTTACATCAACGGTGGTAGTATCTGGACATAAACCTGTGGTGGTATAGATCACCGAGTAAGTCTCACTGTATGTTCCTCCTGTAATTTCTCCTGTTGACGCATCGATAACTGCGCCATCGCCTGGAGGTGATGCAAAGGTAAAAACACCTCCTGTATTACCGGAAATAACCGCTACTCCCCCATCGCAAGTGGGCGTCATTGTAAATGTAGCAAACTCTTCGTCTAGGACCGTTAAAGTAATTGTCGTAATATCTGGGCAAGGACCTGAAGTAGTATAGGTTATGTCGTATGAAGCACTTGGACTTGCTCCTGTAACTTCACCTGTCACAGAATCAATCACTGCGCCATCTGTCGGTGAACTGACAAAGGCAAATACACCGCCAGTATCTCCAGTTACTGAGGCTGTTCCTCCGTCACAGGTCGCTGTCATAGTAAAGTCAGCAAATTCCTCTCCGAGAACAGTAATACTCTCTGTTGCGGTTGCAGGACATGGACCACTCGTTGTATACGTGAGATCATAAGTTGTACCGTTACTTCCCAAGCTTATGGTACCAGTCAACGAATCTAAAACTGCTGAATCAGTAGGCGCTGTTGCAAAGCTAAATGTACCTCCAGTATTTCCCGTTATTGTAGCTGTCGCTCCGTCACAGGTTGGAGTCAAGGCAAAGGTGGCAAATTCTTCCTCAAATACCGTTACATCAACGGTGGTTATCGTGGGACAGACTCCTACAGTTTCATAGGACACCGAATATGTCACATTGCTGCTGGCGTTTGTCACTTCACCAGTTGTAGAGTCTATGAGTGCATCATCACCAGGAGGAATTGCAAAAGAAAAAACGCCACCAGAGGCACCAGTGATTACAGCTGTAGCTCCGACACAATTTGGCGTGAGTTCAAAACTACTATCTATAGGATTTAGTGTGGTCACATTTTGAATGGAAGTTGTAGGGCAGGTTCCTGCGGTAGTGTAAGCAACCTCATAGGTAGTTCCATTTGAACCATTACTTATTTCACCAGTGCTTGAATCGATCACTGCGCCATCTGATGGCGCAGTAGCGAAAGAAAATTGTCCGCCCGCAACTCCAGTAATCAAAGCTGAAGCGCCAGTACAATCTGGGGTAAGGGTAAAACTAGAATCATCTGCTTCCAACAAAATGAGGTCAAAAACAGCTGTATTCGAGACAATATAACAACCCGCACCTCCAACATCGTCTATCCTAACATATATTGAAGCGGGGCCACTGAGATATGGGCTGGTCAGAGCATCTGTTCCGGCGTCTGCATCGGATTGGTTCGCATAATAGGTAACCACAAAATCCGCTGCATTTTGACCATTTAAAATATCGTCCGTCTGACTATCTAAATCGAATAGTTCCTCACCATCATTAGCTTGATCGTCGCATAACGTCATTGAATCAACTGCGTATATAAGAGGTTGTGCGATAGTTTGAAGAAAGAAACTTGTAGTCTCAAAACAATCGGTAGTTTGGTACTCGATCCTGACAAAAATCTCATCATCATCTGCGCCTACATAGTTGGTAAGATCACCCAAAATGGGATTAGTTTCTGACTCGGCATCATTTAAGGAATTATAATACGTAATTACATAATCGGATGAGGCCGGGTTTCCGGCAAGAATCACCGTATCATTTGACAATAAATCAAAGGAATAAGGTGCTCCAGTATTAGTTTCGCAGGTGTATAAATCTGACGGGGTATTAAAAATGATTTCTGGATACACATCCACACAAATCACCTCTTCATATTCACATCCAAAATCGTCAACAACACGATAGGTATAGCAATGGGTACCTTCGGAATTGGGCTGCACCACAATATCAGTTCCTGATTCGGAAATGATGGTTGGATCTGTATCCCATGACTGAGAAACTATTTCAGGTGTAAAAGAATATTCTGGCGGCTGCAAGTTTGGGTCAAACTCCAACCACCACTCAAAAATATAACCATTATCTATAGCTAAATTATCGACAATTTCAATTGTCCAAACGCCATTTAAAGGGCTTCCCAAGAGATTGGAAAAAGATTGATAAGGCAAGTAAGTTCCCGGTGCCCATGAGTCGCTAGCAGGCGAACCATTTGTTACGGTTGGAGCGTTGGCCAGCAATACGCTGGCACTCATAGAAAAGCAATAGGTTTCTCCAGTACCTGGGGTTGTGCCGTTATCGTCATTAGCACCTCCAAAATAGGTTCCAGCACCAGCTTGCTCAAACAATTGCGCTACTTGACCATTAGGACTAATGATAAAAATGTCTAGATCTCCAGAGTAGGAATGTTCGATAGTGACACACACATTCATCAGCTGATTAATATCTGTTATTGTGACACCTGAGTCAAAACACTCTACGAGAATATCTGTAGTATATGACACACCACTGCCATCAGGGAGAAAAGTCGTTCCACTAACTGGAGGCGCACAATCATTGATGTATTCAATGGGGCTTACAACAGCCGAAATAGTAGCCTGTTCACCAAAACAAATTTCAGGGCTCGAAGGGGCTGAACCTGTAAAATCAAATCCAGTATCGACCTGGATGACTTGTTCAATTCTGTTGCTATTTGTACAACCATCTGGATTGCCTGATGTGTTGGTATCATAAACAATCAAATTAGCAATGTAAACGCCAGGCTGGTCGTAGGAAAAAGTAGCCGACGTTCCTGAAATAACATTTCCGTCGCCCAAATCCCACTCGTAAGTTGCTCCGGTGCTGTCTTGAGAAAATGTTGCGCTACCAGACAAAGAAATTTCTTCGCCAGGGCAGACCTTAATATAGCCATCCGAATTTGGACTTGGCGAAGCACTATCTAAAACAGTATTGATAGTTTGACATGGCAGAAAACAAGAAATATCCGCTTCCCAACCCGTTGTAGACGCAGTATCATTGCTCACCCATTCAAAGGTCAAACAACCAGACAAGTTATCAGCGGTTGCACTGACAAAACCGGGGGAATTTGCGGCGGATCCCGAGAATGAGCCGAAAGCAGGAGCAGAAATATCTGACCCATTGTAGATGGTCAAAACATCCAAATTTGCCTGCGTATTCCAAACCGTAAAATTAACTTGTGTCAATTGGCCTGCTTCTTCGGGACAAATAGTATAGACAAAATTTTCGTCAGGTCCATATGCATTGGCGCCACCGCCAGGACCTCCAGAATCATAGAAATTGCCCGAACAGGTCGTTATGGTTCCAGTTGAGATATTGAACGACTGCCCATAGACCAAACCTTGGGAGGATAGAATTGCTAGAGCTATTAAGCTGATCTGAAAAAACTGACTCTTAATTTTTTGTAAACGCATGCTGGGGAATAATTTGTAGCAGCAGGTCAGTATTTTCTATGCGGTAGATTTGTTGGATGGGGCTAAACCATTGAAATTGATATATCAAAGGATTAAAATTGGACTTGTCAAATGTCGCGGGTCTTTGAATGTTTTGGTTATAGGTTGTAAATAAATCAAGATCCGATAAGGATGGTATTTGGGAAAGATCTTTTTTTGAAGAGGCAACAATTTTTATCCGTGATCTTAACAAAAATTTCATGTTTCGAAGTTGTGTCGGATTATTTAAAACCATCTGATCAAAACTATCGCCAAAAACTTCCAATAATTGCTCTTGCTCCAATACAGTCAATGGAGATGAAACCTCTTGAGGAAAAACAATTGTTCCTAAGGACTTTTGGGAAAACAAATTCCCAGAAAAAAACAGCAAGATGAGGACGAAATTGATTTTATTAATCATAATTGCAAGTTTGATGGAAAAGTATGGAATTTTTTGACAAAAACATATATAAAACCGACTCAAAAGTCAAAAATAGGGTAGAAAATATAATCTGAAAAAATAAACGAAATAAACTTAAATAGAAAATTATCCCCTTTCAAATTGTTATCTTTGTAACGTTTAAAAACCAAGAGATTAAAAAACAAATGACTAATTCCCACGATATTACTTCTGATGATGATCACTCAAACTATTCTGCAAAAAATCCAATAAAAGAGGGAGCCTTTGATATCACTCCTGAAGAAAAAATTGCAAAAATAGAAGCTAATATGGCTGAAATATTAGATGTATTAGGAATGGATCTAACAGATGACAGTCTAAAAGGCACACCGAAAAGAGTAGCCAAAATGTTTGTGAATGAATTATTCGGAGGACTTTTACCAGCAAACAAACCCAAAGCATCGACTTTTGATAATGCCTATCGCTATGGGGAAATGTTAGTAGAGAAAAACATCACTGTTTATTCCACCTGCGAGCACCATTTACTTCCCATCATTGGCAAAGCCCATATCGCCTATATTTCAAACGGGACAGTGGTTGGTCTTTCTAAGATGAATCGGATAGTAGATTATTTTGCCCGGAGACCACAAGTTCAAGAGCGTTTGACCATGCAAATCGTGCACGAAATGCAAAAAGTCCTTAACACAGAGGATGTAGCTTGTGTCATCGACGCCAAGCATTTGTGTGTAAACTCAAGGGGCATTAGAGACATTGAGAGCAGCACTGTAACCAGCGAATATGGCGGCCGATTTAAAGAAGCCTCAGTTAAAGCTAATTTTTTATCTTACATTCAATTGGATACAGATTTTTAAGAACCCATGAAACGGTACAATCAGCACCATTTAAAAATTTACAATTCACTTTCAGGCAAAAAGGAGGAATTCGAACCTTTGTCTGAAGGTCAAATAGGGTTGTATGTATGTGGTCCAACCGTTTACAATAAAGTCCATTTAGGCAATCTTCGAACTTTTCTATCTTTCGACATTGTTACACGATATCTGAGGCACTTAGAGTATAGTGTCCGCTATGTGCGCAACATAACAGATGTCGGTCATTTGGAACAAGATGCTGATAGTGGAGAAGATCGCATTTCTAAAAAAGCACGACTTGAATCTGTTGAGCCCATGCAAATTGTTCAGCGATACACTGTTGATTTTCATCAGATGCTTAATTTATTGAACTGCTTGCCGCCCGATATCGAGCCAAGTGCAACAGGGCATATCATTGAGCAAATAGAAACGGTTAAGCAAATCATAGATAAGGGCTTAGCTTATGAGGTTAATGGATCGGTCTATTTCGATGTATTGAAGTATAACGAAACCAACAATTACGGCATTCTTAGCGGTCGTAATTTAGAGGATTTGATACACAACTCCCGTCGTTTGGACGGTCAACAGGATAAGAAAAACCCTCAAGACTTTGCTTTGTGGAAAAAAGCTGAACCCGAACACATCATGCGATGGCCTTCACCGTGGGGAGACGGATTCCCAGGATGGCATGTAGAATGCACGACCATGAGCACAAAATACTTGGGAGCTCAGTTTGATATCCACGGTGGTGGTATGGATTTGAAATTCCCCCATCATGAGTGTGAAATTGCTCAAAGTGAAGCTTGTGGACAGCATGAACCCGTCAAGTATTGGCTACATGCCAACATGCTTACTCTCAATGGACAAAAGATGGCTAAATCGACAGGTAACAACATTCTTCCAGAAGAGGTGTTTTCTGGATCGAACCCTATTTTAACAAAAGCCTATACCCCTTCAGTCGTGCGTTTTTTTATGCTACAAGCTCATTACAGATCTGTCCTCGACTTTAGTGATGACGCGCTATTAGCCTCTGAGAAAGGCTTCTTGAAATTAATGACCGCCTTCGCCTTGCTAAAACAACTCCCAACATCATTGAAATCCACAGGGTTTGACCTAATGGATTGGACCACTCGAGGTTATCAAGCCCTGAATGATGATTTCAATACCCCGATTCTAATTGCCGAATTGTTTAGCGCTGTGAAATATATTCATCAAGTTAATGAAGGGATAGAAAGTATTTCTCAGACAGACAAAACCGATCTTGAAAGTCAAATGAGTTTTTTCATTCTAGACATTTTAGGACTCGAGCCAAATACCGTTGAATTAAAAAACAATCCCTTAAAAAAAGTGGTACAAATCCTCATAGCCTTAAGAAATGAGGCAAGGTTAAATAAGGACTTTGCGCTTTCAGATAAAATTAGAGACCAACTATTGGAGGCTGGAGTTCAATTGAAAGACGGAAAAGACGGTACCGATTTTACTGTGGTTTAAGATGCAACGTATTCTAATAGCACCCTTTGTTTTTCTGGTAAGGTTTTATCAGGTTGTTATTTCCCCCCTCACTCCTGCTGCTTGCCGCTATCAACCAACCTGCTCACATTACACCTTAGAATCACTCCGCATTCATGGACTTTTTCGGGGAGGTTGGTTGTCACTCAAAAGGATAACCCGCTGCCATCCATGGGGCGGATCGGGGTACGATCCAGTCCCAGAGAAAAAATAGTGAGCCTATTTCAAATTTGAAATCGCTCAATTGTTTTGGACAGTTTCCATATATTTACACATATAAACTACAACTTATGTTACTTCAAATCGTTTGGGACCCCGCTTCTGAGGGTATTAATCTATTCGGCAATTTTACAATTTATTACTACAGTCTTATGTGGCTCGCCGCCTTTACTGTAGGTTACTATTTAATGAAGCGAATCTTTGTGAACGAGAAACTATCGCAAGAACATTTAGATGCTCTTTTAATTTACTCCGTCGTTGGACTGCTACTAGGTGCCAGATTGGGTCATGTGATTTTTTATCAATCCGAACTTTTTAGGGATGATTTTCTCAGTATTTTTTTGCCATTCCGATTTAATCCCACTTTCGAATTTACGGGGTTTAGAGGGCTAGCAAGTCATGGAGCAGCCATTGGAATGATCATTTCCATGTACCTCTACAATAAAAAAATATTAACGAAATCCGTATTGTGGATACTCGACAGAATCGTCGTCCCTGTTGCAATTGGTGCTGTTTGTGTGCGATTAGGTAATTTTTTCAATTCGGAGATGGTGGGTTATCCAACCGATAGTCCTTTCGGGATTGTTTTCAAAAAACTCGGGGAGGACTTCGCCAGACACCCAGGCCAATTATATGAAGCTTTCGGCTATGTCTTTGTATTTATCATCTTATTTTTTACCTATTGGAAAACCTCTAAAAGCAGGCAACAAGGATTTATGCTTGGGCTATTTTTCACAGCCTTATGGAGTGTGCGATTTGTAGTCGAATATTTCAAAGAAGCCCAAGTGGAAGAACGTGCTGAATGGCTATTTAATACTGGACAGTTACTCAGTATCCCTTTTATTCTGGCGGGCATCTATCTCATGGTTAGAAGTCGAAAACACATACTTTAATAGAGTTAAAAAGTCTTGTTAAAAAAAATGCCCACTTCATGAAGTGGGCATTTTTTTATATTTTGTTGGGTCATTACTTTCCTCTTCCCAAGGTGTCGCGCATGATTGGCGTAGCTATAAAAATTGAGGAATAGGTTCCAACCAAAACCCCTACAATAAGCGCAAATAACAAACCTCTAAGAGAATCTGCGCCGAAAGCGAACATGGCCAATAAAACCACTAAGGTTGTTAATGAAGTGTTTAATGTTCTACTTAGGGTACTGCTCAATGCTGCATCAACAGTTCTATCAAAATTCCAAGTTGTATGCTCATTCAAAAATTCACGAATACGGTCGAAAACAACAACTGTATCGTTCAATGAATATCCAATAACTGTAAGAATAGCCGCGATAAAAGCTTGATCTATTTCCATACTAAAAGGCATAAAAGGATAAGTAATAGAAAAAATACCTAAAACAATGAGTACATCATGGAACACTGCGGCAACGGCTCCAAGCGAGAATTGCCACTTTTTAAACCTTAACAAGATGTAGAGGAATACTACCAATAAGGATCCTAATATGGCCCAAACAGACGATTTTTTAATATCATCGGCAATTGTTGGACTAACTTTCCCTGAATATACCTTACCAACATTATTGGTTGGGTCAAGAAATTCTTCCGATGTAAATCCGTCTGGCAAAAACGGCACAAGCGCGTCAAACAACATGGATTGAACTTGAGCATCGGCCTCGGCCGAATTTTCATCAACCAAATACTTTGTGGAGATTTTTAGCTGATTTGCACTACCGATAGTTTTGACTTCCGCACTGCCAAAAACAGCGTTTAGGGCAGTATTGACCTCTTGAGGATTAACGTCCTGAGCGAATCTCACTTGGTAAGTTCTACCACCGACAAAATCAATTCCCTGATCCAATCCTGTAGTAAACAAAGAAAACAATCCTGCTACAATAATAGATCCTGAAACAGCATACATGATGAAGCGTTTCTTCAAAAATTTGATGTCGATATTTTGAAACAACCCTTTGGTCAAAAATGTTGAAAAGGCTAAAGTCTTATTCTTGTTACTGTCGCGATCAATTAAAAATCTAGTGATAAAAATAGCCGTGAACAAGGAGGTGACTATACCAATCAATAGGGTAGTCGCAAAACCTTTAATCGGACCTGTTCCGAAGATATACAATATCAGTGCGGTAAGTCCAGTTGTAATATTCGCATCCAAAATGGAAGATAATGCGTTACCATAGCCATCACTCACGGACTGCTTCTGACCCTTTCCTTTGGCAAGTTCCTCTCTGACACGTTCGTAAATTAAAACATTAGCATCTACAGCAATACCAACGGTTAAGACTATACCAGCAATACCTGGCAGGGTCAATACAGCGCCTAGTCCTGCAAGGAAACCAAAGATCAAAATGATATTAAGTAAAAGGGCTGCATTTGAATAAACACCCGCCATTCCATAGTATAAAATCATCCACAAAAGGACCAATACCAATGCTATCAGAAAGGATAACCTTCCAGAGGTCACAGCCTCCAGACCAAGAGAAGGCCCCACCTCTTCAGCTTGAACAATATCAGCAGATGCTGGTAATTTACCAGCTCTTAAAACATTGGCTAAATCTACAGCCTCGTTGATTGTAAACTGACCTGAAATTTCAGAATTACCACCTGAAATAGGCCCAGTTGTTACACCAGGTGCAGAATAGACAATTTCGTCTAAAACAATGGCAATTTGACCACGCTCATTAAAAGCTTTGCCTGTCATTTCTTCCCATATTTTAGCCCCTTTTGTATTCATTTGCATGGATACAGAAGGCTTTCCAGTATTAGAATATGATTGACGTGCATCTGTAATTACGGCGCCACTCAGTTCAGGGACACCCTCTCTATTACCTCGAATCGCATATAGCTCAATCAATTCACTATCTGGTGATTCTTTACCCCATAAAAACTTGACGTAACGCTGTTCTGGTGATAATAATGATCTCAAATCTGGACGAGACAAATAATCTGTGACTGTTTGCTTATCTTTTATATCAAATATGGCGATCACTGGCCCACCTTGATAGCCTTGACCCTTAATTAGGTCGAACATAGGGTTAATATCAGCCACTGCCGTAGAATCAGTCGTCACTTCTCCTAATGCGGCTTCCAACTGACTTTCAAAATTTTCTTCCGTGCCCTCTTCATCAGCAGACTCAGCGGCAACAGTATTTAATTCATTTTTTAAAACTTCATTGACTTGAACTAGGAAAGGCATAAATGCTTGACCTTGATAGGTTTCCCAAAATTCTAGCTGGGCTGTACTTTGAAGTAACTTTTTAACACGCTCTACATCTTTTGCTCCCGGTAATTCTACCAAGATACGACCCGACTTCCCTAGACGTTGGATATTAGGTTGTGTTACGCCAAATTTATCAATACGCTTGCGAATGACTTCGAATGCAGATACAATTGATTCGTCAATTTTTGTCTCTAAAATTGGACGTACCTGATCATCTGTCATATCGAAAGTAATCTCTTCACTCAGTGTGCGATTGGCGAAAATGTCTGGATCAGCAAGCTTGGTGTCTCCCTTGATCGCATCAAATGCCACAAAGAAATCTTCTAAATAGGTGTTTTGACTATTTTTCTGAATGACCTCAGCATCACTCAAGGCTTTATTAAAAATTGGATTAGAGGAATTGTTTGCGAGTCCCTTTAAAATGTCTTTCACCGAAATTTGAAGAATGACATTGACCCCTCCTTTTAAGTCTAAACCCAAATTCATGGCTTTATCTTTAACCTCATTGTAGGTGTAACTTGTAATTCCAAGGTTAAAAACCTCTTGAGTTGCAATAGAATCGAGATAGCGCTGAACCTCCAATTTGCGTAGCGCATCATAGGCAGGCTCGGTGTCAGGAATCTTCTGGACTGCAACTGCTTGCGCCTGATCTTCAACCTGGTTGGCTTTGAATGTGAACGAAACTTGATACACACTTACCAATCCGAATAGCAGTGCAAATAATTTAATGATACCCTTATTTTGCATTATAAATAATTTTGGTTCTGGTCAATAAAACGCGCAAATATAGGTTATTGGGCTTGAATCGACAAGCTACCACACCTATTAATACATCATTCACAGGAGTTAAATTTTGTGAGGGAAATTTACGATACGCTCAATAGGTCATTTGTCTTACGCACTCCTTCAGCGCTCAATTTCATATGAGCTTGCTCCGCTTCCGATAATTCTATTTCTACAATAGATTCAATTCCATTTTTTCCTAATATTACCGGCACTCCAATACAGAGGTCGGTCAATCCATATTCTCCGTTTAGTAGCGATGAACAAGGCATCATTTTTTTCTGATCGCAAACAATAGCTTGCACCAGGGAACTAACGGCTGCTCCTGGAGCATACCAGGCAGATGTGCCCAACAATGCCGTAAGGGTAGCTCCACCGACCTTTGTGTCTTCTTTGACCTGACCTAGTCGTTCTTGGGAGAGAAATTCGGAGACTTTAATGCTATTTCTCGTGGCGTGATCAACCAATGGAACCATCCCCGTATCAGAATGCCCTCCTATTACCATGCCATCGACATCGCTGATTGGTGCGCCCAAAGCTTCAGCCAATCTATATTTAAATCGAGCAGAGTCCAAAGCTCCACCCATGCCAATCACTCTGTTGGATGGAAGTCCAGTTGTTTTGTGAACCAAATAGGTCATGGTATCCATAGGATTACTCACCACAACAATAATAGTTTCTGGAGAATGTTTAAGTAAATTAGTAGCCACGTCTTTCACTATACCAGCATTGATACCAATCAATTCCTCTCGAGTCATTCCCGGTTTTCTTGGAATCCCAGAAGTGATCACACAAACAGAGCTGCCGGCTGTCCTTGAGTAATCGTTAGTGGTTCCAACGATTCTCGTGTCAAAACCATTTAGGGATGCTGTCTGCATCAAATCCATTGCCTTTCCTTCGGCAAATCCTTCTTTAATATCCAAAAGAACTACTTCGGATGCAAAGTTTTTTAAGGCAATATACTCGGCGCAGCTCGCGCCTACCGCTCCTGCTCCCACAATACTAATTTTCATAAGTTGTTAAATTTTTGGTTCGAATTTGATGGGTTAAATTTATGAATTAAAAACGCTCTGTCAAGGTTTAATCTTATCTAAAACTGAATGCGACTCCGGCGGTCAAGGTATTGTATTTTTGAAAGGTATAATCCGCGAAAATTTTGAAAAACAGTAAATTCAATCGGGCACCAAAAGTCGATCTTGGACCTGTCTGTGAAAATTCTAAAGCTAATGGATTACTAATTTGTTCTTGGACAGTGTTTATCACCATACCATTATTATCAGTGATATTGTAATTGAGTGTATAATCACCCTTTAAATTTAACTTAGTATTGCTCATGTTATAGCCAACAGAGCCGTAAAGCGATAAAAAAGCAAAATCTATGGAACCTATGGCCTGAACAGTCATAGCAGTTAGCTTAAAGGCAGCTTCTCCATTTGATACCTGAACATCAGATCCAGGCTCAGATGCAAACAGGTACCGACTGTTTAAACTGGTAAAACCTCCGAAAATAGAAATATGTAAGGGCAAAACTGCGCTTCCAGGCACTATAAGTTTGGTAAGTTCGTATTGTAATCCAACACCAAACATATCTACCGATGTATTCTTTTCGTAGGTTTGTTTAGGGAGAAATCTAAATTTCAAATCGGCCTTCACAATTGGAAGCCCAAGTCCAAATTGAATCATAGGCAAAGGAACACCATTTAGCGGAAGGTCTCCAGCTACACCACCAGGCAAATCGAAGCTACTTATTTTATATTCGCTGGAACCGTAAGGAATACTCACGTCAATAGTGGTAGCTGTTCCAGCTTCACCTAAAACGGTTTCTAACTGCGTCTCGCCATTTTGAGTGCTTAAATAATTGTAATCGGAAGCATTGAATGTGAAATACTTACCAGAATCAGGCACCATAGAAACATTGGCTGACAGGGAGATATCAAAGCCAAATGTTTTGTGAATTTTAGCACTGCTATACCAACCAGAATTCATGTCACTCATCATGCCCTGTAAAGCAGGATTCAAATAGTTTTGAGTGAGTAAATTAGAATCTGAAGAAGCCAATATTAGGCTTCCCAAATTTTGAGCATTTAAGGTGCTAGACCAAAGAACTACTGAAAGTAAGAAAAGGTACTTTTTCATTTTTGAAAGGGGTTTCTTCCTCAAAAATAAAAAATTAGGCATCAATATTCGCGTAAATTGCATTTTTCTCGATAAACTCACGTCTGGGAGGCACTTCATCACCCATGAGCATAGAAAAGACCCGGTCAGCCTCTGTTCCATTATCTATTTGCACTTGACGCAACGTTCTAAATTCTGGATTCATAGTGGTGTCCCATAACTGCTCAGCATTCATTTCTCCCAAACCTTTGTATCGCTGAATCGACGCTCCAGAACCGTAATCATTCATCAGTTTATCACGGTCTGCTTCACTCCACGCATACTGTTTTTTTGCCCCTTTTTTGACCAAATATAGTGGTGGCGTCGCGATGTAAATATGACCATTCTCAATTAAGGCCTTCATGTATCTAAAGAAAAATGTCAAAATCAGTGTAGCAATATGACTACCATCGATATCGGCATCACACATAATAACGACTTTGTGGTAACGCAGCTTCGATAAATTCAACGCTTTACTATCTTCTTCTGTTCCGATAGTCACACCAAGTGCTGTGAAAATATTTTTAATTTCTTCGTTTTCAAACACTTTATGCTGCATGGCTTTCTCCACGTTGAGGATTTTACCTCTTAAAGGTAAAATAGCTTGAAACTCGCGATCTCGTCCTTGTTTAGCCGTTCCGCCCGCCGAATCTCCCTCAACTAAAAACACTTCACATTTAGCTGGATCTTGTTCAGAGCAATCACTCAATTTTCCAGGCAATCCACCCAAACTCATAACACTTTTTCTCTGCACCATCTCACGAGCTTTTTGAGCGGCATGACGGGCTTGGGCCGCCAATACTACTTTCTGAACAATGAGCTTAGCATCTTCCGGGTGCTCTTCAAGATAGTCAGTCAATACTTCGGATACCGCCTGACTCACACATGCCGAAACCTCGCGATTACCCAGCTTGGTCTTGGTTTGACCTTCAAATTGCGGCTCTGCAACTTTTACAGAAATAATAGCGGTCAAACCTTCTCTAAAATCATCCCCGGCAATTTCAAACTTCAGCTTATCAGTTAATCCCGACTGATCCGCATATTTTTTCAATGTTTGTGTCAGTCCGCGACGAAAGCCACTAAGATGAGTTCCTCCTTCATGGGTATTGATATTGTTAACATAGGAATGTAAATTTTCGGAATAAGAGGTGTTGTAGGTCATCGCTACTTCCACAGGAACGCCATTCTTTTCGCCCTCGAAAGAAATAACCTCCGAAAGAATTTGTTCACGACTACTATCCAAATAATTGACAAATTCAGCCAATCCTTGCTCTGATAGAAATGTTTCAGATAAAAATTCACCTTTATCGTCAGTTTCTCTCTCATCGGTTAATATCATTGTGATACCTTTATTCAAAAAGGATAACTCACGCATTCTATTGGCAAGAATCTCATAACTGTACTCACGAGTTTGTGTAAAAATCAACTCATCTGGCTTAAAGGTAACAGTCGTTCCTCTTTTGTCGGTTGTTCCAGTTTTTTCAACCGGCCCTCTTGGCTTCCCTCTTTCATAAGTTTGTTCCCAGACCACTCCTTCTCGATACACAATAGCCGTAAGAACCTCTGACAAGGCATTCACACAACTAACACCTACGCCGTGCAATCCTCCTGACACCTTGTAGGAGTCTTTATCGAATTTCCCTCCAGCTCCAATTTTAGTCATGACCACTTCGAGTGCAGACACACCTTCTTTTTTATGAAGGTCAACTGGTATACCACGACCATTGTCAGTGACCTTAACTGAATTATCCGGCAAAATATTTACTGTGATGTGATCACAATGACCCGCTAATGCCTCATCAATAGAATTGTCAACAACCTCATAAACTAAATGATGCAGGCCGCGCGACCCGACGTCCCCTATATACATGGAAGGTCTCATTCTAACGTGTTCCATTCCTTCTAGGGCCTGAATACTATCGGCAGAATAATTGGTTTTATTTGGTTCTAAACTCATATCGATTTAATCTTAGTGATAAGTAGTTATTATATGACAAAAATGACGCTTAGAGGGCATCATTTTTTTGTTTCATCAAATATAACAAACTTAGGCCAGCTCTAGAAGAATGGATGATTTAACTGAGTAGAAGTTATCAACAATTTAGTGTAAAAAGTCGAAAAAATATTAAGGTATATTTAAATATTTGTGAGTTTGAAGAGAAACAGTCCATTGTGGGTGTTTCATAACGTAGTCGACAATTAGTGCCATTGCCATATCCCTGCGACTCCATTCTGGCTGTAAGTACAATTTGCATTGCTTTGAAACCTTCAAGGCATGCTGCTCCGCAAACTCCAAATCACTTTTGTTGTAAATAATTACTTTCAGCTCATCTGCTTTTTGATACACCTCTGTTAAAGGGGCCTTGTTTTTTTTTGGAGAAAGACAAATCCAATCCCAGGCTCCTGTTAATGGATACGCCCCTGATGTTTCTAAATGGACTTGGGCGTTTTTGGCATGAAATTGATCAGTGAGAGGCTTCATAGGCCACATCAGCGGCTCTCCTCCAGTCACGACAACAGTCTTGGAGTGTTGCATGGCCATTGTAACCATACTTTCAATTGCGGTAGGCGGATGGAGAGCCGCATTCCAACTCTCTTTTACATCGCACCAGTGACAACCAACATCGCAACCTCCAATTCGAACAAAATAAGCTGCCGTTCCTTTGTGATAGCCCTCTCCTTGAATGGTGTAAAAGGCTTCCATTAAGGGCAGCATCAAACCCTCGCGCGTTTTTTCTTCATTTGTCAAATTCATAACGCAAATATAACGGTCTTAACATTGAAAATGGGACTATTTCAAAAATCAAGACGATAAAAAAAACCTCGCTTCTCTAAAGAAATCTTAGCTTTGCCATCGATATCCGCTATGCCACAAATAAAATCAACGACCTTGCTCATCTCAATCATTGGTAAACTTCTGAATTTACTAGCTTTTTTCAATCCCTCAAAAACGGCCAAAGTTGCTATAAATATTTTTGCTAAGCCCAGAAAAGGCAGGCTTTCCCCCGGTGAAAGTTCTTTTTTGTCTTCGGCCCAACAACTGACCTTAGATTATCGAGGGACACGCATTATGACTTACTATTGGCCTGGCGACAAAGGCTGTGTATTACTCGCTCACGGCTGGGAGAGCAACTCTATCAGGTGGGAAAAGACGGTTGCCAGTTTAAAAGAAAAAAATATTGCTGCAGTTGCTTTGGACGCTCCGGCTCATGGTGCTTCGGGAGGAAAATATTTTCAAGCCGTTCTTTATGGTCAGTTTATTAGCGTAGTTGCAGCTCACTTTGGCGCTACAGCCATGATAGGTCATTCTGTTGGCGGAATGGCCTGCGCATTTTCAATGGGCAATAGCGAACTGTCACATTTGAAAAAACTGATCCTGCTGGGAGCCCCCAACCATTTCACTGGAGTATTAGAACGATACTGCGATATGTTGGGGTACAGCAATAGACTTCGACATGCAATAGATCGAGAAGTAATCCGTCGATTTGGAGCTGCACCTAAAACATTTTCCACCGAAAATTATCTGAAAGGTACCGGTATTGACACTCTGATTGTGCACGACATCAATGATCGGATCATCCCTTATTCAGATGCACAATCGATTGTCAGCCATTGTCAAGAGGGTCAGCTGATATCTACTGACGGTTATGGTCACGGTCTTAAACACCCAGAAGTAGTTTCGGAGATTGTGAGCTATATTTGCAACTGATATGGAAAAAAGTAGTGCTATTCGAGTAAACAAGTTTCTAAGTGAAGCTGGATTTTGTTCCCGCCGTAAGGCAGACGACCTGATTGACGCTGGACAAGTTCTAATCAATGGCCACCCCATTGAAAAAGGCACACGAGTATCAGAAGGTGATCGGGTTACTGTAAACGGAAAGGTTGTCGAAAAATCAAGTGAGCAATTCGAATACTTGGCGTTTAACAAGCCTGTCGGGATTGTTTGTACAACAGATACCAAACGCGAAAAAGACAATATCATTGATTTCCTTAATTACCCCAAACGGATTTTTCCCATTGGAAGATTAGATAAAATGAGCGAGGGATTGATATTGCTTACTAATGACGGTGATATTGTCAACAAAATTTTAAGATCGAGTAATAACCACGAAAAAGAGTATTTGGTAAGTGTTGACCAGAGCATTTCTCAGACCTTCATTGACAGGATGTCGAAAGGTGTTCCGATTTTAGACACGGTGACAAAACCGTGCAAAGTTACTAGGGTCAGTCAAGACAGCTTCAAAATAGTTCTGACTCAGGGGCTCAATCGTCAGATTCGTCGTATGTGTGAGTATTTCAATTATGAGGTTATCAGCTTGAAGAGAATGAGAATCATGAATATTGAGTTGGATCTTCCGACCGGAGAATTAAGACCACTCAGACCTGATGAAATTCAACAGCTCAAAGCGGCTTTGAGCGATTCGCAAAAAACAGCCACCCAACGCTAATTTTGTCGCCGCTTACAAGCAAGTAGGGTGTTTTTCAACAACATAGCAATAGTCATAGGCCCCACACCTCCAGGCACAGGTGTAATATAACTGCTTTTTGGTGCAACCTCGTTGAAGTCAACATCACCTACAATTTGATAACCTTTTGGACTGTCGGCATTTGGAACTCGAGTTATACCCACGTCAATAATTACTGCGCCTGCCTTGACCATATCTGCTTTCAGGAAATGGGGTATACCTAAGGCCATAATAACAATATCAGCCTGTTGTGTCAATTCGGCCAGATTTGCGGTATGAGAGTGTGCCAAAGTTACGGTGGCATTACCAGGATTGCCTTTTCTGCTAAGTAAAATGCTCATGGGGCGACCTACTATATGAGAACGACCAACTACCACAACGTGCTTACCCTTGGTTTTAACTTGATAGCGTTCTAGAATTTCCATAATTCCAAAAGGTGTTGCTGGAATAAAGGTGTCCATTTCTAAAGCCATTTTGCCAAAATTGTAAGGATGAAAACCATCAACATCCTTTTCAGGATCAATAGCCATCAATATTTTATTTTCGTCAATATGCTTGGGTAGAGGTAACTGAACGATATAGCCGTCGATTGAGTCATTCGTGTTAAGCGCATGGACTTGATCGAGCAATTCTTCCTCTGAAATAGTATCCGGAAATTTTAGCAAAGTTGATTCGAAGCCCACCTGTTCACAAGACCTTACTTTACTGCCAACGTAAGTCAAACTGGCGCCATCCTCCCCTACCAAAATAGCAGCTAAGTGAGGCACCTTACTTCCCGCTACCTTCATCCGATCTACCTCTTGAGCTATTTCTAATTTTAAATCATTACTGGTTTTCTTACCGTCGAGTACTATCATGAACTGGGTTTTTACCTTGCTAAGGTAATCATTAACACACCAGACTTTGAGAAGCTATGGAAAAGGATTTCCCCAATTTATTGTTTATAAATATTAGAAATTACCAAAACGTGCGGAAAGGTAATGGCCGCCAAAAATGAAAAGAAAATGGTAATAAACACACTGTCATCATCTCTAAAGACAAAATACATCAATGCTAGCCCAAGTAGCGCTACCAACCAATTGAACAGCGACTCACGCAAATATTTTAAGATTGAAAAGGTACTAATCTCACCATGAAGGAAATTGATTTGATCTTTCAATGAAGGGATGGCGTGCCAAAGGACAAAGTAGGCCGCAAATCCCCAAATCAATGATGCCGCCTTGAACAACAAAAAGAACAAGAGCAGATAAAACAATTCTTCAATCAATCGGCGTTTGATATAATCTTTATCTAGCAAATAACTGCCCAGAATTAAACTCAGTATTCCAAAAAATACTAAACCGTTTGAAAAGATGTTCTCGGGTAAAGTATAATGGGTAATATCTAGAATGACAGCAGAAGTATCTGAAAAATTGCAGAAAAACAAAAGCAGTAAAACGGTAAACCCATAGCAAAAGTAGAATGCACCAACCGCCCAGAGGTTTCCTTGTATTTTTGTAGCCCAATGTTGCTCTCCAAAATGATAGGCACTGAAAAGCACGAACGACGTCAAAGCCAAAAAGGGCAATTGGTAAAACAGGACGGCCGCCATCAGAATAACCATTAAATAAACCCCTAAAACAGCCCAAAGCTTTGGTTTTCTTTTGGCTAACGCCTTCCGGATAAGAAATAAATCATTAGAGCCATGAAGTATTCCAACGCTGAGGATAAGTATGTAGCCAAAAACATCGGCGAGCGCAGGAGAAAAATTGATCGCAACCCACATAAAAACAAATGTTGTAATCAGGCTAAAACTGCGGGATTTTGAATTTTCCATGTAAGATTTTATCAATTGAATAAAATTATTTTCAATAAAATATCAAATTCTTTATATAATTGCATAAATTTACTCAAACAAAAATCATTAAAAACAATTATTATGGGATTTTTATCAAATTCAATTTTGTTGGCCGGAAGCATGCAAAAGCTTGGCGCAACTGATTATGTAGACTTTACATTCTTTGTAGGATGTATGGCAATGATGGCAGCTTCTGCTTTCTTCTTCCTATCCATGAGTAGCTTTGACAAAAAGTGGAGAACTTCGATCTTAGTATCTGGTTTGATTACTTTTATTGCTGCTGTCCACTACTGGTACATGAGAGATTATTTTGGAGCATTCGACGAGTCTCCAACATTCTTTCGTTATGTGGATTGGGTGCTAACAGTGCCGTTGATGTGCGTTGAATTCTACTTAATTCTTAAAGTTGCCGGCGCTACCAAGTCATTGATGTGGCGCTTAATTGTATTATCAGTAGTAATGCTAGTAACAGGATATTGGGGCGAAGCTGTTGCTCCAGAAAGTGCAGCTTTATGGGGATTCATCTCAGGAGCAGCCTATTTTGTTATAGTATATGACATCTGGTTAGGTAAGGCCAAGCAATTGGCAGTAGCTGCTGGTGGTCATGTTCTACAGGCTCACAAAATCCTTTGTTGGTTCGTTCTAGTTGGATGGGCTATTTATCCATTGGGCTATATGGCTGGTACTGGCGATGGTCAGTGGTATGCTTTTGTAGGTGACCTAGGTTTAAACATGGACATCATTTACAACATTGGTGACGCTATCAATAAAATTGGTTTCGGTTTAGTAGTTTACTCTTTAGCAGTAAGTTCGTCTAAAGCTTAATACATTCATTTTCAATAAAAGGCTGCACTTCGGTGCAGCTTTTTTTTTACCTCATGGTTACATGCGCTCGGGGGCCTCTATACCCAAAAGACCTAATGCTCTTTTAATAACCAAACCCGTAGCTTGAGACAATTCGACCAAAAAGGCTGTTTGGTCAGAATTCTCATTACCAAAAATAGCCACATTCTGATATAGAGCATTAAACGATTTAACCAAATCATAGAGGTAATTAGCCAAAAGTGCCGGACTGTAGGCATCCGCAGCTTGCTGTATGATGTTGGGAAACTTCATCAAATCCCTGATCAATATCCTCTCTCTGATTTCAAGATTGACATTTTCAAGTTGATAGGTTTTGTGCTCAGGGGATTTTCTTACAATGGCGCAAATCCTAGCGTATGTATATTGAATGAACGGTCCAGTATTTCCTTGAAAGTCAATTGATTCTTCAGGATCAAATAAGATACGTTTCTTAGGATCAACCTTCAATATATAATATTTTAAAGCTCCCAATCCTATTTGATGATAAACCGTTTCTTTTTCAGTTTCCTTATAACCATCCAGTTTACCCAATTCCTGTGCAATTGATTTCGCGGTGCGGGTCATTTCATCAATTAAATCATCCGCATCTACAACAGTACCCTCCCGACTCTTCATTTTTCCACTTGGCAAATCAACCATCCCATAACTCAAATGGTGTAGGTTCTTTGCCCATTCAAAACCTAATTTTTTAAGAATCAAAAAAAGTACCTTGAAATGGTAATCTTGTTCGTTACCCACCGTATAAACCATACCGCCAGCATCTGGATAATCTTTGATCCGTTGTATGGCTGTTCCAATATCTTGGGTCATATAAACAGCAGTGCCATCGGATCTGAGTACAATTTTTTCGTCCAGTCCATCAGAGGCTAAATCACACCAAACTGAGCCATCTTCTTTTTTGACAAAAACACCTGAATTGAGTCCTTCCTCAATAAAGGTTTTACCAAGCAGGTAAGTTTCAGACTCATAATAGTAACTGTCGAAATCTACACCCAAACGCTTATAAGTCATTTCGAATCCATCGTATACCCACTGATTCATGGTACTCCATAAATCTACAATTTCCGGATCACCAGACTCCCAGCGCAGCAGCATTTTTTGCGCTTCCAATAAGATAGGCGCATTTTTTTTGGCTTCTTCTTCGGAATGGCCTTGAGTCACCAGTTCCGTCACTTCATGCTTATATTCTTGATCAAAACGGACGTAATAATTACCAACAAGTTTATCACCTTTCAAACCGGTTGATTGTGGCGTTTCTCCCTGAGCAAACCTTTGCCAGGCCAACATGCTTTTACAAATATGAATTCCGCGATCGTTGATGATTTGAGTTTTATAAACCTGCTTTCCTGACGCCTTAAGAATTTCAGCAACACTATAGCCCAATAAGTTATTCCGTATATGACCCAAGTGCAAAGGTTTGTTGGTATTTGGAGAAGAGTATTCTACGATAACTGCCTTGTCACCAACATTGGCAGTCTTGATGCCATAGGCTTGATCTTCAAAAATTTCTTGAGCAGAGGCTATAAAATAGCTGTCTTCAAAGATCAAATTCAGGAATCCAGAAACGACATTAAACCCGTTCACTTCTGGTTGATTAGATTCGAGCCATTGGCCTAATTTCTCCCCTATTGAAACAGGATTAGCCTTTATAAATTTCAAAACAGGGAAAATAACAACTGTCAAATCTCCTTCAAAATCCTTTCGTGTTTCTTGTAGCTCAAACTGATCAATGTCGACTTGAAATAATTCGAAACATGCCTTTTGGAGTTGATTTTGAATGATTTGATGGAAATCCATATGCCATTAGATTGTATTAGCGCAAATATACTTTATTTCAAAGGATACGATAACAGATACTACTTGGAAGTAGGGAGAAACACTTCGGCCATCATACACCTTGCACTACCACCGCCACAAGACTCAATGGTGGGCAGTGACACAACAATTAGAGGATCTAACGACTTTAGTGTTTGGAGTTGATCTGGACGCAATGCATCATGCGCCTGTTGACTCATAACCAACTGTGTTTTTCCATATTGAGACTGGACTTGAAGCATATTACCTGCGAAAGAGTGCATTTGCTCCTCACTCAAAGCAATAATTTTTTTACCATCAAATTTCAAAGTCTTTTCCAGGGTTCGTCTGTCTTTTTTATCATCAACAGCGTCTAAACAAACCACAGCATAACGATCGGCGACGCACATCAAAACGTTCGTGTGGTATATAGGTTTTCGGCTGCCTCCAACGGTTTGATAGGCCTCAAAAATAACAGGCGTATATTCAAAGTCTTCGCAGAATTCGATAAATAACTCCTCATCGGCCCGAGGTGAAAGCGCACAATAGGCCTTTCGATTCACCCGATCTAAAACAATACTTCCGGTGCCTTCAAGAAAAACCCCTTCCAATTCAGCTCCTGTGTAATCAATGAAATTATTAATCTTAAACCCAGCTGCTTCAACCAACTCTAAAACCGATTCTTGCCTTTCCAAACGTCGGTTCTCTGCCATCATCGGATAGAGCGCAACCGTAGCGTCTTCATGAAAAGACAGCCAATTATTCGGAAAAATAGAGTCGGGTGTGTCTTGTTTTCCAGTGTCTTGATAAACGATAACATTTACCCCCTGCTTTTTAAGAACATCAACAAAAGTGTCAAATTCTTTTTGAGCCACCAGAGTCAATTCAACTGAACTTTTTTCATCAGTATTTTTCTGAAAATAATTACTAGTTGCCGTTTGCTCGTTTGCCCGAAAGCCATACGGGCGAATCATAAGAATGGTATTAGTAGATTGACTCATTTTTTTAAGAAAAATGTTAAAGTGTTACTATTCGAACAGGCATTTACTAGGGTGTAGATTTCGATACCGGAATCAACTTTCCATTGAAAAGCTCTTGGCCAGTAAGTGCAAAGTCTGCGATATAGGATGCCATTTCAGCGGCTGTTACCGGCGCTTGATATCCTGGGAATGCGGTTTCCAACATTTCAGTTTGCACTGCGCCTAACGCCAGGGCATTGAATGACGGACCAGACGTTTTAAACTCCTCAGCCAAAAGTTCTACTAGGGTAATTACCGCACCTTTGCTTGAACTGTAGGCCGCTAGACCAGGGAATTTTGAACTCCCTTGAACACCCCCCATTGAACTCAATACGACGACATGTCCACTGCTATTCATAAACGGTATAACCGCTTGAGTCAAAGTGGCTACGCCAAATACATTTGTTTGGTATACGGTCAAAAAGTCTTCTGAGGTTGTTTTTAAGAAGGGTTTGTTACAAATAGCTCCAGCATTGTGAATTAATACATCCACTTTTTCCCAGTTTGTCTTAACATAGTTCCTGACCTGTTTCAGGTCATCTTGTCGAGCTAAATCGAATGCTAATACATGAACATTCGGGAGATTCAATACGTCTAAAGAAGATGTTTGCCTAGAAAGAGCCAAAACTTGATGCCCAGCGTCAGAAAGATTCTTGGCTAATTCAAATCCAATACCCCGACTAGTGCCTGTAATGATAATATTTTTTGCCATGATGACAGCTATTGTTAGGCCAGCATGGTGACTGGATTTTCAACATAACCTCTCAAGGTTTGCAAAAACTTTGCACCTGTTGCGCCGTCAACCACTCGGTGATCGCAAGCCATAGTCAGCTTCATGACGTGTCCCGGTACTACTGCCCCATTTTTAACTACGGGCTTTTGAACAATTGCGCCTACCGACAGTATAGCAACATTCGGCTGATTGATTATCGAGGTAAAACTTTCTATCCCGAACATACCAAGGTTGGATACAGTAAAGGTACTTCCTTCAATTTCTTGTTGGCTAAGTTTTTTCTGCTGAGCTCTTTGAGCATAATCCTTCACCGCAACATTAATCTGCTGCATGGATTGCTCATTTGCAAAACGCAGAACAGGCACAATAAGTCCGTCTTCTACTGCAACAGCTACTCCTACATGCACATGGTGGTTTTGTTGTATTTTATCTTCAAACCATTGTCCGTTAACTTGAGGACATTGCTTGAGCGATAGGGCTACAGCCTTAATAACCATATCGTTAAACGAAATTTTAGTGTTTGGCAGGGTATTAAATTGGGTTCTAAAAGCGACCGCATTATTCATATCAAACTCCACATTCAGATAATAATGAGGGGCTGAGAACTTAGATTGTGAAAGCCGCTTGGCTATGGCCTTTCGCATTGGACTATTGGTTGTACTTTCAGACTGCTCTGTTCCTGCTGGAACAAATGGCACATTGGACTGAACACCAACACCCGATGGCACAAAATTCTCAATATCTCTTTTAATAATACGCCCATGCTCACCACTACCACGGATCTGAGACAGATGAATACCTTTGTCTTCAGCCATTTTTTTAGCAAGAGGAGAAACAAAAATGCGGTCAGAGGAGTTGACAGTAGGACTTGCTACTTGAGGGACTTCTACTTCTTTTACAACTGGCGCGGAAGCCTTTTCAATAGTTACCTTCGTATCCTCAACTGGTTTTGCGCTAGCAGTACCATGAGTGAAATTTTTTGCCAAGCCCGAAATATCTGTTCCCTTCGGACCAATAATGGCCAACAAGGCGTCAACTTTGGCTGATTCACCTTCTTGAATACCAATATGCAAAAGCGTTCCCTCATTGAAAGATTCGAATTCCATCGTGGCCTTATCAGTCTCAATTTCCGCCAAAATATCTCCTTCGTGCACTGAGTCGCCGGGCTTTTTCAACCAAGTTGCTACAGTACCTTCCTCCATTGTATCGCTTAATCGAGGCATAGTGACCACCACTACACCATCGGGAATATCAGCCGATTTAGAAGCATCAGTAACCTCAACCACCTCTTCAATTTTTTCAGCAGCTACTTTAGGGCCTTGACTGAGCAAAGCAGAAATGTCTTCACCCTCTTTTCCAATTATAGCCAATAATGAATCCACTTTAGCGGCCTCACCCTCTTGAATACCGATATGCAGCAAAGTGCCTTCATGAAAGGATTCAAACTCCATGGTAGCCTTATCAGTCTCGATTTCGGCCAAAATGTCTCCCTCACTAACAGCATCACCTACTTTTTTCAGCCAAGTTGCTACTGTTCCCTCTTCCATGGTGTCGCTCAAACGCGGCATTGTTATGATTTCTGCCATAATTTATAGTTTATGGGGGATGAATGGATAGTCCACTTGATCGTAAACAATATCGTACATAAGTGATTTATCTGGATAGGCCGAATTTTCAGCAAAGGCTTCACATTCGGCGACCAAGGCTTTTACTCTTGAATCGATTTCATCTAATTCTTTTTGTGTAGCGTAATTCTTTTCTAAAATCAAATTTTTAACCTGAGTAATAGGGTCAATTTTTTTATAGGTTTCCACCTCGTCTTTTGTACGGTAATGCTGAGCATCACTCATAGAATGTCCTCGATAGCGGTAGGTTTTCATTTCCAAGAAAGTTGGCCCGCCACCAGAGCGCGCTCTTTCAATAGCTTCGTCCATAGCTTTTGCCACAGTCACAGGATTCATTGCATCGACAGGAGCGCAAGGCATTTCATACCCAAGTCCGAGTTTCCAAATTTCTGTGTGATTAGCTGTACGTTCCACGGATGTCCCCATGGCATATCCGTTATTCTCGCAAATAAAAACAACAGGCAAGTTCCACAACATCGCCAGGTTGAAAGTTTCGTGCATTGATCCTTGACGCGCTGCGCCATCGCCAAAACAACAAACGGTTACTGCTCCTGTATTGTGATATTTATCACCAAAGGCCATACCGGCACCTAAGGGTATCTGACCACCCACAATGCCGTGCCCACCATAAAAACGGTGTTCTTTAGAAAAAATATGCATGGAACCACCTAAACCCATGGAAGTGCCTGTAACTTTTCCGTAAAGTTCTGCCATCACACGTCTTGGATCTGCACCCATACCAATTGGTTGAACGTGATTCCTATAGGCCGTAATCATTCTATCCTTAGTCAAATTCATGGCGTGTAATGCCCCAGCTAAGATTGCTTCTTGACCGTTGTAAAGGTGAAGAAAACCTCTGACTTTTTGTTGGATATAAACCGCTGCCAACTTGTCCTCGAATTTTCTCCACAATTGCATGTCTTCATACCATTGGAGGTAAGTTTTTTTGGTGATTTTTTGCATCTTTTTTGTCTAAACCGAAGCACAAAAATACGTCTTAGAACCGTATTACAAAACACAAGTTTCTAAAATTGACAAAAATCATTAGTCAATCGGCTTGAAGGGCCTATTATTAATGGATAAATGAATTAATATTCTGAGTAAGAATCGCGTCCAAAATTAAAAGTCAAAGAGAAACGCAAGGTGCTTTCAAGAGGACTTTGAACTTTGGAAGCAGAAAAAAGATAAGACAAGTCGACATCCATCACATTGTATTTAAATCCCGCACCAAAGGTAAAAAACTGGCGTGCGCCCTTGTTTTCGCTTTCGTGGAAATATCCAGCGCGTATAGCGAAAGAGTCTTGATAACGATATTCTGCTCCCAAGGCATATGTGACTTCCTGCATTTCTTCTTTAAGGCCGCCGGGGGCATCATTAAAAGATTGAAAGATACCGGAAACAAATCCGACGTTTGGATCTTGACCTTCCAAAATAATACCTGAGTTAACTGGTGAACCTGGATAACCTATTAAAGTATCGACATCCTCATCATATTGTCCATTACCATCGATATCATCGTATTGATATTCATTAGCATATTTGGGCGGTGTAGGGACCAATAATTTAGTTACCTCAGCGGTTACAGACAAGGTGTTATAGGGATCAAAAACAAAATCGAAGCCTCCTCCTAATCTTAGGGTTGAGGGCAAGAAATTCTCAGAATTCTGACTGTTGTCATACTTGATTTTAGGTCCAATATTCTGAAGTGCAAAGCCAGCGCGCCATCTTCCATTGAAACTGTCATAGGCATTTTCTTCACTTTGGTAAAAACCAGACAATCCAACAGCAAATGAGCTTGCAGCAGAAGCATCGGTATCAACAGACTGGATTTTTAAATCTGATCTTAAGTATCCCAAATTGACCCCCATCGAAAACTGATCTGCTAATCTCAAAGAGTAGGACAGGTCGAATGCCAACTCATTGGGACTTTCAATGAGTAAATTGTCAAAATCGCCCGCTGCAGCCTGCTGTTCTGTGATGATTTCAATTTCGCCCAGACTAAAATATTTAAAACTTGCTGCAAATGCACTGCGCTCGTTTAATCGGTTGAAATAAGTGATATTGCCTAAAAAAATATCATTCACTAATTTGCTTAAGTATGGCGTATAATTAACTGCCAACCCTGACTTTGAGGTGTTAAATGCATATTTTGAAGGATTCCATTGTTGTGAATAGGCGTCCGAGGATGTAGCCACGCCCATATCTCCCATGCCTGCAGCGCGAGCGTCTCCAGCGATGAGTAAAAACGGAACTCCCGTTGTGATTACTCTAGTGTCTTGAGTGGGTATTACCGTGGTGGTTTGCGCAAAGCCTGTAAATACAGCGAATAAAAAAACACAAAAACTATGGATGAATACATTTTTCACAGGGTGTCGAATTAGTTGTTCTTTGATTAACGTCAAATATATAGGAATATTACAGTTTAACGATTTTTTCAAATTTTGAGGCCGTTGATCCTGTCAGTGCGGATCGTACTGATAATTTGTAAATATAGACTCCTTTCCCAATATAATCCCCAAAATCATCGGCGCCATCCCAGGATAAGTCTCGAGACAGGGCGCTTGTAATTTTTCCATCGCCACTCGATCGGCCATATAGGGTTTTAACTAATTTTCCTGAAACCGAAAAAATCTGGACCATAATATCTAACGGCTCCGAACTGTTGTGATTGAACCAAAACTCGGTATAATTGATAAACGGATTAGGGTAGTTCAAAACGTGATCAATGACTAATCCGTCGTTTTCGTTGTACACTACAAATTGGATTTCTGCTTCAGAGGAATTATTGTATACATCCCATGCCTTGACCTTCAAACTGTGTTCTCCAGGCTCAAGATCTCTGAAAGGATAATTCAATTTCCCGTTTTGATAGTCATCCTGATTGGCAACATAATAATCGTTTAGATTAAATGCATTAGCCTCATCACCGTCAAGAATGGCTAAAATGTCATGACCTACTCCACCAATCGTGTTGATACCGCTTAGGTCAGATAAGTTCACCAGAAGAGTGGGGTTTTCATTGGTTATACCTCCAGAAATAAAACTCTCATCGTTCATAAAAATATTAATCGTTGGTCCCTCATTATCCTGACCAGCGTTAGGATTAATTCCTCCTATTTTCACTGATAAATCATAACCTGTGTGATCATTCAGTTGTTGTTGTTCCTTGGCATAAAAACTGACTTTGCCTGTTCCTTCAGCAATTTGTATATCCCTAGGAACTATAAAAGAGAAATCAAAAATCCCATTAGTAACCGTCGCTTGACCATTAAAAACTGTGGCACCTAAAGTCTCGTAATCAAGAAGCAATAAATTCCCCTGCGCATCTGTAGTGCCATCATTACCAAGTGTCGATCTTTCGATATTTTTATCAAAAACAACCGCCGTTAATAGTCCATTGAAATCAGACATCAAGTTGCCGTTGAGATCCAAAATCTCACCTTTGAGGGTAGCTTGATCTAAAGCCCGTAAGAGTTCTGTGTTGCCAGAGATTGGTGTTCCATTAATATGAGTCAATGCTATTTCGGGTTTTGGAAGTGCCAATTTCATAGCGGGATCTCCTATGAAAAAGACCAATCGCCTTTGACTTACACCACTCAAACTCGGACTAGTTTTAGTTAGTCTCAAAGCCTCAGCCATTGAGGTATTTTCGGGTGCACCATTTATTCCAAAGAGATAGTCTTGTAATTTAACGTTGAACAAAACCCCTACATTTAGAAAAATTCGCCTTGTTGTTGTCAGCATTCCTACAGCACCACCATTGGGGTTCCAATACAAGTATTCACCGGCTGTTGGTCGATTGGGGTTATCAAATTTTGTGTATTCACAAGTAACTGTAACAAAGCAATTGAGTTTACATTCATTTTTGAGCTCTCGTGCATTAAGTATATCAAAAATGCGCTCACCTGCTAAGCCGTCCTCACCACCATGACCAAAATAATTAACAACCAGAGCGCCCAACTCAATAGCATCGAATATCGCCTTATTAACATCAGGATAGCGTTCTCCGCCAGAGGAGGATTCTTGCACAAAGGCGTCGGAGTGTATTTTAGTAACATTAATTTGTGGCTTTTGAGAAGCAACCATATCTCCGATAACATTGGTAGTGTTTTCTAAGTCAAATTCGGAGGATGCGTCAACATCGTCCGAAATTACAACCATCCTATTCCGCCAGGTACCATAGGCTAAATCGGCGTAGTACGAAGTTATTTTATCGACAAGGACTTTTGCTCTTTGTGGGGTATCCGCTAAAATTCTACCCATAGCAATATCCAACTGGTCTGAATTTGACATTGTACCCTCTCCCCAATCCATCATACCGTAAAAATCATCAGACACGAAAGAACTGACTACGTTGAAGCTATTGTACGAATACCATGACGGCACAACGTTTGTGTTGTTGTTAATACGGTCTTTATAGTCATAGCTACCGTCTCCAAACAAACAAACATATTTCAATCTCTTGTCAGGATCAATTGGCCGATCATAAACATACTTTAAAAAATTTCTGATGGCTGCAATATCTGGGTTGCCCGTATTGAATTCATTGTAAATGTCCTTGAGCAAAACGACTTTGACTTGTAAACCAGAGTTCAAACGGTGGATATCGGCCAACCGTTCGGCCTGAAAGCGCATATCTTCTCTCGTCAATATGAGATATTCCACATCAGAGGGTTGATTGGCATCATTTCGAAAAATGGTACCCTTGAGATTCTGAAAGCTTAGGTTAGAGTTTGATAAAATTTGAGGCGTTAGAAAGTCTTGAGGATTAAGAGTAACAAACTGCTGATTCTCCTGTGCAGTGGTTTTAAATATTATGCTACTGGAAGCATCGCTGTTATCGATTGATTTGATATTAGCGATATCCGTAACCTCCCACAAAGATTGAATGTCGGCACAGTTATTTAGACTAAGTGATACGACTTGATTGTACTGCGAGCTACTTTTAGTATTAAAAAAAAGAGTAGATTCTGCGTAGGTTAGAGCGCGTTTAGCCGCAATACTAATATAGTCTAGGTATCCGGTTGAGGAAGGGTTTCCGCTATTGTTATAACTGAGGCCGACAGTAACCCCAGAAGTTGGAAGGGCTGCTAGAACATCCAAAGTTGCCCCATTCGCAAGATTACTTGACTGGCTGCTATTACCTGAAAAAAGTAGCTGACCGATGGTATTATTATTAAGTGTGATGGACATGCTGGTATTGACTTCGGCTGTCGCGGCAGCCAATACCTTGATTTCGGCCATTTCCCCAGAAATCAAATTGGGAAAATCGAAATAAAATTCTTGTTGAGCGTTGAAATCAAATCGTTCGCCAAACCAACGCCTTCCGATATTGGCTAAATTGTATTGGTCCACTTCGTGAAATTGATAGTCCACGAAAGACGAAAGGCTTTCAACTGGATTTTCGAATGGTTCTACATAAGGGCTCACTCTCAAACCATTACTGCCACCTACTTGAACATAATAAATGGTTTGATCTGTGTAAGCGTTAATATGTGTTCGACTTTCTTCATTATATGAAGACGATCGGCCATAGAAAAGAACATAATCTTCAGAGTTAAAAACACCGTCCTCTTCGCCTATGACCTGTATAGCATTTTCTATTGGATCGAGAGGAGTGTCGGGAAGAAGTTCTAAAGGCAACATGTCACCTCCTAAGCCATAAATTTTAATGGTTTTTGGATCTAATCCCGCTACTTGGACTCCTAAAGACTGAAAAAAATCGCGATTCAATCGATATATTCCACTTTCAGTTATGGCAAATTTAAACCAGCTACCTTGAGACAAAATGGAGTTAAACCATGTCAAAGATCTTTGGCCACTTGCTTGAGGCGATATTTGATATGAAATGCTAAAAGATAGCACTTTTTGATAGCCAGCTTCAGTTTTGATGATTGGAGAAATTTCCAGCATTAGCCCTCTCTGCCCTCGTGCATTGGTGTTTGTTAGATTATACTCGAGTGCTTCTGGGATAGCGGCTTCGGCTAAATCGAAAAGTTCTTTTTTGTTTAAGGGGGTCGTTTTGAGGTTTGATATTTTAGCTGAATTGGGCAGTAACAAAGCCCGCTCTGGCCACTGAGCAACAAATTTCAAGCGATCACCGTCAAAATCGAAATGAGCATCTTCAAAACTGGGAATTCTCAGTTGGGCAATTCCATTGGAAATGGACTTAGGAGCATTCCACAAAATTGTAAAATCACGCTTCTGAGCAGAGACAGTTCCAAAAAAACAAACAGCTAGAAAAAAAATAATCAATCGCATAATCAGACAACGCAAATACGGAGCGAATTAGTATAGTGGCAAGATATGTAATAAATGGGTTTTAACCACGTTAGTATAAGCGTGAAACAAAGAAAACATCATTTTGGTTTTAAATGATTGTTTTGTTTATCAATATTATTAAATTGCAATTCTTTTAATTGAGGAGCATATCATGCGCATGAAAAAATACATTTCGATAAAAAACCTTTTGATGCTGCTAGTTGCGGTCACAATAGTTAGTTGTAAAAACTCATCTGGTTCAAGCAATATTTCCAGAGCCACAGGATATAAAATCAACGATAAATTAGGCGGATTTCAATATAATACCAAATTCAAAGGTCAAGAAGCCAGTCCTGGGATGGTGTTTATCGAGGGTGGAACATTTACTAAAGGCCGCGTTCAAGATGACCCGATGCACGACTGGAATAACTCGCCAAATCAACAGCATGTACAGTCTTTCTACATGGATGAAAATGAAGTAACCAACCTAATGTATTTAGAGTATCTGGATTGGTTGAAACGCATATTCCCGCCAAGCGAAGCGAATTATAAAAACATTTATCAAGGTGCCGTTCCTGATACCTTAGTGTGGCGCAGTCAGCTCGGATTTAACGAAGAGATGGTAGAAAATTATCTGAGACACCCTGCCTATGCGCAATACCCTGTTGTGGGTGTTAGTTGGATTCAAGCCACTGAATTTGCGAATTGGAGAACTGATCGCGTGAACGAATCCAACTTGGAAAGGGCTGGCTATTTAAAGAAAGACGCTAAAATTACCGATGTTAATAGCGGTCAGACTTTCAGCACACAAACTTATCTCAATGCACCCACTCAAACCTACGGGGGCAATACGGATATCATGCAAGGCAAACGCAACACCAAAGATAGCACAGGTATTTACGCCTCACGAGAAACTGGTGTTCTTAGTCCATCGTATAGACTTCCCACCGAAACCGAATGGGAATTTGGAGCTTTGGGCATGTCTGAGTTAAGAGACTATAACGTGTACCGCGGAAGAAAAAAATACCCGTGGGATGGACAATATACCAGAACAGGGAATCGTCAAAGAAGAGGCGATCAATTGGCCAACTTCAAGCAGAGTAAAGGTGATTACGGCGGTATTGCAGGATGGTCTGATGACGGTGCCGATATCACAGCTCCTGTCAGATCTTATGAGCCAAACGACTATGGACTTTATGACATGGCCGGTAATGTTGCCGAATGGGTAGCTGATGTTTATCGCCCGATCGTTGATGATGAGTTTAGTGATTTCAATTATTATAGAGGCAACGAATTCATGAAAAATGCGATCAATGAGGACGGTACTGTGAAGGTCGTTACCGAAGCTGAAGTCAAATATGATACATTGTCAAACGGAAAATTAGTAGCTCGTGTGCTTCCTGGGGAAATCGCTCAGGTTCCTGTAGACGAGAACGAAACTTATTTGAGAACTCAATTCAGTCAAAGTGATAATCGCAACTTCCGAGACGGAGATAGCAGATCCTTAAGATTTGCGGACGATTATGATCCAAACGATCCAAATCAAGTTGACAAAGGTTCGACCAATCAAATGTATGATTCGCCGCAGCACAGAGCTCAGATTGTCAACGACACACTGCAGCGCAATTGGGATGATTCTGATACACGGAACTCATTAGTCAATGATAAGGTTAGGGTTTTCAAAGGTGGTTCGTGGAGAGATCGGGCTTATTGGTTAGATCCTGCACAAAGACGGTTTTTCCCTGAAGAAATGGCGTCAGATTATATTGGATTCCGTTGTGCTATGTCGAGAGTTGGGCCAAAATCTGACTCTAAACGTAAACGAAGAAATTAATCCAAATAAGCTTTACATATTTAAAGTCTCAACTCTGTTGGGACTTTTTTATTACTTTTAAAAGATGGATATTCAAACGCTTCACGCCTTATTCCTTTCACATTCTACTGTTATCACAGACAGTCGTAAAGTATCGGCAGGCGGTATTTTCTTTGCTCTTAAAGGTGATAATTTCAATGGCAATCAATTTGCCGTCGCAGCAATTGAACAAGGAGCCTCCTATGCTATTGTGGATGAGGTTATTGATCACCCAAAATGTATTCAGGTGGAAGACGTCCTTCAAACCCTGCAGGACTTGGCTCATTTTCATAGGGTTTATTTAGGTCTTCCAATTATAGCAATTACTGGTAGTAATGGCAAAACCACAACCAAAGAATTAGCTCATGCCGTGTTGGGTCAAAAATTTAAAACGGTTGCAACACGCGGTAATCTCAACAATCATATAGGCGTACCATTAACTCTTTTGAGCATGGACTCATCGACAGAAATGGGTATTGTGGAGATGGGGGCCAATCATTTAGGAGAGATCACTGCCTTGGCTGCCATAGCTGCTCCAGACTACGGTTATATCACAAATTTTGGCAAAGCACATCTTGAAGGTTTTGGAAGTATCGCAGGAGTGATCAAAGGGAAGTCTGAACTATACGATTACCTCAAAACAAATGAAAAAATTATATTTCAAAATGTTAATGATCCTCTACAGCATGAAATATTAGAAGCGTATCCTCATACCTATACTTTTGGTAAATCGGGAACGGTGGACTGTTCGATTTTTCCGCATGAGCGACAAATGGTCTGTGTAGAATACGACCACACCCAAATTCAAAGTCAATTGATTGGAGCCTATAATTTTAATAATATCGCGGCAGCCATTGCCATCGGATCATATTTTGGAGTAGCTACGCCTGAAATAGTCACGGCCATTGAGACCTATATTCCTCAAAACAACAGATCACAAATAATTCAATCAGGAACCAATACTATCATTTTGGACGCCTACAATGCCAATCCTACTAGTATGCTAGCAGCCTTGGATAATTTATCACAGACAGATAGGAAAAATAAGGTAGTCATCCTTGGAGATATGCTAGAATTAGGAACTTCGAGCGCTAAAGAACATCAAGATATAGCCCATCGGGTTGAATCGATGGATCTTATTTCAGCCTATTTAGTTGGTCCAAAATTTTCCCAAACAGCAACTGAAGGGGCTATTCGCTTTAATTCTATTGAAGAACTTAGAGTTCAACTCGAAACAAAACCATTGGATGAAGCCTACGTGCTAATCAAAGGATCGAGAGGCATGGCCTTGGAACAGTTACTTTCTTCAATTGTCTAGTTAATAACACAAGATTTATAAAATCGAAAAAGCCTCAAAAGATGAGGCTTTAGTTATTTTCGTGGGTCATACTGGATTCGAACCAGTGACTTCTACCCTGTCAAGGTAACACTCTGAACCAACTGAGTTAATGACCCAATAAAAGTCAAATGACTTCAACTAAAAAAACCGCTAAAAGCGGTTCTTTAAGTGGGCGCTGAGGGATTCGAACCCCCGACCCCTTGGGTGTAAACCAAGTGCTCTGAACCAACTGAGCTAAGCGCCCCTCAAGGGTTGGACGGCAAATATAAACTCAAATATTGGAGTAGCAAATATTATTCTAAATAATTTCTGCTACCACAAAATTACTTCCGCAAATTACAATCAAATCATCAGTGTTTGCAGCGCTTTGTGCAGCCTGGAGCGCAGAGCTTACAGCGCCATAGGACTGCGATTCAAAGCCCTTTGAACTCAATACGCTACTTAAAACATCTGATGTTAAGGCTCTTTCGCCATTCGCTTGACAGCAATAATAGTGCGCACCTTTTGGTAAAAGAGGCAGAATACTATCCAAATCCTTGTCCTTCATGACCCCAAAAACCAAATGCAATTGCCCAAAAACAAGCGTTTGAATGTGCTGCACTAACACACGGATACCATCTACATTATGAGCCACATCACAAAACACATCTGGGCGATGAGACAATTTTTGCCATCGGCCGAGCAATTGGGTATTGGCTACAACATGACCAAAGCCTTGCTCCATGGCCTGCTCAGGGATAGTCCAACCCTGACGCTTCAGTTCGAGTATCGCTGCAGTAGCAGTCCTCAGATTAAACAATTGATACATTCCTTTTAAATCGCACTCATAGGTTGGGACTACAAGGTCAGGGACTGCAATAATTTCAGCGCCAATTTTGTCTGCTTCGGCATCAAAGACAGCTATTGTTTCGGAGCAATATTCACCTATTACTACCGGAACATGAGGTTTAATAATTCCGGCTTTTTCCAATGCAATTTCTGGCAGAGTAGTTCCCAAAAAACCCATATGATCGCGTCCGATATTCGTAATTACCGATAATATTGGATTTATAATATTCGTGGCATCGAGCCGTCCACCTAGTCCAACTTCAATAATGGCGATATCTACATTATGCTTGGCGAAAGTCGTAAACGCCATAGCTACAGTCATTTCAAAAAAAGACAGTCGTTCCTCATTCAAATAGCAGATATGGCTATTGACAAAATCTACAACCTCCAATTCCTCCACTGGTATCCCATTAATTTTAATACGCTCCCTAAAATCCTTCAAATGAGGAGAAGTATAAAGACCCACTTTAAAACCAGCAGATTGCAAAACAGAACTGATCATATGACTTGTAGATCCTTTGCCGTTAGTACCTGCCACATGAATACACGGAAAGTTATTCTGAGGATGACCCAGGTAATCACAAAAATGAAAAATGTTATCAAGGTTTTTAAAAAGTGCTCTGGGGCCTTGTTGTTGAAAATTGGGCAACTGAGCAAAAAGCCAGTCTGTTGTCTGTTGATAGGTCATTTATTGTTTCAGACTGAAATTAACAATCACAAATCCAATTTGAACTAGCGGAGCTTTGTTATCGACAGACCAACGGTATGTCATCGCAGTTTTTTCGGCAGCCTCATAAAGACAAATATCACCATTTGTACCCTTTTTGCCAGCTACGGCCTTGATGACCTGCCCGGCTCTATTGACTTGAATTTCCACAACCACTGTGCCTTCCTCATCACATTCCGGTTTAACCTTTGAATTACTTGGTTTGCCTCGACCACTAAGTCCATAGCCCATGCCCCCTTGACCTAAGCCATTGATTCCAAAATAGGCTGGAGCGTAAGGATCCCCATTGGACTTGCCTTGCTTTGAGTTTCCCTCAGAGATACCACTACCTGACTGGTCTTTACTCGGGTCCTTTATACTACCCAGAAGCTCATCAAGTTTTGCTTTTTTAGCATTTTGTTCAGATAAAATTTGGGCCCTCTGATCAGCTGATTTTCTAGCTTGATCATCGGCTAGTCTTTCAGATTCGGAAAGATCTTGATTCTCATTCTTAATCACAACCGCTTCAAATTGATCTTGAACGATTACCTTCTCAGGTTTAGTCAATTCGGAAGTCATTGAATTGGCAGTCGTACTTTCTTGAAGTGGAGTAAAATTATCAGGAATAACATTCGCCTGCTGAATTTTTCCTAAACCAGTATCAGCTGTTCCTAAGTGACTGTAAGTCCGTATTCTAGGGGTGGGTCTAAATAGGGCAGTCCCAGAAAATAGAGTAGCAAGAGCAACAATGCCATTATAGCCGCGGTCAATCGGGCCGATTTTTTTTCGTGTTTTGTTTTAAAAAAAGGCATTTACTTATGGTTTTACTGCCAAAATAACTTTGAGTTTGTTTCTGTTTGCAATATCCATGACAAAGGCCACCTTACTAATTGGCACGGACTCTTCGGCCCTAAGGGTAATGGTAGGCTGCCCATCTTCTGTTGACAAAACCTCTAGGAGTTTTAATTCTAAATTTCTTTCAAGGATGGTATTGTTATCAATATAAAAGGTCAGATCTTTTGAAATGGTTACTGCGACGGACTTTTTATTGGTGGTTTTGCCTGTAGCACTGGGCAACAGAACATCAATAGCGTTAGTTGTAACTAAAGTAGAGGCTAGCATAAAAAAGATCAATAAGAGAAACACAATATCCGTCATGGACGACATGTTAAATTCTGGTTTTACCTTATTTCTACCTTCAATTTTCATGACCCTTGGTTAAGCTGGTTCGTTCAGTAAATCGAGAAATTCCACAGAATTGGCTTCCATTTGATGGATAACTTTTGTTGTTCTAACTACCAGATGATTGTGAGCCATGTATCCAACTATACCTACCATGAGTCCAGCTACTGTCGTAGTCATGGCCGTGTACAATCCATCAGCGAGGAGTTTGATGTCTATTTGTCCGCCGGAATTGGCAATTTCAAAAATAGAGAGTATCATCCCAATAACCGTTCCGAGGAATCCAATCATCGGAGCAACCCCAGAAATAGTCGCTAAGGTTGCCACATTCTTTTCTAGTTTATAGACCTCCAACCGTCCAGCATTTTCTATTGCCGTATTGATATCCTCTAATGGCCGTCCAATCCGGGAAATTCCTGTACTGATGAGACGTGAAACTGGGGAGTCCACTTGAGCACATCTCAGCGTAGCCGCTTCTATCTTTCCTGAAGCTACAAATTCTCTTATTTGGCCCATAAAGGCAGGAACAACTCTCGAGGCAGCTTTGATCGCAAATAGGCGCTCAAAATAAATATAAACAGCAAATGCAAGCATCACGACTAAGGTGCCAATAATCAACTGGCCAGCCAATCCACCGCTGAGAATAAGTTCGAAAATTGAAAGTGATTTTTCCACCGAATCAGTAGTGACATCCTGTTCGACACCCTTGGGTTGTAAAGAAAATAGTAAAATGTTCATTCGATTATGTCTTTATTCTAGTGTAACGCAATTTATGTCTATCAAGTATGTCAATTAAAAGATGCTTCGTGTCAAAAAGAAAACAAAAACCCCTGAAAGGAAGCCCAATAGAGCCAGCCAAGATATTTTTTTCAAATACCAAAAGAAATTAATTTTTTCCATACCCATTGCTACCACGCCAGCAGCTGAACCAATAACTAACATACTGCCACCAGTTCCAGCAGCGTAGGCTACAAAATGCCATAATGGATTATCGATGGGCTCAGAGAACATACCTAAACTGGCTGCTACTAAGGGTACATTGTCAATAACTGCAGAGCTAACACCCAACAATATAACCACCAAATCCGAGACAGGAGTACCCAATAACTCTGTTCCTAACATGGGCATTGAGTCTTGCAAATGAATTGCAAATTCAAAAAGAATACCCAAAGATTCTAAGGCTGCTACTGCCATTAGGATGCCCAAGAAAAAAAGAATACTTGGCAATTCAATTTTTGACAAAGAATAGTGCACAGGACCATGAGTATGCCCATCATCCTGATCATTATGATGTAAACCAGATAAGCTAAATCTGCTCGAGCTGTACATTTCGGCAAAAGCGGCCACTATTCCCAGTGAAAGCATCATGCCGACATATGGTGGTAAATGTGTAACTGTTTTAAATATCGGAACAAAAACAATGGCCCCTAAACCCAAATAAAGCATTTTAGAAGCATGAGGGTTGGCCGTTTTAGCAGAAATTTCTAAAGGAGCAAAATGGCCTTTGAATTCCGGCATGAAAGAAGCAATTATGGCTGGAACGGCCAAACAAACGACGGAGGGCAAAAACAAATATTCTATGAGAGAAACTACCGAAACCTTATTCCCAATCCACAGCATGGTTGTAGTTACATCGCCAATTGGAGACCAAGCACCCCCTGCATTAGCTGCAATGACAATCATTCCGACATACATTAATCTTGATTCGCGATCTGAAATCAATTTCTGTAAAATTGAAATCAACACTATGGTAGCCGTTAAATTATCTATAATTGCTGAGAGAAAAAAAGCCAGTCCAGAAAATAACCACAATATTTTTCGCTTGCTTCGCGAGCGTACAAACCTATTGATCGCAGAAAAACCGTCAAAATAGTCGATGATCTCCACAATAGTCATGGCACCAATTAGAAACACTAGTATTTCAGCTGTTTTCCCTAAGTGATGAACCAGTGAGCCCTCCAAAATATGATTTTTTTCCTCTCCCGATAAAAAGGAAAATCCTTCTATCATACCATGTAAACCAGAATCAAACCATGTATCTAAATCCCCAATACCCATGGCGATCAAGGCCCACATAATGGCCATCATAATCAAGGCTGGTATAAGTTTGTCTATCTTGAGACTATGCTCGAGCGTAATAGCGAGATATCCGAGAGTAAAGACTGAAATAATTATTGCTTCCATAAGATTAAATAAGCTGATTTAAGGCAATTTCAAAGGCTGTTGCACTAATCCTCGTATGTTTGTTATTTATAGTCATTACTTGTTGTAACGCCCTCAATATGGTATCCGAAGTGTCGTTAAAAATAGCTTCATCAGTCATGGCAACACGTCCTTGCATGAAATAGGCGAATACCCTAGCCATTCCGCAATTTGAAATAAAATCAGGAATTAATGCCAATTGGGAATCTGCATGGGCCATGATGGGACCAAAGAAAATCTCCTGGTCTGCGAAAGGGACGTTAGCGCCGCATGATATTACTTCCAAACCTGTGCCTACCATTTCATCCAGTTGTGCTTTAGTAATCAGTCTTGATGCGGCACAAGGAGCGAAAATTTCTGCTTTTGTAGACCAAATTTTTTTATTCATTTCATCAAATGGAAGCATATGCTGGGCATAGAGCGTATTCCCCTTTTTTTCAAGGAATAATTTTTCTACTTCCGAATGCTCAAAACCTGTTGGGTTCAGCACGCCGCCTTCACGATCGATAATCCCAACAATTTTGGCTCCCATTTTTGAAAGATAATAACAAGCCGCAGAGCCAACATTTCCAAAGCCTTGAATTATGGCTCTTTTACCCTTAACGTTCTGGCCTTTCAGAGCATAAAAATGTTGCACAGATACTGCAACACCAAAACCAGTTATCATATCGGCGATGGTCAATTTTTTCGAAATATCTGGCGTAAAGTGTGGGTTCTCAATGACCTTTATAACCCCATGCCGCAGCTGTCCTATTCTATTGATTTTTTCAGCCTCATTGGGTTGAAAATGACCCGAAAAAACACCCTCTTGTGGATGCCACACACCACTTTCTTCCGTAATTGGAATGACTTCATGAATTTCATCTACATTCAAATCTCCGCCAGTACCGTAATAGCTTTTAAGAAGGGGACTAACGGCTTTGTACCACCGCTCCAACACGCCTTTTTTTCTGGGATCTTTTGGGTCAAAATTGATCCCTGATTTCGCTCCACCAATTGGCGGACCGGATACCGTAAATTTAACTTCCATAGTTTTGGCCAACGAAAGCACTTCGTCTTCATTGAGACCTACTCTCATGCGCGTGCCTCCTCCTGCCGCACCGCCTCTGAGAGAATTTATAACCACCCACCCTTCTGCTTCTGTCTCGGGGTCATTCCAGTGAAAAACTATTTCAGGTGGTTTCGATTCAAATTTTTGCAGTAATTCTCTCATAAATCAGGGTCTTGAAACAACACAAATATAGCGAATTAAGACTGTCTAATAGCATAATTCAAGGCTTGAAAAAAATATTTCCCGAGCAATGATTTTCACTTGCTCCAGTAACACTTTTCAAACAGTTAACCTCATTCCTCAATCGGAGTACTCCGAGAAAAGCAAATACAATGGCTTCTTTAAAATCAATGATTTGAAGATCAGGAATAAACAGTTCATTATCGGTGAATTTTGAAATCGATTCTACCAAGAAAGTATTTTTTGCTCCCCCACCTGAAACCAAAATTTTCTTATTTTTTTTACCAAATGCGTTGCCAATTTGATAGGCAATATGATTGATATATGTCGCCAATTTGTCTACTGACGACAAAGAGCTCGATTTTAATAATGGCCAAACAGATGCTTCGACCCATTCCATACCTAAAGACTTTGGATAATTTTGATTGTAGAAATCCAGTTGATTTAATCTTAAGAGTAACTCAGAATCACATCGTCCACTGCGGGCTTTGAGTCCGTCAAGATCAAAGTTTAAATTTAAGGTCTGAGCCAATCTGTTCAAAACCACATTCACAGCGCAAATGTCATAGGCCAAACGGGAACCAAGATCCGAAAAAGAAATATTAGCAAACCCACCAAGATTAAGGCAATAGTCAAAATCGCCAAACAACAATTCATCTCCAATAGGAACTAGCGGAGCCCCTTGACCTCCCAAAGCGATATCTGCAACCCTAAAATCTACTATCCAATTCAAATTCGTTTTTGCTGCAACCAAGGATAAATTGCCTATTTGCTTGGTGAATTGCCTTTGGGGTTCATGCCAAATGGTATGACCATGGCTGCTAACGGCATCTAAACGGGTGATCTGATGTTTTTCTATAAAACTGAGAACTTGATCCGACAGATAGGAACTGTACAGAAGATCTAATTGGTGGACTTTTTCATTAGACCAATGAAAAGCCTCCCTTAACTGAACCTCAAGCTCCTTCGGATAAGCAATGGTCTCCGCATGATGTATATCAAGAGACCAGTTCCCATTGTGCCATTCAAAGCTAAGATTACAGATATCAAGACCATCGAGAGAAGTACCCGACATCAGGCCAATCATATGATAGCTGGTTTTGATCATTAGAGTAAATTTAAGCTATAATATTGAGATTTATTCAGCTTAACGTATATTTACAACAATATAATTACACACTGTTTAAACACCCTATACTATGGACTTTTCGTTATCAGAAGAACATCTCATGATTCAATCAGCGGCAAGAGATTTTGCTACAACAGAATTACTGCCTGGAGTCATAGAACGCGATGAGACTCAGACCTTTCCTGCTTCGCAAATAAAAATGATGGGGGATCTTGGTTTTATGGGCATGATGGTGGATCCCAAATATGGCGGCAGCGGTATGGACGCTATGTCCTATGTTTTGGCAATGGAAGAAATTTCAAAAATTGACGCATCGGCGTCTGTCTGCATGTCAGTCAATAATTCTTTGGTCTGCTGGGGTATTGAAACATATGGCACTGAGGCGCAAAAAGAAAAATATTTAAAAAGACTTGCTAGTGGAGAAATCATTGGCGCTTTTTGCCTCAGTGAACCAGAAGCGGGCAGTGATGCTACTTCTCAAAAAACTACCGCCCTAGATCACGGTGATTACTATGTATTGAACGGTACTAAAAACTGGATTACCAATGGCAATTCGGCCTCTGTTTATATTGTTATTGCTCAAACAGACATCGACAAGAAACATAGGGGCATTAACGCCTTAATTGTAGAAAAAGGACAGGATGGTTTTATCATCGGGCCAAAGGAAAATAAACTTGGTATTCGAGGAAGTGACACACATTCATTGATCTTTAATGATGTTAAAGTTCCCAAGTCCAATCGAATTGGAGAAGATGGTTTTGGGTTTAAATTTGCCATGAAAACCTTGTCTGGTGGCCGCATTGGTATCGCTGCTCAAGCCTTGGGTATCGCATCTGGGGCCTACGAATTGGCCCTGAAATACTCAAAAGAACGCAAAGCCTTTGGGACTGAAATTTGCAATCATCAGGCTATAGCCTTTAAGCTTGCCGATATGGCAACAACAATTGAAGCTGCTCGTTTTTTATGTTTGAAAGCTGCATGGGACAAAGACAATGGTCACAATTATGACTTATCAAGCGCTAAGGCAAAACTGTACGCCTCGCAAGTTGCCATGGACACAACCATTGAGGCGGTACAAATTTTTGGAGGAAACGGCTTTGTAAAAGACTATCACGTTGAGCGATTGATGCGAGACGCCAAGATTACTCAGATATACGAAGGCACTTCAGAAATACAAAAAATCGTCATTTCTCGAGCCGTTATCAATCAATAAATGCGATTAATCCATATCGAATCTCAAACCTAAGGATATGTTTCTTTGCTCCGTAGTTTGATTTTTAAACAATGGACTCAAGTCGAATTTTAGGTGCAAACATCTTATACAATTGCTCTTGAGCTCTCTTGTCCTTTTTTCGGACAAGTTCAATCAAACGATCATAACGCAGATTCAGATTGATGATTTTCAAAATTCTAGTGTTTTACTCTATTTGTATAGACGCTCAAAGGTCTAAAATGGTTGCACAACATGACATAAATTCTAATCTTTATTTCCAGATTTAACTTTTTGAAGTGTATAATTCATTAGATTTGTCGCGTGATGAAAGCTAAAAATATTTTTGTGCCAAAAGCCCTATTTGGGATTTTACTCACACTTTGTCTCTTGGCCCCTAGCCTACTGGAACTCGGACATCTCGCAGTTCACAAAAAACATCAGCTGTGCCAAAGCGAGTCTGTAGCGCATTTTCACGACGGCAATGACAATTGCGAGCTGATTAAATTTCATCTTAATCAAAAATACCAATCACTTAGTCACATTGAAGACGAAGACATTGTTCCCATATTTGACCATCTCTTCACTCCATTCAAGGCAAGTTTTTTTTCTTTTAGTAAAGTTTATCGACTCAAAAGAGGACCTCCATATTTAGTTTAAATTATGTCTTAAGGATTGCACCCCTGCAATCTGTTTTATTCATTTTTAAACTAAATTTTATGAAATTCTCAATATTTAATACGCTTTTATTATTTACAGTAGTATCAATGGGTCAAACCTTTTCTGCCAAGGTTGTCGATAAGGAAACTAACGCGCCCATTCCAATGGTTACCGTTTATTCGGTGGAACAACAGACAGGAAGCATTACCGATGACCAGGGTGAATTTGTTTTAACTAACGTTCCTCAAACCATAGTTTTACAATTTACATTCGTGGGCTATGAAACCCTATTAGTCAGAGTTAACAGCTCAGAAGACAATAAGGTATTCTATCTTCAACAAGGTCATTTAGACTTGGACGAAATCGTCTTGTCAGTGCCTCAAAGCCGTCTTGGCAATGACAATACTATAGCCATTGAACAGCGGAGCATACAAATGCTTCAAGCCTCAAATCCTATTAATTTAGCTACTGCTATAGCCAACATACCAGGAGTCAGCCAAATTACCACCGGAAGCGGACTAGGCAAGCCTGTGATTCGGGGCTTATCAGGAAGCAGAATTGTAACTTACACACAGGGAATCAGATTAGAAAACCAACAATGGGGTGCAGAACACGGCCTTGGCGTTGGAGATATAGGTATTGAAAGCGTGGAGGTGATAAAAGGACCAGCGTCCTTGCTCTATGGTGCCGATGCTTTAGGTGGTGTGCTCTACTTCGTTGATGAGCGCTATGCTAAAATAAATAACACTAACTTTTCAGCAAGCAGTCAATATTTCTCAAATACTATGGGAACAAACAATGAACTGGGCGCAAAAATAAACAAAGGCAAATTGAAATTCAATCTTTTTGCCGGGCTTAAATCACATTTAGATTACATGACACCATTGGCGTCCAGAGCTTTCAACACCCGCTTTGAAGAGGAGAATTTAAAAGCGGCATACGGCTTTGAATCTAACAAATGGATTGGAAATTTGAGATATAGCTATTTGAAAAATAAATTTGGGATTACCGAAGAAGATCTCACTCTAGATACATCCACTGAAAGAGGATTTGATGTCCCTTTCCAAACCATAGTGAATCACAATCTAAGCTGGGACAACACCCTATATCTAGGAGACGGAAAAGTCAAAGGAGTGCTGGGCTATACATCAAATCAAAGACAAGAATTTGAAGAAACAATTGTAGCTCCAGCACTTGACATGGATTTGAACAGTTTTACTTATAACCTAAAATGGTTTTTACCAAACAAAGGCCGCATCATCGATTGGATTGTTGGAGCGCAAGGGCTCATTCAAAAAAATACCAATAGTGGTGAAGAACTATTAATTCCGGATGCCAGCACAAAAGATATCGGTATGTTTGTTGTAGCGAGTGCTGCTCGCGACCAATGGTATTTCCAAGGAGGACTTCGATTTGATGAAAGACAGATTCAGGCTGACTCATATATGGAAGCGGGAGAGGTTCTATTTAACAACTATGAAAATCAATTCGATGCTGTGAACTTTGCTTTTGGTTTAGCCTATGAACTCAATCAAAGTAAAGTGAAATTAAATATTTCATCTGGATTTAGAGCTCCAAATACTTCTGAATTGCTCTCTAATGGGGTACATGAAGGAACCAATCAATATGTGGTTGGAAACAGTGCCTTAGAATCAGAAGCTGCAACACAAATTGACATGGCTTTTGATTTTAATTCAACCCATTTTGACTTCAGTTTTCAACCCTTTTATAATAACATTAAAAACTACATCTACTTATCTCCTTCAAATACTATCATTGAAGGCTCACCAAGATTTGATTATACCCAATCCGATGCAATTCTGTACGGTGGAGAATTGGGATTTCACTATCACCCGCACCAAATTCATTGGCTACACTTAGAAAGTGATGTAAGCATGGTATTAGCCGAAAATGGTGATGGAGACCCACTGCCGTTAATTCCTGCCAATAGATGGCGATCTACGGCAATGGCGGAATGGACAAATCAATTCCTAAATAGTGTTTTCATAACATATCAATATACTGCTAGTCAAAATAGGGCTGGACTATTTGAAACAAGCAGCCCTTCCTATGGTCTCATGGATGTCGGACTCTCGTTGTCAATTCATAAAAATGTAACTGCGTCATTAGGCGTAACCAATTTGTTTGACACTAATTATATTGACCATTTGTCCCGCCTGAAATCACTTGAGGTGCCCAATATCGGGAGAAACATCACGGCCAAGGTAATCTGGGAATTAGATTAAATTTTCATTTAGAACTGACTAACACCATGGACATATGATAATCGAAGAAAATCCAAAAATTCAAGTACTTCTTGTCTGTGGGCATCATTCGATTTCAAGCAGTCGGTATAATCATTTTCGGTTACTGTAATAGCGAAGTACCAACTTCCAGACCTGGTCGAATATTGATCGCGAAAGAGCGCTTCTTTATCTTTGGCATGTCGAACTAGGTCTGCGAAGATGGGTATGAGATTTACAGTTTTGGTAGATTTCTCAACTTCATATATGGTAAAATTGTGGATTCTTCCTTTAATGGTTACTGGTACATTCCATTGAAAATTGTCGAAATTACTTTTGAACCTACTCTCAATAAAATAGTAAAAATCATTTGCTCCTTTTGGATCATGGAAGACAAAGGCATAGCGTTTAGGCAATTTCCTTTGAAATTT
>Ga0222719_10000354_pt1 | contig 45982 bp, 47 predicted proteins | sample C33_34DmetaG_FD_165039 | JGI IMG/M metagenome (GOLD analysis project Ga0222719, IMG submission 165039) | Estuarine water microbial communities from San Francisco Bay, California, United States - C33_34D | ecosystem: Environmental > Aquatic > Marine > Unclassified | place: USA: California...
TAAAAGATACAAAAAATGGAAGTGAATCAAGTCCTCATTTTCAAATTAAAGGTAATGGATATGATGCATATCATTTTCTAAATACTACTGCTTATTATATAGTACAAAACTCAACAGGTCGTAGCATAAGAATAGTATCAAATTCAAATGGAGTTAAATTAGACCCAACAGCAACTGCTTGGACTTCAAATTCAGATATTGCTTTAAAAGAAAACATTAAACCTTTAGAAAATGTTTTAGATAAAATTAAAGATTATAGATGTGTAGAATATAATTTAAAAACTGATGATGATAAAAAAATAGGTTTTATTGCTCAAGACTGGGAAAATGATTTTGCTCCAATAGTTAATAAAGATGAAAATGAAATGTTAGGAATGAAATATACAGAAACAATTCCTGTTTTATTAAAAGCAATACAAGAACTAAAAGCAGATAACGATAGCTTGAGAACAAGAATAGAAAATTTAGAAAATTAATAAAGTAACAGCAACAACTATAGAATATTTATAATAAAGTATTAAGATGATAATAGATAATCCTAAAATATCCGGCTCGTTAGAAGTACAGAATCATATTTCTGCTTCAGACGGTACAATAACCGGGGATCTTACAGTACAAGGTAATGTAGTTGGAACTGCATCAACTGCTTCTTATGTAGAATCAGCAAATGTAGATGGATTAACTAATTTATCTTCTTCTATTGCATCTGGATTACTAAAGAATACAACAGATACTCTAACCGGCGATTTAACAGTAACAGGTAATATTACTGCACAAGAATTCCATACAGAATATGTCTCCGCATCAGTAATATATGAATCAGGTTCAACTCAATTTGGAGATACCTTAGATGATACTCATAATTTTACTGGATCAATTAATCTTACTGGCTCCCTAAATGTAAACGGTGCTGAGGTAGGTACAGGTAAATTAGATGAAACTGTATTCAATTCATATACATCGTCGACAGACACGTCAATTCAAAACTTAACTGATGAAACTTCATCATATGCTTTAAAAGCAGAGATATCAGGTTCAAATACTACCCTTAGCTCATCTGTAGCTAGTGATATTGAAGATATCTTAGACGGTACAGACACAGTCACTTCAGCTTCCTATGCTTTAACAGCATCTTATGCAGCCAATGTACCAGAAACAGCATCTTATGCTTTATCAGCTCTTTCATCATCTTATGCTTTAACTGCATCTTATGCTGATTCAGGAGCTGGATTTCCTTTCGATGGAGCTGCAATAATTACCGGGTCACTTTATGTATCTGGAAGCACAATTTCAGGATCTTTCGTAGGAGATGGAAGCCAACTTACAGATATAGATGTTTCTCAAGTGAGCACTGTAACTTCTTCTTTTAGTGCAGTTAATACATTAACTATTAATCATAACTTCAACAGTAAGAACGTCTCTGTAGCAGTTTATAATTCTTCTGATGTACAAATACTACCTGCAGCTGTTACTTTAACAGATAATGATAATGTAAAAATTGATTTTGCAGGAAATACAGCTGGTTATGCAGTTGTTTCAAAAGGAGGACATATAGTATCAGGTTCACTTTCTATATCGGAAACTGGTCACATTTCAGATTCATTTACTTCTCAGACTTCTCATACAGTATTCCATGGCTTTAATACTAAAGAGGTTATTGTTTCAGTTTATGAAAATGATAGCCTTATAATACCCGATACTATTACTACACCTAATTTAAGTAGCGTAACAGTTACTTTCCCCGAAGCCATTTCTGGTAGAGTAGTAGTTGTCAAAGGTGGACATCTAATATCAGGTTCAATTCCTTTTGCAAATATAACTAATAAACCGACATTATTAAGCGGTTCAGCTCAAATAGCAAGCGATATATCTGGTTCATTTACTTCTTTAAGTTCTTCTTTAGAGAGTAGAGTAAGTGACCAAGAAAATTTTAGTTCATCTTTAGATGCAACATTTGCTACCGATGCAGATCTTAATTTAGTTAGTTCTTCTGTAGATTCCTTAAATGCGGCTACTTCTTCGTATGCTTTAGCAAATCAAATAAGTGGTTCATTTACTTCTTTAAGTTCTTCAATAGCATCTGAACTGTTAAAAAACACTACAGATACATTAACTGGAGATTTAACAGTAACAGGTACGCTTACAGCACAGGATTTACATGTACAAGAAGTAACTTCAAGTATCGTATATTCAAGTGGTTCTAACGTATTTGGAGAAAATGTAAGCGATACTCAAACATTTACCGGGTCCCTTCAGGTAAGTGGTTCAACAAATTATTTGTTAGGAAACGTAGGAATTGGGCAAACAAATCCTCAATTTGGATTAAGTATGGCTCAAGGAACTGGCGATGGGAATAGAATTGGATGGAATGATGGAGCTGGAGATAAAAGAGCATCAATTATTTGTTCAAGTTCAACAGATGCTTTACAATTTCATACTGGAACTTCTGATACAGAAAGAATGCGTATAAACAGTTCGGGAAATTTATTATTAAAAGGAACTGGAGTAACGTCTTTATTAAAATTTGATTCAAGTGCTTATGGGCAAATATTATCTACAAGCAATATTCTATATTATGATATAGATACACAAGTGTTTAGAAATTCAGCAGGAACATCTGAACATATGCGTATAAACAGTTCAGGAAACACAACTTTTGCAGGAGATATCACTTTATCAGCAGCAGGAAGTACTGGACAAGTCATTAGAACAACTGATAATACAGAACCATATTTTGCATTACAAAGAAACAGTGGTTCAAATGGTATTGCTGTTTTAAGAGGTATTGATGGTGGCCATTTATATATAGACACCGGTGCTACAGGTGCAGGACAATCTACAAAAATGGTTGTACAAGCAGGAGGAAACGTAGGAATTGGGGAAACTAGCCCTGCTACTAAGCTGGATGTTAAAGAAACAAACAATGGTGATACTGTACGTATTTCTAATACAGGAACTTATGGAGGTACAATTGCATTTACACAAGGTTCTGGTGACACTAACATAGGCTACGTTGGTTCACTTAGGGCGTTAGAAGGGGATGCTAGTGGTGATAATGGTATTGGGCTTTATTCAAGAGATAGAATATCTTTTTATACTAATTCCCCAACACCAGATGTAACAATAGGTGATAATGGAAACGTCGGAATTGGTGGATTGCCTAGTGTAAATTTTGAAATAGCAAAAGCTGGTGCTAGAATGAAAATGATTGATGGAACAAATCAATTAAATATGGGACTTTGGGATGGAGCTAATTATAGATTTGAGGGTGATGCCAATAGACCTATGTTTTTTACATCTTACCAAGGTAATATAAACTTTGGTATTAGTGGCGGTACAACTATGACCGTAAAAAGTGGAGGCGTCGGGATCGGAACGACTTCGCCTAATTATTTATTGGATTTATCTAAAACTGCTGTTGCCGTAGACACTTATTCAGGTATAAATTTACAAGCAAGTAATTATGGATATACAATAGAAGGAGGGCTTACTCAAAATATTGGAGGAGAATTAATATTTAGTTCAAATAGCGTAGGTACAAAAACCCCAAGAGTTAAATTCGCGGCTAACGGAAACGTCGGGATCGGGACGACTTCGCCTACAAATGGTAAGTTTGTGATAAACCAAAACTCATCAGCAGCTAGTTTTGGCGGTAACGTATGTCAACTTTTTGAAAACTTTAATACAACCGATGGTCAAATGATGTCGATTGGTTTTAGAAACAATAATAGCGTTGGTACTACAGCTTATATTGATGCCGTAGCTTACGATCAAAGTATTGGAGCAACAGACATAAGATTTAGTACTTATAGTGGATCTGCTTGGAATAGTAACATGGTTACTTTTCAACATACCGGTCGAGTAGGAATCGGAACAACTTCGCCTTCGGAAATATTGCATGTTAATAAAAACGCTACAAGTAGAATTGTAGGCGCTTATTTTACAAACTCACAAGCAAACACTGGTGCTGAGGCAGTAAGTATAGCTTTTGGATTAAACAGAAGTGGTGGTGATTTTGTAAGAAAACTTGAAGCAATAGAGTATGGTGCTGAAAATCAATGGACAGGAACACCAAGCACGGTAAATTCATATTTAGCATTTAATGTACTTAAAGGAGAAACCGCTTATGAAAGATTGCGTGTAAATTCTGTAGGTGTTAATGTTACGTCTCAAGGGGCACATGGGGTACATTTAAAACCAGACTCAGCTGACACTAATAATTCAGGTAGGCTACTTCTTACAAGAATTGGAGGATCTGGCTGGGCCGTTATGAATAATTCTACAAACTTTAGTATTAGGTCTGGTGCAATTCCAGCTAGCACAAGTGGTACTGAAAAAATAAGATTATCGGGTTATAGTGCGACATCATGGACTGCAGGTTCAGATGAAACGATAAAAGAAAATATAAAACCTATAGGTAATGTTTTAAACAAAATAAATGATTATAGGTGTGTAGAATATAATTTAATAGACGACGAAACTAAAGATAAAAAAATAGGTTTTATTGCACAGGATTGGCAAGAGGATTTTCCGCAGATTATAGAGCAAATGGAAAATGAAAAAATAGGTATGAAATACACTGAAACAATACCAATTTTATTAAAAGCAATACAAGAACTAAAAGCAGATAACGATAGCTTGAGAACAAGAATAGAAAATTTAGAAAATTAATAAAGTAACAGCAACAACCGTAGAATATTTATAATAAAGAATAAATGAAAATATATAACCCTACAGGATTTAGTTCAAACTTAACCGGATCGTTTTCCGGTTCAGTCAAAGGTGTGTTTGACGGTAGTTTTACATCAACAGCAACCACAGAAATTTCTGGTGCTTTTGATTCTGTTTCAAGTTCATTATCTTCTAGGGTAACTTCTCAAGAAAGTTTTTCATCTTCTTTAGATAATACTTTTGCTACAGATGCAGATCTTAATATTGTTTCTGCCTCAGTAGACGCATTGAACGCTGCTACAAGCTCTTATGCTTTAGAGAATAGCATATCAGGTTCTTTTACTTCTACTTCACAGTCGTTAGCATCTGAATTATTAAAAAATACTACAGATACATTAACAGGTGACTTAACGGTAACTGGAACTATTACTGCACAAGAATTTCATACGGAATTTGTAAGTGCTTCTATATTATTTGATAGCGGTTCAACAAAATTTGGAGATACTTCTGACGATAATCATGATTTTACAGGAAGTTTAAAAGTTAGTAGTTCTATATATACTACATCACAGACTTTTACTCCACAAGATACTACTATTAATTCTACAAATACCTCTATTAATTCTACTAATATTACTGTTGGGAATAACACCAGTGATAATGTATACGTAGGAGATAGCACATTAAATGTTTTAGGAGGAAAAGTCGGAATTGGAACAACTACATTAAATGCACTCCTTACAATTTCTGGTTCAACAAATCAGAATAGTACTAATCCCGGCATCAGTTTAACAAACAGTGACAATAGTCAAACAGTATTATTTTTAGAGAATACTACTACCAGAGGGTATGAATTAGCTGTCGGAGGCTCAAGCAATAGTGTAGATCCAGGAAGTTTTTATGTATACGATGCCACTGCTACTCTTGCAAGATTTATTATAAACTCCTCAGGAAACGTTGGTATCGGTCAAGCACCTTCATCTTTTGCAAATTGGAGAATTTTTGAAATAAAAGGTTTATCTAATGGTTCGTTATTAAACTTTGAAGATAGTGGTAGTACAAGAACAGGTGCTATTGCAATGAATGACGCTTCTAGCTTAATGAGGTTCCAAACTTTTACTGATGCTGATATAACTTTTGAACCTAATAACTCAGAAGCAATGAGAGTTACAGGCGATGGAAAAGTAGGTATAGGAACAAATAATCCTGATGTAAATAGAAGACTACATATAAAAAATACTGATGATGTAAGAGGAATTTTAATAGAAAATGATTTTTCAGGAAGTTATGCTGAATTGCATCTTTCAGCTAGTAGGGAATATAGAGTAGGAACAGGAGGTTCTGCTTCAGACTCAGATGCTCAGGATAATTTTTATATATACGACCGAACTGCAGCTCAGCATAGAATAACTTTAAATAGTTCAGGAGAGGTTGGAATAGGGACTTCTTCACCTGACGGTCAGTTAACAGTAAAAGGTACTACACAAACAGTAACATTAGATTTAAATGCAAATTTAGAAGTTGGTTTATCAATTATGGGATTACCATACACTAACCAGGTTGGTATAACTATTGGTAAAGCAAATTCAACTAAAAATAGTGGAGTTTTAAGATATCATCATAATACCGATGGTGGTAATGATAATTATGTAGGTATAGGACATTATGCTGCTGATGATATATTAAATATAACATCTGGAGGTAATGTCGGGATCGGGACAACTAGTCCATTTTCAACAGCAAAACTTCAAGTTAAAACAGATACAGATAGAAACGTAGCAATACAAACTGGAACTACACATACAACTGGAATAAAAATAAACGCATTTAATGATGCTGCAAATACAAACATACCTTTAGAATTAAATGGTTCTCTTTTAAGTTTAAAAACAGGTGAAACAGAAAAAATACGCATTTTAGCGAACGGCAACGTCGGGATCGGGACGGATTCGCCTTCGCAAGAATTAGATGTAGTAGGTATTATAAAATCTTCAGGTGTTTCAAATAGTTTAATGTTTTCCGACAGAGCAACTGCCGCTAATACTTGGGAATGGTACTCTAGTGGTAATAATGCGGGATTATACAAAAATCATAATACCGCTGGAACTGTTATGACTATAGACAGTTCTGGAAACGTAGGAATAGGAACAACAAACCCATCTGGGAAGTTGGATATACAGCAGGATACTACTGGCGACCTACTAACTAGAGTTTGGAACACAAACACCTCTGGCACAGGAGATTCTATTTTACGGATCGCAAATAGCGGTAATAACGCAAATGGAAATAGAATAGAATTCTCAGATGCAAACTACTATACTGCTACTATTTCAGGAGACAGGTCACAAGGTATCATGTTAAGAACATCTGGTACAGGTACTAATCCTAGTACTATACCTGTAAGATTGCAGATAACACCCAGCGGAATAGTAAATATTAGAGCAGCAGACGATACTCCTAATAGTACACAGTTCGCTTTAGCGATAAAAGGATACGGTAATAGAACCGCTTATTTTGACGGAGATTCAATCGCTTCAGTTTGGTGGGGTGTAGCTAATACTCCACATTTTGCTATCGACTCTGTAAATGGAGGAGGAGCAACTTTCTGGACTCATGTTAGTGGGACGTGGTATGAAAGAATGCGTATTGAAGATCAAGGAGACATAGGAATTGGAACAAATGCCCCATCAGCAAAGCTTGATATAGTAATGCCTAATAGCAATGGTGCAACACGACAAGATATCCTTAGATTGTTACAAGATGGTCAAAACACACTTAGTTGTTATATGTATGGAGGTACTACAGATTTAGTACAACTTCATGTTAGTGGTACAGAACAGAATTTATCCCTTACAACTGGTGGAGTAGCAACAGCAACCACAGCAACCGGTATACACTTAAGAAGCGGCGGTGACGTAGGAATAGGAATAGTAAACCCATCAGCAACTCTTCACGTACAAACTAATTCAACCGCTGATTTAAAAGTAATCACTACAGGGGCAGCTGACGCTTCAGTAAAGATCCAAGGATATGATGCAGGAGTACATATTGGAGATGCTACTAATGGATTGAGGTGGGCAGTATGGAACGATGGGCCGAGTACAAGTTCAAGTTTAAAATTTGGTAGTTATGCATTAGGAACTTGGTATAGTGATGCTTCTCAGGTTGTAACTATGGAATCTAGCGGTCACGTAGGTATAGGTACAACTAACCCCGCTCCAAAATTACATTTAGTATACTCCGGTGGTAGTTACGGTACTGATGCAACTAGTGGATTTATTAATCAAGCTACTACCGGTAGAGCAACGCAAAGAATTAGAAGTATCACAGACAATCCAGCAGAATTATTTTTTGACATTGATGGTGGTATTAGATGGGATATTTCTGTTAGAGATTCAAGTGGTAATTATAAAATGAACTTCTATCCTCAAGGAGCCACAGTTGGTTATGCTAATGTTAGCTCCCCCACACTTCAACTTGAACAAGATGGAGATGTATATATGCCTGTAGGTAATGTAGGGATTGGTGTAACAACTACTTCTTATAAATTAGAAGTAAATGGCAGTTTTGCAGCAACATCTATAACTGAAACTTCAGCATTAAAGTTTAAAGAAAATATTACTCCTCTTAATTCTCAACTAGAAATAATTAATAAATTAAATCCTGTTAACTTTGATTGGAAAGAAGACGGTAAAAAAGACTTTGGATTTATAGCAGATGAAGTAGAAGAAATTATACCTGAACTAGTATCTTATAAAGATGATGAAGTACATGGTTTGCATTATTCAAAATTAACTCCTATCTTAGTTAAAGCATTACAAGAGCAACAAACTCAGATTGAGGAATTAAAACAAGAAATTAAAAAGTTAAAAGAAATATAAGTTTATGGCAAATTTAAAAGCAACTACTATAACAGGATCTCTAAATATTCCTTATGGTTCTCATACTACTAGAGCAGGTCTAACAGGTAATGTAAGTGGATCTATATTTTTAGTTACAGATACAGATACCTCAAAAAGTAAGCTATATATTTATTCCGGTATAGGTGGAGGACAATTTGGCGGTTGGGAAGAACTCAACCCTACTGATACACCAGCATTTTACTATACTAATTTTATAAATTATTCCTACCTAGCAGGTGGATATAAAGATAGTTCTCCTTGGAGAGATGTACATAAAACAGTTAATGCTACAGATCAAACCTCTCACTTAGGTCAATTATTAGCAAATCCTGCTTCATATACTTCTGGTGCAAGCAGTAAAACTATACTATATGTATGGTCTATTAATACTAACAATATATTTAACGCTGCTACTACTAGTCACGGTACTACGACCGGTGCAATAAATATGATAGCAGATGCAGCTTATACTAATCAAACATCTCATAACTTAGTAATAGGTGCAAGAGCTGATTTAGGAACCGTACATAAAGAAACAGAATTTGCATGGATGTTTGGAGGAGGAACAACAGCAGTAGAAAAGTTTAACTTAACTACTGAAACAATGTATCCAAATCAAAATTTAACTTCTATAAACGGAGCAACAGGTGCTGCAGGTTTTTCTGATAAAGACTATGGGTACGGTTGGGTTGACAATGCTGGTATGAGATGTCAGTTTGCTACTGATACATTTGCTTCTTCAACTCAATGGGGTGTACATGGACAGCAAAAAGGTATTTCATCTAAGGTAGGTAAGGGGTACGCCGGTAACGAAGGGTCCTATAATGGAGGGTATAATTTGAGAAGATGGCAAACATCGACAGAAACTAATTTAGGTACTGTATCTAAGCCTCATGGAAATTGCGGTGAAGAGAATTTTTCCCTCGGCCAGGATTGGCAGTACATGTTAGGTAACTACGACGGTGCACAAAACAATACTAGCTGGAAATTTACTTATGCTACAGATTCCGGTACTACTTCAGTATCTGGTCTAGCTCCCGGTGTTAACGCTGGTACTTCTTCTGGGCATGTAGGACAAAGAAGTTAATAGATTTGTATATTATAAAAATTTTTACTATATTAATAATAAAATAGTTTTATGAATAAAAATAAATTAGACGAATTAAGCAACAAGTTAGTCGAACTTTCACAAGAAAGTGTTGGAAGTATGCCTGCATTTAAAATGGAGCATTTTGTTGGAGATGCACAAATTACTGATTTTTCAAAGGTAAGACAGTGGTTGATGGAGTTAAGAACTAGAGAAGACAGTTTGGAGCAAATTAGTGTTAGAGTTGAAAAATGTGAGTTAGAGATAAAAATGAAAGAAGAGCAACTTGAGGATATCGTAGTAGAAAATAGAAAAAAATTACTTGAGCTAGAAATTAGAGACCAAAAAGTTGATTTAAGAAGATTTAAAAGATCTTGTTCTGATGCTAAAAATGAAAGAGACATAGTATTAAAATTACTTAAAGAGTTTATTGATACTAATGAAAATAGTAAAGAAATATTAGATGCACAAACTAATTTAGAGTTAAGAGAGAAATACGAAAAGGAGTACTGGATAGTAAGATTAGCTAAACAGTCTATGTTAGATATGATTAACTACGGTAGAATTAGCACAGGTAATTTAGATGCCGTTTTAATGTTAAATCCTGAGGAACAAAGAAAGACATTAGCATTAGCAAGCAAATATACTCTAGAAGTTGATTCAAATATTAAGGAACTAATGGCAAAAGCTACAATGAACGTAGCTTTACCGGGAGTAGATGATAAATTAATTAATCAATTAAAAATTGCTAAATCAGAAACAGTAGAAGAATTTAAGAAATTAGTATAATGGTACACGTATTATTTAAACAAGGAGTCCCAGTCCCGGGGTATGTAAAAGTAATGGAAAATTACTTAGGTTATAATATAGGTAGAATAGAAGATATATACTACGATACCCGTGTAGATTTTCTTAAACTTGAAGCTATTATCATACCGGAAGATATTGTTCCTGGATATAAGTTTGCTAATATATACAAGGATTATATTAAGATGAGACAAAATTCTGCTATAATAGACGATTTTCCTTTTCTTCAATCAAGTGAAAACCCTGATGATAAAGTTTCTTATACCTTAACAGATGATGATAAAGCCTTAGGAGTTACTTTTAATAAATTTGTAATGAATAAATTTATTGAAGATAGATTTACTCAAAAACTGAGAGAACTTACAGTTAATGCTTCAGAACTTGAATCTGCTACATGGAGACAGCAAGTAAAAGAAGCAGAGAATTATTTAGCCGACGATACATTCTCCACCCCACTTATCGATGCTTTAATAGAGGGAACTTCTTACACTAAAACTGAATATGCTAATAAAATTAAAACTAGAGAGACAGGTTATTTTTCTAAATTAGCTAATATGCTTAAATCTCAAAGAGCTATAGAGAGAAGAGTAAAAGAATGTACATCAATAGCTGATTGTCATAGACTAAGACATGAAAAATTTGGTTTTAGTGTTAGCTGGCAACAGCAAACAGATGAAAGTATAGAAACAACCCCTCTAACTTCCAAACCGGATTTTTAGAGTAAAATAAAGGTTATATGAATTTTGCTATTAACGGTACCTGTTCTAAAGGGTGTTCGTTTTGTTTTACTACAGAAGATGCTCGTCTCCGTCACACACTAGGAGAAATGAGTATTTCCCAGTTAGATAAGTATTTATCTTTTTACGGCTTTTATAAAAGTAAAAGACCTGTTCATATTCTTGGAGGTGAACCAACTCAACATTCAAATTTTACCGGAATACTAGATTTTATAATTAGTAAAAGATTAAAAATAAATTTAGTTAGCAATTTACTATTTGGTAGAAAAACATTAGAACATATAGTTAAAAATATTAAACATTTTGATTGGATACTTCCTAATGCAGCAGAATTAGATCAACGAAATAGAATAACTGTTTGGAGAAGAAACTATTTAGAAATTTATAAAGCTTTTACAAACAATCAAGGATTTGAAAAAAGCCCTAGGTTATATCTTGCTTTAACTTTATCTAGTAATTTTAAGGAAGTCAAAATGTTCGAATATATTAAATGGCTCATAAAAGAAGCTAACTATAAAGTAAAAGCTATTAGATTAGGATTAGATTTAACAGATACATATTTAATTAACAACAAAGAGTTAGGTCAAGAAATCGTAAAAATTATTAAATTTTGTAAAATTAATAATATAATAGTACAATCTGATTGTCAAGTACCTCCCTGTCTATGGGAAGGTAAAACTAAGGAAGCAGTTTTAGAAAATTCTTTAAATTACGCTACTTTTAAAGTAGACAATTATGAAACCATATGCGGGTTTATGCCTATGGATGTCTTACCTAATGGTAGCTCTATCCACTGTTATCCTTTACAGCATAAAGTTAAAATTAATAACGTACTAAAAGTAGATGGAGTAGATACTTTAGATAGTTTATATGATAAGTACGATGAGTTATATAAAGAAAACCATAAAAATTATACATTACCCAAAGATTGTTTAGATTGTGTTTTTTATAAAGACCAATGTAACGGTATATGCGGAGGATGTTTAGAAGGAAATGAATAAAATTTTTTCCATACCACTTAACCCTAGAATGGATCAGGAGATGTTCTTTAATGAATTTCTACCTTTCTTATCTAAATATAAAGACTGGATTTACGATATATATTTTACCTGTAGGATAGCTCCTTTCACTCAAGATGCAATGGGAGAACTAGTTGAAGGTCAATCTAAGGATATAGTATTAGATAATGCTTTTCAAATTCAGGAAAAACTAGGAATAAAAATCAGTGCCACTTTCAATAATATTAATGTATCTCCAAGTTACTCTAACTATAAACTTTTTATAGATAATTTAAAACCTTTATACGAAAGGGGATTAAGAGGTATAACTTTAGCTCATGCTCACTGGGTTGCATTAGGAATTAAAAAATACTTTCCAGAACTGGAAATTAAAAATACTATATTGAGAAAAGTAGCTACAGGACAAGATTTTATCTACAATGCAGAACAAGGTTTTGACTATATAAATGTAGATAGAATTTTGATGAGAGATATAGAAGAGTTAAAAAATATTAAAAGAGCACAAGATTATTTTTTAGATAAAACAGGTAAGTTAGTAAAGATAGCTCTATTGACAAACGAAGGCTGTTTAGGCAGGTGTCCGATGATGGACGAACATTATTCTTATAATAATTTAAGAGGTAAAAATGACTTACCTTATTTTAGACATGAAATTTCTAAAGTTACTTGTGAATATAAATGGGAAAATACTATCAATGCTTTTTTCTTTAAAGCAGCTACTATACCTCCTTTTAAAGATGATTATGATGAATACCTCAAACATATACAAGTATTTAAAATGCACGGCAGGGATAATATTAGTAGAATGAGAGAAACTATGGAAATTATCAGAAACTATGCGAACGATAAGGCACTGCTAGCTGATTCTTCTAAACTCTACATAGAAGGTGTACCTCATGAACAAGTTAGAGGATGGAGAAATAAGATTAAAAAATGTAAGTTTCAATGTTGGGACTGTAACTACTGCGATATTGTAGCAGATCATAAAAAAAAGCAACTTGGACTTAAATAACTATATAGAACATATAGAAACCTCAGTTAAATACAGTAATTTAGAAGTTTCTAAGTTAACTCATGATGTATTATCTATAGATGGTTTGACTAGTAATAAAGTAAAAATGTTTCTAAATAACTTATGTAGTTTAGACAGTAGTATTTACTTAGAATTAGGAGTTTATAAAGGAGGAACATTCTGTAATGCTCTATACCATAACGACTGTAAAGGAATTGGTATTGACAATTGGTCTAGTAACTTAACCCCTAATACTTCTATAGTTATCAATAATACTAATGAAAATATACAAGAAGTTTTTTTGGAAAATATAAAAAAATATACTATATTAGATAATATTAATGTTTATCAAGGTAGATTTCAAACATTTAATTTCGATATTATAGAAAAACCTAATATTATTTTTTACGATGGAGAAATTAACCAAATAGAAATTTATTCTACCTTAGCTAATTTATTTAAAAATATAACAGGAACATTTATTATGGTATTTGACGATTGGAACTGGACTAATAAATTAGTAAAAGCATTTTTAAAAGATAGTAAAGTAAAAGAACTCTACAGTAAAGAAATTTTTACTGAAATTGAAGACCCTGAAGATTACTGGAACGGGTTAGGAATTTTTATACTTAATAATAATAATTTATGAAAAACTTAATTTTAACTATTTTATTAGTATTAACAGTTAATTTATGCTTTAGCCAAAATAGCAGCAGCGCAATCTTAAAAGGAGCTATGGAAGAAACTAAAGATAGTATTTTAGTGCAAAAGTTAAAGGAAGTAATTGTCTCAGAATCTTTGGTACCTTTACAAACTAAGGTAGGAGAATATAATCAACCCTTATGGTCTACTATGAGAATGTTTCCTTCTACTAGAATTTACGTAATGAACCCTCCCGGAACTATAATGTACGAAAAGTGGTTTGATATTAGAGATAGAAGAGACGGTCCGACTGAAATAAGAATGAGAGATGAATTTACTTTCGGTATAGGTAAAAGATTACAGTTAGACATATACAACCATACTGTATTTGACGGAGAAAACGGAGAACATACTTTTAAATGGAAGGGATTTTCCGGTGAAGTTAGATATGCTTTGGCTGATTGGGGAGAAATATTCGGTAACCCTACGTTATACTTTGAATATAAGCTTAAAAAAGGAAGAAAAGGAATTGAACCTAAATTACTATTAGGTGATAAAGTAGGAGAAAGAGGTATTTGGGGAGTTAATTTAATTTATGAAGCAAATGTAGCAACTTTAAAAGAAGATCAAGAAAGAGAGTACGCCTACACTACTTCGTACGGTTATATAGTTAATAAATCGCTTACCGTAGGAGCATCTCATATGTTTAGATATAATGATTTTGGAGGTATAACAAGAGAATTTTATATCGGACCACTAATTCAGTATAGATTTAATAACAAAGCCTATATTAGTTTAGAATACCTACCGGGTTTAAATCAAGAAGCTAAAAAATCAAGATCAATGATTATTGCTGCATGGAGATTTTAATCAACAATCAGAGCTTTTTAGTTTACTTATCATTCATAATGATAGTTACAGGTATTTTAAAAGAAAAAGGATATCTTACTGATATTTTTAGTATTTTATTAAATACTATAAAATCTAAAAAAATAGTCTTATTTTTAATTTCACTGTTTGGAGGAATACTACCAATACCCGGTAGAGTAGCTATATCAGCAGGTATTTTAGATACGATTGCACCAAAAGATAAAAAAGGAAGAGAAAATTACGGTATACTAGATTATTTATCTACTCACCATTACTATATTTGGTCTCCATTAGAAAAAACAGTAATTATACCAATGGCTGTATTAGGTTTAACTTATATTGAATTGATTAATATACTTTATCCGTTACTTATAATTTCTATAGTTATTATTAGCATATTCATTTATAAATTTAAAGATACTAATATAGAAATACCTAAAATTATTAACATTAACTATACAAATATTTACAGTGTCTTTATACCTTTTATAGTAACCTTAATATTAGCTGGACTTACTAATAGGTATATAGAGTTGTTTAGTGCTCTTACGCTATATATTGTTAGTTATTCTAATTCTTGGGGTAATATAGTAAAATATCTAAATTGGAAATTAATTTTGAGTGTAGGAATAGTAATAATTTTTTCAAACTTAATATCCTACTACAATGAAGTTATACAAGAGTATTTAAAAGGTGTATCTATTACTTCTAGTATTTATATTATAGGTTTATTATGTTTTCTAAGTTCTTTTGCTTTAGGATCATCCGGTAAGTATGCTGGAATAGTTTCCATTGTTAGTTCAATTGTAGGTTTAGAGTACTTTTTTTTCTTATTTACGGTATGTTATTCGGGTTATTTATTATCTCCTACACATAAATGCATCTATATAGGTCAACAGTATTTTGGTACCCCTATAAAAAAGTATATTAGTGTGGTAGGTATATGGGTTTTTACTATGTTAACTTATAGTATATTATATCTAATGTAAATTAAGTGCTATTTATTATAGCATATTATTATAAATAAAATTTAAACAAATGGCAATAACCTATACCTGGAACTGTAAAACGGTTGACACGTACCCCACTCATTCGGATTCACAAGATCCTGCAAATGAAGAAAACGATGTAATTTTTAACGTACACTGGTCAGTAACTGGCCAATTAATAGATAGCGAAGTAACACATTCTGCTTCTAATATAGGAACACAAGCGTTATCGACTGAAGATCTGTCAAGCTTTACTTCTTGGGACGATGTTACTCATGATGATATCATAGCATGGACAACTGGTTCAATGATAGCTGGAAATGCTGACTCAGTAGACACAATAAAAAGTTCTATATCATCTTCTATTAATGAAAAAATTAATCCAACAATAGTAACTAAATATATTAGTTAATAGTTGGATATTAGAATAATAATTACTATATTATTAGATATTAATCGATTAATTTAAATTTATAATCATGGCGAATCAAAAGTTAGTTCAAGAAGAACTTGACAAGTTACAGGAGATCCAGAAAAAAAACAATGCTTTAATTCAAGAATTAGGTACTATTTCTTTAGGTAAAATAAATCTAAAAGATAGATACGAAGGAGCATTAAAGTTTTTAACTGAACTTAGAGAATCTGAAACTGAGACTGCTAAAGAACTTGAAACCAAGTACGGAGTAGGATCAATAGATTTATCTAAAGGAGAATTCATTCCTGCACCTCAAGAAGCACCTGCTGCTGAGACAAAAACTGTCGAGTAATTCTTTAAAATGAATGGGTTTACAAGGAGGATCTTTTTACATCCTCCTTTCCTATTTATATAAGTAAAGGCATACTAAAGACATTTAGTGTTTTTAGACTTCTGTACTATATTTATAATAAACTAAAAAATTAAACAGACCTAACATGGCAGAAACTATCATCTCCCCAGGTGTATTCACAAGAGAAAATGACATCTCTTTCATACAACCATCCCCTGTAGAAGCTGGAGCGGCGATTATCGGACCAACAGTAAAAGGTCCTGTTGAAGAACCTTCAATTGTAACCTCTTATAACGAATACGTTAGAAAATTTGGTACTACATTTGAATCTGGTTCAACTAAACAGGAATACTTTACTTCTATAGCGGTAAAAAATTACTTCCAGCAAGGAGGAAATACTTGTCTAGTAACAAGAGTCGTAACCGGATCATTTGCATCAGCTACTTCAACCCACATTTCATCTTCAGTAAACGACAGTGTTCAACCTTTCACTATTAAGTCGATTGGTAAAGGAGCTATTTTTAACAACGCAACTGCGTCTATTGACCCAGGAACTGAATCCACAGGTGGATCTTTAGTGTCAGGTTCTGTAGATAATATACGTTGGGAAGTATCTAATGTAGATAATTCTAAAGGAACATTTACATTATCAGTACGTAGAGGGGATGACAATCATAATTCAAAAATCGTACTTGAAACATTTAATAATATTTCATTAGATCCTAATTCTGATAACTACATAGAAGAAATTATCGGTACACAGTATAAAACTAAAGCAACTGACGGAACTAAGACATACATCAAATCAGTAGGAGATTATGTAAATAAATCATCTTACATTTATGTAGCTTCAGTTAACCCAACAGTCGACTATTTAGGTACTGATGGAGTAACTATTGGAGAAGATTCAGATGGAAATAATTATTCAGGATCTTTACCTATAGCTGAATCAGGATCATTCTATAATGCAACAGGAGAAAATGCTGTAGCAGGAGCTAATTACTTTGATAATATTTCAAATACTAAAACTCAAGGAATGGTAGCAGGTTCTTATACTGATGCTATTTCAATATTAGAAAATAAAGACGATTATCAATTTAATATTATTTCTGCTCCTGGATTAGTATATTCATTTGCAACTCATACAACTCCATTAGACAGTCTAGTTACTTTAGCAGAAACTAGAGGAGACTGTATAGCAGTAGTAGACCTACAAGGATACGGAGCAACAGTATCTAACGTAACTTCTACAGGTACTTCATTAAATTCATCTTACGGTGCAGCATACTGGCCTTGGGTACAAGTATTATCTGATACAGGTAAATTAGTTTGGGCTCCGGCTTCAACAGTAATTCCAGGAGTATATGCCTTCACTGATAACAGTTCAGCACCATGGTACGCACCAGCAGGACTAGTAAGAGGAGGAATCGTTGGAGTTATTCAAGCAGAACAAAAATTAACAAGAACACAGCGTGATACTTTATACAGTGGTAAAGTTAATCCGATTGCTACTTTCCCTGGACAAGGTATTGCAGTATTTGGACAGAAGACTTTACAAACTAAAGCATCAGCTTTAGATAGAGTAAACGTTAGACGTTTATTAATCGAACTTAAGAAATTCTTAGGAGATCAAGCTAGAAATTTAGTATTTGAACAGAATACTGTAGCTACTCGTAATCGTTTCTTAGCGACAGTAAATCCATACTTAGAGTCAGTAGTACAACGTAACGGACTATATGCTTATAGAGTAGTAATGGACGATACAAACAACACAGCGGATGTAGTTGATAGAAATCAATTAGTAGGTCAAGTATTTATTCAGCCAGCTAAAACAGCAGAATTCATAGTACTAGACTTTACAGTTGAGCCAACTGGAGCAACATTCGGAGCATAATTAAATTAACAGATATTTATAATAAAGTAATACAAACATGGCAGTATTAGATCCAAACGAAATAATGTTCAAGGCGTTCGAGCCAAAAGTACAGAACAGATTTGTTATGTATATGGACAACATTCCATCTTTCATGGTAAAGAACGTGAAAGCTCCTACCTTCAGTGATAACGTAGTAAAACTAGATCACATTAACTCTTATAGAAAGATCAGAGGTAAGAGAGAGTGGGAAGATATGACTATGACACTATATGATCCGATTACACCTTCAGGTGCACAAGCGGTAATGGAGTGGGCACGTCTATCTTACGAATCAGTAACAGGAAGAGCTGGTTATTCAGATTTCTACAAAAAAGATTTAACTCTTAACATTTTAGGTCCTGTAGGGGATATAGTTGGAGAGTGGATCATCAAAGGAGCATTCCTTACAAACGGTGATTTCGGTCAGTTTGACTGGACTTCTGATGAAGCAGTAGACGTATCAATAACAGTAGCCATGGATTATTGCGTACTTAATTACTAATACAATTACCTACATATATTTAAAGAACCCGGATTTTCCGGGTTTTTTGTTTGTATAATAATTTTTTTTTCTTATATTTATAAGAATAAAACCGGTTTTAAACAATAAAATTTATGGAATCTAAATTTAAACTACCTACCGAAACGGTAGATTTACCCTCAAAAGGGCTTTTATACCCTGAAAATTCTCCTTTATCTAGTGGTACTGTAGAAATGAAATATATGACTGCTAGGGAAGAAGATATTCTTACTAACCGTAATTATATTTCTAACGGTACTGTAATAGATAAATTATTAAAATCCTTAATAGTAACTAAAGATTTAAACTTTAACGATTTATTAGTAGGAGATAAAAATGCTATAATGGTAGCAGCAAGGATTTTATCTTACGGTAAAGACTATACTATAACTCTGAACGGTACTCAGCATACTATTGATTTATCTACTTTAGAGCATAAGGTATTAGATGAATCTTTATACAGAGATAAAAAAAATGAATTTGAATTTACTTTACCTCACACAGGTAATAAAATTACATACAAACTATTAACTCATAATGACGAAATAGTAATAGATAAAGAGATAGCAGGTTTAAAGAAAATAGACAAACAAGCTTCTCCTGAGGTAACCACTAGATTAAAAAGAATGATTACTTCAGTTAATGGTATGGTAGAACAGAAAGATATTAGAGATTTTGTCGATAATTACTTATTGGCTAAAGACGCTAGAGCATTTAGAGCAGAATATTCCAGAGTTCAGCCAGACATTAATTTAAAATTGTCTATTGAGGACGTTGAGGAGGACGTAGATTTGCCCATTGGGCTTAACTTTTTTTGGCCTGACGCCTGAGTATAGAACAAATATATTCTCTCAAATACATCAAATAGTTTTTCACGGTAACGGCGGTTACGATTGGCCTACGGTTTATAATATGCCTATTTGGTTAAGAAATTTTACTTTTCATAAAATAAAAGAATGGCACGAGAAACAAAATGAAGAACAAAGTAAAGCATCTAAACAGAATAGTAGTAATAAACCGCAAATAGCTAGACCTAATATTAAACCAAACTATACAACTAAGGCTTCTAAATAACAGAGGCCTTAACTATTTATACTATATAGTACATTTATGGCTAGAACAGAAAAAGAAATTAAAGAACTAAATTTAGCAGCACAGGAGTTTCTAACTACTGTTACCTCTTTGGCTGCTTCTTTAAAAGATAATGCTAAAGCTATAGCTTCTGAAAGCGGTGAAGCACAGCAAAAATCTATAATCAATACTTCTAAAGCTACAAAGTTAGCAGAAAAGCTTAAAACTTTTACAAAAGAACAACTAGCTGATAAAAAGACACTATCTCTATTTGAATCTCAAATAAACGATACTAAAAGTATACAAGCAGGTATTGAAGCAGAAATCTCAGAATTACTTAACAAACAAGTTTCTGGAGCTGAAGACCTAACTGAAGCCGAAAAAGCTAGATTAGAAACATTAATTAATTCTAGAGTAGAGTTTAAAGGTATAGTAGGTGAAGCAGAAAAATTAAAAGATACCTTAAACGAAATAGATGAAGAAGTAGGCTTTTTTGAATCTTTAGCAGGATTTGCTAGCGATTTACCTGGAGTAGGAAAACTCTTCGGTGAATTCGAAAGAGCAGCCCAAGCATCTAGAAAAGCAGCATCAGAAGGAGGAAACTCTTTTATAGCAGGAGCAGCACAATTTACTAGTGCAGCAGGTAAACTTGCTTCTACTTTTGCTTTAGCTAAATTTGTACAAGGTATTAATATAGGTTCTGAGCGTATAACTACATTTTCTAGACAATTAAATATGAGTAATGATGCCGCAAACGCATTAAATACTCGATTTGTTAGATTAGGAGCAACAGTAGCAGGTATTAGACCAAAAGAACTAGAAGAATCATTACTAAATATATCTGAATACTTAGGAATTACAGCAGATTTAACTAACGATACCGCTATTGCATTTGCAACTTTAACTGGTAAGTTAGGCTTATCTGCAGATCAAGCAGCTAATTTAACCACATTTACTTCTGCTACTGGTAAAACTTTAGGAGATTTTAATAGAGAATTAGTTGGAACAGTTTTACAGCAAAACTATGCTAATGATGCTGCTGTTAGATATCAAGACGTATTTAAAGATATCTCTCAAGCAGGAGCTGCTACACAGATGACTATTTCTAAGTTTCCTGGCGGGATACAAAAAGCAGCATATCAAGCAAGAAGATTAGGTTTATCTTTTTCTCAACTTGAGTCTTCTGCATCTGCATTGTTAAATTTTGAATCCTCTATTGAAGCAGAGTTAGAAGCTGAATTGCTTACAGGTAAAGAACTAAATCTAGAAAGAGCAAGGTTAGCTGCATTAACAGGTGATCAAGCAACATTAGCAGCTGAATTAGCTAAAAACTTTGGATCTGCTGCTGAATTCTCAGAACAAAATGTATTAGCACAGGAAGCTCAAGCAAAAGCAATGGGTATGACTCGTGAAGAATTAGGAGAAACGTTAATGCGACAAGAGGCAATGCGGAACCTAGGAGCTAGTACTACAAAAGAATTTGAAGCTAAACTAAAAGCAGAACAAGAAAATATCAAGGTATTAGAGAAAGCAGGAAAATTTGAAGAAGCTAGGTTAGCTAGACAAGAGCTTTTCAGTAAATTAGGTGATAGTGAACTTAAAAGGCAAATTGAAAATAGATCACTTGCAGAACGTCAAGCAGAAGCTATGGAGCAACTTGCAGAAGCTGCTTCTACTCTTGCAGCTCCATTTCAATTTATCGGTAAAATATTTGATAGTATAGGGACAACAGCAGGAGGAGTAATGGTCGGTATAGGTAAGATTAGTAGTAAGTTACTAGTAATGGGTAATTTTTTTAAAGCTAATTTATTAGAACCAATTGCTAAATCAACCAGTTTTTTAGGTAAACTTTTTAGTAAACTAGGAGGAGCCGGCTTAAAAGCTACAGGAAAAACTGCAGCTATGTCGTTATTAAAAAAAATACCTGTACTTGGACTTATAGTAGGAGCCTATGCAGGTTACAAAAGATATAAAGGAGGTGATACAATTGGAGCTATAATGGAAATGGGTTCCGGTATATTTTCATTATTCCCAGGTATTGGAACCGGTATTTCAGCGGGTATAGATGCAGCAATTTTAGGGAAAGATGTAGTAACTAGAAAACAAGGAGGAGCTACAGTTTCAGAAAATCCCTCTGATTCTATAAAAGTACAGGATTTTACTATTAAAACTCACCCTAAAGATTCTCTTGTTATGGCAGGAGGTACTAGATTAAATGCAGGAGCTGAAAAAACTAATCAACTTTTAGAAAAACTAATCACCGCAGTAGAAAAAGGCGGTCATGTTTATATGGACGGTAATAAAGTAGGACAATCATTAGTACTATCTTCTTACCAAAGCTCATAACACTAATATTTATAATAAAAACTAAAACTATGTCATTATTAACTAAACTTAAAGAATCTGAATTAGGTTTACAAGGTGTCACACCATTAACTAGAGATGGAGCAAAGAATACATCAACTTTGCATAATCTATCTTCTATCACTGATAGTCCTGATATCTTAAAACAACCCTCAGTATTAGATTTAGATGGAAAGACTCCTTCTAAATATATGGATAACCCACCTAAATAAACTTTATGAGTTTATTACGGCTAAAAAGTGACTTGAAATCCTTAAAGTATGGAGATTTCCAGACTAAGGACCCGTTGATTACTAAGGATATTAATAATCCTCCAAGTAATAACACTCTTTCTATGCAAGTTACTCGCCGGGTAGACGATACCATAAGGATTGTTAAATTACTTGCAACCAAGCCTGGAATTTCTTTTGTAGCTAAACAAGCTGCTCTAGAAATTGTAAAGCAGAATATGAATTCTGACGGAAAAGAGAAGATTTTAAAATCTCTTGCTAAGGCTGGTTTGAATACAGCTAAAATATTAGCTAGCACTATAGCTCAGATACCTGTCAACGGAACAGGTACTCATTTTGTTAGAGGATTCGCCGAAAAAGAAGGGTACTTAGGGGTTTCTGGTGTAGAATTTTTTGGAGGTAGTAAAAAAGATTTACCCTCCGATCCCTACAAAGGAGTTATCTCTGAATTAGGTAATAGAAATAGTATTTACTCTCCTTGGAATAATCAAGGAAGTGATTTTGATCCGTCGTTCGAACCTCACCCTTTATCTGAAGATGGACTACTAAAATTAGATGCTGAGACCGGAGATAATTTTGAATTACAAAATTTAATTCGTGCTGATGAAATTAAAAAAGAAGTTAGAATTAATTTAGGGGATCAAGGTAAACGGATCAATAGACTAAGCTATACAGATACATCAGAAGATCTCTCAGATGGAATTAATAAATTAAATCCTACAAAAGATAATATTGAGGGGACTGAAGAAGGTAGAGATTTAATAAAATTTAGATTTCATGTACTAGATTCAGAGAACGATGAGGAAACTAACATTTTCTTTAGAGCTTTTTTAGATTCCTTTGATGATTCATATACAGGCAATTGGAATACTCATAACTATATAGGTAGAGGTGAAAATTTCTATACTTACGGTGGCTTTGATAGAGAAATTTCACTATCTTTTAAGATAGCAGCAGCAACTAGACAGGAAATGTTTCCTTTATATAGAAAAATGGTAATGCTAGCTTCTACGACAGCACCAACTTATGGTGACGGTAATTTTATGAAAGGTACTATAGTTGGATTAACAGTAGGAGATTATATTTATAGAACTTACGGTATTATAAAAACAGTAAATTATAGTTGGCAAACAGAGTATCCATGGGAAATAGCTATGAACAATCCTGAAAGTATTATTGACGATGATCAGCAAGAACTACCAATGATTATGGATTGCAGTGTAAACTTTACCCCTATTCATAACTTTGTACCTCAAACAGGAATGTACCACTATATTACAAACGATAGATTATTGAATACCGGTAAGAAAAAAGTTTTTAATGAAAATGACAAGTTTAGTAAATTTGACTAATGAATAGATACGAAAATATAGCGACTAGCAAAACTGAAGAAGGTAGAGACTATACTGTAAATGCTATATATCCTGAAATTGCTATTTCAGAAGAAGACACATATATTACTACTACTGCTGGAGATCGTTATGATACTTTAGCATTTCAGTTCTACGGAGACCCAAAGCTTTGGTGGATAATAGCTTCAGTAAATACTTCTGTAAGATCTTCTTTAACAGTTCAACCTGGTGTACAGCTTAGAATTCCGGCTAATAAAGAAAGAATATTACAACTATATACGGATTTAAATAAAAATAGGTAGTTATGGCAAAGGGGTACAACGAATCTTCAATTATAGGAGGTCCACTAGATTTGACCGTAACAGATCAATTACTTGCTAGAGAAAATATTCTAAATAAGAAGACTAATAGAACTACAAAAGAACTTTCGTTCTTAAATTCAAAAATAGGCTGGGTTAAACTTTCTTCTTCTGTAAATATAAAAGATCAGTTAGGATTTGGCTCTTCATCAGATTTAGCTAAACAAAATATACTTTTAGGAGGTGTGATAGCCGAAGGTGGTACAAAAAAAACAGGAGTTTATAAATCTTCTACTAACCCTGCATACGAAAAGTATAGCACTATGGGTATTAGGCCTATGCCTGGGATTACAGCATTTACTGTAAATTCTAAAAATCAATTTGGTACTTTAAGACAAGCTACAGTAGAATTTTCTTGCTGGTCTGTTGAACAGCTTACTGATTTAGAAAAGTTATTTATGAGACCTGGTTTTAGTATTCTTGTAGAATGGGGGAATACTATGTATGTAAACAATAAAGGAGAAATAGTTTCTAATATTGATACAATATCAAAGTATTTTGACGGACCTATACAAAAAGAAAAAGTAGTAGCAAAAATTAAAGATAAAAAAGAAAGTAGTGGTAATAATTACGATGCTTTAATAGGATTAATTAAAAATTTTCAATGGTCTTATAACGACCAAGGAGGTTATGACTGTAGATGTGATATTATTTCTTTTGGTGAAATAATTGAATCTATAAGATTAATAGTTACACCTTCTATTCCTACAGATTTAGATGATTCCTTTATAGGACCTGTAACCGAAGAACAAGCTATAATAAATTACGGATATAAACCTGATAAATTTTTAACAAGCCTGCACCGTTTTCTATACGGTATTTTAGAGCCTGACTTTATTCAAACCTCTTCTATATTTTCAGATACAACTCAACTTAGTATGATAGTAAGTGAAGAATTAAAAAAAGTTGTACCGGTACTTTTTAAAGATGTATTAGAAGATCTTAAAAAACAAGACGAATCTACATTTTCTGTAATACAGTCTACAGTAAATCAAAGTACAGTAGAAAATAAATGGGAAAAACGTGATTTTAGGTATATAAAATTAAGAGACTTTTTAGCCGTATTAAATAATAGTTTTATGATTAGTGATTCTAAAAAAACTAAACTAATTAAATTCAATACGGAAGAAATAAAATCTTTATTTTTTACTTTTAATAACCATCAACCTTTAGACCCTTCAATATGTATGGTGCCTAACTTAGGAGGTCAAATAGTTTATAGTGATAATGTAAAAATTAAAGAAGCATGTGATGTTAAGCTTAGAAATTCTATACTCAATATTAATTTAGAAGTAGATTACCTTATAAATAAAGTAAACAGTATATTAAACTCTTACAGTATTGAAGGCCAGGTACTTATTACATTAGTTAAAAGTATTCTTTCTGATATGCAAATTAATTTAGGAAATATAAATGATTTTGATTTACATTATGAAGAAGATCTATTTGAATACTTTGTAGTCGATAGAAAATTAACACCAAATAAAAATAATCTTAAACCTATAAATTTAACAGGTTTAAAATCTACAGTTACTAACTTATCTTTTACCAGTAAAATTACCCCTAATCTTGCCACAATGATAGCTATATCTGCACAGGCAGGTGGAGGAGAAGATGTTGGTATAGAAGCAGAAAATATGTTTAGATGGAATGAAGGCTTACAAGATAGGGTAGTGACTAAAAAACAAATAGGAAAATTCGATGATAGAGACCGTGAAATTATAAAAGAAACCAGAGAAGATAAATTTCAAAGGATGTTTAACGATCTTTATGCGTTGATTAATGGTACCTGGAACGGTAGAAAAGTAGTAAAAGAAAAGAATAGTTATATTACACAAGAAAGTATAGAAAGAGTTTACGATAAAAAATTAATACAGGGTAACAAATCTTCATATGATAGCGTTATGCGTACCTTAGCTGCTCAATTTAATGATAGTAAAGCAGGTCCTGCTGGGTTGATCCCGTTTGAACTTAGTTTTACCATGGATGGATTAGGAGGATTAAAAATTGGACAAGCATTCGTAGTAAATAAAGGAATATTACCGAAAACATACGATGATAATATAGGGTTTATTGTAACAGGTATAGATCATAAGGTAGAAAATAATAGATGGACAACAGATATTAAAGCTCAAACTATAGGACTTAAATCCTCAGATATAAAAACAAAACCTATATTAGATGTAGCTAAACCTGATGAACAATTACCATATGATCCAAATGCAGTTCTACCAGGTCCTTTGAGAGATTTTGTAATACAGGATTTAGAACTAGGTAGTGGAGAAGAAATAACTATAGATCAACTTCTTACTCGTTTAAATAATGATCCTAAAATACAAAAAGCATTTAGAGACTTTTTTGAAGAAATTAAAGGTAACTCTAGTTTTAAAGGATATAGACTACTTTTAAACGGTACCTACAGAAGTATTAAAAGATCAGAGGAACTAAAGAAAGAAAATCCTAAAAATGCTACACCTGGTATGTCAGCACATAATTATGGAGCAGGAGTAGATTTTAATATAGTACTACCTGATAATAGTGTCTTACCTAAAAAGGCTAAAAGAGGCAATTGGATTCTTACAGGAATACCTAAAATAGCTAATAAACACGGTATAGGATGGGGAGGAGACTTTGCAACATATAGAGATAATGTACATTTCTACTATAAGAACTATAATTATAAGGCATTAGGTACAGTTTTATCTGATAAGTTAGCTAATTTAGATACAAAATCTAGTAAAATATTTGACAATATAACATAATATGTATTTACCTAAAATAAAAATATCATTACCTAAATTTACATTAGGAGATTTATTTAATTTACCCAACGGTGAAGATTACTCTGGATATTATTTTGAAGACTATAAGGGGAATGCATATACCGGAAAAGAACCTTCAGCTACTTCTATTCTGCTTACACCGGTAGATGACACGGAAGCTCTGTTAGAAGAAGAGTATAATATCGTTACTCAATCTATTAAACCTAAACCTGTAGATTATGAAAAAGGATTTATTACTAGATATTTTTTAAAGGATAACAGAAATGGGAAAATAGCCGAAGTTAAAAAAAATACTTTCACAGAAGAAGTAAAAAAATTATTTATCAAAGGAGTAACTATAGACTGGATTATTGAAAAACCTGCTAAGGATATACTAATTGAAGGAAATCTTTTTCAAGGAGCTATAACTAGAAATAAGCTTAAGGTTCAACAAGCAGAACAACAGTTAAGAGGTATTTCACAGTATATTACTAAATATGATGAATTTGTTGAAGTAGAATCCTACAAGGAAGGGTATTCATTCGAGGAATTGCCTTACAAACAAAAAGTAGAGGCTATAGATTTACTACCTTCTAATATACAGAAACCAGTTAGTAGTTCAATCGAACAACCTAAAAAAGTAATAAAACCAAGTGTTAATACACTCCCAAAACCTGATACAGAGTTTATTAGAAAAAAACCAAAACCATTAAATACTAGAACTAAATTACGTGGAGGCGGCAGCGGAGAAGAAAGAATACTAGGGTTTGATGAAAACACTTTTAACAGTAATCAAGAAGAACAGTTGCTATAACCAATATATTATCTTATCTTATATAGAAAGGTTATATAAATGTTTTATATTGTAGAGGAAGAACATAAGTTAGAAAGGTTACAATCATTAGCTAAATTAGGGTTATATATAGATATTATATCCTCTAATGATTATTACCACCCTAAATTAACTTCAACCGTTGCAATTTACATTAGACCTTTAAAATCTAAACACGGTTTTATAATACCAATAAATCATGACGAAGGATTAAATGTAGATAAAGAACGTGTCTATACACTCCTAAACTCAGCTTCAAAGCTTTATACTTTAAATAAGAAAACTCTCCTCTATCACTTTAATCTCCAGCAAGCTATAGATATATCTTTAGTTTTCTCTATGGTAAAGTTTGATAGATTAGAATATTCTAGAGATAATAACTGTCTAAACTACTTTTATAATAAGTTTAATGAATTTACAAATATTAATCAGTTAATTCCTATCTGTAAATTATATGAATCTTGTGAAAAAGTATATAGTACAGTTCAACACGTATTGGATTTTACTATTCCTAAAGGTTTTGACTTTTATAATAACATAGGTACTAACGTATTCTTTTTATTAGAACAGAGTGGTATAGGTATATTTTATGAACCGTTCGTAGAAAGGTTTAAACCACGTAATACACGTTATAATATAATAGATAATAAAGTACTAACATCATATAACCTGTATAATGTTACTTCTAGACCCACTAATTCTTTCAATTCAGTTAATTTTGCTGCAATTCCTAAGACTGAAGAACATAGAAAATGCTTTAAACCTCAAAACGATTTTTTTGTTGAATTTGATTTTGACGGCTACCACCTAAGGTTGTTAGCTGAAGAAATAGGTTACGAACTAACCTCAGAATCTGCTCATAAACAGTTAGCCAAGTATTATTTTGGAACTGAAGACATATCTGAAGAGCAGTACTTAAAAGCTAAACAAATTAATTTTCATGCTATATACGGTAAAATACCAGATGAGCATAAAGATTTAGAAATATTTAAATTAATAAAAAGTTATATAAATTCATTATGGATTAAGTACGAGGGATTAGGAGAAGTACATAATCCTACCTCGGATAAACCATTTACAGAAGAGCTGAAAGACATGAATCCACAGAAATTAATGAATTATATGATGCAAAGCCTGGAGACTTCAAGAAATATTCTTATATTAAAAGAAGTACTAAGGTATTTAAAAGATAAAAAAACAAAAGTAGTTTTATATACCTATGATTCTTTACTTTTCGACTTTGATAAAGAAGACGGTAAAAAAACATTAGAAGAACTAAAAACAGTACTTGAAACAGGGGGGAAATACCCTGTAAAGTTCAAATATTCTAATAATCTGGTTTTATGAGACGAATTAATATTTATAAGAAATGGTAAATGTTGTGGCCCCTAGGTTTGATTATGATATCGATCCTATATATTTAAATGATGATATGAGTAATAAACTGTTCTGTACTTTCGCTACAGAGGACACTTTAGAAGGTGTACTAGCGACAATCCAAGAGCGTTACCGTATAATTTACAATAAGATATTTGTCTTATATTCAAAAAGTCAAGACGAGTATATCTGTACTTACAACGTTGACTTTGGTAATGTCGGTAACTTCATAGATAACACTATATTAGTACACCGTAAAAAAGAATCTAATACCCTATACACTATTAATGCCTTAAATACGTTAATTAAAGAACTTAACGAAGGTGTTTTAGATACTTCTTATAGAATAAATTGGTCAGATTACAGAAACTGTATTCTTCTTACTAAAGGACCAGAATTAAAAAGGGTAAATACAAAATTATTTAGAATAATAGAGTTGGAAAACTAAAATATTATTCTTATATTAGTTTAATAAGTTATAAATAAAAATTAGTTATATGGATTTAAATGCTATACGCGCAAAGCTTGACTCGTTAAATAATAGCGGTCAGCAAAGAGAAAAAACAGATTATTCAAAGATTTTTTGGAAACCAGAATTAGGAAAACAGACAGTACGTATTGTACCTTCTGCTTATGATCCTGCATTCCCTTTCAAAGAACTAAAGTTCCACTACGGTATCGGAAAATACCCAATGGTAGCTTTATCAAACTTCGGTAAGCAAGACCCTATCGAAGAGTTCGTAAAAGAACTAAGAAAAACTAACGATAAAGATAATTGGTCATTATCAGGGAAGCTTAACCCTAAAACTAGAATCTTTGCTCCTGTAGTAGTTAGAGGAGAAGAAGATAAAGGAGTTAGGTTATGGGGATTCGGTATTACTATCTACAAAGCTTTATTGGCTTTAGCAGAAGATGAAGACGTAGGAGACTTTACAGACGTCATCAACGGATGGGATTTAGTAGTAGAACAACAACAAGGTAATCCTTACCCACAGACATCGGTTAGAATTAAACCAAAACAAACTCCTTTATCAGATAATAATGATTTAGTTGATTCTTGGTTAAAAACTCAACCTAATCCTACTGAAGTACATACTCAATATGATTATGAGTTTATTAAAAAACAACTACAAAACTACTTAAACCCAGGTTCAGCTGAAGAAGAAACTCCAGTAGCAGGATCTGAAACAACGCCAGAAAGCTCTAGTCCTCAAAAGACTGACTTTACATTGGAAACAGCTACTGCTGGCAACCAAGATACAGTTAGTAAATTTGATGACCTATTTAACGAGTAATAATGGCAAAGAAAAAAGAAGAATTAAAAGCAAGAGCGACTGCGGCTGTCCGTAAGTCGTTTAATTTAAGTAATTTTAAGAAAAAGAAGGGTTATTCTAATGCTTCTGTAAAATTTAAAGAACAAGGTTGGATACCACTTTCTAAAGCATTCCAAGATATAACATCACTTCCTGGAATACCTACAGGACACATTACTCTACTTAGAGGACATAGTGATACTGGTAAAACTACTGCATTATTAGAAGCAGCAGTTAATGCTCAAAAATTAGGAATACTTCCAGTATTCATTATTACTGAGATGAAGTGGTCTTGGGAGCATGCAAGAGAAATGGGACTTAAATTTGATGAAGTAAAAGATGACGACGGTAATGTACTAGATTATGAGGGTCATTTCCTATATGCAGATAGAGGCACTTTAAATACTATAGAGGAAGTAGCAGTTTATATGGCTGATCTTCTTGATGAACAAGCAAAAGGAAACCTACCTTATGATATGTGTTTCTTCTGGGATAGTATAGGCTCAGTTCCATGTGATCTTTCAGTAAGATCTAATAAAAATAATAATGAATGGAATGCTGGAGCTATGTCTACTCAATTTGGTAATAATCTTAATCAAAAGGTACTTTTATCTAGAAAAGAAAACTCACCTTATACAAATACGTTAGTTGCTATTAATAAGGTATGGACTATGAAACCTGAATCACCAATGGGAATGCCTAAATTGCAAAATAAAGGAGGTATGTCTATGTGGTATGATTCTACTCTAGTTGTTACTTTTGGTAATATTACTAACCCCGGTACATCTAAAATTAAAGCTATAAAAGACGGATTACAAGTAGAATTTGCTAAACGAACTAATATTCAGATAGAAAAAAACCATATCGGAGGAGTTCAGTCTAGAGGCAGAGTAGTAATGACATCACACGGTTTTATACCGGATGATAAAAGAGCAATAGATAAATATAAAGATGCTCATAAAGAACATTGGTTAAAACTAGTCGGTAGTTTAGATTTCGATTTAATCGAAGAAGGAGATTTAGAAGAAACACCTATAGCTCCTAATCTACTAGACTAATGGGTTACGAGAATATTTTAAAGAATTTAAAGGAGACCCCACCCCGAGCTCTCAATGATCATATCCTGATTATTGATGCGATGAATACCCTTATCAGGTCATTCTCTCTGCTCAAAGCGATGAACCCATCAGGCACCCATGTAGGAGGCTTGGTGGGATTCCTTCGCTCATTAGGTTATGTAACTCGTATCTTTGATCCTACTAGAGTAATAGTGGTATGGGACGGAAAAGGTGGTTCCGGAAACAGAAAAAATATTGATCCAAATTATAAAGCTCAAAGAGCTACTTCTAGGATAACTCATTGGGGGTTATATGATACTAGAGAACAAGAGCAGGAAGCCTTAATAGGACAGTTATATAGAACCCAAGATTATCTGGACTGTTTACCTATGCAACAAATGGTAGTAGAGAAACTAGAAGCAGATGATATAATGGCTTATCTTGCAAAAAGAGCATCTGATGCTGGTAAAAAAGTTACTATAGTATCATCAGATAAAGATTTTTTACAATTAGTAAATAGTAATATAGAGGTTTATGCACCAGTTAAAAAGAAAACTTTTAATAAGGATAATATTTTCGAGGAATTAAAAGTACTTCCTACTAACTATAACGTAGTAAAAGCATTATTGGGAGACAACTCAGACAATTTACAGGGTGTTAAAGGTTTAGGTATTAAGACTATAGTATCTGAATTTCCTAAACTACTAACTGAAAAAACAGATTTAAACTATATATTCAAAGTAGCAGAAGAGAAGCTTGAAGGTAAAAAAATATTTGCTAAAATTATTCATAGCTGGGATAGAGTAGAAACAAATTTTGAATTAATGGACCTACATGAAACTAGTTTAGATCAAAAAGAAGTGGAGTATGTAGAGAACGTATTTAAGGCTCCAATACCTGATTTGCAGACAGGAGCTTTTCTACATTTAATGGATCAAGATAAGATAGAAGGAATAACAAAAAATACTGAAGGTTGGTTGGAGAATTTTAGAGGGTTAACAACGGTTTTATAAAAATAATTTAAGTTCTTCTTGTCTCTTCGATTCAGAATAACTATATTAAAAGAAAGGTTATAATAAATGACATTAAAAAGTTTACAGCAGTACGGGAAAGGGTTTCAATTAAAAGTATTAGGGTCTTTACTAACCGATAAAACATTTCTTCTTAACGTTAGAGATGTATTACATGATCACTACTTTGATGCGGATTCTCATAAATGGATTATTAATCAAATTATCAGCTATTTTGATAAGTACCATACAAATATTACAATGGATGTTCTTAAAGTTGAACTTCAAAAGTTAGAAAATGAAGTACTTCAAGTAGCATTAAAAGAGGAGTTAAGAAACTCTTATCAAGCTTCACAAGATGATCTAGATTACGTTCAGGAAGAGTTTACTACTTTCTGTAAGAATCAAGAAATGAAAAATGCTATTATTAATTCAGCAGATTTATTGAAAGAAGGCAATTTCGATGGGATTAGAAATTTAGTCGAAAAAGCAATGAAAGCCGGTATGGATAAAAATATTGGACATGAATATAATAAAGATGTTGAAACTAGGTACAGAACTAATTATAGACCTACAATACCTAGCCCTTGGGATATCTTAAACGATGGTATTCAAGGAGGGTTCGGACCAGGTGATTTAGCAATAGTTTTCGGAAATCCCGGTGGAGGTAAATCATGGACTATGGTGGCAATAGCAGCACATGCTGTATCACTAGGTTATAAAGTTAACTACTATACTTTAGAATTAGGAGAAGATTATGTAGGTAAACGTTTTGACTGTTACTTTACAGGTTACTCTATAGATGAAGTAAACGAACATAGGAAAGAAGTACAGACATACGTAGATAATCTTAAAGGTAAACTTATAGTAAAAGAATATGCACCAAAAAATGCTACTGTAAATACAATTAAATCTCATATTCAAAAATGTATTGATATGGATCATAAACCGGATTTAGTTGTTATTGATTACGTTGATTATCTTAAAGCTCCTTCTAAAGGAAGATTTAGCGAGAGAAAAGATGAGATAGATGATGTATTTATAGCTACTAAAGGGTTAGCAAAAGAAATGAAAATCCCTATTCTAACACCTTCTCAGGTTAATAGGATGGGAGCAAAAGATTCTGTTATTGAAGGAGATAAAGCAGCCGGGAGTTACGATAAAATGATGGTAGCCGATATTTGTTTATCTCTATCTAGACAGAAAGAAGATAAAGTACTAGGTACTGGTCGAATCCATGTTATGAAAAATAGGTATGGACAAGACGGAATGACTTATAACATTAATATGGACACTAATAACGGTAGAATAGAGTTCTTAGAAAAAGCAGTAATAGATACCTCAGAAGGAAAAACTGCAGATGCTAAATTTACATTCTCAAGAGCTACAGTTACTGAAGCATTTAAAAATATTTAATGAAAAAGTTTGCAGAAATTAAAATATATAATCTATTTATAAAAGCGTCCTCGGTACACTTATACCTGAGGATGTTTTTGTCTTATTCACCTTCAAATATATAAAGATATATGAGTTTACTAGAAGAAAGAGTCGTGTACAAGCCTTTTGAATATCCAAAAGCATATGATTACTGGTTAAAACAGCAACAAGCACATTGGTTACATACAGAAGTTCCTATGGCACAAGATGTAAGTGATTGGAAATCTAATATGAAACCCCATGAAAAAAATGTAGTAGGTCAGATTCTAAAAGGATTTGCTCAAACTGAAACTGTAGTAAACGATTATTGGTCTACTCTAGTTACTAAATGGTTTAGAAAACCAGAAGTAATTATGATGGGTACGACTTTAGGTTCTTCAGAAACTATTCATGCTGAGGCATATTCTTTATTAAACGAACAATTAGGTTTAGATAACTTTGCTGAATTTATGGAAGATGAAGCTACAATGGCAAAGATAGAATCACTAATGAACGTAAGAGATAATCATGATGGAACACCAAATTGGCACGAAAGAGCTAAGTCTCTTGCAATTTTTTCCGCGTTTACGGAGGGTGTGAATCTATTTTCTTCTTTTGCAGTTTTACTATCTTTTAAAATGAGAAATAAACTTAAAGGTGTAGGTCAAATAGTAGAATGGTCTGTAAGAGATGAATCTCTACATTCAGAAGCAGGTTGTTGGTTATTTAGAACTCTAATGAAAGAACATCCTAAATTTAAAACTAAAAAATTAGTTAATGAAATTGAAGAAGCTGCACAATTAGCTATGAAACTTGAATTTGATTTTATTGATAAAGTTTTTGAATTAGGAGATTTAGAAAATCTTACTAAAGATGAACTTAAAAACTTTATTAAACATAGAATAAATACAAAAATGAGTGATTTAGGATTAGATCCTATAATACCGTCCTCAGATATTGATAAAGGTGCATTAAAGACTATGAAATGGTTTGATGCAGTAATAGCTGGGAAACAGCATACTGATTTTTTTGCTAGTAGAGTTACAAATTATAGTAAAGGACATTTAGATTGGTCTAACGCATTTTAATTTTTTTTTATGAGTATTATAGTAGATTATTCCCAATGGGAGAAAGGGAAGGATTACCCTGATTGGATGACAGAAGTTTCATTAGCTACGATATCAAAAGGATATTTACTTCCAAATGAAACACCAAGAAAAGCATATAAAAGAGTAGCCGATAGAGTTGCTTTAAGGTTAGATAGACCGGATTTAGCTAATAAATTTTTTAGATATATATGGAAAGGATGGTTAAACCTAGCTTCTCCAGTACTGTCTAATACAGGTACTGATAAAGGTTTACCTATTTCTTGTTTTGGTATTGATACTCCAGATTCTATTAGAGGAATAGGACTTACTAATGCTGAATTAATGAGGTTAACTTCCTTAGGAGGAGGAGTTGGTATAGGTTTATCAAAAGTTAGAGGAAGAGGAGAAAAAATTGGAATGGGAATAGGTCAATCTGAAGGAGTTGTACCTTGGGCAAAGATATACGATTCTACTATCATAGCTACTAATCAAGGAGCAGTAAGAAGAGGAGCAGCTTCTGTTAATTTAGATATAAACCACCCAGATATACATGAATATCTAGAAATTAGAAGACCTAAAGGAGATCCTAATAGACAGTGTCTAAACCTTCATCAATGCGTTGTAGTGGATGATAACTTTATGCAAAAATTAGAGCATAGAGACGCTGAGGCTATGGAATTATGGGTTAAAATACTAAAATCTAGAGTTGAAACTGGTGAACCTTATATTATGTATAAGGATAATGTAAATAATGCTAACCCACCTGCTTATAAAAAGAATAATTTAGAGGTTACAATGACAAATATATGTTCTGAAATAACGCTTTTCACTGACGAAGAGCATAGTTTTATTTGTTGTTTATCATCAGTTAATCTTACAAAATGGCACGAGTGGAAAAATACAGACCTTATAGAAACCGCAATTTACTTTTTAGACGGTGTTTTAGAAGAATTTTTAGCAAAAACTTCTGGAAGGGAGTCACTAGTAAGACCACATCGTTCAGCAAAAAAAGGTAGAGCAGTAGGTTTAGGTGTTTTAGGATGGCATACTTTACTTCAAAACGAAAGAATACCGTTTGCTTCTGTTGCTGCTACGTCATTAACTCATCAAATATTTTCTAAAATTAAAACTGAAGCTGAATCAGCATCACGTAAGCTTGCTGACGAATATGGTGAGCCTATCTGGTGTAGAGGAACAGGAATGAGAAATAGTCATTTATTAGCAATTGCTCCTACTGTTTCAAACTCTACTTTAACCGGAGGAGTTTCGGCCGGTATAGAACCCGTACCTGCTAACGTTTACACTTTTAATTCGGCTAAAGGGACCTTTATTAGAAAAAACCCTGCTTTAGAAAAATATTTAGAAGAGAAAGGACATAATACAGAAGAGGTATGGGATCAGATTATGAAAGATAGAGGTAGTATTGCTAATTTACCAGAGGAGATAATGCCAGCTGAAGATAAGCCGATATTTTTAACATTTGCAGAAATAAATCAGTTGCAGTTAGTAGAACAAGCTGCAGCAAGACAAAAGTATATAGACCAGACACAATCATTAAATTTAGCGTTTGATCCAACAGATTCACCAAAGTTTATTAATGAAGTACATCAGACTGCTTGGAGATTAGGTATTAAAACCTTATATTATCTAAGAACTGACTCAGTAATAAACGGAGACATCGGTTCTAGAACGTCAGTAGATTGTTTGTCTTGTGACGGATAGTTACTTTAAATAGCTGTTACCTTACAAGGTTATACTCCGCAATAATTTAATAATAATTAAAATGGAGCAAAAATCAACTAAGATACCAGAATTAAAGGTATTAAAAGAAGTGCTAAAAGAAGAAAAGAACATACTTTGGTATAGCAGGCAACCATCATTTGAGGGACCTGAAGATAGTATTAAATACCTAAAAGAAAAAATAAAAGATTTTAAGTTAAAATACCGTAAATAAGTTTGCTTTTAATTAGAATTTTCGTATATTATATTAATATAAAATAAAAGTTATGTCAAAAAATTCATTAAGATCAAATTTACAATCCGTCATGGGATGGATGGAATCAAAAAAAATTATTAAAAGAAATTCGAAAGGACGTTTAGAAAATCCTAAACTAGTATCGAGATTCAATAGAAGTAGAAAAAAATGAAAAAAGTAATTAAATTTTATGCTGATTGGTGTGGTCCATGTAAGACATACGCCGATATATTTGATAAAGTTTCAGAAACACATAATAGTAAAGCTGAATTTATCAATGTGAATGTAGATAAGGATACAGAAGGTCTAGCAGCAGAACATAAGGTTAGAAGTATTCCTCATACTACAGTAATTAAGGAAAACGGTACTTCAGTTAGTAAAGTAGGTCTCCTTTCTGAATCTCAATTAGAGGAATTAATATTATCTTAAAAACTATATAAATGTTACGTAGACCAGACTCAATCCCTTCAGGGGATACCATTATTAAAGACCCAGTATTAGAACCGTTTTTCATAGCTAAATCTCAATCAGGAGGTTATACTGTTTATGAAAGAGTAATAAAAGGCGAAAATAATACTGAATATATTAAAACTATTTGTTATCCTGGAAATTTTAATTATGCGTTAAAGACTGTAGCTAATGAAAAACTCAATAGCGGAGAAAACAACGTATATAGTATTAAAGAATATGTTACCCGATGGGAAAGTATTCAAAAAGAAATGCTATCACTTACAACTATTGATAGCTAGGATTAGCCTATATCCTTATAATACCTGGCAAATTTAATTTTTATTTACAATGGCAAAAAATGTCGTAGTGTCCTTATCAGGAGGGATGGACTCCTCAACTTTATTACTTAGATGTTTATCTGAGTATGACAATGTAACAGCTTTATCATTTGATTACGGTCAAAAGCATAGAGTGGAACTTGAAAGAGCTCAATCATTAGTAGACTATATTAATGAAAATTGTACTGACGAAAATTGTTTTGGTGGGTGTAGAGTTAACTATCAAGTTATTAAACTTGATGGACTAGTTAACTTACTTAACTCTAACCTTGTAGAAGGTGGGGATGATGTACCGGAAGGTCATTACGAAGAAGATAACATGAAAGCAACAGTAGTACCTAACAGAAATAAAATATTTGCTTCTTTAGTTCAAGCAGTAGCTTTATCAGCTGCTAATGCTAATGGAAACGATACTGATATTGCATTAGGTATTCATGCTGGTGATCATGCTATCTACCCTGACTGTAGACAAGAGTTTAGAGATGCTGATGATGCAGCATTTAGAATAGGTAACTGGGAATCTGATAAAGTAGGTTACTTTACACCTTATTTAGAAACTGATAAGTATGGAATTTTACAAGATGGTCAAAAGCTTTGTGGAGAACTTGGCATTGATTTTAACAGCGTTTATAGTAGGACTAACACTTCTTATAAGCCTTACCCTAGCGGCAATAGTGATTATAAGTCCGCTTCATCTGTTGAGCGAATCGAAGCGTTCATTAAATTGGGCGTGGATGATCCTGTGCAATATGAAGATGAAACTGGACCGGTTGATTACGGAGTTGCGAGAGATCATGTTGAAAAGCTTTTAGCTGAGTACGCATAAGAAGGTAGGGGAATTAGCTCAGCTGGCTAGAGCACTTGATTTGCATTCAAGAGGTCATCGGTTCGACTCCGATATTCTCCACTAATTTTAAATCACAATGTGGAAATAGAAAAAATTAAAAAAGAATTATTAGAACTAAAAACAAAAAAGATAATCTCAGTAGACGAGAAATATAGAATACAAAAATTACAGCAACAATTATGAATATAGTTTTTTGTCTACCGGGAAGGTCCTTCTCAAATGAGTTTTTAAAGAGCTGGAGCAAATTACTTCAGTACCTTCCTCAATACGGAATCAATCCAATCCTATCTAGTCACTACAATTCAGTAGTTTACTATGTAAGAAATCAATGTTTAGGAGGAAATGTACTAAGAGGTAAAAACCAATTACCTTTTGACGGTAAAGTAGATTATGACTATATTATGTGGATAGATTCTGATATAGTTTTCGAAGTTGATGATTTTATTAAACTTCTTAATATGAATAAAAATATTGCTTCCGGAATTTATAAAACTTCTGATAATATACATTTTGCCACTGTTGAAAAATGGGATAAAGAGAACTATATTAAGAATGGTAGTTTTAAGTTTTTAACAGAAGATGATATAAAGACTAAAATACAACCTTTCTCAGTAGACTATACCGGGTTTGGATGGACGTTAATTAAAAAAGGAGTTTTTGAAAGTATGAAATACCCTTGGTTTAGACCTATATGGGAAGACTTTGGTTCCGATATAACAGAATTTTCATCGGAAGATGTAGGTTTTTGTAAAACTGCTAAAGATTTAGGTTATAATATTTACGTTAACCCAGATATTATAGTAGGACATGAAAAAATGAAAATTTTAAGATAAAAGTTGCATATAAGATATTTAATTCTTATATTTATTAATATAGACAATAGTGTCGTAGCACCACTTTAAAAACACACAATGGTTAATTCAACTACAGAAAAAGAACTTTACAATGACCTTTACGATGTAGAAGGTCGCAGATCTAGAAATAAAGACTATCTTCTAGATGATTTATCTAAAACATCAAAATCTGATTCAATTACTACTTACCCTGATGCTAAAATGCATCAGATAGTTTCTTTTACAAAATCAGCAATTAGAATAATAGGCTACTGTTTTATACCGTTTAATTTGGAAGTCTCAGCTATTCTTCTTATATTATCAGAAATAGTAGGTATAATAGAAGAATTAGTTTAGTTATGGGAAAATTTCAATCAACAAAAGTATTTGACGGTTTCTCTACTGTATTTCGTCAATGGAAAGCAACAACTACTCATTGCCAATATTTACATGGTTATGGAGTATCTTTTAAACTTTGGTTTGAAGGAGAATTAGATGAAAGAAATTGGGTATGGGATTTTGGAGGAATGAAAAGAGCTGTTGGTACTATAGATGGAAAGACTCCTAAGGAATGGATGGATTATATGTTTGACCATACTTTTATAGTAGCAGAAGATGACCCTTACCTTCAATCATTTCTTAAAATGGATGGAGTAGTAGCTCAATTAAGAATTATACCCGCCACAGGAGCAGAACAGTTTGCTAAATACATTTATGATAAAGTAAATCCTTTTATACTTAAGGAAACTGATAACAGAGTAAAAATAGCAAAAGTAGAATTTAGTGAACACGGTAAAAACTCAGCAATTTATGTCCCTTAAAAGAATAGAAGATTATAATAAAAACTTACCGGTATTAGAATTATATACCGCAGTACAGTCAGAAGGTAGTAGACAAGGTTATCCTACTATTGTAGTTAGAACAACAGGATGCACCCATAGATGTTATTTTGGAGAAGGAGGATGGTGTGATTCATGGTATACAAGTATTCATCCAGAAAAAGGAACATACTGTTTTAAAGATATTATAGATATGTACAAAGAACATCCTCATATTAAAGAGATGATGTTAACAGGAGGTTCTCCTACTATGCATCCTGCATTAGTAAATGAACTTACTCATTTTGCTCATAAAAATGATATTTTTATAACGATAGAAACAGAAGGTAGTCATTTCCTTGAAACTGATTACCCTATAAATTTACTTTCAATATCTCCTAAGTTTTCCAACTCAGTTCCTAAATTAGGAGTACTAACTCCACAAGGTAGAGAGACTAATCAGAGAATGATAGATAAACATAATAGCCTTAGGTTAAATAAAGAAGCTATTAAGAAATCAATAAATTATCATGATGATTATCATATTAAACCTGTATTAGATAAAGATTTATCAATGGTAGGAGAAGTAGAAGAGTTTTTAAAAGATTTAGAAATACCAGATAACAAAGTATGGGCAATGCCTGCAGGAGATGATAGAGATGCTTTATTTGAAAGTTATGGACCAGTAATGAATTTTGTGAGAGATAGAGGTTGGAGATACACTGGAAGATCCCATATTATGGCTTTCGGAACTGAAAGATGTGTATAATTAATTAAAATATATAGTATGACAAAAGAATTATTTATTATGTTAAAAACATCTGCAGAAGCAGATAAAGCAAAAGCACTACTCTCCCTGGAGTTATTAGGAAATAAAGCAGTAGGTATAGGAGATCACTCAACTGAAGACTTTTATAAAAATGCTGAAGAAGCGTTAACTACATTAGTAGATGCAGATGATAGATTAGAAGCTTTAGATAGGTATTTCAAATAATGAGCTACATTATCGGTAGTAAATGTATAGGAGTTAAAGATGGGGCTTGTATAGAAGTCTGCCCTATAGACGACTGTATAGTAGAGGGAGAAACCTCAATGTATATCAACCCAGAAACATGCATAGATTGTGGGGCTTGTGAGATGGAATGTCCTGTTGAAGCTATTTATGATTGTGAAGAAGCTGCTATAGAAGACGGAGAAGAAAATGCAGTTAAAATGAATTATGAATTCTTCGGATTTAAATTTAGTTAACTATGACATTAGAAGAAGTAATTAATCAATCCCCAACATCAGACTTTGCTACTATAAAATTATTTGTTAATGAAAATCCTGCTTTTGATTTCAAGGATTTTAACACATCAATATCACTTATCTCTTTTCCCATCAGCCCAGAAAATGAAATGGATATTTTAAATCTACAGGAAGTAATAAACTTCTCAAAAGATTTGGATTACCCAGATAATATTCTTACCTTTATATGTGAAGAGAAAGAAGTAAAACTAAATACAATTAAATGGAAAGAAAATCAATTAATTTTTTACTCCTCCTAGTATTATTTTTTAGCTGTACTAAACCTGAGGTAGTAATAGCACAAGACCTTAGAGAAAGAGTAGAATTCAATATAGATGATCTATTTTCAGGAGTTTACTCTGAGGTATTAGAACAACCGTTAGAGGTTACTTACATAGTTCCTTGCCCTAATGGAGATGCATCAAGAGATGGACTAGATTTTTATGAAGATGCAAACATTCATACATCAGACGATGATGATTATAGGAACAATGTTTGGGATAAAGGTCATTTAGCACCAGCAGCAGCATTTTCCTGTGATAGGGAAACGATTAAAAAAACCTTTACCTTTCTTAACTCAGCCTTACAGCATCAGAGTTTAAATAGAGGAATATGGAATAGGCTAGAAACTTTCGAAAGAGATCTAGCCAATTTTTTTGAGGTAAGTGTCAAAATAGAGGTTTTATTTGAAGGTAATCCTCAAGTGTTACCTAGTGGAGCTACTGTACCGTCTGGATTTATTAAGACTATTAAATTTGCAGATCAGTCAGTTAGCTTTAAGTTTCCAAACGCTGATACTTCCGGAACGGATTGGATTGACTATCGACTTGATTAATTATGACAGAAAAAGAATTTATTAACTGGCTTAGAGGGTTTACCCAAGGAGCTCATCAATACAATATTCTCCCAAGTCAATGGGATGATTTGAAACAGAAACTATCTACTGTTGGAAAGGAATCCAAATATCCTTATAAAATTGATAAGAGTATTTGGACAACAACGATAGCGTAAAAAAGGTTATATTATTGTTTAACATAAATTTTAAAAAATGAGAAAACTCGTTACGTTGCTTTTAATATTAGGAGTAACAATGGCCTTTGGTCAAGAGAGGGTACAGTACAAAGATACTATACTAACTCAAAATTTAGAAGAGGTTGTAGTCTCTTCTGGAGTAATCACAGTCGCTAAAGAAAGAAAGACACCGATTGCTTTAAGTAAGATTTCTGCAGCTGAAGTTCAATTGAAAGTTGGAAATCAAGAATTTCCAGAAATCATGAACAACACACCTGGAGTTTACGCAACAAAACAAGGAGGAGGATACGGAGATAGTCGTATTACCTTAAGAGGTTTTGATCAGCGTAATACTGCTTTCCTTATCAATGGCCAACCGGTTAACGATATGGAAAATGGATGGGTATACTGGTCGAATTGGCAAGGTTTAACAGACGTTGCTTCTGGTATTCAGATTCAAAGAGGGTTAGGAGCCTCAAACTTAGCAGTTCCAACAGTAGGTGGAACTGTTTCTATTTTCACTAAGAGTGCCGAAAAGGCAGAAGGTGGTTCATATTCTACTGTAGTAGGTAATGATGGGTATTTTAAAAATACTGTTGCTTACAATACAGGATTGAATGAGAACGGATGGTCTTCTTCTTTCTTGCTATCAAAATGGCAAGGAGATGGATACATCTACAATACTTCTGGTGAAGGATGGACTTACTTTGGAGCAATTGGATATGCACCAGTAGATTCTAAGCACTCTCTTAACTTCTCTTTACTTGGAGCAGGTCAATGGCACCATCAAAGAGACGTTTGGGTATCTATTAGAGATTATCAAAACTTCGGTAGTGAAGGTATTGATAGAAGATGGAACTCAAATGGAGGAACTTTAAATGGAGAAGAGTTCTCTATGAGAAGAAACTTCTATAACAAACCACTAGCTACTTTTAACTGGGATTTTGACATCTCAGATAACATTAAATTAGCAACTTCTTTCTACGGTTCAGCCGGTAGAGGTGGAGGAACAGGACCAAGAGGTAGAAACTACTACAATGCGGAAACTGATATCCTACCCTTTAGAAAGGATCTTACTGAGCACTATTTAGAAAACGGTAGAGGTTCGAGAGATGAAAACGGTTTTATAGATTATGATGCTGTAGTTAGCTATAATAGATCTAACACTGAAGGTTATTCAGGAGGTTTATCACAGTATACTGGACTTAAAATTGGTTCTAACGGATATAGAGACGATGGAGTAAATAGATCAGCTTTAATTAGAAGAGCTTCTATGAACTCACATGACTGGATTGGAGCTATTTCTAATCTAAATATTAAATCTGGTAAGATGACCTATAGTGTTGGTATCGATGTAAGAGATTACAAAGGATATCACTACAGAGTTTTAAATAACCTAATGGGACTAGATGGATACTATTCAACTGGTAATAAAAACTCAGAAGGTCAAATTATCGAAACTACTGTCGAAGCTAATCCATTTAAGGATACTGGAATCAAAGGTCCTAAAATAGATTACTATAATGTAGGTAAAGTAGGGTGGCAAGGTATTAACGGTATGGCTGAATACGATAATGACGGTATAACTGCCGTACTACAAGCCGGATATTCAAATAAATCATTTCAAAGAATCGATTATTTTGATCAACCAACTAATTTTGAATCAGAAAAGAAGAATGTAGGAGGAGGATATGTTAAAGGTGGTGCAAACTATAACTTTAACGAAAACTCTAACGTATTCTTTAATGCTGGATTTATTTCAAGACAGCCAAGCTTTGACGCTGTATTTCCTAACTATGCTAACTTTGTAAATCCTGATCTACAGAATGAAGAAATTCAATCAATAGAGTTAGGGTATGGATTCGTAAATGAAGCATTAAACGTTAAAGTTAATGTATACTCTACTAACTGGGGTAATAGATTTGTAACTAGATCATTATCTAACCAGCAAGGAGTAGATGGTTCAGCTCAATTTAAAGATATCGATGTAAGACATAATGGTCTTGAAGTTGAAGCTAAATATAGACCAACTGGATACTTACAGTTTAAAGGTATGGTTTCAATCGGAGATTGGAAGTATACAAAAGATTTCGAAGCAGAATTATTTGATGATAATCAACAATCAATTGGTACAGGTACTTTATACCTAAAAGATGCTAAAGTTGGTGATGCTGCTCAATTTGTTTCTTACCTAGAAGCAGATTGGAGAGTAAGCGACTTTAACTTCGATATAGGATATAGATTTGTAGATAATTTATATGCTGATTATTCAATTACAGATTCTGAATTTACTCAACCAGGTAATAAAGGAGCATTGAAGCTTCCTTCTTACGGTTTAGTAGACGTAGGATCAACTTGGAAATTCAAGTTATTCGGTAACGATACAAGATTAAGATTGAATATAAATAACTTATTAGATACAGTTTACATAGCTGAATCAAATACAAATATTCATGCTGCTGATGGAGCTACTCAATGGAACGGAGTAGACGTTAGAAACTCAGTATGGTTTGGATTTGGAAGAACATGGAACGCTTCTCTTAAGTATAGATTCTAAGAATCAAAAATAATTAAAGGGGGAGTTTTTTACTCCCCTTTTTTTTCTTATATTTAAATATGGACACATTAGCAGAGCTTTGGCAATCAGGAGGGTATAAAGAACTTACTAACTGGATTGATGGTTTCATAGGTGTTAGCTTAGTGATGGGTTTATACTATTATAAAAAATGGGTTGATCACAAGTTTAAATAAGTTATGAGTAAAAAGGTTTTTATAACGTGGGAAGACGTTAATAGTTTATTGGATACTATTCATCAACAATCCAAAGGAGAGATAAGCTATGTCACAGGAATACCCAGAGGCGGTACCATATTAGCAGTTCTCTATTCACATAGGTTTAATGTAGAGTTTATGGATTACAGAAGTAATAAGTATTCCAACCTTTTAATCCTAGACGATATTTCTGATTCTGGAGAAACTTTTACTAAACTCAAAGAAGAGTACGATATTCCAAAATATGCAGCTCTTCATTATAAGGAGACTTCTAATTTTAAACCTGATTATTTTGCGAAAAAAATAGATTCAGATTTCGGTTGGATTGTATACCCTTGGGAAAGATTAGATTCAGAAACAGTACAAGATTATTTGCTTAATCAAAAATAATATCGTATATTATATTAATAATGAGTCGTAGAACCTCAAAAAAAACAAATTAGATGGCAAAAAAATTTATAGAAGGAACAGAATTAGTAGA
>Ga0222719_10000355_pt1 | contig 45935 bp, 59 predicted proteins | sample C33_34DmetaG_FD_165039 | JGI IMG/M metagenome (GOLD analysis project Ga0222719, IMG submission 165039) | Estuarine water microbial communities from San Francisco Bay, California, United States - C33_34D | ecosystem: Environmental > Aquatic > Marine > Unclassified | place: USA: California...
TTTTATACACAAAGAATCACACGAAAGTAATATCAAACGTATTAAATGGTTAAAGACTAATGGTATTAAGGTGATTATGGATACAGATGATTATTGGAAAGTTGATCATCGACACCCCAACTACGAAACATTTAAATCAAATGGTCTTTCTCGACGAAGAGTAGAGATGATGAAATTATCGGATGTGATTACCACCACAACCGATCATTATGCGGATACCATAAGAAAAGAGTTAGGTATTAAGGATGTGTTTGTTTTCCCCAATGCGGTAGACGAAACAGAATCACAGTTTAAACCTTCTCCTATTGAATCTGATTTTGTTAGGTTCGGATGGTTAGGTGGGTCGTCTCATTACCATGATCTTGAATTAATGAAGAGTGGGATATCTCAAATTCATAGACAATATAAAGGTAGAACTCAATTTGTTCTTTGTGGGTTTGATCTAAGAGGTAATATGAGACTTCTGAATAAAAAAACAGGAGAATTAACCACCCGACCAATAAGACCCGAAGAAACCGCATGGTTTAAGTACGAAAACATCTTTACTGATGATTATAAATCATTAAGTGATGAGTATAAAAACTATCTTGGGCTATGGTCTAAAGACCCCTATGGAGATGAACTATCCCAACCCTACGTAAGAAGATGGACGTTAGACATTAAAAGTTACGCAACGAACTACAATTACTTTGATGTATCGTTAGCACCCCTTGTATCATCTGATTTTAATAAAAACAAATCACAACTTAAGGTGATTGAAGCGGGATTCCACAAGAAAGCATTAATTGCAACTGCGGAAATTCCCTACACTTTAGACTTGATTGATTCATTTGATATGGGTAAGTTTAATGAAAAGGGAAATGCCCTATTAGTTAAAAGTTCTAAGAACCATAAACAATGGTTCCAACAGATGAAAAGACTAATGGAAAATCCTAACCTTATTGAGGATTTAGGTAATAGATTATACGAAACAGTTAAAGACGATTATTCGTTATCAAATGTTTCCAAAAACAGAGTAGAATTATTAAAAACAATCATTAACAATTAAAATTAAAATTATGTATTATTTAGCTACAGTTGGTTACGAAATGGAACAATTAGACAGACAAGGTAACCCACGAATTCAAAAAGTAAAGTATGTTGTTGAAGCGGAGTCCGTTGAAGAAGCAACACTCGTATTGGCCAATTATAGAAAAGAAGATATGAGGTCAAGTGAAAGTATTTCAATTGCCAAGATGGCTATTGAATGTGTACTCGATTCTAAGATCACCCCTGAATATTATAAAGGATAAATTATGTTGAATAAAGATCAAATATTAAAAAACAAAAATAGGTTATTAGAAACCTCTGACAAGTATGGGGTTTTTACTCCCGAACTTAGGGAGTTTTTAGGTGATGACCTTTTTACATCTCCCGCATCAACATCCTTAGATATGTATGGTGCATATCCGGGTGGTTTAGTAGAACACATATTAGTTGCATCAAAATACGCAGTCAACGTCAACAACATTTTACCTGAGAGATTACAACAAGATGTCTCAAGTATCTTAAAATGTACCATTCTATCTCAAATAGGTAAGGTTTTTCTATTTAAACCGAACGAGAGTGAATGGCACAGAAATAAATTAGGTAAAATGTATGAATTCAATGACGAACTTATTTCAATGAGAGTGGGGGAAAGATCTTCATATTATTGTTCTAAGTACGGTGTTGAATTAACAGAAGAAGAGTTCCAAACAATCCTAAACTCTGATAAGGGTGATGATGATTTACAGTCAAAATATCACTCAACACCATTAGCACAAATCGTTAAACAAGGATTTGAGTTAGCAATATTCGATCAAAAAAATGGATGAGAGAACTCTAAAGGAATATCTTAAGAAATTAGAGAATTATGAGAGGATTTTAGGTGAAGACGAGGACGGGGAAGTTGATCAAGAATTCATTAGTGAGATAGAAAGTACGTTAGCATCATTAACACACGAAGCGACGAGTCATGTGAATCAAGAACAATTCGGTACCACCAACTCACAATACTCCATTAACTGTAAAATTAAAAAGGTACATCCCGACGCAATTATTCCGAAATACTCTAAAGAGGGGGATGGTTGTGTTGACCTACACTGTGTTTCGTTTGAAATGAACGAAAACAAAAACCAAGTCACATACAAAACAGGGATATCTGTCGAGATACCCAATGGGTTTGTTGGGTTGGTTTTCCCAAGATCTTCAATAAGAAGAACCACTCTATCATTAAGTAACTCGGTGGGGGTTATTGATAGTGGTTATAGAGGTGAAATTATGGCAACGTTTAACATAAACGCATCTAATGATTCAACTATTTACGAAGTTGGAGATAGAGTATGTCAATTTATGATCCTACCCTACCCTAAAATAAACTTCCAAGAAGTGGACAATCTAAGTGAATCCTCAAGAGGTGAGGGTGGATTTGGATCCACGGGAAATTAACATAATACAACACAATAAATGGCCCAAAGAAAAAGTAGTGATAGAAGATTAACACACAAACAAAGAATAAGAGAGATTTTTAAGAAACCAAGAGAGAAATTCTTAACCGATTCTCAAAAGGAGTATTGGGATGTGTTAGGTGATAACGAAATCACATTATGTTTTGGTCCTGCGGGTGTGGGTAAGTCATATATTGCAATGAAAAGGGCGGTCGAGTTACTCCATGACGACAATAACAAATACGAGAAGATTATTATTGTTAGACCTGCGGTTGAAGCGGAAGAAAAGTTAGGATCTCTACCCGGTGGTTTAGAGGAAAAATTAGATCCATATATTTTTCCCTCATACTATCTTTTAAATAAAATTATCGGTAAGGAGTGTCGAGAAAAATTAAAAGATGAAGGTTACATCGAAGTGGCGGCACTTGCCTACATGAGAGGTTGGAATGTTGACAACACAATTCTCGTATTTGAGGAAGCTCAGAATGCAACACCAGCACAATTAAAATTACTTCTAACACGAATCGGGTTTAATTCTAAATTCTTCATATCAGGAGACTTAGAACAATCTGATAAGTTTAAAGATAAAACAAAGAGTGGTCTATATGACGCTAAAGTGAGGTTAAGTGATCTCAAGAATGTTGGGGTATACGAATTCACAAACAGTGATATTGTAAGGAATCCAATAATCAGTGAGATTTTAAAGAGGTACGATTAACTTTACTTATAATAAAAAAAATATTATATTTTAATATGGAAATATTCATAAGTATTGATGGGGTTTTAAGAAATACGATTGCTAAGTTTGATTACCACTACAAAGACTATTACTTAGATTCTGAACCTGAAGAAAAAACAGAGGAAGAGAATTCTTTTGAGTATGGACTAATCGAACCCGTAAAGAATAATTTCTTACTTGAAAGTTATAAGTTTCAATCTAAAGATGAGTTTGATAATTTTACGTTTATCGACTATGCGGTTGAGATATTTGGACATGCAAACCCAAGTTATTCTAACGTGTTCTTTGAACTAAATAAGTTCATTTACGAAAATAAAGAACACAATTTCACTTTAATCGGATTGGATGAATTAGGTAAATCAAAACCATCAACTCTATTCTTTTTATCTAAAAATGGGTTTATGGGTAACAACATAAAATTTACCGCTTCTTCGGAAATTCCAAACTTATGGAAGAAATGTGATTTGTGGATTACAGATTCGAACGCAGTGATTGAGTATTCACCTAAGAATAAGAAGGTTATAAAGTTCAATACCGATTATAACCAACACTTTACAAATCCCTTAGAAATACATAAATTAACAGAAATAGATAGAACATGGTTGAAGTCTTCGGAGAATATTATTACATCGACATTGACAAGATTACAGAAGTTTGTGAATTGGTAGTCAATGAAGTGGAAAAAGAAAATGAAGAGAGTCCATCTCAGTTGGACCAAACAATAAATGTGTTTAAATACGACGCAATAAAATTATGTATGGATACGGTGTTTACTGAGAACACCTCTGACGATAACGGATTAGGATTACTTAATAGTGAATTGTCAATACCATTCGGTTTCGCATTTAACACCCTAATAAAATATGGAATTTTAGTTAAATCAGATGAGTGATAAAACAAAACAAAACATCGAGTCTTTAGAATCGGCATATGGTAGGTTAGAGAATAATAAAAATAAAATCTACTTCTTAACATACGATACTAAAAACAACGCAAGGGCGGCGGTTAAATACATCTACGATACCGTCCAAACATTACGAAATGAAGGTTACGATGCCAAAATTTTAGTTGAAGATAAAAATTACGTGGGTATTACTTCTTGGTTAGGGGATAGATACAAGGACATCCCTATTGTAACCATCAAAGAAGATCAAGTTCAAATGAATATTGATGATGTTTTAGTGGTACCTGAGTATTACTCTAATGTTTTGGAACAACTTGCAAACGTTAGATGTATTAAAGTAATGTTGGTACAACAGGCGGAATATATTTTTGAAACTTTACCTGTGGGTAGTAGATGGAGTGATTACGGTTTTGACAAAGTCATTACTACGACCGAAACCTCTAAAGAATATATAAAGTCGATATTCCCCGAATCACTTATTTTTATTAACCCACCTAAGATAGGTGATGTTTTTAAACCGTCAGAGACACCAGCAAAACCGTTCATTGCAATTAGTGCAAGGGATAGAGGACAACATAGGAGAGTCATTTCTGAATTCTATTTGAAGTATCCACAATTAAGATGGATTACCTTCAAGGATATGGTTCAAATGACTTATGAAGAATTTGCGGATCAATTACGTGAATGTATCTGTTCTGTTTGGATGGACGACGATTCTACGTTTGGGACGTTCCCATTAGAGTCCATGAAATGTGAAATACCCGTGATCGGTAAAATCCCAACAAGAGAACCTGAATGGTTATCTGAAAACGGTATTTGGTCTTACGATATAAATAAAATCGTAGATCTCCTTGGGACTTACGTTTTATCGTGGTTAGAGGGAGTAACAATCACAGATGAGGTTAAAGAAAAGATGAAAGAAACTCTTTTACCATATTCAGATGATATCATCGATAAAAATGTTTCATCAATTTTTAATTCTTTGAAAAATTCAAGAATGAAGACAATTGAGGAGACTGTTGAGAAATTAAAAGAAGAAGTATAATGAAAAATATAACAGTTATTTTACCTGTTCACACCCTTGAGGGTGAATACAAAGAAATGTTATCTAAGGCTGTGACATCGGTAGAACAGTTCTATGATGATGTGGTTTTATCTATTGTGGGACCTAAAGAGGTAACAGGAAATTTAAAAGGAGAAGGGTTATCCGATAAATTGGAAATTACCCTTATAGAAAATACAGGAGAAACTGACTTCTGTTCACAAATCAATAGAGGTATTGAAGAATGTGGAACAGAGTGGTTTTCAATATTTGAGATAGATGATGAATACACACCTAATTGGTTATCATCATTTAATGGATATAAAACAATGTTTGAAGATGTTGATGTCTTTCTACCTGTTGTTAAGGACATCAATTCTGAGGGTAAATTCTTAAACTTCACCAACGAATCAGTATGGGCGTATGGGTTTTCAGAAACTCAAGGTGTCTTAGATAATGAGATTCTATTGGACTACCAAAACTACCAAACAAGTGGTGGGATTTATAGAACTGAAGTGGTAAAAGAAAATGGATCATTTAAGGATAATATCAAACTCACTTTTAGTTATGAGTTCTTACTAAGACTAACACATAATGGAGTTAAGATTGCAACTATACCTCAAATCGGATATAGACACGTAAACTTTAGAGAAGGGTCGTTATTTTGGTTGTATAAAAATGATGATTCACTAAAATTGAATACCGAAGAACCTAAGTTTTGGTTAGAAACCGCGAAGAAAGAATTCTTCTTCAAAAATAAACGAGAAGTAGAATATGTAGAAAGTTAATGCCAAGAAAGCGAACCCAAAAAATGTACTTTGGGGAGGAGCAAGAACAAGCGGTAGTACGATATTTAGAATCCGAAAACGAAGAAGAAAAGAATAAGATATTCAATGAATATTTAAGAGAACCTCTCAAAATAATGGTGGAAAGTATAATCCGCCGTTACAAACTTTATAGGAAAGATTACGAATTCGAAGAGATTCATACTGATACTATGTCATTTTTAATGACTAAGATTAGTAAGTTCGATACTACTAAAAACTATAAGGCATACTCATATTTTGGTACCATTTGTAAAAACTACTTAATGGGTACCATACAAAAAGACCAAAAAGAAATGAATAGGTCTGTTTCCTATGAAGATATCTCCACGAGATTAGAAGATAGGGCAGACCTTTCCTACATTATAGATGAGGAGATCATTGATTTTAAGGACGTAGTTAATAAATTGACCGTTGAATTAGAAAAGTTTGTTGACGAAGAAGAACTTAATCAAAATGAACGCAAATTAGGGTACGCCCTTATTGAGGTTTTCAGCAATTTTGAAAAGATATTTCAAATCGGCGAAGGTAATAAGTTCAATAAGAACTTAATATTACTTTCTCTACGAGAAATGACATCCCTTACAACTAAGGAAATTAGAGTGGCAATGAAGAAGTACAAGAAACTCTATGAAGTACTTAAGTTGGATTTCATAAATTATTAAACCAATCTATTTATAGGTATGAGAAGAAAAAAGAATTTATTGTCTTTAGATACAGATTCTGCACTCGCTCTCATGCAAGAGATCTACAACGATATTGTGGAACAAAAACAGACTGCAAGTATGATTACTAAAAAGATGTTGAGTTTCATGAAAGAGGCGGAGGATATGAGTGTAATTGGACCTGTAATAAAAGAACAGCAGAAGATCTTAAATGATTGTACGGAGAAGAAGATATCTCTCGTAAAATTACAAAGTGCACTACTGAAACAAACAGGAGGTGGACAAACACAGCAGGGTGGTAAAATGGAACTATCTGAAGAGGATAGACTTTTATTAGAAAAACTAATGAAAGAGGATGATGAACCATCTTCGGGAAGTGATTCCCAAAAATATAAAATGTAATGAGCAAGGTCAAAAAACTTAGGAATGAAATTAAGTCTAAGATCGAGGTAATTAAAAAGATTAATGATAATCCAAAATTAGCCGTCGATGACTTATATGATTTATATGGCGATGGTGTCACCAACGTCGATAAATTACTACAATCCAAAGTTGATGGACTCAAAAGTAAATTAAAAAGAAAAAAAGACAACAAAACAGACATCTTTGGTTCTGTTATCGATGTTGCGTCAGGGTTCCTTAACAACAAGTCCAAAGACATTGTAGTTAATGATAAACTTATATCGGGTAATAAGATAAAGAAATACGCATTAGACTCCGCAAAAATAACTGTAGAAGATTCCAAGAACATTGTTATGGATGCGGTTAAGAAGGTACTATTCGTCGATGATGAAACAAGTATCTGTGGTGTGGACACCCCTATTCCGAATGACGCTATGTCTATTTCCCCAAAGGAGTTTGACTTTCTCGAGGTACTACAAAACGAACCCACATCTAAAATAGGTCAGATAATGTATGAAAACCCTAATTCGACAACGGGTGACATTAAAATGAATAGGGAGTTCTATAGTGCGTTCGACACTAACTATACGTTTAGTAGTAAATCAGGGCAAAGTCTATTCGATCTACAATGGAATGCAACAAATCAGGAATATGATGTCAGTGGTTTAAAACAAGGAGGGTTAGACATAAAATTTGCGGATTGGATTGATGATTACTACGATACTGTGGAAATACCCAATTTAGAGTATATCACAAAAACCGCAATGTTAATGACGTTACAAGGTGATGGTGATAACCCCCAAGTCTTTGATAAGGCATTAAATGAGCTGAATAGATTATGTTCCAAACTTTTTAAGATATGTGGATCACCCACTGAAGATAGTGGATTAATACAAACGACTTCACAACAATTCAGTGAAAATGATCAAGATGTGGAATCATATTTTGATTTCAATGATGTTGAAGGTATCGACATTGATGACGAAGACGCAAGATATAGAAAGGTTTTAAAGTTTGTTGATTGTGGTAACTTCGAAGTACCTTCATCGGAATCCAACTTCGAAGATTTCGTATACTTATCAAACAATCAAGATTTGGCAAGTCTTGTGAACTCAACTATTGAGAAAACAGCAAGAAATGCGGCAATCTCAAGTGATAATCAACAACACATAGATAATATCCAATTAGAGATAATTAATCTATTTGTTCTGAACGTACCTAAGGCGTTAGTTTCCTCAGTGGTTAGTCCTAAGTTTATTTTCCCCGTAGTTGTTGCGTGGAAACAGTTAAAAGGTTTTATTGGTGATGTAAAAGAATTACTTAAGAAACTATCTAAATTATTCTTTACCATCATTAAAGATGTTTTTTGGAAATTCATACAAGAGTTTTGGAAAATGATTAAGAGGGACTTATTATCATTTATTGCGGAAGTTGCTTTGAGAATTATACTAAACAGGTTTAAGAGATATAGAACAATATTACTTGCACTAATTAAGATTATTAGAAAAATTATTTCAAGAGGTATAAAAAGTTGTTTGGAATTATTCCAAACAATAATCGATGTGGTTAACGGTGCACTGAACGCTCGTGGTCCTGTAATTAATATACCCGGATTTATTTTAGGGTTCGCCGATTTATTACCGGGATATAGTGCTGATAGGGCGTTTATGGGGACAAGTGAACGATTGGCGTCTGAAGGTTTAAATGTGGGTACCATCTACGGAGACCAAAATGAATATCTAACATTTGCGAAGAGTTTAATTGACGGAATAACCGAAGAAAATGATACTAATGGGTTCGTTAAGGGAAGTAACAAATTAACCACAATACCAACACCTGTAGGTCCCATTGTCATTCCGCCGGGAATCATAAACATAGCAGGAAAAACATTCTAATGGATAGAAATAAAATTATAGAAATTGTAGAGGATCCATCGATTAAATCTAATAAAGATCTAAATGAAGGTATATCATTTTTAAGTGACGAATTCGAGAAGACTAAAGATGCTATTGTACAATTAACTAAACATTTAGATGCGGTTGAGGACGCATATAAAAAAATTAACGAAGAATTAGGTAAAAGAGTAATTAGGTAATGAGTAGTATTATTGAGTTAGGTATTGTTGATGATAATATAGACCCTAAAGGGTTTGGTAGGGTACGTATAAAACTTACTGACCCAACAGGACCTATAGAAAAATCTGAGACCTATGAACCATGGGACGAAAAAGACCCATTCATTGCATTACCATTTCTACCAAACAACTTAAATTTTATCCCGCAAAAAGGTCAGACTGTTAAAATCATAACATATGATAGTGACAACAAATTGATCAATAGGGAGTATATCCCCGGTCCGTTTACTACGGTTCATGACTATAATAGTCAAACAAACGCCAGACAAGTAGAAGACACCACATATGGTGGTAACGTAAAGAAATCAAATGATATTTTCAGTTCAAATGGTGATTATAACCAAAAGAAATCAATTGGATCATTATCCAAGTTAAGTGATTTTGCAATCTATGGTCAATATGGTTCTGACGTTTTATTCACTGAAAATGGTGTAACACTTAGGGGTGGTAAACTTCAGTCTAAAGAAAATGCATCCGACAAGGAAAGATCTGAGATACTTAGTTACCCCGTTTTAGCGGAAAAAAGATCCATTCTAACACTTAAGAAATTTGGTACAAAACAAAAGTATGTTGAGGTAGAGGTGGAGGAAACCACAATACCGAGTAAAAAACTTTCATACATTGTTGAATATGATGTAGATCTTAACCCCAATGCCCGAAACTATAAGATAGATTGGTATGTATATGAAGTTAAAAAGATTTTTGGGGACACATTCAATACGAGAGTTTTTAATAACAATACGGCACAGGATTTAACTGCATATTCGGATAAAATAAAGTTGTTGAATATTGAAAATGACACTACTTCACCCACATTTTCACAAACAGTTACCTCATATGAATTGGCATATGTTACAGTAAGAAATACAATTTGTGAATTGAACTCCGAAGGACTTAGAAAATTCGACTTAAGATTACCTAAGATAACATTACAACCATTCTATTATCGACCTGTATTAACACTGAAAGATGAGGACTTCTTATCTAAAATTAAACCCGGGTGTTTTAATAGTTCAACAAGTGGACATGGTTTGGTTTTCAGTATTAATGAACCTCAACCTAAACCTAAAACTGTAAAAAAGAAAGAAAAGACACTTAAGACCGAATCTAATAGTCTTGAACAGTCTTTCAGTGCGTTATCGTCGGATAAAATTTATTTAATATCGAGTGATACAAATGAAGTGGGGTCGAAGTCGGTACCATTCAATAAATTAGACAAGTACGAGTATACTCAAGAAGACCTACTAACACGAATAGAACCAAACACCTACTCAACTGTAAGAGGTGAAACATTATTAGAGTACTTAGATATATTAACAAGAGTTATTGCGGGCCATGCACATAATCCCGCAAAACCCATGGTAAAGAATGGGTACCCTGATTGGGACAAATTGGTAGAGTTAAGGAAGACATTAGAAAATGATATCTTAAATAAATCGATTAGAATAAACTAAGAGATATTTATATAAGAAAGCAAAGTTAAGATGTCATACTATCGTTCATATTTTGAGAAAAATAATACCATTATAAAGGGTATGAAGGTGAATACCTCTAAAAACCCTACATGTGAGATTTTCTATGGTTCAGGATTTTCCAAATTCATATTCAAAGTTGATTTAGACCCACTAAAAGAAAAAATCGATGGTGGTGATTATGTATTGGACAACGACACAAAACACACCCTCCATATGACTAACACCATTTTTGGTGATGAGACTTTCTTAGGGGCAAAAAGAGGATCCGGCAGGGAAAGAACAACGTCTTTTAAATTGGTTGTATTTCAAATACCCGAATATTGGGACGAAGGTGTTGGTTTTGATTATGAAGATTCGGGATATGATTATACCACAGGTAACAACACATTTGATATAAGACCTTCGAATTGGTTTATGAGGACTACATTAAATTCATGGACCGCGGAGGGGATATATTCAAATAACCCTGTGATAGTTGCCGAACAAAATTTCGATAATGGAGATGAGGATTTACATGCAGACATCACCGATTACGTTAATGATATACTCACAGGAAACACAACAAATTACGGTTTGGGGGTTGCATTTGACCCACTATACGAAGATTTAACTTCTGAAGTAGATCAATCGGTAGCGTTTTTTACTAAGTACACTCAAACCTTCTTTGAACCATACATTGAAAGTGTTTTTGATGATAGGATTGTAGATGATAGAGAAAATTTCATTGAAAAAACAGATCAAAACCTATTTCTATACGTAAATAAAGAAACTAATTTCTTTGATCTCGATAATCTACCAACGGTAGACATTCTTGATTCTACTAAGACACCCATAACAGGTTTAACTGACCTTATCGTTGAGAAAGTCAGAAAAGGTGTCTATAGAGTAACCTTTGGTATTGATGGTTTAATATGTGATGGTAAAAAATTCTTTTACGATGTGTGGAAAGGGATTTCTGTGGAGAATAACTCATTCCCCGACATTACTCAAAAGTTTGTCCCTAAACCCTACTCCTCTAAGTTTTCGATAGGTGAAAACCAAAAAGAAGTGAACAAATACGTTGTTCAATATTCAGGCATCAAACAAAACGAAAAGATAAAATCAGGAGAAACGAGAAAGGTTTCTGTAATGTTCAGAACCATCTCAAAATCCACAAACGAACTTTTTGATGAGGTATTCTATAGAATATACATAAAAGAGGGTCACACCAACGTTAATGTTTTTGATTGGACTTATTTAGATGTTACTAATGAGAATAGTTTTATGTTGGATACATCAATCCTTATTCCAAGAGAATATTATGTGGAGATAAAAGGTGTTAAACATAATGAGGAGATCTCATACCCTGAGGTTATAAAATTTGAAATTGTCTCAGAGAAATAAACTATTTATTGATATGAAACTAAAAGACGTTATTAAAAAACATTTAAAGAATCTACAAGAAGAAAGAACTGAAAACTATATGTTCTTCAGTAATTTAAAACAAATTCAAAGACAGTGTCAAATTCTTTTAGATTTAGATCCTATGGTTATTGAAGATATTCTTCAAAACGGTCATGATTGGGCCGATGATCATATTACCGTCGCAAAAGAAAACGTAGATCAAGTAATGGATTTCTTGATGAACGAAACTAAAGACGAGTTACACGAAGGAAAGAAAAAATCAAATAAACTATGTTCAAGAGGTATTTCTGCTGCTAAGTCGAAATTTGATGTTTACCCATCAGCATATGCCAACGGTTATGCGGTACAGGTATGTAAAGGTAAAATCAAAGGATTAGATGGTAAGAAAAAATGTTCAGGTTCTTACTGTAAAAAGAAGAAGTAATGAAAGTACAATGTAAAGGTTGTGATTGGAATTGGGAATTATCTGATGGGGGTAATGATCCATATGTGTGCCATAAATGTGGTAAAGACAATACAGACGATTACATTAAAAAAATACGAATTAGTAAAGAAGACCAAAAATATATAGAAGAGTGTCTCGCAAGTGGTGAAGTTCTTAAGGAAGATTTAGGTCGTTGGTTTAAAGAGAAGTGGGTTGACGTATCAAGGAAGATTGATGGTAAACACCCACCATGTGGACGTAAGGATGCGGACGGTGATAAATCAAGAAAGGGGTACCCAAAATGTAGACCCTCTAAAAAGGTTTCTAAAGAAACCCCAAAAACAACATCCTCTTATAGTAAGAAAGAAAAAAGAAAAATGACACGTCAAAAAAGACGTGCCGAGAGAAAAAGCAATAAAAAAGGTAAGGGTAATACCCCAACCTATACAAGTATTGATGAGAATAAAATTATTTCATTAGTGTTTAATAACATAGGTGTTAAATCATTAGATTTAAATTATCCAACTTTAAAAACAATAAATGAATCTAAGGTTTCTTTAAGTGAGGGATTAAATTATCATTTAGAGAATAAATTACCCATCGTAGAGAACGTATATAGGATCTATTCTAAAGAGTTTTTTGAACTTTATAATGAAGTACGTCAGTTACATGAAGAAAACGTCTTAGAAGTCACCGGAGTAGACCTACAGTTAATTCAAACTGATTTAGGTCGAACAGGTGTTTATGAAGGTGAAGAAGTTTATTTAGACATCCCATTTGTAGAGAATGAAGAAGAATATTTAGTTGAAGCAAAGTATCGTGGTAGAAATGTTAAACTAAATAAACCATTTAGAACCCCCGGTGGACCAAAGAAATTTGCGGTATACGTAAAGAACCCTAAAACAGGTAACATTAAAAAGGTAACCTTTGGTGATCCTAATTTAAGGGTTAGAAATAATAATAAATCTGCTGCAAAATCATTTAGGGCGAGACACAACTGTAAGGATAAAAAAGACCGTACTAAAGCGGGATATTGGAGTTGTAATATTTCTCGTTATAGAAAGGCATTAGGTATTAAATCTTCAAATCCTTGGTAATATGTCCTTAAAGTTTTTAGACATTCTTAGAGAATGGAATGATCCTGCAGATTATCCCGACCCATCGGGCGAAAGTTTCGTCGATCCTGATTACAATGATATAGATATTGAGTTCTCACTTATTAAGTATGATCGTGAGACGGGGTTATTTATTACACAACACATCGAAACGAAAAAATATTATCTCTCCCATACAGATGGTGTAGACCATGATCTTTATCAGGCCGACACATACTCTTATTCGGATTATGATGAGGATGGTGCCTATACGTATGATGAAATTGATAAGGATAATGCGGAAATGACCATAGATAGTTTATTAATGCACTCAACCATCGCACATCAGGAAGATGATATTGGTGTAGATTTCGACGAATGGGAAAGTGGTCGAGGTATATGTTTAGTTGATAATATATTATTAAGGGGTCTATACCTGAACGATAAAGAGACATTCACTAACGTCACTGAGATGTTAAAGAATTATAATAGAGAAAAACAAAAATAAGATGGAAGAGAAGTTACCCTTCAGAGAAGTCCTTTCATCAACCTATAGTATTCGTACTTTCCCACCCGACACCAAAGAAACTGACCTTAAGTGGCATTTTGATAACGAGGATAGGGAAATCACTTTCTTACACAATACCGATTGGAAATTTCAAATGGATAATCAATTACCTATTGACATACACGAAGGTATGGTGATTAATATTCCCGAAGGTGAATACCATAGAATTATTAAGGGTAGTGGGGAGTTAAAAGTTAAAGTTAGAAAACTTAATAAAACTCGACTTCTACCCCACACTCAGAAAACATAAGTAAAGATCTTTCCTGTTGTTCTACCCATTTTTCTTTATTCTTGGTGGTACAATTTTCTTTACACACTACTTTCTTCACACCCGCCTGTATCAGACCACGGGCACAATCCATACACGGTAACCCTGAAGTTAAATAGACTGTAGATCTTTTAAGTGAAACCCCTATACGTGCGGCATTATAAATTGCGTTTCTTTCGGCATGTTCAAACCAAAAATATTTTTCAGGTCTTTCCTGTCTTTCATCTAAAGAGTCGTTTAAACCTCTTGGGAACGAATTATACCCCGTTGTGAGTATCTCTTTATCTTCACCCACAATTACCGCACCTATTTGTGTGTTAATGTCTTTAGACTTCTCTTTTACTTGTTCCGCAATACTGATAAAATATTCTTTCCACTCCATATTAAAATATACGTAAAATATGGGAATAAAAAAAGGGGATCGAATCGACCCCCTTTAGTGTTATAATAGAAATTTTAAGAAATATTATCTTAAAGTATCTAAGTTGAATGTTTGTAGACCCGCTACGTTAATTACACCAAAGTATCTGTTGTTGACCATCTTCTTAGCGTATCTCGTCATGATACCTTTGATCGGTGTAAAGTTGAATGGGTTATACATAGTAGGAGTAAGTTGTAATGGTACGTATGGTGCGTAAATGTAACCAGCGTCCAATAATGACTTACCTTTGTGTCCTACTAAGATCTTACCTGCAGGGAAGTAAGGATCTCTATACACTTGATATCTTCCCGCTAAAGTACCAACTTTCTCAATACCCATGTTGTACTGATCTTGTTCTGCACCTGCGTTAGATACGTGGAAGTACTCAAGGTCATCGAATACTGCTGAAACTTCAGAAGAAACAACGATCCAATTGGCACCACCTCTTAGTGTAGTTTTATGGATTTGAGCCGATAATTGGTTAATTTTAGTAATTAACGTTTGGTTCCAATCCTTTTGAGTGTAACCTTGTAGTGTTGCATTGTTTGCTCCACCGTATTTCCACTCATTGTAGTCCCACTTTAAGTTCCAAGCTGCACCTTTTCTTAAGTCTCTTAAGATTTCTCTATCAACCTCAGCTGCGATTTGCTCAGATAACAATGCCGTTAACTCAGCCTCAGCGTCAATGTTGTGGAATGCAGATACATCCTGAGCCAATTCAGGAGACCAGCTCGCTCTTAGTTTTCTTTCAGTTACCGATACAGTTACTGACTCTAAGTCAAAAGTAACTTCACCGATCTCATCTTCGAATTCTAAAGATGCGTATTGTCTGTAAGTTAAATCAAAATTAGCTGCCGTTTCAGTACCTGCTGCGGTGAATTTTGAATAACCTGTTGATCCGTAAGACTCAACATCTACATTTAGGTACATAATACCATTCTTATCTACGATGTCAGGATAAGTACCTGTAACACCGGCTTTTCTACTACCGTATTCTACGATACCTGAACCGTACTTCTGAGTTACAACGTTAAATGGTAATTTAGCCCCATTGTTAATGTCTGCGTGTTTGATCTCTAAAGACGCTAAGAACTCTTCAGTGTCCATTTCGTTACCGTTAGGTCCAACAATTTTACCTGAACCTGAGTTAGTAAATCCACTAACTTTTACGATAATAGATGAATAATCACCTACAGCGATAGTCGTCGCATCAGTTGCCTCACCATCAGCAAATGTTACTACTGAAACACCTGTTAATGACTGTTCAGTATAGTTACCTTTAGAGTAGTCATATAGACCTTCACCTGCGTCATCACTTTCTTCATAGAATCTATCGTAAAGGTTTGTACCACCCGCACCATAGTTTGCACTTGAAGGAGAACTTGCACTTGGAGAACCAAATGGTTCAGAGTGAGTACCACCTGATGTTCTTTCTTGAATTTTAGGTACAAAGTAGAATAGTTTACCAATTGGTAAGTTCATAGCTTGTACAGAAACGATATCGTTTGCCAATAATTTAGAGAATACTCTTCTAATAATTGGAAAAACAACTGTTTCGAATGAACCTGATGCGTCAGACACAGCAGCTTCGTTAATTAGATAAGACGCTTGGTTTTCATATAACTGAGCGATGTTATCTTTTTGATGTCCATTAAGTCCCTCTAAGAAACCTAAGTCATCCCATTTTTTGATGGTATCTTCCTTGATAACTCTTAGGTGTTTTAACCCGATGTTACCAACCATACCACTTTCTAATAATGCTCCCATTTTAAATTTGAGTTTTTTAGTTGTTTATTTTTATTATTTTAATTTTGACATCAAATCCTTCATTCTCTTGAATTGAGGACTCTCATACGCTTTGGCTTCTGAAAGTACTTCTTGAGATGAAGATGTTGTCGGGGTTGATGCGATCTTATTAACGACCGCTTCAGTAACATTTTTCTTAGATCCTAACTCACCCGCGATTGTTTTATAGGTTGATTTAGATTCAGTTAAAGATGTGACAGAGTCAAATCTTTGCAAAATGTTTAATTTCTCTTGACGAGTAGTAGAATGTTCGGTGAACAATCTCGTAGCGTATGCCAAGTTAGCGTTGAACACTGCAACTTCGTTTAGTTTCTCTTTAAATAGAACTAACGCTTTCTTGTATTCTGCGTTTTGTTTCTTTAAAGTTTCAACCTCTTCGTTAATTGCACCTGCCTTGTACTTAGTCTTAGACTTGATACCGGCTCTGTCCATACCACCTTTGTCACCGTGTACGTTTGATTTAGTTCTTGCCGCTTCATCAACTTCCTCTTCGTGAGAATCGTCCTCTTCAGAGACTTCTTCGGATACTTCTTCTTCCATATCATCTTCAGATACTTCTTCTTCCATTTCCTCAGATACTTCTTCAGACACTTCTTCGTCGACTTCTTCAGACACATCTTCTAATTCGATTTCATAAATTGAGTCGTCATCTTCTTCAGACACTTCTTCTTCCATAGAGTCACCACATTCTTGGCAATCCTCTTCTTCAGATACTTCTTCGTCGTAGCCACCTTCGTGTGCTTCTTCGTCGTGTCCTTCAGCGACTTCACCCTCTTCGTCATCTAATTTGATGATGTACTCTTCGTCTCCGTCTTCGAGTTCAACGTTATTACCATCTCTCTTCACAACGATTCCGTCTTCGTCTCCCATTTTCTTGAAAACTGCTAAGACTTCTTCGTCAGAAGCGTTGGTCATGTCGAGTACGTCCTCATCATCTTCCTCATCATCCGCTGCGGGTAATTCTAAATCATCGTCACCATCTAATGATAGTTCGTCAGATTCGTCGTCACCTTCATCGTCTAATTCGGCATCCATTTGATCAGGATCCTCGTCATCCGCTGGTTCGTCGTTTATCGAAGCTTCGTCGTCATTTCCTTCCTCGTCATCAAATTGTTCCGAGACCGGCATATCATGTTCGTCTTCTGTAATAGGAGTTTCGTTACCCTCAACTACCTCTTCTTCCATAGATTCTTTAAGCACTTCGTTTAGTTCTTCCTTCATAGTTGAAGCAAGTATACCTTTTGCGTTTGCTTTAACTGCCTCCTCAAGATCTTGTACTTGAAGCAATGCTTGTTCTAAAATGGATTTTTTGCTCATTTTTTTTATATTTGTTTATTAATAAATACTTGGGATTTAAGAAAAATTTCTTTTTGGTGTGTCGTAAACACAGAAAAATTAATTATCGAGATAAAAAACTATCTAACTTACCCATCAATCTTGACATTCTTTCATCAACAATGGGTTTCTCCTCAATAGATTCTTCGTATTTCTCTCTATCAGATGGGTCTTGGAATACATATGCACCCGGTGTTGATGGTGATGATACTAAATCAAAACACACCAATTCAAAATCCTCCTGTACAATATTTTGGCCTTTCTCTGATTTAAGGGATCCTACACCACGAGATGAGATACCAAGTGTTACCCCGTTCATGAGTAACATTGCTGCTTGGTCACCTTTAGTACTTACTATACCTGATTTCTTCCATCCGGGTGATAGTAGTAATTTTATTTTACCCATGAGTATTTTACCGTCCCACCATGTCTCAGTGATAACGTGTGATACTCTATCTAAATCAATTAATGAAGATGAAGGGTGGTTAAGTTCGTTTAACGCACTTCCCTTACTAATTACGTTTTGATACTTGTCTACTTCCTTTTTAAGAACACTCTCAGGGTATATTCTACCATTCTTATTAGGTGTATCGTATTTCTGTAGGACCGCATATAATTCAATATCCTCTGAAAAGTCTATACCTTTCATTTCGGATATCACGGTTTTATTCTCTTCAGGTGAGATGAACCCCGCGTCGTATTCTATAAGAATTCCTTTCCCCGTTTCTTTTGGACCAAGTACTTTCATGTATCAATAGTTTTATTACTATAAATACATCGTAATCCAAGTTATTTTTTCTTTTTGTGGAAATTGTATAATAATTTGTTATCCAAACACGTATCGATTATCTCTCTTAGGAGTTTATCCATATCGTTTTTAAGGGTCTTATCTTTAATATTAATCTGTTCTAACACATAAAGAGTGATCTCTATATTCATAAAAGATCTTTTCTCTTTAGTGATTCCCTTTGTTCGGATATCTAAATCAACGATAGATTCAGGCCTGAAAAGACCCACACCTAAGTTATAGATAAGTTTTTTTATTTTATTTCTTGAGTTTCTTACGATGGGATCGAAGTCTCCACAACTATGATCAGGTTCCAACCAAGAACTCAAGTTTAGATATATTGTTTTTAAATCTTTGTGGTTTATTGTGCCATACCCAATTTTAACGTTTTTGTGATCCCCTAATGGGATGTAACGTCCTAATTTCATTTAATACATACTTTATTCTCTTTTAATGGTGTTTAATAAAATATAAAGAAAATTATTGAAAAAAACAAATTTTTTTATTATATTTATTGATATTAAGAATTATGCTAATAGTAAAAGTCAAAAAAGGAAATATTGAAGGTGCGATAAAAAAATTGCGCTCCAAGGTCAGGAACACTAAACAATTAATCAAACTGAGAAAAGAGAAGGAATATACTAAACCTTCAGTAAAGAAGAGACTTAAAAAACAGAAAGCGGTTTATATTCAAAAACTACGAGATCAAGAACATCATTAAAAAACCCCCACTAAAGTTATACAATAGTGAGGGTCATTACCTCTAAGGTAGCCGCCGTAAAGGAAATATTCTTAACCTAATAAACCATCTAATAAATCTTCTAAACGATACAGGTTATACTTACTGTAATTCATTTCTGAAATCTCTTTTCTAACCATATCCGCCTTGGTCTTAAATTCTTTGTCTGATCCAACCAACTCATCTAACTTAGAATTAATACTTTCGTGTAATGTTTTAGTTTTCTCTTCAACCTCTGACTGAGTTAAACCTAAGATAGACTTTAGTTTCGTTTTATCTTCTTCAGATAATGTTTTATCATAACTAACATTGAAGTTATTCACTAATACTGAATTCAATAAAGATTCATTTACTCCCTGTTCAACCTCTAATGTGTCTGATACCTTATTTTTAGTTAGGTGTTCTACTAACGACTTCTTAGCGACAACCTTTTCAGAAATGTTACCCAATTTATCAGGACACGATAAAACGTCTAAAGACTCGTACAATGGGTTTTCTGTTTTTTCAACACCTTTTAATGATTCATTTAAATCAAAAACTGATTTACTAACATCATGATGTTTATCCTTTAGTACTTTTGATAATTCCTCAACATAAAGTTGTGCGGTTTCTTTATCATCGAAACTCATCGTCTCAATGTCTTCGTACAAAGAATACATTTCCTTTAAAACCGTACTATTCATGATAGGTTTAAAGTATTTTTTAAGATTTTCTTTGAAATCTTTCTTACCGTATGATTCAGTTAACTTAACTAAAACCTTATTTTTTACATGTCCAAATGTAGCCATAATTATTCGTTTATAATGTCTTTGAGTTTATTCTCTATCTCATAAATATTCTTTTGTGCCTTATCGACATCAAAAAGATCATCAAATTCTTGAGATTCATCACCTAACATACCTAATATCTTAGATTTCTTAGTTGATGTTTTGGATTCAGATAATGGTTCGTCTCCACCGATATCAGGTGGTGGGGGCGATCCTCCTCCAATATCACCACCTAAGTCTCCACCGGTATCACCTCCTTCTGCAGGTGACATCGAATCTTCCATTGCTTGTCTTTCCTCTTCAGGAATTCCGTACTTCTTATCTACCTCATCAAATACCCCTGTTCTCTTAATGATGTTTTGGGTAATACCTAACTCAGCACCCAACGCTCTCTCAAGTCTCTGTTGTTGTAGATCAAGAATAACATCGTTATCACTCATACCAAGTATGTTCTTCTTAGCCCATGTATGTGAAACAGGTTGGATACCGATCTGAGATTGATCTGAAGTTGCATCTTTATATAGAGTAATCTTCTCTTTCCACTGTTCAATCTTAAGTAAATCTGATTGTGCCGATGGATTTGTAAGTGATAATGTGAAATTATCTAACTCATCCTCTAAACCTAATAGGTAGAGATGTACTAATGCAATTTTATTTAATTCTTGTATTAGGGATTTTTGTACTCTATTGATTGTTCTTGCAAAACGTATATCCATAAGTGCAAGACTCTTACCCTCACCAACGATCTCTTCAAAACCTAAGAACGCCTTTGGTATTCTAAGTGCTGCGAGAAGTTTCTTTTGGATATATTCGATATCGGCAATTTCACCTAAGTTCTGAGCTCCCGGTAAAGTTTCAATTGGAGATGACTGTGATGGATCACGAACAGGAATGAAATAATCTTGATCAACCGCCATTTGGTTGTATCTCATATCTACCTGACCATTTCTTTGATCGACAATCTGATCTCTTTTAAACTTGTTGGCGACACGTTGTACGTACGCCTCGATATCTTTATCATCCATGTTACCCACGAATACTTTGAATACCCTTCTTTCAGGTGCCCTCGAAGTTCTATAGATTAACATAGCATCCTCCGCAAGAAGTAATTGTTTCCAAATACGTCTTACTTTATCTAACATAGAAGTTCCATAAGGGAGTTTTCTATCATCACCCAATAATCTAAAGTGTGCGACTTCCCACGCTTGGAATTCCATATCCTTATTCTTCCAAGTAAATCTTAACTCTCTACTTGGTAACTGAACACCTGCAGATGGTTCTGATTTGTGTACATGAGATGCGGCACCTTCATGTCTTTCAATTTCAATATTGGGTAACTGTTGACATCCAACCACACCTCTTTCAGGATCTATTTTTAGATAAACAAAATTATCCCCATACTTTGCCAAACCTCTACACCACATTTGTAGGTTAGTGTTAATGTCAAGTACGTTATTAAAAAGATCTTCTAATATGTTTCTAACTCTTTTAGATTCTGAATATACGGTTAGTATTTGACCCTTTTCTGAAAGTGTCGTAGATTCCTCTGAATAGATATCTAAAGCCGCAGATATCTCAGGAGTAAATTCCATTGATTCATAATCGTAATATGCTGCCAACCTATTTGGTTCGTAATAAACCGATTGATTATATAGGGACTGATCCAATTTAGTCCACTTATCCGCAATGTATTGTGATTGTTGTCTTTGTAGAAGTTCTCTCTCGAAATCCTCTTTACTATCTGTTTTTAACAGTTTGTCTCTATCAAACTTATACTGCGGAGGGGTTGACGGTTTTTCCGTTTGGAAACCGAACACCTTCGTCAATCTTTGATAAACTGTCAAATTTTCTTGAGCCATACTAATAAATATTAAACTTTATAATATACGTTTTTTTTTCGACATTTTAAAGTTGTTTAGATTTACCACCAAACAACCACGAGTACTCTTGGTACTGTTCTCTCGATAAATTATTGTTTGAGGGGTTGTGTGGTTGTCCGTCCATTGACATTGAACCCACTGCATCAAACGCGGTTCCATGCGAGTAAAACGATTTTTTCGGTTCGTAGGTTCTTTCGGATAAAACCCACGAATCTAACATCGCCTTATTTGCACTATCATTTCTCTTTAATTGGGTAAAACAGATATCCCCCACATACATCGCAATTGCCATGGCCATGATTGCATCATCATGTGCTCCTTTCATATGATTTGGTCTACCATTAATGTAAACAAAGGTGTTTAATTCATTAAGTAGTCTTGATGACCTAACCACAAACCCATGTCTTAATTGTTCCTCGAAACTTGCAACGATTTGGGTTCTTTTATTATTAAAGTTTATACCGGGTATCTTCTCTTGTGCTTTCTTGTTATACTCCCACATATTCATGGAATTAACTCCATCAATATATTGATCTTTGTACCCCATTTCTTGTAGTTTACGTGATGTTGCAATACCCATACCACCTGTTATATCGGTGGCAACAAACGACTTATATAATGTCCCCCATTTGTATACGATTGATGCTAAATCATCAGGGGGTATTTTACCAACATATTCCGCAACTTGTTCTCTTTCATCAAAGTCGATTACACAGATAGAAGACGCGTCTGCACTATCACCTCTTGAAACGTCGACACCCATTATATACCTATGACCTTCCACAGGTTCTTTCCACATCCACATCGTGCCCTGCATGTATTTTTCTACAGGGTCCTTTATCATCGTTTTTCTAATTCTTTCCTGAATGTCATTTGGGATAACACCATCCCCTGAACCAAGGAAATCACACTCCAATTCCTGTGCGATTTTTCTCTTATCGTATTTGAATTTTTTAGCCATGTTCTCAAACCAATGAGAATAGGGTTTGTATCCTTCTTCGAGTAGTTCTTCATAACGTTGCCAACCTTCATCTAATGTTATCTCATCGTCGTTATATTGTTCACGATTTAACATGTAGTGAGTGATGTCATCAACTTTTAACCATTTAAGGTCGGATGCATAACGTGGATCTTTAAACCACCTTAAATCGGTGATTTTAAAATCGTTCATACCTCTCACCGCTTGATCATATACCCCATAATAGATTGGGTCATAACCGTTAGGTGTTGAGATTAGAATAACCTTACCACCCGTTGATAAGGATGCCATACACGCAGCCCAAAAATCTTCCCCCGCTTCGATATATGCCGCTTCGTCAAATACAAGTACTGTTGGTGTAAAACCACGAAGTGCATCTGCGGATGTCGCAACGGCCTTAACTTCTGAACCATTATTCATCCTAAAACGACTCTCCGAATTTTTATCAGGTGAAAACCCAACATTTATCCACTCAGGCCATTGATCTAAGAATCCACGTATTTTGTTCGCCATCTCGATGGCTGTATCTCTTTTATTCGCAATGATCAATATCCTCTCAGGATTGTCAGGACTTGCAGTTTGTATCTTCTTGGATAACCACGCCGCTGTCACTGTAGATACACCCGCTTGTCTATATTTACGAGTGATATTTTCGTTGTAGTTGTCATAATCATTAATCAATTCAATTTGATCAGGAAATAACTCTAACGGTACATACTTCTTTTGTGTGTTATCGTATGTTTGTAGATATGTCTTCAACGCATATGGAGTATCTTTCATGATCTTGGCATACTCCTTAAGTTGTAATAGTTTGTTCTTATCCATATCCTATAAATACAAAAAAAGTGGTCGTGTTGACCACTTTGAGTTATACTTCAATATCGTCATCATAACGATCGTCCATATCGGGACCATCATCGGAGTCGTCACGAGGTGATAATCCAATCCCTAACGAACCGAGGAATCCCTTTAATCCATCGTCTTCTTCATTTCCGAATTCTTTGTTGTATTGATCTTCTTCGTAGTCTTCATTTTGTAAATCTGAAATGATTTGATCAACCATCTTACTTAAAATATCTTTACCTAAATCACTTCCTTTTAATATTTCCTTTGACACCTTGAAAAATTCTTGAGTATCTAATGCCGAAAATCTCGAGAATAAATAATTTTGAATATGTTTCATATCATCATCCATGAGTTTCTCAGGATATGACTCTCTAAACTTACTCCAAATAGTAGGTCCCAATCTAAGGTCCCATACTTCCGCAGGTAAAGTGTCAGTTTTGGACATTACCATTTCCGCAGATCTTGGGTCATCGGGTAAACCTTGTGTACCCATAATCTCCATAACACCCTTAATCACTTCATGAATTAGTGCGGGGAAAAATACCGCCCTTGCAACTACTGTTGGTGGGTCAGTTTCTGTGTTGATTTCTTCTTTACCGGCGAAATTACCACCACCCATTCCTTGTTCTAACATTCCATCAGGTAAAACCCAATACATTAAATCATTAACGGACATTAGGATACCATATTGATTAACAATGTTGGGGTTTCTCTCTGTTAATTGATCAGCAACCAATTCGAACATATAATGTCCCTTTTTTGATGCCCCCTGAATTAACGCATTAATGAAACGTCTTTTTGCGGTCTCCTGATCAAACTTTTCAAACGCATCGATGAAATCTTCAACATCGTCTTCTGCCTCTTCAGGGTTAACACCAAATTGTTGTTCGATTTCCTCTTCACTTGGGTCTTCACCTTGTTGTTGGAAACCTTCACCATCTATTTGTCCTAAACCAACTAATTTGGCATCAAACTGTAGAGCTCCCTCAGGTAAAGACATCTCCTTCTTAACCAATTCTACCGCTAAGTTTTCTAAGTACTCTTTATTTTCTGATTCAAACTGTAAAACACTATTCAACATTTGTCTCATTGTGGACATCAATTGCATTAATGTGTTTTGGTCAGTCACATTACCTTCTTGACCCGTATATCTTTTAACCTTTGCAATTACGTCTTTAAATCTTTGAGACGCTAATAGTTCCTCCCAATTAGAAGGTAAACCTTCAGGTTCTTGATCAGGGAATGCGGGATTGTCTTTGAATGGTGTTTCTTTCGATGATAATTTATCTTCGAGACCCGGTTCTATTCTTTCAGGATTATCACCATAATCCATGGGCATTTCTTTTATTCCCTTTACTGTTTCGAGTAATTCTTTTTTTGTTATCATTCTGCCGCCATTTTTAAATCAAGACCCAAACCTGAAAAACTTAACTCTTTAGGTAATTTTGCTTTAGGTTTTGGTTTATGTTTTGGTTCGAACGGATTCTCTCTTTTCGGTTTACCCGGCCTTGTTGTTGGTTTCTCTCTTACAGGTGCGTCTGTATCAGGTTTAGATGGAGATGGTTGTTGTTCGTCTACACTAAACATATTTTTTGCCGCAACTAAACTATCCGCACTATCACTAAGAGAACCAATCATTTCATATATTTCTTTTTTGGTGGTCACTTCAGGGTGGTAGTTTTTCAAAACAACCCCTTCTACCCACTCATTCATTTCTTCTTTAGGTTTCTTTCCTGATTTCTTTTTTGAAATTGCAATTGCCGCTTGTTGAGATGGAGAGGACGCTTCTTCAACTTCCTCATCCTCTTCAGTGACTTTTAAGACATCGTCGTCACCCAACTTATCTTTTACCTGATCTATTTTTTCCGCAGGTACTTCAATCGTTGCTTCAGAAATAAATCTATCAGATAACTCATTTATTTGTTTATCTGTGAGGTTTGATAGGAATTCTAAACTTAATCCTTCACCTAAAAGTTTATTGATAACGTCTTTTCTTTTCATAATCCTATATTGAAATTTAATTCTTCTTTTATTAGGTGAAATCCTCTTGATTCTATTTTAGTGTTTACTGAATCTAATTTTTCCCCAAATGAGAATGTGAGTCTTTCAAATTCACTTTCATAATCAAATTTTTCCCACCCTAATGAAATAACACCATCAACGGCATCGATAATACCGAAGTAGTCTGATTTTTGTACTAAATCTAATTCAATGTCACTGTTCTTTAAGACACCAACTAAACTAACGTACTCTAAATCGGGCGATAATGATTCGGGGTATGTTGAGGCAGGGATATGATACCATTCTTCTATATCAAATTCAGTCTGATCACTGAAGATAAATTCATATTGTTTCTGACCTTTATAGTCAGAACCAATCTCATTGATATAGATTAGTCTCATCTTACTTAAAATATTTACTCAATGTGGCATCAACGTGTTTGTTGATTTCTCCCTTGAGTTCTTCTAAGTCGATTTCTTCTAAACTATCTTCTTCCTCTTCTGAAACTTCTTCGTGTTTTACACTTAAATCTGCGAAATCCTCGATAGATTTTTCGTCTAACGATTCTTCAGACGACTCTTCCTCAACAGGGGCATCAACAAAACTTTCTAATTTTGCCATTATCTCGTCGATTTCGGTATCTACCTCACTATCGACATCATCCTCCGCAGATGGGATATCATCCATATCATCTCCCATTGATGGTTCATCAAATGACTCCTCATCTTTAGGTTCAAATTTTTCTGCGATATCTTCTCTATCTTCTTCGTCAAGTGCATCTAAATCTACTGCCGAAAGAACCATGTTAATGACATATTTAATATCATCACTCATCATTTTTTCTTTAACATCTCTTAGTGCTTGACCTAATTTACCTGAGAACTTTTGTACCTCAGCCATGTAGTCTGATCTCTTACCTTCTTCTTCACCTTCCTCATCTGATACTGAATCATCTGCAGGTGGAAGATCATCAATAGGTGCATCATCTACAGGTGCGTCACCCACAGGTGCATCATCTACAGGTGCGTCACTTACAACAGGTTCTTCTGCGGGTAAATCTTCTACAGGTGCATCTGCGACAGGTTCTGCAGGTGCAGACGACTTACTTTTCAATACATACTTTTTGGCTTCATTCAATGATTCTTGACCACTGATCAACTCTAATCTTTTTAATGCCTCTGAGTAAGAAGAAAATTTATTTTTATTTTTCATAAAAATCCCTCCGATGTAATCTAATGAATTTTCGGTTAAACCTTTTTTCACATAGTATCCGTCTTTTTCTTTTACGATACCATATACACCGTTTTCAGATTCTTTTAGGAATTCGATACCTGTCTTTGTTTTTGACTCATTAATTACGGATTTATCCGACCTACCATAATTGGCAAGTTCCATAATCCTCCTAATTTTTTCGTCACCTTGTAGTCTTTCACTACCTAATGGTCTAAGATCTGACATATTAATATATTTGTTAATAACTTATTCTTATATTATAAATACAACAATAACGAGAAAAAAATATCGTTTACTGTTGTGTTATGGATAATTTCTTATCCGCAGACTTGGTTTGAACATCTAATAACTTACCTATGTATCCATTCCTTCTAAGTAATTTAAATGCTAAATTCTCATAGGAAAACTCACCACCCGTATCTAAACCTGTTTGTCTAAACTTTTTTAATTTTAGTTTCAGTAATTTTATTTCATCTGTAACGTCATCACCACCATTGAATTTTGATTCAATATCTTCTATCCTATCTTCAAACTCTGATGCCTTTTTAATGATTAAACTCTTATCGATTGACTGTACTGTTTTTTCGGGAGTAACTAACCATTTATTGTTGAGTACGGAATATATACCCGATGCGTGATGTTTCTCATTAACGTCTTGGACGTATATCTCACAATCGAATCCTTTAATTGTTATTTCATGTTGTTTATTCCATAAACTTCTCTTACTGTCAAAGAACCCTTTTAATAGGTCTAAATTATATTCTGTTTCATCGTAATCGATTAGAATGTGTAAGTCCACATCAGAATATTTTGACCAATTGTAATTTGCGAGAGATCCCGTGAGGATTACATCATGAATAAAAAACTCTATATCGAGATAGTCCATAAATTTTTCCGTAACCTCTAAAAGTCTACTTCTGATTTCTTCGTGCATAAAAAATTCACCATCCTCCTCTTTAAAGACATCGGAAGACAGTGAATCTCTAACCTCAAAAGATTTTACAATCTCTTTATTGTTACCTATTTCCTCAATTAACTCATCAACTATCTGAATGTTTTTCATTTCAGTTTTTTGTACTCATATGATTTCCCAATATTCATATTGAAAAATCTTCCTTGAGATTCCGCTAATCGAAGTTTTGTAAACTTTTCCCACGGAACCTTATAATACTCATAAACACCCCCACTCTTAAAAGTGATTTGTAGTGTTTCGTCTTCAGTATTATAAGACGCAGACTGTAAATTAGACGATTGTATTTCTACAATGATCTCCTTTCCGTTGATTTTTTCTGATGTTATTGCCATTATATTTTGTTTATATCTTAAATATAACAATTAATCATCATAAAATCAAGTTTGTCTGATGTATATTATAAATATCACATAAAAAATAAACCCCCAAATTGGGGGTTTATAATTAGGATACGGATATGGTTCTTTGAGTATTTTTCTTTTTTAGTCTTGGGATTTTAACACTTAAAACCCCATTTTCCACTTTTGCCTCGATCTTTTTATCATTTACATCTTCAGGTAAAGTGTAAGTACGTTCAAATGAACCAACGAATCCTTCCGACTCTTCGGGTTTCTCGTATGAAATCTTAAGTAAGTCCTCCTCAACAACTATAGTAAAGTCATTTTTAGTTAGTCCCGGCACTACAAAGTCCAAAGAGTATCCTACTTCATTTTCCGATTTATGGACATTTACAAATCCACTTTGTGTTGGTTGAGTCTTTGATTCGAAGAACTCATCAACAAATCTAATAAATGGGTCGTTTCTAAATAAAATCATTTTTTTCTTAATTTAAAATTTATTATTTTTGATATACACAATAAAACAAAATGAGTACCAACGTCTCAAATGAGACACTTTGTCACAGATATAACAATTATATGTGACAACTTGTCAATTGTATTGAAGATTGACTTTTGGGATTATTTTTTGTATCTTTTAGTAAAACGTATAACGTATGTCAGTAGATTTTTTTGAGGAAGGCACTCAGTCCCAAAGTAAGAGAGGCAAGAAAGGGAGTAAGACCCCTGTATTAGATAATTTTTCAAGAGACCTTACACATCTCGCGGTTAATGGTGAGATCGACCCAATTATTGGTAGGGATAAAGAAGTACTTAGGATTGCACAGATTCTTTCACGTAAGAAGAAGAACAACGTTGTCATTGTTGGTGACGCCGGTGTTGGTAAAAGTGCGTTAGTTGAAAAACTTGCATTGATGATTAGTGAGGGTACGTGTCCAACCAACTTATTAGATAAACGAATCATGTCTTTGAATCTAACTTCACTTGTTGCAGGTACGAAGTATAGAGGTCAGTTTGAAGAAAGGATTAAAGTGATTTTAGATGAACTTAAAGACGCACCAAACGTAATTGTCTTTATCGATGAAATACATACAATGGTAGGTGCGGGTAACGCGTCGGGTTCGATGGATGCCGCGAACATATTGAAACCCGCACTTGCAAGAGGTGAGATACAATGTATAGGTGCAACCACCTTTGATGAATATAAGAAGAACATTGAGAAGGATGGTGCCTTAGTCAGAAGGTTCCAAAAAATAATTCTACAGGAACCTACACTACCCGAAACAATAGACATTTTAAATAATCTTAAGGAGTCCTATGAGAATTTCCACAGGGTGGAGTATACTGAAAATGTAATTGAGACTATCGTTAATTTATCGAAAAGGTATATCACAGACAAACAGTTTCCTGATAAGGCCATTGATATCTTAGATGAGTTAGGGTCGGAAAAAAAGATAAATGTCAAAGTACCTGAATCTATTGAGAAATTAAAGAAACAGGCGGATGATGTTAGGGTTGAAAAATTAGAGGTTGTTAGATCCCAAGATTATGAACAAGCCGCACAGTTACGAGATCAAGAAAGAAAGGTCCTAAAGAAATTAGAAAGGGAGAAGGAGAAGTGGAATGAAGAACAACAGATTAACAGGAAACCAATCCACGTTGATGATGTTTATAATATGATCACCAATATCACAGGTGTCCCAATCAATAAATTAGACACAAAAGAAACTAAAAATCTACTTAGTTTAGAGAAAACCATATCAAGAGACGTTATCGGTCAAGACGATGCGGTCGAGATTATCGCAAAATCTATAAGAAGAAACCGTGTGGGTGTTAGGGGTAATAACAAACCTATTGGATCGTTTATGTTCTTAGGTTCTACAGGTGTGGGTAAAACTCATTTAGCTAAGACACTTGCGAAGACTTTATTTGGCGATCCTGATAAAATCGTTAGAGTAGATATGAGTGAATTCATGGAGAAACACAATGTATCTAAACTAATTGGTTCTCCTCCGGGATATGTGGGTTACGATGAGGGTGGACAACTCACAGAAAAAATTAAAAACAATCCATTTTCTGTGGTCCTATTTGATGAAATCGAAAAGGCACATAAAGACGTATTCAATATCCTCCTTCAAATATTAGATGAGGGACACTTAAGTGATTCGTTCGGTAGAAAAGTGAACTTTACAAACACATTGGTCATCATGACCTCTAACGTTGGTGCTAAGAAGGTTTCTGATTTTGGTGCGGGAGTTGGATTCACGAGTGATGGAGATAGAGAAAAAGTTAAGGATAGTATCATTAAAAAATCTCTGAAACAACAATTCTCACCTGAATTCTTAAATCGTATCGATGACATTATTGTATTCAATAAATTAGACGATAAGTCACTTAGAAAAATCGTGAACATCGAATTGAGAAACTTGAATAGTCGTTTAGTTGAAAATGGTTATAAGATCGTCTTTGACAAATCCGTGACTAACGAAATACTCAAAAGAAATTCAGAGGAAGAATACGGTGCTCGACCAATTAAAAGAATCATTCAAAATCTATGTGAAGATTTTATAAGTGATAGTATTTTAATGGGTGAAATTAACGAGGAATCTGAGGTTACATTAAAAATAAATGAGGGTATTATGGAAATTTCCAAAAATTTAACCCTCATTTAGTGAAAAAATAGGTTTTTTTCAAAAACATATATATTTATACACGAAGGTTATCTTTGCCGATACCTTTTCGTTTTTCTCGTTAAAGCATTGGGGTTGAACCCAATGTAGACCTTAAAACCCCAGCAATCCTTGTTGGGGTTTATTTTTTCTATAGACTTAATAACATATCAATAAGTTCCTGTTGTGGGAACATATCGACCTTATCCTTACGTGTATTTGTATGTGTCCATAAACCTTTTACCTTTCCGTAGTAAGCATCTTCGTTGAATTCAAATGCCGAAACTCCTATTTTCTTAATCTGTTCAGGTAAACCTTTACGAACATCAATAGAATCTCTTTCGGCGATCCATAAAATCCACTTATGTAATGCCTCTATTTGATTGTCAGAATAACGGTGCCATGTCTTGTGTCCTCTAAATTCTTGATTTAACGTCACTAATTGACTCTCATGTACTTTAGTTCCTGCATATGTCTTACCATCCTTAACCCAACCAAAGTTACATACTTCAATTGCGACCGAATGGGTGTGCATGTGTTGAGAACCGTTCTTACCTAAGTGCCAACCATAACCACCTTCAGGGAATGCCTGTACCATCTCACCATCGTATTTATCGTCATTTCCTTTAACAGAAGGACCACCTAATACAAATTCCGTTGCTACGGCACCTCTACTATCCCTACCCCAATGATCAATACAATTATACGGATTGTGCCAACCCGCAGTGTGATGTAAGAACACATACTCTTTAGATGTTGGTCCTACCTTGTATTCATCAGAAGGTAAAAAGTGTCTATTAACTACTAAACCGTTTTCAGTCGTAAACGTCTTTTCCGAATTGTCAGTAGTAGCCAAACCCATAGTATCCCAAGTGGAAGGACCCACAATACCATCAGCGTCAAGGCCGTTATCTTGTTGGTACTTTTTAACTGCACTCTCAGTTCCTTTACCGAAAATACCGTCCGCACCGATTCCAAGAAATTCCTGAAGTTCTTTAACTTCTTTTCCTCTTGATCCAATTTTTAATAACATAAAATTTAATTATTATTCTTTCTTACCGAAGATTTTACCAACTTCAGCGATACCGAAAGATCCAAGTGTTATAACTACAAACGAATTGTAGATAAATTCATTAATTACTAAATCCTTACCGAAGAATCCTGTTGCTACATCGGCAATTGCAAAAAATACCATGATTGCAAATGATGCGAAACCAACTACCGATTTTTCATTAATGTTGTTGTCATCTTTGAAAATGTCTTTAAATGCCATTATTATAATTTTTACTTTACTTATGATCTTATCGATCTATTATATAAATACCTCTTCATTCAGTAGTTTACCCTATTTGACTAATTGAAATTTTTTTCGTATTATTTATATTGTATGGTGGAAAGAATTAAGTGGTACTTAATATCTAAAACAATACGACTATGGTTCCCAATCAAAAAACATAGATTGTGGACTATATTTGATTAACTATCGTTCTTTGACATAATTAAAATCTAAAAATTTAAAACATGGAAAATTTAGAATTCATTTTAGGCGCGCTCAGTATGATCGGTTTGTTCGGATTAGGATATGCTGTAATGGGTGTGTTTAAGGTTACACAACGTTCCAATGGTTTCGATGAGGCTATAGATGGAATACACAGAAATATGGAAGATAACCATAGAGAACTTCACCTTCGAATAGATGGTGAAATAAGTAGAGTAGATGAACTACATCATAAGAACATTGAGTATTGTGATAGTTTACACAATAACAGTGAACACAACATGAATGAAATTTATCGGTATATTGATTCGAGATTTGATAAGTTTGAGAATCGATTGAAGAAAATTGATAAAGATGGGTGTGAACCCGTAAAAAAATCTAAACAAATATTAACTGACTAACAGTTAGTTAAGGAACGGTAGTTAGAATCCCCCTCAGAAATGTGGGGGATTTTTTTTTATCCATATTGATTTTAAAAAATATTGCACGTATATTTGGTAGTGTACTGCCGGAGTGGTGGAATTGGTAGACACGAGGGACTTAAAATCCCTTGGACAGTAATGTCCGTGACGGTTCGAGCCCGTCCTTCGGTACACATGGCCCTGTAGCTCAATTGGATAGAGCATCTGCCTTCTAAGCAGACGGTTAAAGGTTCGAGTCCTTTCAGGGTCACAAAGAGAGGTATAGTGAAGCTGATCAAATTGAGAATAAGGTAAAGGTTAACCTCTCATTAATGCAGTAACCTTGAAAGACCCGAAATACCTCTTGACGGACTCTTAGCTCAGTTGGTTAGAGCACCGCACTCATAATGCGATGGTCGGGGGTTCAAGTCCCTCAGGGTCCACAAGTCTTTAAGACATAACTTAGGTCTAAAAAATATGAATGATCAAAGTATTTCGAAAACACGACGGCACTACTGTTGATATTGTAGATCATACAATGTCAGTACTCCAAAAATGTCCACACGCCACCATTCACGTTGGTACGGACTCCCAAAATGGTGGGGATAAAACAAAATACTCTACAGTCATTGCATATAGATTAGGTACGAGAGGAGTACATTATATCCATAGAAATTTTTACGTATCTAAAATAAAAGATAAGTGGGATCGACTTTCTAAGGAGGCGGAATATTCAATTGATGTGGCGTTATGGTTAAAAGAAAAGATCAATGTTGAGATACAAATTGACTTAGACTATAATGAAGACAGTAAATTCTTTTCTAATAAACTCATTCCAATGACCGTTGGTTGGATTACATCATTAGGATTCAAATGTAATGTAAAACCAAATATTCAGGTTGCGACCCGTGCTGCGGATCACCAATGTAAATAAATGACATATTTATTGTTATGGGAATTTTAGACAAGAAGAAAATATTTGAAAAAATACTTAAACTTAAGTTTGAAAAACAAACTCAAGAAGTAAAAAATCAAATACAAAAATTACAACAGAAAATTGATAATTTAAAAGATGGGACTGACAAGTAGTGATCTGTTAGAAGAGTTGTTCTTTGAGGCACATAATTTAGGTGTTGCCGATGAATTAAGAAATGTGGTTTCCCAAATGGATAAAAAACCCACCCCCACCGCATATGACATGTTACATCTATATGAAGATGCTTTCAGTCAAATCAAAAAAAGACTTGATAATAAATAAAAAAATCTTTATATTTTAATTGTAACACCTTTTGATGGTACAATATACTATTCCTTAGGTAATACAAGTTCGAAAAAGAGAGGTCGGTTAATTCCGACCTTTCGTTTCTAAAGATATGAATACAATTACAGTAGTTTGTTCAACAAGAAAAGTAGACGAATCATATGTCAAACATGTGAGGAAGTTCTTTTCTCATCCTAAAAACGAATACATCTTCGTTGAAAATAATGGGGATCGATCACTAACTGAGGTCTATAATGAGGGTTTAGAAAAGTCCACAAACGACATTGTTGTCTTCATCCATGATGATCTCGAATTTGAAACTAAGAATCTCACACCCAAAATAATCAAACTCTTTGATCGTAATCCCGAATACGGAATCTTAGGACTTGCAGGAACTGATAACCTTGTTAGTGGTCGTTGGTGGGAGAATAGGGACTCATTGCAAGGTCAAGTAGGTCATATTAACCAAGGTAAAAGGTATGTATCAAAATACTCCAAATCATTCGGTGATGATATTAAAGAAGTTATTGTAATTGATGGGTTGTTCATGATGGTTCATAAAAAAAGAATTAAGAAAGTGTTCGATGAACAGTTTGGAGGATTCCATTTTTACGATCTACCAATCTGTCTACTAAATTACTTGGAGGGTGTCAAAATAGGTGTTACAACTAAAATTAAACTTTACCATAAATCAATTGGTGAGGTTGATAAAAAATGGGAGAAGGGTAAGTTATTCTTCGAGGCGTTATATGATAAACACTTCCCATTGAAGGTTTGACAAAAACCATAAATTTTCTTATATTAAAAACTATGAATAAGATTATTGCATTTTTTAAAAGACTATTTGGTGTAAAGGAAGAAGTACAAGTTACTCCTCCCCCAACAACACCTAAACCTAAACCGAAAAGAAAACCAACTCCGAAGAGAAAACCTAAAACAACGGGTACTCCTAAGAGTGCGGAAATTAAGGAAGATCTGAAAAAACCAACACCTAAGAAGAGACCACAAAAAAGAAAACCAAGAAAAAGTGGTGGGTCTTCAGGTAATGGGAGACAACCTTATAATACTAAGTAATTATTAGTATGGGGGTGACTTGGAATTGATTGGCGTAGTCAGTCATACGGGGCACGTAGTGAGATGTTTCCTATCACTTTAATCTATGGAGGCGTTTTTTTAGACGGCAACGTTTATTCACAAATGGAATTAATGGGTCTTGTATCTGTTGATTCTAAAGTAGCGGTAGCCTAAGGCAACCCCTACAACGGGTCGGTGGACATATACCTTGGAACAGAAGTCCTTAAAGTGTGACACCACTTAAAAGTGTTAGAGGTGTAAGGTCGTCTCTTTAAATAAGGATTGGACCGAGGATGTTAGTTTCCTCTAAATAACTTTCTATTTCGAAGTGTTAGAAAATACTGTTCTAAACGTGTAGTCCTTTATGGTTGGGACGAGCAAGACGAGGGTTCGAAACCCTCCACCTCCACCAAAGGGATCCTCGTGATCCCTTTTTTATTTTATAGTATGAAACCACCTATTGCAGTAGTATATAAAACAATTTATAGAAAAAAAGAGAAGTTACACTTAGAGGTCTTTGAGAACATCTTAGTGGATGATATCATCGATCTTAAAAAGAGAAAACCTCTAATACCTAAAGACGCTGAAATTTTAGAGATAGGTGTGGGTTCGTCCTTTGAAGAAAGATACATGAAGAAATATAAAATAGAAAAAAGTATAAAGGGTGAAAATAGTAACGATAAACTACTCAAAGAACTTAAGAATGTCGTAAACAAACAAAGAGGTCAATGACCCCTTTGCCGAGATAAGTACACACCTCCTTTTCGTTATTTCGTTTATCAATCAGGTACCGACCAAAGTACCGATCTCGTACTAATAAATATCATAGATATAAAAAAAATACCCCGTTTTCACGAGGTATTTTAACATTTTTTACACAATGATTACTTGTCCAAATTAAGACTTTTTTTGATGTCAAGATCACATATTGAATCTGCAATCATTTCACCTAAATTTGATGCTCTGAAGTATTCCGCACCTATGTTTCTAATAGACGCCCCAATTGCTGAACTCTCATCAGTGTCTTCTGATATGTAGGCAACTAAACCTTCCGCGACCGCATCGACAACTTTAGGTGCATGTTTTTCACAATTATTACCACCCCTGAATAATGCGATTATAGTTGATATACTAAGGTCGGCCATACCCGCCGCAATTGCTCCCGCAAGTCTACCCTTAAATCCTATCAAAGATAATCCTTTGGTGATCAACCACTCTCTTAATTGTGACATCCAACCACTTGATACTTTTGATGAAAAATCACCAACACCTTTATTAATCCCTTCTGAATCTGATGAGTTATCTGCGCCAGGGATAAAAACCTTCTTTAACCAATCACCAACACCTTCGTCGATGTTTGTTTCGATTTCACCATCTGACATCCCTTGATCACCCAAATTAGATAATGCGGTTAATACATTATCCAATTTCTCATTATCTGAAGATTCTTCGTTTTCAATGATTAATCTTAGGGAATTATTAAGTTCATAACGTTCGTTAAGGGTCTTCTTAACGATATCTGATATTACTTTATTTGCCATTTTATTTGTTTCTTAAGTTTTGTATTTGTTTTTCCTTACGAGCAATTCTCCTTGACTTTCTGTCTTCCGCAGTCCAAACATACTTATTGTCTTTTAAAGTTTCTTTCTTCTTATCTAAGGAGAAACCTTTACCGGCCATATATCTATTAATCGCGATTAGTTGATCTGATGTTAATTCCTCATCCATATTTAAAATGTATCTACCGCCTCTGAATTTAATCTTATCATTAATGATTGTTTGTATTCTCTGACCATCGATAGTCTTCTTAGCCTGATCAAGTAATTTTTCGATACCGTGGGTATCAATCATACCCTTACTATCCAATTTAGGTATAGGTATAATTGTTAACCCTTTGGATTTTAATTTAGTAACAGGTTCAACTTTCTCTCTTTCTTTGGTTTTTGGTTCTACTGTGTTACCTGAATCACCACCATCCTTCTGAGAACATTTCTTCATTACTGTATCATATACCTCCTTAGTGATAGTTGAATCGTCTTTACTGTTATCAGCGAAATAAGAATTATCCAACATTGCTTTCAATGTTAAAGGACCAAAGTACCCATCCACCTTAAGATTTGCGGTTGGATTCATACATCTTTGTATATCCTTTATCTTATCACTAATACAACCTAATGTCATTGGGAAACTGTCACACGGTTTATAACTTACCGTACCACCTGAACCACCTTCTGATCCTTCCTCATCCCAAACAATGGTAATATGTGAAACACTTTTAAGTGGTCCTCCGTCACCATCCTTATCGGACTGAGTCCCTTCAGTGTCTTTAGGTGCCGATCCAATAATACTTAAAAACTCGTCTCTATACTCAAGACCCGTAAACTTCAAATTGGTGAGGTTAGCCACATGATCAGATAATTTTTTACCAACCTGTCTTTCGTAATTAACCACAACGACTTTAACCGCGTCTTTATCTTTATATGTTTTACCTACAACACCTTTAAGGGCATCAAGAGCGTCTTTCATGTCAGTGTCATCACTTTCAAAAAAGTCACCACTTAAGTTATCATCAATTACATCAATCACATCTTGAATTTGACGAGCGGTAAGTTCAGTACCTTCTGATTGTTCATTTAGTTCTTTTATTGCGTCTTGGTTACATTCCCACTTACCTGTATCTCCTGATTTGGTTTCAACTTCGTAGTTGTTATAGAATTTAATCCAACCACCTGTTTCTTTACCACCAAACTCATTGATATTAACCAATACATAGAATTCTTTATCATCACCTTCTTGGTGTTGTTCGTAGATACCCACTTCACCATTGTCAGTAAATGCATCTACAATACATCTCTTCCAATCATCAGTTGCTTTGTCCGTATCAACGTCGTCAACAGAGTATTCACCATCCAAACCTATCAGGTATTGAACAAGTTCATACCCAACCCAAGCAATGATACCGTATTTAATTAATTTCCAAGCAAGTAATCTCTTACCCGACTTAAGGATAAATCCACCTAACCCCTTTACTACTTTTATAGGGGTACTTGCCGCTTGTTTTATACTCTCTAATCTCGTCGCAACAACTTTAGGGTCCACATTTGTTTTAGTGGTACCTTTAGTATTCTTACCACCTGATGTCGCACCTTTAGTATTCTTACCACCTGATGTCGCACCTTTAGTATTCTTACCACCTGATGTCGCACCTTTAGTATTCTTACCACCTGACGCTGCACCCTTACCTGCGGCTGCAGATGCAGATTTTGCCTCATTCCATAAAATTTTTGTTTCACTCTTAGTGGAATTTATTATTGTCTCAACCTGAGCCTTAGTTAAACTCTTATTACCCTGTTGCGTTGATTCCCACAATCTTTTCATTGCTAATTCCTTAGATGCGAGTTTTAGTTCGTCAGGTATTTGTTTAGTAAAAGACTTAAGTGCGTTTGGGTCCGATTTCTTAACTATCCTTCTACTGATGGTAGATATTTGTTTCTCCAAAACTGAAACATCTTTTGAAATTGCCCTCGCAGCCACTTTTGCATCAACATTAAATATTTTAGCGTAAGCGGCGAGGTTATCCGCCATAGTTAAACCTTTTTTAAGTGCCGTTGCTTGTTCCTTGGTTTCCTTTTTCCCTTCAAACAAGACACTTATCATTGATAATTTATTTTCCATTGTATTTGATTTAATTTTAAGTTTTAATCCCACGTATCAAAAGGATCAGTATCCCCATAAAGTTCATTATAATTATCCATGGTCTTCTCGAAGTTTTCCATGTCTTTGACGGAATGACCCGTGTACATCTCGACACCCTTCTCAATTCCGTAACTAAGACCACCTGCGGTGGCTCCTGCGACGGCCCCTTTCTTCAGGAATTCCTTACCTGTTTTAACTGTTGGTACGAAACCTTTACCGGGTTTTATTGCTTTATCTATGTTCTTAAGGTTAGATCTACCTTTAATTTTACCTAAATATGTCTGTAGTTTTTTGACTACTTTTCCGAATCCACCAATTATCTTATTAATAAATCCACCACCTGATGGCCATTTTTTAGATATCATGGATTGTACTTTTTTTAGTTTGGTTGAAGCGTTTTTAGATGCCGTGTACATTTTAGTTACTACACCTTTTAACTTTGAACTTTTAGCGACCTTTGCCGCCATTTGATTAACTTTTAACCCTTGTAATGGTCTGAAAATTGCCCTTGCACCCTTGGCGGCAACGCCGGCAAGTGCTAAACCTAAAATATCAAACCCTAAGTCTAAGTATTTCCAAAATTCTGATCGATTATCACCTGAGGGCCAATCATTATTGAGTATTTGATATACATCCAATGCGGTAATAAGTCCCCACACCACTACTTGTGCGGTTTTACCCACACCCGTGGCCACTAATATTGCATCCACAATGATACCAAGAGTACTATAAGCGGCGGATTTTAATTTCCTTAAAATCCAAAGAACTCCTCTACCTAATAGTTTAAGAATTTCACTCCAATCACCTTTAGATATAGCAATACCCATTGACTTAATTCCATTCCATGAATCTACTGCGGCGTCTTTTATTGCCGTCCCTGCGGACTTTAATTGTCTACCAACCCAAGTATCATCAAAGAAACTCCATTCTAAAAGAAAATCTCTTAATGCGTGTAGGTTATTATCACCTTCTAATAAAGGTAATGACTCCCAACCTTCCTGTATTTCTTTATATTCAGGTTCGTCAACTTCTACATTCCTGAATATTGTTTTGAAGACATCTAATGAATCCCAAATGTTACCAAGAGTGGTTTGTTCCTGAATATCGAAAACCTCATCCTGTAAGATGAAGTATTTTTCATCTACGGTTAAGTGACATTCAAATACGTAACCCCTTAGACTTTTGGTTCCTAAAGATTCGGTAGACCCAACATATCCGTCATAATTGATTAAATCGTTGTGTCTCCCTAAAGTTAATGTTCCGTTATTTTCCATATTAATATAATGGGTTTGCCTTTCCCCTACTTATTGATTGACCGACAGTTTCACTCCATTTAGTAACCGCAATTTGATTTGCAGGACCTCTTGTAACACCACTTTCCCATTTTTTTGATCCGGCGGTTGTGGAACTTTCGGGTGTATCCGTACCCGTCTCCGTACCGTCAGATTGTTCATCTATTTCTTGGAACGTTTCTGCGATCATTGACAGTTGTTTTTCAGATACCATTATTTTCATAATATATAAATATTAGAAAAAAGTTTTGAAATTTGTATTGATATCAAAAAAAATACTATATTTGTGGATGATATAAATCCAAAAGTATGATGAGATACCTTTTTTTAGTATTATGTATATTCTTATTTGGTTGTGAGGTATACGAAGAAACAAGTAATCCTCAATTAAACTTAAACGGTCGTTGGGATGTGGTTGAAGTTGATGTGGTTATTGACAAAGTGAATTATAACAGTGAAGTAACTGTATTAGATGATTCCCGAGCATCGGTGAGTACATTCTTTATTACAGAAATAGAAGAAGATGGGGATTTGATATTGGGTCAAGATTTTGAGAATACCATTATTAATCGTAGATTCGATGAGTCAACAACTCAATGGGAATTTGATTACTATGATTTGATCATTAGTGATGATATTTCCACAGAAATTATGGATATTGATTTCCCCTGTACTTACTGTACCGAACACACCGTAATTGAGACTGATTACATGGGTTCTAAGACACGTTATACCTTTAGTGTTGATACATACGGGGCAATGCCTTCAAACACCCTTAAATTAACGTCTCAGGTCTTCTACACTAATATCTTGATTGGTGGTAATCAATACGACAAGGCAATTGAATCTCATTTAGAAATAACCTTACATAGATTTTAATATGAAAACACACGTAGTTAATCCTTATGTTTTTGTTGGACTTAACCATCTTACACAAACTAAAATACGTTCCTCGGTAAACCCACAAGTACAACCTTTGGTGATTATGCAAATTGTAAGTGAGATGTGTAATGTGACCGTTGATGAAATGTTATCAAAAACGAGAATTAGGGAGGTTGTTGATGCAAGACAACTCTACTGTTTCATTATGAGAGAGAAGTTTGGATTTCCTTTGAGTAAGATTGGAAGAAGTATAAATAGAGATCACGCAACTGCAATACATTCAATTAAACAACACACAAATAGATGTGATGTCATGAAGAATTATCAGGATTTAACTCACAAGACCTTTTTAAAAGTAAATGATGTATTAAGTAAACTTTGATTACTCGTCGTAGATGGTATTATCTTGTTTTGAGAACATCTTTATAAACTGACCCGCCTTAGCGTTTGCTTCATCCTCTATCTCACCACCAATATCAGGTGGTTTAGGTCCATCCAATTTACCATCTTCCCATTGTTTGTGATGAACCATTTCGTGAGCGATACTTCTCATCACATCCACAATGTGTCTATTTTTGGAGTTAACCTTAATAACTTTTTCGGGGTTTGAGTAATTGTAGTGGGCGGTGGTTTTAAGTTCACCCCTACCATTCAATAATTTTATAGTGGGTGATTTCTTTAAACCTAACTCGTCTTTAACGAATTTTACGAATTCAACAAGTTTATTCTGTTTGTCCTCTGATAAAAAACTCATACCAATAAATATATCATTTATTAATAATAATTAGAATAATTCTTCTTCGGGTAGATCGTTCTCCTTAAGATATTCGTTTAAAATATCAAGGACAATATCCTCATCACAATCAACAATATCCTCCTCCTCGAGTATAACGGGTGAGTAGTACATTAATTCATCAAGGGATAAGTTTATTCTGCGGTGTAGATAACTATCCGCATTAATGTTAAACAAGATAACCATATCTTGTTCCATATCATCATAATAAAATTCGTATATCTTCATAAAAATTATAGTATAAACAACTATAATTATTAGGAATCTTAGGAAAGTCTACCATGGACCCTTTCAGGGTCGACATGTTTACCACCAATCAACACTTCATAATGTAGGTGAGGACCTAATGAATTACCCGCGTATTGACCACCCTTTGCACCACCGGTATGTCCAATTAATTGACCTTTAACAACTTTGTCCCCTTTCTTTACCACATCGAATTTGATTAAATGACAGTATTTGGTTGTGTATTTTCCGTGATTAATTTTCACAAAACCACCACATGCATTGGGTGTGGTATCTCTTGCTGCCTTAACAACACCGTTGGCGGGTGAGTAAATGGGAGTACCCACTTTAGCGTTTAAATCAACACCACCATGATTTTTTGATGCCCCTCTACCTATATTTCTTGGACCGAAAGGACTGTTTATCTTAGTATTATTAATTGGCCATATATCGATCTTCTCAAAGTCTTCGGGTATTGCAGAAGATGCATCGAAATTTGGGTTAAACATAGACCCATCAAAATCACCACTAACAATACGTTTAAAAAGTTCATCACCACCCGAAGATATGTCGGACATGGCACTGAGAGCTTTGATAAGTGCATTATTACTCAAATCCGAATCTTTGGATTCGACAATTTGATTTTTAATGATATTTATAAACTGAGACTCTGTTAGTTTAATTTTCATACTAATAAATATACAATTAGTTAATAAATGTGTAGATTATAGTATGTTAAATTGGAAAAAAATAAAAACATCGTACCCGAACTCCTTTGAGAAGTTTGTTGAGACTATGTTTCCTTATGTTGGTGTGATTGGTGTTTCAACACTTAATCTATATGATGTCAAAAAATTATATTACTTTTTTGATAAACAGGGGATATATCTCACAATAGAAAGGATTGGACCAAGTCAATGGTTGTATACAATATCACTTAGTGATGGGTCTGTCGTATGTCCTAAACAATCTTCTAAAGAGAGTAGGGAATTAGTTGAGTTAGATGGGTTTATGGAATGTTTCAGAGTTCTAAACAATCAACATATCCTATTTACACATAAATGAATATAACTGTAAACTTCTTACTTCAAGCCACTCGAATTCTACACGTGGGTAACTATAACGATGACGACCTTGAAATGGTCTATAATTTCATGGTAAATGTTGACAATGAAATTCTAATTCATTATCTTAATTCAAAGAGTGTTCTTGCATATGAATCAGATCTTGAACTTTATATTGAACTAATTGATGTTTTAGTAAGTATTTATGAGGATAACGAAGAGTATGAGAATTGTAAGAAACTCTTAGATAAAAAGGAAGAAGCAATAATAATTTTAAAAAAATAGAACTATGTCAGTATTTGGTATGTCAGATGATGAGAAAAAGAAAATCCTAAGTCAACATAAGGATGCCACGAAAAGTCATTATCTAAAGAAAGAAGAATTAAAAAAAGGTGTCCAATCACCTAAGAAAGATAAACCCTCACAATAAGAGGGTTTTTTTAATCCTTTTCGGTTGCATATTTCACACCCATTATTGTTCCCACAATACTAAACGCATTGGTTAAAAGTATACCGAACATGTTTGACCACGTCGATCCAATAATTTGAGTATCCGTACCTGAGAATAACGCCAAACCATACATTACGGTTGTAAGTATTCCTACACCGATGATTATAACTAATGCCACTTTAACAATAGTACTTATAAGTTCGAACTGAGTTTTCTTTTGTATTAGTTCTAAATCCTCCAACGCTTGTCCCATACCCTTTTCCGCCTCTTCTCTGAGTTGATTTGCTTCCTCTTCAGATTTTTTGGCGGATTCTAAAGCATCCTTTAACTCAACCATCAAGTCGTCAGTTTCTTCCTGTTTCTTAACCAACTCTTTATTTTGTTTTTGGACTTGCTTAGTTACTTGAAGTCTCTTTCTTCGGGAATTCGCATCTCTTTCTTTACAAACGGATAGGTACTCATTAAACTCCTTATCTTCTTTTTCTGCCTTCAATACCTTTAAAATATTACCCTCTAAGAAGATTTTTTTTTCTTTTGACAGTTTGATTAACTCGTCCCTACATAAGTCCTTAGAATCCATAATTTAGTCTTTCTTAATTGATTCTTTAAGTTTAATTTGTTCGAACCTCAGGTTAAAGTTTTCTTTCTGTAATTCCTCAATCTTACTCTCTAAATCTTCTCTATACATCTTAGAGATATCTTGATTTTCCTTTTCTGTTTTACTCGAGTGTATTTTTTGTGTTATTCTTCTAATATTACTTAATGCACTTACCGCAATTACAACCCAACCCCAATTCATAGGGGTCCAATTAAAAGAGTTAAATAATGAAAAATGTATTGTAACAAATACAATTGACATTATCCCATATAGATACCCAAACAACCTTCTTCGTTCTAAACTACCGTAAACAACAGAGTGTAGTGTACCATAACCAATCAATACACTGATTATCGCAACATACCACAAATCAGGAAAGAATTCGGCCTCCAATACAATCGGTGCAAAAATTAACCATATCAACCCCTGAAGAACTTCAGTTGGTTCAGAGTCATGATATGTTAATATATGTCCTAATTTCTTTATCATTTGTATACTTTAAATGGGTTAGTTTTATCTAAATAACCATCGTAATCTCCCCTAAATTCCTCTAATCTTGGTTCTATGTCGTCTGATTTGATGATCCAAAATTGTGCTCCGGCGGACTTCGCCTTTTCGATCTCCTGTCTATCATCTGAAGAGGATATAATCCCAATGACGCAACCATTCCCGTATTCGAAATTAATTTTACGTATAAGTTCAATACCATCAAAAGAAGATCCAATAATATTCAAATCTACAAATACACATTCAGGTCTCTCATGGTTCACATCATCAGGAAACCATTCGTTAAATTTTTTATCAGCCTCATCTGAAGAGTTAAGCGCCTCCAATGAAAGGGTTATGTCTAAGATACTACACGCATCTTCAAACACTAAGTGGAATAAGTCCTCGTCATCCACCAATAAAATGGAATTAATCATTTTTTTCATTTTAGTTTTATTTTTAATTTAGTTCCCGGATTAGTTTTCTCGGCGGTTATAGTAAACCCATGTTCTTTTAAAATTGCAATACAAATGTTCAACCCTAACCCCGATCCACTCTCTTTTTGATTTTCTTTTCTTATATACGGTTTCGATAAGTTTTCAAACTCGTTTTGAGTCATACCTCTACCATTATCTTGTATACATAATACCCCATCACCTTCCATGAAAATCATAACGGTTTTCGTACCACTGTCGTTGTATTTTAACCCATTACGAATTAAATTATCTATTGCGGTACAAAACAATGGTTCGTTTACATCCATTGTGGTTAAATCATCAATTACGACCTGTTTTGAGTATGATGTTGATGATAAATAATTTTTAAGAATTTCTTTTAAATTAACCTCTTTGGTATCCAACTGAACATCCTCTTTAACCAAGTTTGTAAACTCTTTTACACCTGCATAAACCTTCTGAGTATGTTTTAATCCCTCATCTAACATTTTGAGTGGTGCTTCAATTCTTAACTCTTTGATTGTTTCATCATTTAATCTTCTTCTAAGAGATGATAACCCTCTTGGCATATAAG
>Ga0222719_10000358_pt1 | contig 45787 bp, 39 predicted proteins | sample C33_34DmetaG_FD_165039 | JGI IMG/M metagenome (GOLD analysis project Ga0222719, IMG submission 165039) | Estuarine water microbial communities from San Francisco Bay, California, United States - C33_34D | ecosystem: Environmental > Aquatic > Marine > Unclassified | place: USA: California...
CTTTTTTAAGACGCGAAGCGTGTGTGTACGCATTTTATATGCCGTAGGCATAAAAATACACCATAGACCCTCCTTATTTCACCCTTCACATTCACGAACGAAGTTCGTAAACGCTGCGCCACTGACGCTCGCGCAAGAGATATTTTGCCTGTTTGGGTGCAGAAAAAGCATCTTTTTTTAAGCATTTTTGCTGTTTTACTCCGTAAAAACAGCTATTTTTTTGTCTTTTTATAGCTTTTTCTCTAAATTTTACATAAAAGTGCAATTTTTTTGAGGCGCGGCGACCGTAGGGAGCCGGCGCGGGCACTTTTTGATTGCTTTTTGGCTGTTTTTATGCTAAAATACCAGGGTGGGCACGGGGTAGAGCCTTTTTTGGCTTAAAATTTTGTCGCCGAACGCGTACATTTGATAAATGTCGTCGAACGAGTACATTTTTAGGGGACTTACGACTGATTTAATCATAATTTTACTACCACTGGACCATTATCAGTCAATTTTCGACTTGCTACTGGCGCAAAGCACGACTTTAATGTCATTTTTAGTGTTATTTTACTACTAAATAACCATTATCAGTTTAAAATCTACTTTCTACTGGCGCATCGCGCCACAAACAGAGACTTTATTGGTCAAATGGTACCTTTAACATTCATTTTGAGCTTGCCAACTTCGAAAATCGACTTTATACTGGCGCAACGCGCATTTTAATGTGTCTATTGATGCTAGAATCGTCCCGAAAAGCTGTTATTTATCAATTGCTTAGAGCCCGAGGCCCCACAGGGCCTCCTGGGCTAAATGATTGATATCATTGATGGATTTTAGGCAAAAAAATAGCCCCAGAATTGCTCCTGGGGCTATCTTCTCCTCTTGATTGAGGATTAGTGGGTCTGGACACCCACCGGAAGCACGCTCAGAATACGAGCAAGAGCTTCCTTAGTCGCACCTTCAAGGCCGGTGACCTCGAAGCCGGTCGACTCAATCTCCCGAAGAAGTTCCTTCTTCGTCGGACCTTCGACCTTGCGACTCACTTTCTTAGGCTGTGCCACGTAAACACCCTCACGGACGAGCTTCGACCGGACAGAACGTACCGTTTTGCCAATACTGTCAGCAATTTCGGCAATATCCATGCCTGCGGTGTATGAGTCCACGATTTGGGTGGTCATTTCGGAAGTGTAGTTTACTTTCTGAGCCATGTTGGCCTCCTCTCTGTTGATGATGTATAGTACCAAATCTTTTAGCAGATAGCAAGGAGTTTTTTACTTGTAAATGCAGTTTTTGTCTTTGAAATTTGTGACTTTAGTTTGTAAAAACGTAGTTGTGAAAGTAAAATAAGACTTGACACGGTCACTTTTCGACTTTATACTGGCGCAAGCGCAATACCAATTTAAAATCTACTTTCTACTGGTGCAGAGCACCAGCTCTGCACGACTTCAAGTGGTGTACGCGTACAAACGCGAATGAATCTGATTCGCATCGTGCAAACGCCCCGAAAAACCGTTAAATATCAGTTGCTTAGCGCCCGGGGCCCTTCAGGGCCTCCCGCCGTAAGTGCTTGAAACTTAAGGCTTTTTGGGGCTATTTAATTATGAGCCAAGCAATTCCTCCGATCACGCAAGCGTCTAAAATTACGGAATAAACCAGATAAGCCTTGACAAGCCAAGGCAAGCATATTTTTAGTTTTTCCTTCATGCAACTTTACTCCGAGCAATTCGACGGGCGATGAATTGAGAGGCATAGTTTTCGCGATAGTGGCCGACACAATGTAGGAACGCCATTTCAAGTGCGAGCGGATTTTTAACGTCGACCTCTGGGAACCAGTGAACGCAAGCTTGCGAACGCCATGCCCGATCTGAGTTGCCGACAGGCTCGACGCTTTCGCAAGTGCCGAGAATGTAGACCGGACGATTGTTTGAGGTAACATGTCCAAGTTCGACAAGCGAACCCGAATGCATGTTACCGTCATCGGGATGGCAAGCCATAATCATCATATCGCAAGTCATGCAATCGACTTTACAGCCTTCGTCCCAAATCTGCCGCTTGTAATTTTCATCCGCATGGATTTCATCAGGAACCGAATCGTTTTCGTCTTCGAGAATGTCCTGTATATCAATCCAGCGGGCGTTGATATTGAATTGATCTTTCAACGGACGGAACCAGTGAGCCGCCCATGTTTTGCCAGCGGTGTAAATTTTAGGGTCAATCATCATTTCGTTTTTCCTTGTGTTTGTCATGGTGAGACTATACGGGATGCAGATGCATAAATCAAGAAAAAAGTGCAGCGAATTGTGCTTTAGTTTCAGTCACTTAGCAGGGGACGCCCCAAGGGGCCTCCCGCCGTAACCCTTTGATTTTGTTAGCTTTTTCCGTGCATATTTTTCTTGACAAGGCAAAAAAAGGGGGCCGAAGCCCCCTCTTCAAATCCCGAGACGGGACAGTCCGATTTCGGAATTGAGACGTGCGACCCTTTGTCGCATTGACTTGCGCGTTTGGTTGGTTGCCTCAAGTTTCGGACCTTTCGTGCCGGTTTCGGAATTTTCAATCCAGATCCAGCCCTTGCGGGTCCGGATCTTGAACGGTACGAGATTTGTTTTTGTGGTCATGTTAAACCCTCCAGAGTTAAGCGGCTATTCCTAGCCGCTGGTTGATATCGCGCCAGACATTGCCGCGCAATTGCGACGGTTTGCGAACCGTGTTGAGTGCCTTGCGACGACCCAAAGCGCGAAGCAAGATTTGTTTCTCAATTTGAACGTCATGCCAAGCAATGTGACGCTCGACAAAATCAGGCTCTTGGTTTTCAAACCGGAAAGCGGATTCTGCCGACGTGGACAAAAATTTTCCGCTTGCGGTTTTTGGTGCCGTGTAAGTCAGCGGAACCGACTGACCCCAATAAGCCCAGATATCAAGCAGATCGAACGGACGGTCAAGAAACCGCGCTTGTTCGTCGCCAGTGATAACGCGCAACGTGTGCGGCAACCATGTGAAATCAAAAGCCGCATTGTACGCCGACAGAATGACGCGATGCCCCTCATCGGCGAGTGCGTTGATTTGTGCGTTGAACGTGTCGCGCACTTCCTCAATAGTCGCTGGCGTGATGACGCGAGCGAAAGTATCATCGAAGTAGTGACCGAGTTTTTCCTTGAAGAACGGAACGTCGACCGCGAACGCTTCGCGGATAACATACGACCCCGACCCGAAGTCGCCGCCCTTACGGTCGGTAATCGTCCAGGCTACATCGAACGCAATACGCTTGCGAAGCGTGGTTTCGATATCGAGGACGACGAAAAGAGTAGGTTTGGACATCAGAATTTTCCCTTGTGATTATTGGTGGAGTATAATTGCAAGCAAAACAGATTGCAAGAAAAATCCAACCGCGTTGGAAACTAAATAGAGCCAATCGATCCGAGCTAGCGCCCGTAAGAAAAACAGGAACAAGCCAGACCAAATCAGCAAGACCATATCAAGGGGAGGCAAATCACTAGACCACCCCATGATAACGGAAACGCTGGTCGGAATAGTGGCCCCATGTATGAGAACCATCCCGATCCAGCCTCCGATTTCTGCAAGTCGTTTTATCATGGTTAGGAGTATACGCCCGCCAGCCGCAGATGTAAACCCCCCAAATGCATTTTTTTGAAAAAAAGTGCAGCGAAAAACCCAATAGAATCAAACACTTAGCGCGGGGGGCCCATAGGGGCCTCCTGACCTAACCCCTTGTAATTGCTTGTTTTTTCGGTGCAGTTTATTCTTGACAAATAAAAAACGCCCCGCCTTAGCGGGACGTTTTAGATCGGCCAATATGCGGCCAGAAGGCTATGCAACCTTAGCGATAAAGTAAACCATCGCCTCCTTCGACATTGCGAACGCGCCTTCTGGCACATCCGGCAGAGCCTTCCGCAATTCCGCGAACAACTCCTTCTTGGTCGGGCCATTGTCACGCTTCGCGCCTTGCGGCTTTTCCGCGGCGACGTATACGCCTTCACGGACCAGCTTAGCGCGAACCGAGCGAACCGACTTGCCGATTGAGTCGGCAATGTCTTCGATAGGCGTGCCCGCCTCATAGTCGGAAACGATTTTGACAGTCATTTCGGAAGTGTAGTTCGGTGCTTTCTTAGCCATGATAGATTTCTCCTTCGGAAAGGCATGTTCAGTCGCATGTGCGCTAGAGCTGCCTACCAGCCCGCCAGTCATCCATTTCCATATCTTCATCATGGTTAAGAGTATACGGGAAAGCCCGACAGGATGCAAGAGAAAAAATGCGTTTTTTGGTAAAAAAGTGTTCTGATTTATTCAATGATTTCAATGACTTAGCGCGGGAGGCCCATAAGGGCCGTGGGCACTAAGTGCTTGTAATTGCATGCCTTTTCGCCCTTGTTGTACAGACTTACGCACAATTTTTGTTCACGTTTTGTTCCAATTCACGTTCTGGTTTGTTCACGTTTTGTTCCAGCTGGCGCGTTGAGAATGATAATAATTATCATTCTCAGTACGCCCTCCTTTTATAGCGATGCTATAAATTTTTCTAAAGCTTCTTTGCTATCCACGCAAAGCATATTTTTTCGCTGTTCGTCTGTCATCCGAAGGCATTTAAAGATTACGTCGCTCGCTTCTTCTACGCTACATTTAAAAACCTCGGTTTTTCCGCTGCGCATTATACAGCCATTATATCTTCCAGTAAGCCTAACAAAATCATCGTGGCCATACATTAACGCTGCGAGATAGTGCGCAAAGTATTCTAAGGTTCCGTGATTTATCGGCTTATTAGCCACATTAAAAGCCACAATATCAAAATCCTTATGGCTATACGTTTCTTGGTACACAGTAAGCTTTGCTCTTTTATATGGGTTTCCGCTTGTGCACCCGATTTTTGTAGAATGCCCCTTAAGACCCCAAGCATAAGTCCAAAGACCCCCACCTTCGTTTTTCGTACGCGTATTGTAATATTCTTTTAGCCAGTTTGCACGTTCTTGTGCTTCAGCTCGTGCACGAGACCTCGCTTCCCGATCAATTACAGGAACACCTAAAAAGGTACGCACAGGCTCAACATCGTTCCAAGTACTTAAAGTCATCTTTCTTACTCCTTACACATGTGAACTAGAAAGAAAATTGCACTCATGGGGAGGACTGTTAGCCATGTGATATCCATCACAACCCAACCCCATAGAGCCCCGGCGGTCATTACATGCGCAATCGACATAAAAAACAGTACACACGCAATAAAAAACCCTATGAAAGCTGCGATTCTCATCGGCTGATCTCCTCAATTGAAATAACCTTGTAGCAATCTGCTACGGTATAAGTCCAAACCGACTTGGCTGATTCCGCACTATGCGAAGCAATGAACTGATAACGGGTTTCGCCGCTGGGAAGTTCATAGTTTAACTTGAAGGTCTTGGTTTTCATTTCGTTTCCTAACTTCGTTCGATAACTAACTATATTCGATTTATAACACGGTGTCAAGGGGCGGAGGCGGAGGCGGGACCGTCAGGCCGCCGCCTTCGCGTCCCGGCGGAGCTTCGCCGCCAGCTTGTGGTTGCCTTGGCGCTTGGCCCGCGAGATCTTGCGCGCCCATTGTGCAGCCTCGCTATCGCGATTCGGCTTGATAGCGCGACGCTTGCCGCCTGCCGTGAAGGTGAGCTTTTGAAACTTGCGAACGATGCGCTCAACTTGCTGCGCCGTGTCGGCGTTCGCTTCCGCGCGGGTTTTCTCGAAATGGCAGCGCCCGCAAAGCGCCGTGGCATTGTCGATATCGCTGGAACCGCCGAATTGCAGCGCGTGGATATGGTCAACTTGCGTTGCCCGCTCGCGCTTGCAGCAAACGCAGAAGACGCCGCCGCCGATAACGGCGCGTTTGATCGAGGCTGTGAAATCCCGTCCGTTGGAAACTGTGCGTGCTTGGCTCATGTGCTTAACTCCGTGTTGTTCAATGATGATATAATATCGCCGCTTGTCTCATATGTCAAGTGGGTTCGGCTGTAAGTGCTTGATTTTATTGCGTTATTCGCCGCTTTTTTTCTGCTTTTTTTATTGCTAAGTGATTGATATATAACGATTTTTTTTTAAAGTTTTTTCGAAGTTTTTTTAATTTTTTTTTGTTCACGTTTTGTTCCAGTCGCTGTATTTTGCGCATAGGGCGGTTATTAGGACTTGACTTCCCGCCTATCGGCGGGGGACACCCACAGAGCCTCTACAAGGGATTTTTTGGAAATTTGGGGAGAAAACTTGACATCCTTTAAAAGGAAGAGTATACTTTTATTTATGAAATATATTTTATACATATTACTATCTTTATTTACTTTTTATGGGGGGTATGTATATTCTAAAGAACAAGTTAGAGTACAAATGAGACTATATAATGATTATAATTGATGCATTACAAAGTTACAATTACAAAGCTACCTATCCAGATATATACCTAGAAGCTGTTAAAGCATTCGCTTTAAAAATTCCAAACGAATTAACAATACGAATAGAAAACGAGCATGTATTTGTAGAGCAGAGCCCAAATAATTTATTTGATACACTTATACAAACCCACTATGAGTGGATCAATATCTGTAGAACTTTGTTCTATTCCAGAGTTCCTTTATTTTTTGATACTTTTATACCTATAGGATTAACAGACCGTATGTATGAAAAATATGCAGAGGCTCATCAAATATCAGAGTTAGAAGCAAAAAAAGAATGTGATCTGCTTTATGCTACATCACAAGAAAATGCTTGGGATCTATTTTGTAGGTATACCGCTGGGAGAGATAAATTAAATAATGGTAAATCTACCTCAGAAGTAAAAGACATTTATGAATCAATAAAACAGTCAATTACAGGCAGAATAAGTGTACTATAAATATACTACAAGAATAGATGATTGGTATTCTATTTATAAGATAATCCCAACAGAAGTATTTTTAGTAGACAGAACGCTAAAGTACTGTGATTTTCCAAATCAAGCTAAAGTATATTGTACTTTAGATTCTACTCCGACTGATGCTACCTTTGAGGATTGTTGTTTAGATAGTATTAATAAACTTCGCTCTCTTCAACCATTTAGAATTGCCTGGAGTGGTGGATTAGATTCTACATTAGTTTTACAGCTATGCCTTCACCACAATTTAGACTTTGAAGTTTATTTGAATGATTGTAGCAAAACCGAGCACCCTACATTATATAAACGATTGCTTCAGTCTGATATAACGCTGTTGAGCGCTAATTCGATGAATACTGACCTTCCTGTAGTTACTGGTGAGTTAGGCGATCAAATGTTTGGATCTGATCTGTTTTACCAGTTACCTGATAAACTACTCAATGATGTAACATATGCTATGCATTTCTTTGAGCAAAAAGGTTTATCTCCGCAGTGGGCACAATACTGGTTTGATGTTATAACTACAACATCTCCTGTACCTTTACTGTATGTATATGACTTTTTTTGGTGGTATAATTTTAATTTTAAATATCAATCTGCGTGGTTTCGTGGGCAAATGCCTTTTCAGAAAGGTGAAACGTTTAAACAAGTTCATTATCATTTTTTTGATAGTCTTTTGTGGCAGCGTTGGTCCTGTTCGTCGCTCGAAGAGCGAAGAGTGTCAACTATTGAGCAGTATAAGACACATACAAGACAATATTTAACATATTTAGGTGATGGCGATTATGCAAAGCATAAACGTAAAATTGGTAATTATCCACCTACTGGATTACGATCTCGTCCTGCAGGGATAAATGATGATCTAACGTTTTTAAAAAAAGAGAGTACACAAATGTTTCGTTACGGACCCCTTACTTGGGCATCTATTGAAGATGACTCAGGAAACTACTATTATTCAGGATTACCTCCTGTTGCTTATGACAAGCAAGGCATTCCAATTGATGAAAAAGGTTTGCAATGTTTAGATTTACACTGTCCTGTTCATCCTAATTATCAACCGGTAAATGCATACTACTATCCGTCAATTAATGATTTTTTACCGAGCGTTGAAGAGTGGGAGGAGTGGTTTGAACAAAACTTTATTATCATCGACACACCTCGTATTCAGCGAGAAATTATTAGATGGTATGCAAAACAACGGACAGTATCTAAAGAGTTTGAGCACCTCGCTAAAAATAGCTCCTCCATTGCAGAAATTGCACAATTTATTTTTGGAAAAAATTATGTAGATAGAGTAAAGTAAAAGTATGGCTACTAGACGAACACAAATTGTTGAAGCGCTACAGAGCGATCTATCTACGATAGATACTGTTATTGAAGGAAACGTTTTTCGACAATTTCGATATTTAGAAGAAATAAACGACTTTCCGACAATTTGTTTTTTGTCAAGAGGAGAGTCTCGACTTCATCGTGGAGCTGGGCGCAAGCTAGCCGGGCTTCAAATTGATGTTCGTGGATATGTATATGACGAGAACGAAGTTGGTAGCGCTGAAACTCTAGGCGCAGACATTGAAACGATTGTTGATAATTTTGCTGGAAGATATCGTAACTTTGGCGTAGAAGATTGCCGCGTATTATCTTTTCGCACAGATGAAGGGCTTTTTTCTCCCTATGGCGTTGTCGATTTGTCAGTTCAATTAACCTATGATGTGGAGATATAAATGGAAAAAATTTTAACAACGGTAGATGCGCTAAACCGCACTCTTGAGTCACCTCCGCTAGACCCTGTTATGCTTGCTATCGCGAACGATTATCTAAGTGGAAAATCAATTGAGACAATTTCTGACGAATATGATTTAACATCAGATCGCGTAACCTCTGTTTTAGAGCAGCGCGAAGTTAAAGCATATGTAGATTCTGTATTTGCTACTCAAGGTTATTTAAACCGAGTAAAACGAATTAATTTAATTAATCGTGTTATTGACCAAAAGCTTGAAGAAGCAGTAGAAACAGGCATCTACTCTAAAAAAGATTTACTAGACTGGATGAAGCACCTTCAAGAAATTGAAGAAAGTACAAAACCTAAACGTACTGGTCCCGCAGTAGCAGTTCAAATTAACAACTATGATAAGTTGATGAAAGATTTAATGGAATGAGTAAACAACCTCGCGATGATGGTAATGCCCCGATTCCAGTACTAGGATACCGTAAACATGGCGGCTATAAAGTTCCTTTTACTACTTCGGCAAATACTTCTCCGCAGATTTCTGCGGCAGTGCGAGTTGTCTCTCTTTATTCTACTGCCGCTGGATTTTTTGAAATAGGCGACTCTGGTATAGAAGCAAATACTAGTAATTCTCACTATATCCCCGCTTCTACCTTTATTGATGTGTCATTAGGATCTGAAAATGACGCTTCTACTTTAGACAAATATATATCTATTGTTGGTATATCTTCTGGAACGCTGTACATTAGCGAGAGACGCTAATGCTTCGCCTTGTTCTTCGTTTAGGAGTCGGGGCCCTTAGCGCAGTAGAAGAAGATTTTATAGAAAATCAGGTGTTGCTAACTCTAAATGGCGATGCTATACTTACACAGTCTGGGCTATATATACTTAAAAATAGAAATATAAAAACACTCAGTACTCTTTCTGGAGACGTACTTGTGACTCAATCAGGTTTAGCAATCGAGCTTACGGAGTAAACAATGGCAAATACAACAATTACAGCACTAACTAGTTTAGCGTCTGCCGATGTTGCAGACGAGGACGTATTTGTCGTTGATGATATTACTGAAAACGAAACTAAGAAAATTACTTTTGCAAATTTAGCTGCCGCAATTGATACTACGCAGCTTGCAAACGTGTTAGTTTTACAAAGTAATGTGGTTCAGCTTACTGCTAATATTGATCTTGTTCAGGACAATGTAGCTGCTTTACCTGATAGCGCTGCTAACGATTTTATCACTTACACACGCTTAAACGCTAATATTGACGTTGTACAAGATAATGTCTCTGCTTTACCTGATAGTGCTGCTAACGACTTTGTAACTTACACACGTTTAAACGCTAATATTGACGTTGTTCAGGATAATGTCTCTGCTTTACCTGATAGTGCTGCTAACGACTTTGTAACGTATACTAGACTCAATGCTAATATTGACGTTGTACAAGATAACGTAGCTTCTATTACTTCTAGATCTGATGCGTTTGGCAGCTATGCCAACACTAATTTAGATACTAAAGCTAATGTTAGTGCTACTTACTTTTTAGCGTTATCTAACGACTTTAGTACGTATACTAGACTCAATGCTAATATTAACGTTGTTCAGGATAACGTCTCTGCTTTACCTGATAGCGCTGCTAACGACTTTATAACTTACACACGTTTAAACGCTAATATTGACGTTGTACAAGATAATGTCGCTTCTATCACTTCTAGGTCTGATGCGTTCGGAAGCTATGCTAATAGCACGTTTACCACTAATACACACGTAGATACTAAAATTGCAGCTATTGTTGATTCTGCTCCAGATGCTTTAAACACGCTAAATGAATTAGCAGCTGCTTTAGGAGACGATGCTAATTTCAGTACTACTATTCTTAATTCAATTTCTAGTACTGAAACCAGAATTAATGCTAATTTAGATATAGTACAAGACAATGTCTCTGCTTTACCTGATAGCGCTGCTAACGATTTTGTAACTTACACCCGTTTAAACGCTAATATTGACGTTGTTCAGGATAATGTCGCTTCTATCACTTCTAGGTCTGATGCGTTTGGTACGTATGCTAACACTAATTTAGATACTAAAGCTAATGTTAGCGCTACTTACTTTTTAGCGTTATCTAACGATTTTGTAACTTACACACGTTTAAATGCTAATATTGACGTTGTTCAGGATAATGTCTCTGCTTTACCTGATAGCGCTGCTAACGACTTTGTAACGTATACACGTTTAAACGCTAATATTGACGTTGTACAGGATAATGTAGCCGTAATACCCTCAAGTTTTGCTAACGCGCACTATATTACAACAACTACAAACTCATATAATATTGGTGTGACTGTTGCAAGTATTAATGAAGTAGATGTTTATGTTGGGGGTGTATATCAAAATAAAAAAGAATACATTCTTGCAAATAGCAGTCATAATGTACAGTTTAGAGATGCTACATTTGTTGCTGGAGAAGATATTGAAATTATTTCCCGAACTTAAAAAAATAAGTATTTTATAAATTGACACTTTATTGAGGTCAAGTTATACTTATTAAAATACTTGTTGAAAGGTAACTATAATGGTTTCACGCGTTGGAAAATTTGTTGGTGGTCTTGGTGCAGATGTTACTAATGTAGCAAATGTTCACGCTACTGAAAATAGAATTGCGTTTGGTGCGTCAATAAACCCAACTGCGAACGTTCACGTAGTAGGCAATATTTTAGCGACGACCTCTATTACTGCGACAGGCGGACTTATCGTTCCTGATGATGGCGATATTGGTTCTGCAAGTGCAACAGATGCTATGCAGATTTCATCCGCTGGTATTGTTACATTTAAAGACGACATTAAAATTAAAGATGGCGGGACAATTGGTAGTGCCACAACTCCTGCAGCTATTACTGTAGCCTCTGACGGTATAGTAACATTTGCAGATGACATTAAGATTAAGAATGATGGTACGATAGGTAGTGCTGGAGCAGCCACTGCCATGACCATTGATTCAAGTGGTATTGTAACGTTTGTAGACGATATTAAAATTAAAGATGATGGCACGATAGGCAGTGCTTCTGCTGCCACGGCTATGACAATCGACTCCAATGGTATTGTAACATTTGTAGACGATATCAAGATTAAAGATGGAGGTACTATAGGCGTAGCTTCAGCAGCAGATGCAATGACTGTATCGTCTGCGGGCATAGTTACTTTCAAAGACGATATATTAATTAAAGATGGCGGGACAATTGGAGTCGCATCTAAAGCTGACGCAATAACAGTGGCCTCTGACGGTAAAGTTACCTTAGTTGATGATGCAGTCGTAACTGGGAACGCTATTGTAAGTTTAGGTCTTGGTCTTGCGGGCAATACTCTTCCCAGCTCTGATGGTGTTTCTTTTGGTACTCCAGCTAATGTAGTAATTAGAACGTCTGCCGCGCCCTCAGGGTCAGGTAATGTTATCATTGGAGATGCTACAGCAACTTCAGGATTTAGTTTAGATGTTAGGGGTACAGCTAACACAGGAGCTTTAACAGCATCTGGGCTAGCTTTTCCAACATCAGATGGTACAGAAGGACAAGTAATACAAACTGATGGTGCAGGAACACTATCATTCATAGATATTGCTACAGATTTAGATCCAGCCACAGAATTAGCTTCTGATACCGATTGCGGCACCGCGGAAGCAGCAACTGATAGCGTTGATGCTTTTGGTATTGCTGTAAATAACAGTTTTCTTGAATTAGACTTAAGAACTCAAGGCGCGAACAAACTAGGCACCGTAGACATGGGTGCATTATCATAAGGAGAAATTTAAATGCCTACTCAATTACAATTACGTCGCGGCACGACGTCTCAAAATAATAGCTTTACTGGTGCTGCTGGTGAGCTATCTGTTGATACCGATACAGAGGATCTCCGGTTACACGACGGGTCGTTAGCTGGTGGTAGGGTTATTTCTGTTCCTATCGGTGTAGTAGTGCCTTATACTGGTGCTTCAGCTCCTGCAGGATATTTATTATGTGATGGTTCTGCAGTTAGTAGAACTACTTATGCAGCTCTTTTTGCTGTTGTTGGAACCGCTTTTGGTGTAGGAGACGGCTCTACTACTTTTGATTTACCAGATTCACAAGATAGAGTGATTTTAGGAAAAGGCACTAATAACGCTACTCTCGGAGCACAAACTGGTTCTTTTGCCGCGTCTTCTGCCCTAACTACAGCATCAGGTACTGCAGCAATTTCTGCTCCTACAGGTACTTTTGCTACCTCTGCAAAAGATTCTTCTCAAGCATCGGCGGTTACTTCTGTTACTGCATCAGGCCACACACACGGTTTAACGGTTCCTTCTTCTGTAATGAATTTTATAATTAAAATATAAAGGAGCTATCTGGTGGAGAACCGAGAATTAGATCAGATTCAAAAAGAGTTAGATACTTTACATGAACGGTCTCAAGATAACAAAACAAAAATCGCAACACACGAAGCTTCGTGTGAGCAACGCTATGCACATATTATTAGTGTTCTAGAACATTTAGATGAAGAAATAAATCATATCCATAAAAAAATAAATAGTCTCAATACTATGGCTACACAAGGTAGCACGGCTTTTAGAACTACTCTTTGGCTAGGGGGTGTTGTTGCAGGTATTACTGCGTTTATTTACTCTGTTATCCAGATGCTACCCAAATAATGTCTGAAAAATTTTTTAAAATAAAAATCCAAAAATTATTAGAGCGTCTTCCTAAACCAATTCAGTTTAATGAGGCTCAGTGGGCAATGGTTCAAGGATTAGATGAAAATCGTTTTTTTGTAGAAATAGCTGCTCGACGCACCGGCAAATCTTATGCCGCCGCTATTTTAGCATTTGCTAAACTACTTGAACCAGGTCAGCAGGTAATGGTAGTTGCTCCTAACTTTTCTCTTTCTTCTATTATTTGGGACTATGTTACAGATTTAATTAAACAACTTGAACTTGAAGTAGAAAAGTTCAATCAGAAGGATAAAGTTGTTCGTTTAATTAATGGTTCTGTTTTTAGACTACTAAGCGCTAATAATCGTGATTCTCTTATTGGGCGTGCCGCTAATCTACTAATCGTAGATGAAGCAGCTGTTATTCCTAATGATGAGTATTTTATTCGTGATTTACGCCCTGCCCTTTCTACTTTCCAAGATTCTCGTTGTTTATGGATTTCTACGCCGCGTGGTAAAAGTAACTATTTGTATACGTATTTTTTACGCGGAGAAGACCCTGAATTTCCTGAATGGGGAGCAGGTCATTTTACTTGGAAAGCTAACCCGTTGCTATCAGAACATGATGTTAATGAAGCCCGGAAAGCTATGTCTCGCGCAATGTTTGCTCAAGAATACGAATGTGAGTGGACAACTACAGAAGACCAAGTTTACGAAGGACTTGACGAAGCTAGACACATCGGTGAATTTATAGGAGAACGATTTGTTGAAGTTATTGGAGGTCTTGACGTAGGATACAGAGATGAGAATGTATTTGTAGTTATTGGCACTGATGGAGATAAGTACTATGTTTTGGATGAGTTTATTTCTAAAGAAACAACAACTTCTGACTTAGCAGAAGCAATTAGAGAAAAAATAGATGATTGGGGAATTGATAATATTTATATTGATTCTGCTGCACAACAAGTAAAAGCAGACTTTGCTTATGATTACGATATTTATTGCGAAAACGCAATTAAATCTGTAAATGATGGTATAAACTCTATTCAAGTACTAGTAGAACAAGATCGTTTATTATTTGATGAAGGCGGTGCCATGCATACTTTTGCTGCTATGAGTGCTTATAAATGGAATCCAAACACAGAAAAACCAAAACCTGTTCATGATTGGGCATCTCATCCGTGTGATGCTGTTCGGTATGCTATTTATACTCACCAAAAAATGAGTAATATTTCAATTTATGCTTAGACTTGTAGTTTTAAACCACTCTAGACCTGAAAATGTATCTAAAATAATAGGTAGTTTTAAACAATATTTTCCTATAACGGTAATTAATAATAACTATAACCATCCGTTTCCATATATTGGAAAAGGTGTTGATGTTATTAATAATGATCGTAATTATTATTGCATGGAGCGCTGGGTTCGTTGTTTTGAATATAAAGAAGAATATAAGTTAATTATTGATGATGATATTTTACCTTCTTTTGATTTAATTAAACGATTACTTACGTCTAAAGAAGAAATTACCGGTATCTATGGTAAAACTGGTGTACAAAAAGCCAATAATTATTTACAATTAGAAGATATTTGGAAAGAGCAAGAGGTTGACTTTTTAGTAGGATCGTGTATTTTAATTAAACAAACACTTTTAAATTCTCTATCTAAACAAATTGAGAAAATAGGTTATCCAGAAAGAGGAGATGATATCATTATTTCGTATTTAGCTAAAAAGCAACTAAAAAAACCATTACGAGTTACTACTGAAAAATTTTTGTTTTTACCAGAAGGTGATGTAGGATTAAATAAACATCCAGAGCATTTTTCTATGCGATGGGATGTAGTGCAAAAGTTTAGAAATATTGGTTGGACAGAATAATTGAAAGTAGATATTATGAATACATTAAAAAGATTTCCGGTAAAATATATTCGGGATTACATAAAAAAAGACTATAAATTACGAGATCAGTGTTATATTTGTGGTGTAGATAAGAATCTAGAATTACATCATTTATATAGTTTGTCACAGCTATGGAGCAGCTGGTTGGCAAAACACAAGATAAAACATATTGAGGGTGTTGAACAAATTAAAAATCTTAGAGAAACTTTTGCAAAAGATTGCGCAGATTCTTTAAGTAATGAGCACTTAATAACTCTTTGTTCTTCACACCACAAGCAATTACATACTGTTTATGGGCAAAATTATTTGAATCATCTAGTTCCTAAAATTAGAAACTGGTTAGAGATACAAAAGGAAAAAATAAGTGGCTGAAACAAAGCAAGTTCCTAGATGGCGTGAATGGGTCAGTGAAAAGTTAAACCCTGCACAACCATCTATCGCATCTTTGGAACCTTATGCATCTCCTGAAACTATCGTTGATTTTGAACAGGCATACAGAGAGATTGAGATTATTCATCGTTCTGTTGAAATGATTATTAATGCTTGTGTAGACATTCCTTTAAATATTACAGGACAAACTCCCGCAAAAAAAGTAAATAAAATTTTAAACGTAAAACCAAATCCTTTTGAGGATCGTTTTCGTTTTTTTCGTCGAGCTATTTTAGATTTTATTCTTGATGGTAATACTTTTTTCTATTATGATGGTGCAGATTTATATTTACTGCCTGCCAATGACGTTGAAGTTATTCCTGATGAGCGTACTTTTGTATCTCACTATAATTATTTAGTATCTAATCAACAATCTTCTGATTTTTATGGTTTTGCAAAGCAAACTCGTAAATCAGAAGCTATTCAATTTGCTCCTCAAGAGATAATTCATGTTATGAATGAAAACGAAAGCTCAATTTTCAGAGGTACTTCTAGACTTAAACCTTTGCTTAGGCTAATTGAGCTTTACTATTATATGATTAACTTCCAACGTCAGTTCTTTAAGAATAACGCTATTCCTGGTTTTGTTCTTACTACTGATGCGATTCTAAGTAAACGAGTTAAAGAACGTTTGTTAGAAGGTTGGAGAAATTCCTATACAACTATTTTTGATAACGCTAGACATCCTGCTATTCTGGATGGTGGGTTAAAAATTGATCAATTCTCAACAATTAAGTTTCAAGAACTTGATTTTGAGAATTCAATTGAACGTATTCAACAAGATATGTCTAAGGCTTTAGGCGTTCCATATGTGCTTTTAAAAAGTGGTAATAACGCAAATATTGACGCCAATCAAAAATTATTTTATTCTCATACTGTTATTCCAATTTTAAATCAATTTTGTAGTGCTTTTATGCATTATTTTAATAACGGTATTGAAATTAAACCAGATAAAATTTCCGTTCCTGCTCTACGACCAGATGAGAGAACACAAAGTATTTACTACTCTACTTTGGTTAATACAGGAATTATCACTCCGAATGAGGCACGAGTGGGATTAGGATTTTCATCTATTGATGGAGAAGATAGCATTAGAGTACCTCGTAATATTACGGGTAGTGCCGTAGATGCTACACAGGGAGGCAGACCTCCTACTGAAGAGTCTGTAAATCCAAATAACGAAGGAACTAGTGATGAGCGATAAGATGTTTTTCTTACACAGTGCGATTGAGAAAACTGCTCGGTCTAAAAAGAGCAAAAATCTCAAAATCGCTGGGTACGCTAACACAACAGCTAAAGATCGTGCAGGAGATATTATCACTGCTGCGGCTTGGGCAAAAGGTGTAGAAAACTTCCGCCGCAATCCTGTTCTTCTTTACCAACATAAACACGAAAACCCAATTGGTAAAGTGAGTAAGATTACTGTAGATAAAAAAGGTATTTTTGTTGAAGCTGACGTCAGCGAAGCTGCTGAAACACAGCACGGTATTCATACTCTTATTAAGGACGGGGCTCTTAAAAGTTTTAGTGTCGGTTTTAAAGTTAAGGATGGTAAGTACAATCGTGATGATGACTCCATGCTAATTACTGATGTTGAACTTTTAGAGATTTCTGTTGTTAGTGTTCCTTGTAACCAGGATTCACTCTTTAGTGTTCGTAAGAGTTTTGAATCTACGGATGACTATGCTCAATTTGTTGAGAATTTTAAGTCAGAAGACAAGGAGACTAAGGAAGAAAAAGCGGCGAAGCTAAAAGCTGGTATTACTAATCTCCAAGCAGGTCATTATCATACTGTCGAAATGGATAAGGACGGTAATGGTGTTACGACTTATGCTTCTCATATGGAAAATCACGCCCATAAAATTGTTAATGGCGTAATTATGGAAGCAAAAAATCATACACACGAAATGACTATGGTTGGTGTGGCTGTGCATGAGCTTGACGATGTAGAAGCTGATGTAGATGAACGACCTCTTTCTCCTTCTGAGATGGAAGTTTCTAATGGTAAAGCAGAAGAAACAGAAATTACAGAGATGGAGCTTGAGGTAAAAGAAGATCAAGCAGAAGAAATTCTTGATAAAGAGTCGGAGGAAGAATATGAGGAGTACGAAGTAAATTCTGATCCTAATACCCCCATTCCTTTTCTTAATCTTCTTTCTGCTGAAACAGCTCAGATTGAAAATGGCGCTTTTGTGAAATACCAAGGCAAACGTTTCAAGGTTGTGAAAATTGCTACCGCCCAAAGTCCAACTTTTAAGTTTTTAGAAGTTGACGTAGAAGGTAAAGATTGTGATAATAGTTTAGATGTTCAAGTTGAAGATCTATTTGTCACAAATACTTGGGACATTGATACAAAGTTTGATTTAATCGTTGATACCGTTAAAGAGCGTACTAACGAAGAAATTGAAGAACAATTTAATCAGTATTGCAAAGCTACGGAAGTTGATCTTTATAGATTCAAAGAGTCTTCACAGCTAACTCCCCAGCAGCAAGAAAAGTTAAATACACTACTAAATATTAAAATGACACCATCATCAGAATGGTCTGAAAGTACTTTCAAAGTGGCAAATCACTTTGTTGATAACACTAAAGCTCTACTTGAGCTACACAATAGTGAGGCAAGTGAAGATTCTAATATTAGTCTGGCTCTTAAGCTTCACGGATACTTTAAAAAGGAGAACGAAACTATGGCAGAACAGGTCGTAGATACCCTTGATCTTACAAAGGCAGGTAGCGAAGCTACTGTTGAGGAGATTAAGAAAGCCGAAGCAGTTTCCGAAGAGAAGCCTGCTTCAGTACAAGTGTCTGAACCCGAAGTTGCCAAGCTAGTCGAAAAGACTGGCGAAGCAATTATTAAGGAGTCAGACGCTAAAGAAAAGTCTGAATACACACCTCGCGAAAGTGAAGAACTAGAAGAGCTTAAGGCTCAAATTTCTAAGTTCAAGGACGAGGTTGCTGCTCTTTCTCGCAGCAAAATGGTTTACCAAGAGAATCAGCGTAATACGCAACAGTTCTCAGAGAAGGATATGGCAAACGCATATCTACTTGCTAAGTGCATGAATAAGCGTGACCCATTTGATACTAAGCTTGGTTCAAAGATGAAGGCGATCACAACAGTTGATCAGTTCCTTTCAAATTTCTCAAGCAATATTTATACCGAGATGGAACAACAGCTCGTAGTTGCTCAGATGTTCAACCGCATTGCAGTTGACGCTCGTAACTTCCGCGTTCCAGTTGCTGATGAAGATTCAGACGGTGATGTTGCACAATTTGCTTCTGGCACTTTTGCCACAGGCATTGGCGACTCGTCAAACGTCCCAACTTCTAATCAACAGTCAATCTCAGCCGTGACCTTTACTCCACATAAGTTCATGGCAACCACACACCTAGCCAAGGATGAAGAAGAAGACACCGTTCTTCCTCTACTCGACTTCCTTCGCGCAGCCGCAACTCGTCGTCTAGCCCGTGCTATTGACAAGTCAATTCTTCGCGGCACAGGTGCCCTAACTGGCTTCACTGCATCACCAACCAACGCAATTACTGCTGGTACTGGTTATGCGTCAGTCATTGAGGGTCTTACCAATCTAACCGGTGATGCTTCTCTCGAAGTCGCCACTGGTGGCGCAAACGACAAGGTTGATCCAACAGATATCGCCTCTGCTCGTAGCACTATTGGTAAGTATGGTCTACAACTTGGCGACCAGCTTGTATACCTAACATCAATTGAAGGTTATAACAACCTTGTTACAACCTCTGACTTCCGTACCGTTGATAAGTTCGGTCCAAATGCCACTTATCTAACAGGTTCAGTCGGTGCTGTCTACGGTATTCCAATTCAGATTTCTGAATTCTTGGATGTCGTTGGTGGTTCAAGCCGTCACATTGGTGTTCTAGTCTATAAGCCCGGCTTCATGATTGCCGAACGCCGTGCCATTGAGATTGAGAGCGAATACGAGCCACGTCAGCAGGTCACTGCTATGTACATGAGCACTCGTTTCGACTTCAAGGCTCTTACAACTAACTCAAGTGCTGCACTAGATTCCTCTAAGTATAGCTATGCTTGCACAGTAATTACTGGTTAATAACCCGTAAACATAGTTGGAAACATAAGGGGGAGGTGGGAAACTACCTCCCCTTTTATTTATAAAGGAGAAAAACATGTTAGATCCCGCAATTAAAGATATGGCTACTTGGGAGGAAGCAGAACATTGGCTATCTCGTCATGGTTATGGTCCTGGTTCTATTGCAGAGCAAAAAGAACTTTGGAAACCTACAGTAGTTAAAGAAGAGCCAAAACCTGTTGATAAACCAAAAGTACAAGCTGTTTATCAGCCTAAAATAGCACCAAAACCTAAATCAAGTATTTTTGATTCTAAAAAATAATAGAAAGGTAATATCATGGATAGATTTGAGGAAGATTTAGGTAGATTTCCGTTTGTAACTTTAGCACAAGTTAAGGACTACTTATCTATTAGTAGCACCACTAATGATGCACGAATCTCTAATGTAATTAATTATGCCACAGCAGCTATTGAGCACTACATTGGTCAACCTGTTTTGGCTAATGATTATGTAGAAGTGTTTGACGGTGGTGTAAGTGCTGTTTATGTAGGCGCTCTTCCTCTTAATAATGTATACCAAGTTTCAGAATTTAATGGAGTAGACTATGATGTATTAGACGACCCTTCTACTATAGGCACTCCGATTCCAAATAAAAGTGATGCTGTATCATTTACTTTCTACGGTGGTGCGCATATCACAGAAAAAGCAAAGAAATTTGGTAAAAGTTCCCTTAAATTAGACGGTTCTGGCGATATGATTATCGCTGGAGCCGTTCCTTCTCAGCTAAAATTAGAAGAACAAGATTTTACTATTGAAAGTTTTATAAGAATTGACACAGACTCTTTAGAAAGTAATGCAATTTTTGCAATTAATACGGATGCTTCTAATTATATGGAGTTTAGAGTAGAAAAAAACAAAGGATTAGCTTTTGAAGCTAATATTTCTGGCACTGCAACTACTATTGAAGGCAGAAATGATAATGTAATGGCACAACAATTTGAGAAAAAGCAGTGGGCACACGTTGCAATGTCACGAGATTATGCAAATGAAACGTTAGCCTTGTTTTATAATGGTCACGAAATATCAAATTCTTCAGCGGTTTCGGGCGCAAATTTAACGTTTACAACTAATGTTGAGATTGGTCGTAATAGTTTTGGCACTAAAACTAACGATTTTGATGGTTATATTGATGAAATTCGTGTTTCTACCAAAGTAAGGTATAGCGCAAACTTTACTCCACCTACAAAACGCTTTCGTCCAGATGAAGATACTGTATTTTTAGTGCATTTTGACGGTAAACAAGACGATACAGAAGCAAAAGACGTTCACGCAGCACCTAATGAGTATATGTTTAGTCGTGATACAGGTAGAATTACTCGTGATGTAGGAGATCAAGGCGTACTTGGCAACTATCCTAGTGTTAGAAATAACTACCCAGCACTTACTTTAGGCGGTCCTCCTAAGTTTATGCCTTATCCTAATGGTATTAAGGTAGAATATCGTGGAGGTTATGAATCAGGAAGTGTTCCTTATGATTTACAACTGGCTACTCTTGACTATATTAAGCTAATTTATAAACAAGACCAAGATAAAAAGGGATTTAGCTTTGAGGGTGAGAGAGGTGATAGATATAATTTAAGTGGTAATTTGCCCCCACATATTCGTAGAATACTAGATTTGTATAGGGTGATTGACTAATGGCTGAAAAAGTTGGAATAACTTTAGACACTACTATTTATGATGGCAGTAAGCCTATAAAAGTAAAAACTTTTATTAAAAAACGAAGAGAAGCGATTAGAAAAGGTAAAAGGGGAAATAAAAAAGCCAGATCAGCGGCTCTTAGACTAATGTCTGATTTTATTTCTACTAGAGGCCCTTTCAAAGCTCCTACAGGTTCTGCTGCGTTTGAAAAAAATAGTGCTGCTCCTGATATGCAAGGAAGTTCTGCAAGTTTTTTAAAAGTTTTAGGGGTAGAACTAGAAAGAACAAGTATAGCCGGAGGTGCTGAAGTATTTCTAGAACTAAAACAAAAAACTACAAAAGATTTTGGAACAACTGTTACTGGAAGACAGCTTACCCGAAATAGCGATTTAGAATCTTCTTTTCAATCTTTTTTTGGTGTAGGTGATAGAGACAAGGTTATAAGAAAAGGAAAAGAAGTAGAGACTTTTACAGATACTCAGATATCTCAAATACCTTCTTCTACTCTTCATAAGTGGATTAATACTGACCAATCTTTAAAAGAATCCTTAATCAAACAGTGTGAACAAAAGTTTGAAAACTTTGCATTAATAGACTATTTAGACGCAGAACACGGAGGTAAGCCTGTTATTAAGGTGTTGCCGGGTGCTGCAAGGGCTATGAACATAAGTGGTAATTTTAAAAAATTTGCAACACTTTCTGCTAGACAAAGTAGAGATTCTAAATCTGGTCGTGTTAGTATACAAATAGACGTTAAATTAAGTGATGCGTCTATGAAAATTTTTAGTGAAAAAGCAAAAAATGTAACAGAAAAGTTTCATGCTTCTTTAGGTAAGAATTTTTCAGGAAGATTTATTACTTATGCGCTTAAAGAGTTTAATGCCGCAGGTAAATTATCTCCTACTGATTATCTTGAATCTGTTATTTCATTGGCAGAAGAGTTTGCAAAAGGTAGCAATACACCTTTAGTATATAAAACAATTATAAAGAGTAGAAAACCAGGAACAATAACGCAAAATGTAAATATAGATATCGCACAAAGCGGTGACGAGAAAAGACCTGGAAGATTTATATCAAAAGTGCAAATGACTGCTTTAGTACAAAGAGCTGTAGTGCAGAGGATGCCAAAAGGTCCGCGAAGAGGTCCCCCTCTTTCTGATGATGTTTTAACTTATCGGTCTGGTCGTTTTGCTCGTAGTGTACAGATAGCTCTTTTAAATTATAAAACAAGTGTAATTAAGTTTTTTTATGATCCCGTATACCAAGTTCACGAGCCTACCAGATCTCCTAGTGATTTAATTGAGTCTTCTATTAGAGAAGTAACTCAACAATTATATGGTAGGCAATTTAATATTTTAAGAGCATAAGATGGCATCACGTAGAAAAGAAATTATAGAATTTATAGTTACTCAACTAAAAGAAATTGATGGAGCGGTGTCAGGTTTTGATGCCTCCTACACCTATAACACTAACGTATTTAACAATGTTTTTCGTAAATTGAAATTTTTAGATGAGGTAAACGATTTTCCCAGCATTTATGTATCAGCGGGAACCGAAAATAGAGATTTTAATTCTCAAAATTTGACAACTGCAACTTTAGACGCTACCATAAGAATATACATTTACGGAGAAGATGACGCACAGAGCCAGGTAGATAACCTCCTACAGGATGTTGAACATGTTATTTACAGCCTGGGAGATAACTCTAACAGAGGTATTTTAGATATAACTATATCAAACATATCTACAGATGAAGGGTTAGTTACTCCTTATGGTCTCGGCGAAATTGAATTAGAAATATTTTATACTTTACAATAAGGAGAAATAATTATGGCATCTCTTAATCTACAGAGAAACTCTGAGGTGTTCTTTTCAACAGTTGATATTATTAACGGCGCTGCTGCAGCAAACATAACCCCTTCCAATACTTGGAAGCTTGAGGTTCTTGCTGGTTTTGCTGTTACTTCATCCTCTGCTACTCAGGACATCACCTCTCTTGAATCTGGCAATACTCCAGATAGATCTCAGCAACGTTTTAATACCGCTATTAATCCTGTTGACTGGAACTTCCAAGTTTATATGCGTCCTACTGGTGTAGAAACCGGTGCCGCCGCTGATGGTTCAGACGCAAAAACTAACCAAAGCGGTAACGTAATGCCGGTTGCTGACTGGTTCTTGTGGCAATCTCTAGTTTCTAATACCGCTGCTTCTGATGGTACAGATTATCAGTCTGTTTGGTCTACTGGCGGTAAACTAGTAACTACTAATGTTGCTGCTGCAACAGGCTCTCATAGTTCTCGTTCTAACTTTTCTACCGCAGTAGAAAATCATTTATACTTCAAACTAGATAACGTTGTTTATCAGGTATCAAATGCAACAGTTAATCAAGCTACTGTAGATGCTGGTATTGAAGAAATTGCAACAACTACTTGGGCTGGTTTTGGTACAACACTAAAAGAGCTTACAGGCGATGTTCGTAACAATGCTATTGCTGCTTTTGGTGGTATTCTTAATGACGGAAACTCTGTTACTGCTAACTCTAACCTTGTAATGGGTGTTGCTCATTCTTATCATCCATTCGATACAGCTAACGTTGCAGCCTCAACAGGCACTAACTCATTCATTAAGAATCGTCTTAGCCAAATTGAGTTCCATCATAAGCCGAGCGCAGCTGGTTCAGACGTTAAGTATGTATTCCCAGTTACTGCACTAAGCTTTGACTACAACAACAATATTACCTATCTAACACCAGAAGAACTTTCAGCCCTTAATGCGCCTATTGGTCAGTTTACTGGCACTCGTGCTGTTACTGGTTCTGCTACTATGTATCTACGTGCTGGCGACACTGAAAGCGCTCAGTTCCTACGTAATATTTCTGATGACAGCAGAACTTCTTCTGCACAAACATCTAATGCAAACCTTATCATTGGCGGTGCTTCTACTGGTGACCCACAAGTTGCTTTCCAACTTGATGCTTGTCAGTTTGAGTTCCCACAACTTGCAACAGATGATGTTATTTCAATGAGTGTTAACTTCGTAGCACAAGAGCCTACAGCTACTAAGGGCGACGGTGGAGAAGTTAAGATTTTTGCTACTAAATCTGTAGCTTAATAAATAAATTCTGAGGGGAATTAACATTTTTACAGAGAGTGCCCACCAGCTTGCAATTTATAGGTTCCCCTCACCTAATGAAAAGCAAATTAACTGGTGGGCACTCACCTTATGAGGGGAAAATTATATGAGTAAAATCGGAAATCTAATTGCAAAGGAAACAGAGACTTGGGTCGAGTTTCCAGAAATTGATGGCTTTGAAATCCATCTAGTCTATCTTACCCGTGATGATCTAATGAAGATTCGTAATCGGGCACTTACTTACAAATTCAACAAACGCACTCGACAACGTGAAGAAGATGTGGATAATGATAAGTTCTTAGAAGCCTATGCAGAACGTGCTATCAAAGGCTGGAGAGGACTTAAAGTAAAACATTTGCCCGTCCTTCTTCCTGTTGACATTTCTTCACTGGACGGTGATGAAAATGTTGATTATACTGAAGATGATGCGTTGGATCTTCTTAAAAATTCCACTATTTTTGATCAATTCATCACAGATTGTATGAATGATTTTGAGCAATTTTCAAAGAAGAAACAAGAGGAAGACGTAAAAAACTAACTGAATACCTTCGCAACGCTTATTTTGCAGGAGGTATGAACTTAGATCAATATTTAGAAATGTGTGAACAGATGGGGTGGGAACCTGATGAAGAGCAAATGCCTAAAGACCCATCCCAACTTTCTCTTAATGTTCAACAGGCGTTAATTCTTTTCAACGCTCTCCCAGATAACTGGGAGGGTATGTCTGGTACTTGGATGGGAAAAGATTATAGCGGATTAATGTCGATTATGGAAATTTATGAAATTGATGATCGACGAGCAGTATTTGAATTACTTAAAGTAGCCGAAGCAGAAGCTGGAAAATATTATGCTCAAAAAGCTAAGCAGCAAGAGTCTTTATCAAAGGCTAAGAGAGGAAGATAGTTGGCAACTACTATTAATGAAGTAAGAACACAATTTACAACTCAAGGCGCTGGTAAAGTTGCTAAAGATACTGAACAAGTTACTAAGGCAGTAACCCGTCAAACCTCTGCTGGAGTTTCCGCAAGTAGACAATTTGCTGCTCAAGCAAACGGTTTGGGAGGATTAGTAGCTGTATATGCAGGAGCTGCCGCTAACGTATTTGCCTTACAACAAGCTTTTGCTGCTCTTCAACGAGCTGCTCAGTTTGAACAACTTATTGCCGGCACTAATACTCTAGCAGCTTCTGTAGGCACTTCTGGGACAACAGTTATTAATACTTTAAAAGAAATTACTAACCAACAATTAACTTTATCAGAAGCAGCAACTACAGCTAATATTTCTTTATCTGCAGGTTTTAATATTGACCAAATTCAAAAATTAGGTGAAGTATCTTTAAAAGCTTCTAGAGCATTAGGAAGAAATCTTACTGATTCGCTCACTAGACTTTCTCGTGGTACAGCAAAATTAGAGCCGGAACTCTTAGATGAACTTGGTATTTTTACTAGATTAGAACCGGCTCTTGAGGCGTATGCATTAAAAACAGGAAAATCAGTTCAAAGTTTAACAGCATTTGAAAGACGACAAGCTTTTGTAAATGCTGCTATTGAAGAAGGTTCTAGAAAATTTGGTAACATAAATACTTCTGTGCCAACTACGGCAGAAGCTTTTGAAAAGCTTGCAGCTAGTTTTCTTGATTTAGCTACTAAAATTGGTAGTTTTCTAGCTGATACTTTAGTGCCTTTAGCAGAGTTTTTTACAGAGAATATTTTAGCACAGCTTACGTTATTTGGTGTAATAGCTAAAACAGTTTTTGGAGTAGGATTAACTGCTCTTGGTGGAGGTATAAAATCGTTTTTTGGAGGAGTAGGTAACGTTGTCGATGGTATTTTAGGACGATTATCACAAATAGGTCCATCAGCAAAAGCGCAAGCAGCAGCTTTAGAGGGGTTAGGCGATAAGTTTAGTACTAAAGGTTTTTCTTTATCTAGAGTAAGAGACAGAGAAACTATTAATCCTTTAGTTAAACGGGCGAGAGAAGGTTCGCTTGATGCAGCAAGTGCAATTAGGCTTCAAAAAGGACTAAAAGATGAACAATTAGTCCTCAAAGCAAGACGTAAAGAAATACTTGAACAAATAAGAGCTAATGGTGGTTTTGCTAAATCTTCTAAAGCGCTTCAAAAAGAATATATCTCAAATACTTCGGCGCTTAGACAACTTAATCCACGAGTAAGAGATCTAACTATTAGATTAACTCAAGCAGGTGGTTTAGCCGCAAAGATAGGCCCTGCCTTTATTAAATTAGAGGGTACATTTAAAAAATTAACAAGTACGGTTAGAGGGTTAGGGATGGCTTTTAGTAGACTTTCCGTATTTTTACTCATCGGGGGAGGCGTTTTATCTGGTTTAGCTGAGATTTTTGGTTTTTCTACTAAATTAAACGATATTTTAACTTCTATAAATCAAAGAGTTTTTGGTGGTGTGTTCGGTAAAGAAACAGAAAAAACAGTAAAAGATGGTGTCTCTGGAATTATTCAATCTATTGTAAAAGGAAGTAATGAGTTAAATAATATAAATGTAGATATTTTTAAAGACTTAAACTTCTTTGAGGGCATCAATACAAAACTAACAGAAGATAAACTTAAAAGGGTGTTGTTTAAAGTAGTAGAATCATCTGTAAATGATGTTGCTGCAGGGGCTAATTTAGATACGGCAACAAATACTGCTGTTGAAGCCGTGTTTGAAAAGATTTTTGGAGCGAAAGCTGCTAAAAACGTAGAACAGTATAGTCGAAACAACCCACTTGCAATGGCTATAAAGAACGCTACTGAAAAAGCCGTTAGAGACAGTGTGGTAGGAGCAGAAACTATTGGCGCTATAGCTAAAGAAATTGGACAAGGTTCTGCCGCAATTTATGCTGTAGCAGCTGTTGAGATTGAGGGTTCAATAGCAAAATTTACTCCTAAAGGAAAGGGTAATATATTTGAATCTGTTTTTGGTTCTCCTGATGGTATAGCACAAACTTTTGATACGGCTACTACCGCAGGAAATACTTTAGCAGGAATTTATACGAGACAACTTCAGTTTGTATCTGAGTTACAAGATGGAACTTCTAGTTTAGAAAAAGCTCAAAGAGATCAAGCAGAGATTAGAAAGCGTATTAATGATTTAGAGAAAAAAGGATTAGAAAATTTAACTTTACTTGAGTATGCGGAATATTCGAGAGCAAAAAATGCAGAAAAAGTAACAGATGCTTTTGTAGAGCAATTATCGGCTTTAGAAAACCAAAGAAAACTAATAGAGAAAAATTTTAGTTCAGAGATAACAGCCTCTCAAAGATTGACAGATTTGTTTGATACTCAAGGTAATTTAATAACTGATCAAAATCAGCAAAGAGTTAATTCTTTAGCACAGGCAAAAGAACTATATAGTGCAGGAAAAGACTCATTAGAATTACAACGTAAGGGAGAAGAATTAAGCCAGACACAAGAATATGCTGCACAAGCAGCCCTTAAAGCAGAGCAAGCCATTGTGGGAAGTATAGTTAAAAACATAGAGGCTGTTAAAAAGTTTAATAAAGAGCTAGAAAAAAGAACTGAGGCTCTTATGAACCAAACTAAAGAATTAGAAAAACAAAACGAGTTAACAGGGCTACAACAAGGGTTAGCCTTAGAAAAGCAACGTATTAGTCTTGAAAAATCTCGCTTTGAGTTATTAAAAAAACAAACAGAACAAATTAGAAACCAAGCTGATGCTTCTAAAGAGCTAAGTAGATTTATTGCTGATGCAAGAGATAGGTCTTTTCAAACTGCTCTTGATAATGCTGGTGGTATATTTACCGCAGGGCAGAAAAGAGATTTTGAAATAAAAATTGCTACAAAAGAATTTGAACGTATTGTAGCAGACCAACAAGAAGCTATGCGCAGAGCTAGAGAAGATGCTGCTGCTCAAAAAACTTTAATTGAAAAGCAAATACAAGCTAATGCTGAAATTGCCAAAAAAGAGGATTCTATTTTACAAACTCAAAAAGAAATTGCCAAGGCTAGAGTTGATTCGCAGATTAGTGCTTTACGTATTGAAAGACAGAGCTTAAAAGAACGCTTTGATATAATATTAAAAGAAAAAGATCTATTTAATGATTTTATAGGCGCTTTAGCTAGAGTATTAGCAGAAGATAGAGTTGACAGACAAATAGCGTTAGAGGCTGCAAGAGGACAAGTTGACACAACATCAAGAAAAGATCGTGTAGCAGCAGCTATTCCCGACGTAAAAAACCAAATAGGCAAAGATTTGCCCTTAGTACTGGATATTAAAAGTTTTGATTTAGCTGTGGGATATTTAAGAAAACAACTACAAAAACAAGTTGACTTATTAGATTCTACTGAGGTTAAAGAAGCAAAGAGATTAGAAAGAGAAATTAAAAGTAATGAATTAAAAAGTCAGTTAGTAGAAAATCAAACGGCTTTAAATAACGCTCAAGCTACAGCTAATTTAGAAATTGAGAAAGCCACGGATGCTTTAGATCAGTTAAAAAAAGCAGCAGAGATTTCTTCAAATAGAGGATTAAAAGTGGCTATCGCAGGACTTGAAAGTTTTGGAGAAAACGCGAAAAAGAGCTTAAATGATTTATTTACCGCGATTCGTGAAGGAACACTAACGGTACAAAACTTTAAAGAAGGTTTTAAAGACTTTATTTTAAATATTGTTAATGATATTCAAGCTTCTATAACCGAACAATTTATTGTAAACCCGCTCAAAGACTTTTTAGCAGAACAATTACAAAGCTTTTTCCCAGGACTAACTGGAAAACCTGATGGAACACAACGCAACCCACTTTACGTTAGGTCTGCAGATGGTACTCTATCACAAAAGCTTCCGTCTGGTCCAGGAGCAACACCAAGTAATCCTCTTTCATCTTTATTTCCTAATGGAGTTGGTCAATCTATGGAAGAAGATGGAATAGATGAAGGATTATTTGAAGGTGCTGTAAGTTCTGGAACTGACCTAACAGAAGCAAATACAGCATTACAACAATCTACAAATACTTTGAGAAGCTCTTTCCAACAAATGGAGCTAAGTGCTAATCCTTTAACATCTTTGTTTGGTACTGTTGCTGGTGGATTAACTGATTTTGGCTCTTCTTTGTTTGGTATAGGTAAGTCTCTTCTCGGTAGTTTTGGTGGTGGTGGACAAGAAGGAAGCGGTGTACTTGGACTTTTGGGAACTATTGGTAAATCGGTAATGAGCGTCTTTTTGCCTGCAGCTACTGGTGGTCCTGTTAGACAGATGGCAGCAGGTGGGATGATGCGGGACCGCGTCCCGGCATTACTAGAGCCTGGCGAATTCGTCATTCGCAAACCAATGGCAAAAGCTATTGGAGGACCCGCCCTAAATGCAATGAATGGTACTGGAGCAATGCCAGGAGGCAATGTGGTGGTTAACATCGAAAATAAAGGTACTCCACAAGATGCTGAAGCTAAACAACCTCGCTTTGATGGCGAAAAGTTTGTTATTGACATTGTAACTCGTGACTTACGTAATAATGGTCCGATTAGAAAATCTATGAGAGGTGATAGATAATGGCTACTTACCCTAGTGATGCGACTGCTCCAGTAACAGCTTTTCCTGTCGTAGCTGAAGTTACTTATTCTAGTACAGGAGCATCAAGAACTTATTTTAACTTACCTACTACTGTAGCTCATAAAGGTGAAGTAACAGCTTTCTTAGATGGAGCGCTCCAACAAACCTCTACATATGACTTAGCTAACGCAGGACAATCAATTAACTTTGTGACTGCTCCTAACGCTACAGAACTTATTGTTAAAACTATTTCTCTTCCCGAGCGTTTTCGTTTAACAAGATCTTTTCCTTCTGTAAGAAGCATAGACTATTCTAATACAACAGCTACTACCGTAGACAGTAATACCTATGTAGTTAATGCTAACACAGAAACGTTTGCTATCCCTTCAGGTGTTAATGTTTCTTCTGCAACAGAAATTATGGTATTTTTAGGAGGCGTACTACAACGTTCTAGTGCTTTTACTTTTCCATCAATTACTTTAGGAACTGCGGGTATTGATATTGGTGATAATACCGCTACAAAACTACTACTAAATTTTGATGGAACAAACGGAGCTACTACTACTACAGATGCAAGCGATAGCGCCCATACAGTTACTTTTAATGGAGATGCTCAATTAGCAACGGCAGATAAAGTGTTTGGAGATTCTTCTTTAAAACTTGATGGTACAGGAGATTACTTATCTATTGCTGCCTCTACTGACTTTACTTTTCTTACGGATGATATGACTATTGAGACATATTTTAATGTTGCTGCTGATGTTACTACTAATGCCTCTATCTTATCTAAATTTGAATCTATTAATCGTTATTATTCTCTCCGCGTAGTAGGAGCTAATTCTAATGTAGGCTTTGTATATATTGATCAAACAAATGATGCTAATATAGAGCTATATGGCGGTAATGTAAATGGAGCTATATCTTATCACGTAGCGGTATCTCGGGATGATTCTACTAATAATGTTATGTTGTATGTTAATAACGTATTAGTAGCAAATGGCTATCTTGGAGCTAACGTAGCGGGACAAACTATGGGAGGAGCTACAGAAATTGGTAGGACTGGTTCTTTTAACACTACCGGAGAACCGCTAAATGGTCATATAGACGCTCTGCGTATATCTCGGGCTCGTCGTTACTATGGAAACGGAATTGAGCCAGCAAATACAGCTCCTACAGTTATAGGCGGTGCTCCTCTTGGTTCTGGTATTGACAAAGGTGTTAACGAAGACGGCGAGACTCTTTCGATTCGTGTATTTGACGCAGAAATTACCTCTCTAGATCGTTTTTCTTCTATGGCAGATAGAAAACCAGATAAAGGATTTAGTACTTCTAAACAGTTTGACGTAGCTACTTTTACTTCTCAATCTGGTTATGAAAAACGTCGTTTAAAATCACGTAGATCTAAACGGCAGTATTCTTTATCTTATACAAATATTACTGGTGTTGAAAAAACTGCGATAGAAAACTTTTACAATGCTCGAAGCGGAGAACACGAAGCTTTCACATTTGACTTGTCACATTTGAATGAGTCTGGTACAATTACTTCAAGATTTTCTGGTCCTTTGCAAATAGAACAAGTTTTATCTGCGGGAGCTAATCTTACTCAAAACTTTTACACTGTTTCTTTTAATCTTCAAGAGGTCTTTGATTAAATGACTGCCCGTAATTATGATTATATTTTAACTGTTGCAGATGCTACTGGTTTTATAAGTGGCAATGTTATTTTAGGCACTACTACCGGTACAGAAGCCTATATTGCTAATGTTGATTTAGCTAATAACTTATTAAAAGTAAAACTTAATAATGTCAGACAAGAGTTTTACGCCACAGAAACAATTACCTCTAATTCTGCAGTTACTCGTATTGTATCAGATATAACATATTATGATACTACTACTTCTTATAATGTATTCTTTACAGGAATAACTGCTAATTCTAATACAGAAGTACACATAGCTGTTGGTAATGTTTTAATTAATACAGATGAGTACGTAGTAGATCTTTCTAAATCAAATCTTCTTTTAAATTTTAACGGGGCTGATGAAGCTACAACTACTACTGATGCTTCTCCTATAAAACAACAAACTATTACTTTTAATGGAGATGCTCAACTTGATACTGCGCAGAAAAAGTTTGGCACTGCTTCTTTATTACTTGATGGGGCTGGAGATTATCTTTCTATTCCTTCCAACGATGATTTTAAGTTTCTAGAACGAGATAGCACTATTGAAGTGCAAATGAGACTGGCTTCTGGTACTACTGCTAACTCAACTATTTTTTCTAGAGTAGATGCTGGTACAGAAAACTACTATGCTCTTAAGTTTGTAGGTGCTAATTCTAATGTAGGCTTTGTATATATAGATCCTGCGGGTAATGGTGATGCAGCTACTAATATTGAAATTTATGGTGGTAATGTAAATGCAGAATCTTTCTATCATGTAGCTATTGTCAATAATACTACTTCTAATACTCTTAGTCTTTACGTTGCAAATACTCGTGTTGCTTCTACTACTTATACAGGTAACGCAGAAAGTACTATTAGTGGGCCTATAGAGATAGGTAGATCAAGCACCTTATTCTCTTCTGGAGATCCTTTTAACGGTCATATTGACGATTTAAAATATTCTAGTAAGCAAGAATATGTTTCAACTGAAGACGATAACGGTTTTTATACTTTTCCTGAACAAACAACGCAGGCTAACTCTTATGCAACAGTTACACTAACAAGAGAAAATCAAACAAACGTAGAACTAGCAGTTGCTACAAATGTTGCGGTGTTGGTACAAACAGCTAATATTCAATCTCAACCTTTTAATCCTGCTGTGTTTACGGGAGAAGAAACTACAGCTACTACAACTATTTCATCTTTAGTTCCCTCTCCTTTTATTAAAGAAAAGAATGCGTTTACACAGAATCCTATTGTTAGGCTTATTTCTATATATTATCCAGGAGAGTGGTATCCTCCTAATGAAAACGGTAATCCTACTGAGCAAGGTGCTGGATTAGCTTGGCCTTTAAACTTTCCTTTCCGTATAGCAGAAATTAATGGGGATTATGTTTCAGATTTACAATATAATGTTACATATGACGGACAATCATATTCTCCTTATCCTTTAAATGTTTCTTCTATTGATACTAGTTCTGATGGTAAAATTAGTGAAGTAACTCTTTCTGCTTTTAATATTGATAATATTCTTTCTTCTCTTGTAGAAGATCCTTTTATATCAGGTAATAATTCTTCTAACTCTACCGTAGCTTTAGTTAATAATGAGCTTGTTCACGGAATTGATCCACGCACGGTAAATAAAAATCCTGCTGATGTAGGTTCTGTGGGAGATGAAGCTTTTGACACATTAACAAGAGCAAGAGCTAACGGTTTATCGTATTCTGCAGATATAGTAAATTATTACGGAAAAGCAAATGCATCTTTTGATAAAAATCAAACAACATTAGTTAATGGAAGTTGGACGGAGCTTAAACAAGATTCCAGAGATTTACTAGGAGGCGTAGTAGAAATTAAGACTACTTTTATGAACTTTTTAGATCATTGGCCAGAGTATAGTAGTGTCAAAAGTATTACATCAAATGTAGTTGAAGTTGTTAATGCTATGCCTTATCGAGTAGGAGACAATGTAAAATCTTCTGTAGGAGATACAGAAGCTACTATTCAATCTATTGAGGAAAATAGGCTATTATTCTTAAGTAATCCACTATCTTCTTCTACTTCAATTGGTGATTCAGTTTTTATTGTTAATGTTGATGCAGACGTTGAGTCTTATGTAGAAGATATTTTTAAAATTAATGAATTAGAATCTTTAAATATTACTACTGCTACTTTTGGTTTGGTTTCGTGGTTGCAGTATTTTAAAATTGTAGTGCCAAAAAGAAAATACTATAAAAATACTTGTCAATGGATTTATAAAGGTGAAGAATGTCAATATCCTGGACCAGGAGAATTACCTATTCCAGGAACTACATCTTTAAAAAGTAATGCTAATCCTATCGGTGCAGACAACGAGATAGCTGCTTCTGCAATCGGAGATATATGTTCAAAAAGTTTAGAAGCTTGCACGATTAGAAATAATCAAATTCATTTCGGCGGATTCCCTGCTACAGGTAGAACAATTCCAAGGGCGTAATGATAAAAGGTTGTATTTTACCTTGGATGCATTTGTACGGCGATGTAAGCGGAAAATATCGTTTATGCTGTCATACAGATACAGATAATAAACCTGAATCTATTATGGCAACATATAAAGATGATATTTCTACAATTTTTAATAATGATAAATATAAAAGTGCTAGAAAACAATTCTTATCTAATAAATACCCAAAAGAGTGTAAAAAAGCTTGTTATGATCTTGAAGAATTAGGGGGGGAATCTAATAGGCAACAAGTAAACAAACGTTTTGGTAAGTTTGCTAATCTACAAAAACATACTAAAAGTGATGGTTCCATAGTAAATCATCCTATTTATTTAGATATAAGATTTGGAAATAAATGTAACTTTAAATGTAGAATCTGCGGTCCCTATGCCTCTTCTACTTGGTTTAAAGATTCATTAAAAATTTCTAAATTTAAAAACTATCCCGCTCAGTTAGAAGATTATTATACAGACTCTCCTGATTTTTGGACTTATTTAGATAAAATTAAACATTCTGTTAAATACTTTTATTTTGCAGGGGGTGAGCCTCTTATAATGGATGGACATTATAAGCTTTTGCAATGGTTCATTGATAATAATAAGACAGATGTTGAATTAACTTATAATACAAATTTGAGTACTCTCAAATATAAAAATTGTGATGTTTTTGAACTATGGAGCCATTTTGATAAAGTAAGTTTGTGGCCCAGCGTAGATGGCTATAAACAACATTCTGAGTATGGAAGAACTAACTTTAATTGGGACACTTTTGAGACTAACTTACTAAAAACTAAAAAATATGTAAATACTTTAAGTTGTACTACTTCAATATATAGTATTTTGACAACACCTGAATTGATAGCCCATATGAAAACTTTAAATATTGCGACTTATTTAAGTATTTTAGTTTCCCCTACTTATTTTGATATGCGATTGTTACCAGATAGTATAAAAGATAAAATAAATAAAAAATTTGATATTTTAAAAAGAAAAATATCATTAAATACTAGTGAATTAGAAACTATTGATAAAACTTTAAGCTATCTAAATAAAGATATTGGTAATAAAGATATTTTACTTAAAGAGTTTAAAAAATATAATACAGAAGTAGACTCACTTAACAATACTTCTTTCGTAAAAACCTACCCGGAATTAGCAGAATGGTACGAGAAAATATAATAAATTATTTAGGAATTCCACACTCTTATGAATCAGGACTAAACTGCATAACAATTATCCATGAGTTCTTTAAAAAAGAGTTAGGCATAGACTGTATTAAAGAATTAGTTCCTTCTAACATAACTAATGCTCGTTGGATGAAACAAATAACTCTTGAAGACATTGATACCTGGGCATTAAAACACGGAATAAAAGTTCCGTTGACAGAGTTACAAGATTGTGATGTAATATTATTTAAATCACCAAGGTTAAATTTTCCAATTCATTTTGGTATGTTTATGTTGCCTTATAATATGTTACATTTAGAAGAGGGGAATTACTCAAAATATGAGCACATTAGCTCTAACTGGTCAGAGTGTATCTACGCAGCCTATAGACATAAGTCCTTGGTATAAAAAATATCTTGGACTACCTTATTTACACTTAGGCACCTCTACTAAAACAGGAATAGACTGTTTCAATCTTTGTAGATTAATTTACAAGGAGCAACTAGGTATTGACATACCATATACTACTTCAGATTTTTGTAATATTGTTGATGAAGATTGGTATTCAAAAACTACTGAACAATGGATGCATAAAGCAGCTACAACGGAATTTGGGTGGAAATCGGTAACTTCTCCACAAAAATATGATATAGTTTTAATGAGTATTGGCTCTACTAATGTTACTAACCATTGTGCTTTATATGTAGGCGATAATAAAATTTTACAAATTATGATAGATCATACCAGTTGGATTGCTCCCTACGGTCGCTGGTATAAACAATACACAACAGGAATAGTTAGATGGATAAATATGCCGAATTAAAACAAGAGTTAGGAAAACACTCACTTAGAGATTATCCTAGAGAAGCGTGTGGTTTAATTTTAAAAGACTTTAGTTATGTTCCCTGCTTAAATTTAAGTAGTGAACCTACTTTAAGTTTTATTTTAGACCCTGGTGCTTTAATTCAGTATGATGAACAGATTTGGGGAATTTTTCACTCACATCCAGGTGATGATAATCCGATTCCAAGTAAAGAAGATAAAATTGGGGCTGCTTTCCAAGAGTATAAATTTTTGGTTGGTTTCGGCGAGAAATTTTTTATATACTGGTATGATAATAAGGTAAATGCTTTAAAATTTGATCGGTTTGAGGAAAAACATCTTGAAGGTTAATGTAAAATTTCATTCTGCCTATAAAAAATATTTTGAACAAGATAGTTATGAAGTTGACATAACTACCTATTCAGATATTGTACTATATCTTAAAGGAGTGCATCCGCGCTTTGCTAATTATCTTCGTAGAATTGAAATAGGTGAAATAGAAGAGTGTGTAGGCTTAGTAGATCAAAAATTTAATTGTATTACTTCTGACATACAAAATGTAAAACGCCCTAAACAGGGAGAAACTATTTATATTACTCCTATTATTGCTGGAGGTGGCGGTAAAGGAGGAACGATTGTTATGGCGATAGCCTTAATTGCTATTGCTATTGCTGTGCCTTATGCTGTAGGCTTATCTGCGCAACTGGCAGCTGCTGGTGGAGGAATGGGAATAGGTGCAACAGCTGGGGGTTTTGCTTCTGTAATGACAACAGGCTTTACAGTAATGGGATCTTTTATGTCATCACTGATGATAGGTATTGGTATGATGGGATTAAATATGTTAATATCTGCTTTTACCTCAAAACCTAAAAATCCTGTTTCTGGTTCTCCAGATTCAGCGGCAAGAACAGAAAATAACATGTTCGGAGCATTACAAAACTCAACAGAGGCGGGTGCTTCTATACCTTTACACTATGGAATGACACGAGTATCTGGGCAATTTGTAAGCGGTTATTTACATACAACACAACACGGAAGAGGTAATGATCCTTCCGTTCAATCTATATTTCAAGCTAATCAAACTCCAAATGCTATTTTAGATGAGGCGGCTTAGATGCAGATAGAACTTCGTATACATTCATCTTACAAACCTTATTTTGATCAAAGCTCTTATAGCCTTGAAGTAATTGACTTTGAAGATATACATTTATATTTACGAAATTTACATCCAAAATTTGATGCGTATTTAAAGGCTGTTCAACGAAAAGATACTGAGGAAGCAGTTTGTTTAGTAGACTCTACTTTTAGAGTGTTAGACCATAACGCTAAACAAATGAAAAAAATAAAAGATGGCGATGTATATTATGTAGCTCCTATGATTGTAGGAGGAGGCGGCAAACGTGGTTTTATTGCTATTGCAGCTTTTGCTGTTTTAGCTATTGCTACAGGAGGTTTTGGTTTGATGGCTGCACCTGCCGCAGGTGTTGGGGTGCCTGGAACGGTTGGTGCAGCTACGATGGCAGGTGAAGGTGGAGGCGTTCTTGCTGGAACTTTAGCGAATAGTGGCGGTAGTACTATATTTGGAAGTGTAGGAGCAGCTTTTTCTAGTATGCCTACTTTTTTACAATCTATTATTGGTAACTTAGCTATAAGCTTTATAACTTCGTTATTTACTAAAAAACCTAAGTCTCCTGTTGCGGCTACTCCCGACTCGGCGGCAAGAACAGAAAATAATATGTTTAATTCTTTACAAAACTCAACAGAGTCAGGAACACCTATAGCACTAAATTATGGAATGACACGAGTAGCAGGGCAGTTTGTTAGTGGTTATCTTCACACCACTGCTCACGGTAAAGGTAATGATCCTGCGGTGCAATCGTTGTTTCAAGCAAATCATACTCCAAATGCTATTTTAGATGAGGCAGCCTAATGAGCGTTATTAGACATTATAATTCATATAAAGGTAGACGAGTTCCTTATATTGTAGGAGCTAAAGGTGGCTGTTTTCCTGCGGGAACTGCCATAACAATGGCAGATGGTAGTACTAAACCCATTGAAGATATTAAAAATTTAGATGTTGTGCTTGCCTTTAATAAAAACGGTGTTCTTAGCCCTGCCACGGTGAGTGAGACTTTTTATCACGAAAACGATGAGTTTATTACAATTAAACACTGGGCAGGAGAGTTTACTGTAACCCCTAATCATTGGATTTTAGCCGATTCAGGACTATTTTTAGAGGCAGGTCAGCTTACTACAAAAGATCAAGTAGTTACTAAAGATGGGCAAATTTCTCCTATTGAAAGTATTGAGCCTGCGGGTAGCGGTTCTAGTTATAATTTTACTGTAAGTAAAGCACATACTTATATTGCTAATGATGTACGCGTGCATAATAAAGGTGGGGGAAAAGGGGGAGGTACTACTCATACTCCTGTTGAAGCTGAAAATAGTTTATTCTCTACTGATATTTTATTTGTTACTAATGCTGTTGGAGAAGGTCCTGTATATAGAATTAATCCTAACGGGCCTCAAGACATTGAAATTCAAGACGGCGGTATTGATGATTTAATTAATCTAGACGGAGATGGACGAGAAAATACAGAGAAATTTAAAACTATTTCAAATACAGGAACCGTAACTCAATCACCTCTTCGAGTATTTGGAGAAGAAATTGTAACTCCCCAAAACTTTCAATCTCCTGTTAGATTGAAAAAGGGTAATGTTGCTGGAATACCAAAATCCTCAGTTGAGTTACAAGATACAAGTGCTGATGATTGGGATGCTCTTCGCTTTTCTTTTACACTAAACTCTTTATTGACACAATCCACTAACGGAGATATTAACGGACACTCTATTTCCTTGCGTATTCGTATATTTAACAGAGCTGGAACAGAAACTATTGCTGATACAGGAGATGAGGATACAGTAACTGCTGGAAACGCTACTATTTCTGGAAAAACAAACACTCCATTTAAATTTACTATTACTGTTTTGATTCCTGAAGAAAAAAGGTCTACTGATGGATATAAATTTACTGTAGAAAAAACTTCTGGTGACTCAGAAAAATCTACTATTTCCGAAGAAATTCAATTAAGTGGCTGGTTTGAAATTAAATATAAAAGACAAGCGTATCCAAGAACTGCTCATATTGGTTATGCTATTAAAGCACATTCTGAATATACAGGAGGCGTGCCTAACTTTACTTCTTTAATAAAAGGATTGCTAGTAAAGGTTCCCTCAAACTATAATCAACCTATCTTAGAAACAGGAGAGATAGATTGGAGAGAATTAGAACTTCCAGAAACAGGTACAGCTGAAATTGACGGTGTTTCTGGAGTACAAATTGGCTATACTCAAAGAGGTTACAGATTACAACAATCAGGACTAACTGTTCAAACCAGTGCTAACCCTGTTATTTATAAAGGTGTGTGGGACGGAACTTTTATCTATGCTTGGTCTCAAAATCCTGTTTGGATTACTTATGATATATTAACTAATAAAACATATGGTTTAGGGATTGCAGAAGAAAATATTGATAAATTTAAATTTTATCAAGTTGCTCAATATTGCGACGCTTGTAACGTAATTACAGGAGCTTTTGAGGGCATAGATTCTTTAGCAGACGGTACTTTTAGACATAAACCAAGAGGATTATTTACAGATAGTAGAGAAAATCAATTTGGTTTGTCATCTTTTACTAAGATTAAAGAAAGACGTTTTATTTGTGACTGTACTATTGTTGATCAATCTCAAGCAATGGATACTATTAACCAAATAACATCAATTTTTAGAGGAGCGTTAGTTTATTCTGGGGGTAAAATTACTCTTGCAGTTGATATGCCTAATGAAATTCCTGTAGCAGTATTTAATGAATCTAATATTAAAGATGGCAGTTTTCAAATAAGTGGTATTAAAGAAAGTGATATTTTAACAGGCGTAGATGTATCGTATATTGATCCTACTAACCACTTTAAACGAGAAGTAGTTCGTATTGATACTACAGATAGAAATGATGGTGTGCAAAAGTCAGAAATTGAAAATGTTGCGTCTCTTGATTTATTCGGGGTAACTCGTAGAAGTCAAGCTCTTAGATATGCCCAATATCATATTGCTGCTTCTAAATTTTTGCGTCGTCGAGCTCAGTGGACTACCTCAGCAGAAGCTTTATTGCTATCTCCTGGAGATGTTGTATCGGTCGCTCAAAGAAATATTGGTATTGCTTGGGGTTATGCTGGTAAAGTTGTTTCAAACTCAACTTTAGGTTCTGATACTGTGCAAGCGGGTAACGTAATACTTGAACATCTAACTACTCCTTCTTTGTCTGCTTCTGTATTTACTGCAAATACAAATCCGCTTATACTTCGAGTATTTCGCTCTGACAGAGATAGAATTGAATTATTTTTATTATCTAATACCGATTATCAATTATTAGATACAGGCAATGTTACTTCTGGTTTTGATAGAGCAAGAGTTAATGTAATTTCTAAATATAACTATATAACACAAGCTTTTGATAGTGGTATAGATTCTACTGGTTTTCAAGCTAATGATGTTCCAACTATAGGTGATTTATGGACTCTTGGTGAGATTGATGATCCTAATAATATTTATTCAGCAAAATCAGATAAACTATTTAAAATTACTTCTATTACTAGAAATGAGGATCACGAAGTTGTAGTTGACTCTATTGAATATGTGTCAAATATTTATGTAGATTCTGATACTTTTATTGACTATACTCCAACTGATTATATTGATACTACAAGTCCTCTTCGTCCACCACCGGCTCCGCAATTTAAGCTACAGCCTCTAAATAGAAGGGAACAAGACGGTTCTTTAACCACAGACTTATTTATTGATGTCTCTACGGAAAGAACAGGATACGGTCTTGCTTTTGCTACAGAGTTTGAGATTATGAAAACTGATGAATCTCAAACAATGCTATCAGGTCAACTTGATACAGATGTAAATGCTGCTACTTTTGGTACCTTGTCCTTTACTCCTTCTAATACTGCTGCTTTAGCTGATGCTACAGGCGTAGCAGTGTTGGTTGGGAAAAATGGATTTGATACTAATCTAGGAGAAATTAGATTACTATGTAACTCGGTAGCTGCTATAGATGACAGCTCTAGCATTAGATTTACTGTTGAAGGATTAAATGTTGCTTTTGATACTAATATCGGTAAACATGTTTTACGAACTAATGATGGCTCTATTCCTTTAAAAGGAATAGATCAGCTATCATTCCCGATTATTGGTAAAACAGATACTCCTTTACTTATACAAAATTTTGGAGGTCAATTAACTGAATACAGCGCTAATATAACTGCTTTTAATGAAACTGGTGACGATATAGATTTAGGAGATGCTTTAAGTATTGAAGTAGAAAATACAGAAAATTTAGGCGTAAGATTAGTTGATTTGCTTCCTCCAGCTCCTTTTTATGTAACTATTAATCAACTTTTAGATTCTAGATATTTAGATACTACACCAGATATTTATGTAGCTGGCTCTGATATTACGTATATTAGGAATAATACTTTTGTATCAGGAGCAAGTACTCATGTAGAGCCTCTTGAAATTACTCCTAGAGACAAAAATTTTATCACAGTATATGTAGATGGCATAAAGAAAACTGCTGGACAGTTTACTTTTAATAAAGATACTTCTCCTCCTAATATAACTTATTCTATTGAAGAAGGGGAAGAGACTATTAAGGTATTGATAGATCATTATACTGTTCCTGCTATTGAAATAGGGGATAATGTTCAAATTCTTTCAGATAACGTATTTTCTGTTGCTAACGTGTCTTATGACCCAGCAGACCCGTCATATAATGCTGCGCTAACTTCTAATAATATTTATTCTATCACATTATCTAAGCGTCCTCGGTCTAATGTAAGCGGATTTACTGCTATAAATATTTCTCCAAACCCTATTGGAGTAATTGCCAATGTAAATCAGAGTGCCGCTAATTTTACTTTTGATTATAATAAAGCTATTTATCCTGGTAATTTTAACTTAGCTAATAGCTATGTATATGATGTAGCTTATGGTGAGGGTTTTGAAAAAGTATTTTTAACAGAAAATAGAACTATAAGAAACTTATCTACAGGAACCACGATAGTTAGAGCAAGAAATAAAAATAGAGCAGGACGAGCCAGCCCTTATGTAACTAAAGCTCTTACAATAGAAAACCTTCTTATCCCAAAGGTTCAAAATGTTGTCATTACAGAATCCTTGTACAAAGAACAAGTTGGTGGTGTAGCTGTTAGAGCTATTGTAGCCTTTGATCATTTACAAAGCTCAGAAGTAACAGATTATGAAGTTTCTTATCGTATTACAGGAGAGTCTGCCGATCTAACTTCTTTTACTTCTGTAAAAATTCCGGCAACAGCTGTCGATTCTGATGGAAAAGTTAGATATCTTATAAACAACATTGATAGAGGTACTATTTCACAGATTAATACTTTAAATGTTAGGATTACTCCACTAAACAAAGATATTAGAGGACAAACTACAGCAGTAACACAAACTATTTTAGGTAAAACAGCTCCTCCACAAAACGTTATTAACTTTACTGGAGGCCAGCTATCTGATCAGATAACTTTTTTCTGGTCTTATCCACGAACTAACGATGAGCTATCTGATTTAGATCTAAAAGAAGTAGTTGTTAGGCGCATACCGGGAACAGCTACTATTAACTCTTCTAATTTTGTACTTGCTGACGCATTTCATACAGAAGCTGCGGGAGGCTCTAGATTTACTGTTAATATTGATACTTTTGGTACTTTTACTTATTTAGTACGAACTCGTGATACTAGCGGTAACTTTAGTGAGAGCGTAACAGGACTTACACTAACGACAACCAGGCCTGTTAGAAATACTGTTATTGCTGCATATAACGAAGACTCTCCTGGAACTACGTTTGCAGGAATTGTAAATTCAAATTCCGCAGAGGAAAATTTTGCTTCTTTCTCTACCTCTAATAATGGTGGTATCAATAACTCTTCTGTTCCAAGTTCTGTAGTAGATAATGCAAATGGTTCTTCTTCTGGTTGGTCTGCTATTGCAGCTTCTCCTACAGATTTATTAGCGGCAGGAGACGCTACTTACATTACACAAATTAGAGATTTAGGTTCTACTGTTACGGGTTCTTTATTTCTTGATATTGAAGGAACACAGGCAGTACAAACAACTTATAATGACTATCATACAGTATTGTTTTCTGGTGTCACAGAAACAAGTACTGGTCCAGCAGCGGATGTTCTTCAAGAAGATAATTTTGGTGGTATTGGAACAGTCCTTGGATTTTCTAATTCAACTCTTACATTTAATTATAGTGATGTTAATAAAACGTTAGTAGACACCACAACTACTGCTAATGTATATGCTATATGGAATCCCGGGCAGTATACTGGTAATGTTATTTCTATTTCTGCTATTACGCAAGCTTCTCCGGCTGTTGTTACTACAGTAGGATCTGAGCACGGTCTTGTAGATGGTGATAGAATTATCATTCACGATGTTACTGGTATGACAGAAATTAATGATAAAGAAGTATATGTAACTAGAGACAGTGCAACGGCAGTTTCTTTATTTACCGATTCTGCAAGAACTACTCCCTTAAACTCTACTGGATTTACAGCATATAGTAGTTCTGGTGTGCTTGACCAAGGTGATTATGCAAACGCAAACTCATATGCTTTGATTGCCGGTGTTATTAATGCTAATCATGTTGCGTTAGGAACTTCTTATCACGCAAACGGGGATTCTACTGGTACTAATGCTTTTGCTAATATTACGCAAGTAGCTTCTACTTATCAATTAGTTGATTTGTCACAGTTTTCAGATTTAGGGTCGTCAGCAACTTTTGAAGGTACTTTAGGCATTGTCTCAACAACAGCATTTGTTAGGACTAGTACAGAAACACCAGAAAATTTATTCCAAGCAGACCCAACAGCTGCAGATCCTACAGCGCTACAGGTTGTTCAGGCTAATTTTACGGGAGGAAGCTCTACTAATGATGGTTTCTTACCATATGAAACGGGAACTAAAGCTTTCCGATTCTTCCAAATAAAATTTGTTGTAAATAACAACGAGCCTAATCAATTTGACTTTACAATTGATAAATTACGATATACAATTGAAAAAGAAAAGCTATCATTTACAGAAAGTGTTGTTTTTGACGGGGTTGATAAGGTAGTTGATTTGTCTTCTGCTAATTTTGTGCAAGTGCCTGTAGTAAGTTTAGATGTTACTTCTAGCGCTAATGCTTTAGCGGCACCTATAGCAGTAACTACCGAATTAAGCGCAACTCAATTAAAATTTAATGTATTTTTTACAAGTAATGGGGTTGCCCATCCAGCAGATAGCACAGCAACTGTATCGGTGACAGCAACAGGAGTTTAATAATGGCAACAGGGGATTCAAATACTTTTGTAGAACCGACTGCGGGTACAGCTATTAATACCGCCAGAGGGCAAGTTAATGGTAGTTTACGCGCTCTCTTACGTAATTTTTATAGTTCAGTAACTCCTACTGGACCAAATATTATTGCTTCTGGCACTAATCAAGGTGAGCAAGATGGTATGCTATTTAGAATGGCTAATGCTAATGTTGCTGCTTTATATATTTCAGACTCTGCTAATAAAAAGTCTTCTGAGGTTGGGGGTAATTTTACTAGGGTAGGTATAGGTAATCGGGTAGAAAACGGTATTGGAGCTTTAGCAGCTAACGTAACCCACTATGAAATTGGTGAGTTAGTTGCTACTGTAAGTGCTGATGGAGCACTAGCTTCTAATGCTCGGTTATACCTTTCAAAAGGTAATACAAATTCTATGACTGATTTCATAGATGTAGGTATTCCTCCTACAAACGGCTCTGTTACTGCTCCTATGATCGGTGACTTAGAGTATTTGCGTTTTTCTAATGCTTTAGTGGGAAAAACCAAATTTACAACTAATGCTGACATTAAATTAGGCAGTGCAGGCGACGGAGACGGTAATACTGCTATTGGTTTTAATACCAATAACGTAAATTCTAATGTAAGTTTAGTTAAAAATATTCAAGAGAGTGGGCACGGTTTAAGTATTATAGATCAAGATGGTGATTACGGTCCTCTACGTTCTAATATAGTTTTTCAATCTACGGTCGCTGGTACAGATACTGCTATCTCTGAGTTAATTCCTGTAGGGACTATGGTAGTGTGGGGAAAAGCAACAGCTCCTTCTGGATGGTTATTGTGTGATGGTACTGCTATTTCTCGAACTACTTACTCGGCTCTTTTTGCACAATTAGGCACTGTTTATGGAGTGGGTAATGGCTCAAGCACTTTTAATCTACCTAATTTTAGAGATAGAGTTCCTGTAGGTGCAGGAGCGAATATGTCTTTAGGTGACCAAGTAGGTGCACTAGCAGCTTCTGGTGTAATTACTACAAACTCGGGAACGGCAGATTTAACATTAGATACTGCTTCTTTTGCTTCTAGTGCTAAAGACTCTGCTATAACAGACGCTGTAACAAATGTTACCGCTGGTGGACACACACATACTCTTACTTTACCGCACATTGCGGTAAACTTTATAATTAAAACATAGAGGACTAAAATGGAATATATGAAATTTGAAATTGATAATTTGACGCAAGACAGA
>Ga0222719_10000359_pt1 | contig 45676 bp, 46 predicted proteins | sample C33_34DmetaG_FD_165039 | JGI IMG/M metagenome (GOLD analysis project Ga0222719, IMG submission 165039) | Estuarine water microbial communities from San Francisco Bay, California, United States - C33_34D | ecosystem: Environmental > Aquatic > Marine > Unclassified | place: USA: California...
TTTTTGCCGCTATTTTAGAAGTAGTTATATTTTTTTCATTTTCTCCGGGAAAAGCACTTTTTCTTAGTTTACTTCTAATTGGTCCTGGGTCATATGTAAAAACTTTTATATTGGTTTTTTTAATTTCTTTTTCCCAACTCTTAACTATGGATTCTATTGAATCACTACTAAATTTATAAGAACTAAAATATGGTTCTTGATATATTTTTTGTTTACATACGAAAAAATAACTTCTTCCATTTTTTGAAAGTCTAAGTAATGGATCAAATGCTCTAATTAATTGCCAATTAGCTGATATATTAGTATCTATTATTTTTTTAAATTCTTTAGGTAAAAAATGGCTTATAGGAGTTAATTTTGGATAAAAGGAGGAGCAATTTATAAGAATATCTAATTTTTTATATTTTTCAAATATTATACCTCCTAATTTATCTATAGATCTACCATGTTTAAGGTCTAATGGAATTACTTTTGGTCTTAATAAAGCTTTATCTATTATTTTATCATAAACTTTTTCTAATCTGTCAGTATTTTTCGCGACTAATATTAACTGAATATTTTTTTCTATTAAATTATTAGTAATAGCTTCACCAAGTGTTCCAGTTGCTCCAAAGATTAGTGCAATGCGTTTATCCATATTGCATTGCCTTATTTATCATTAAGCAAAGATAATTGATTTTCTAAAGCACCATCGTCTCTATCTACTAGGTTAGTAGGATAATCTCCTGTAAAGCAATGATCTGTATATTGGGGATTATTTTCATTTCTTTTTTGATGTCCCATAGATTTATAAAGGCCCTCTAATGAAAGAAAGTGCAAACTATCTAATTTTAACATTTTTCTTATGTCTTCTGTGGAATTTTTAGAAGCTATTAATTCACTTATACTAGGTGTATCAATACCGTAAAAATCAGGAAATTTTATTGGTGGACTAGAAATTCTCATGTGAACTTCTGCGGCTCCTGCGTTTCTAATCATTTCAACTATTTTTATAGCAGTAGTTCCTCTGACTATGGAGTCATCTATTAAAACAACCTTTTTATTTTTTATTATAGATTTATTTACATTATGTTTTAATTTTATACCTAATTGTCTAATTGTTTGCGTAGGTTCTATAAAAGTTCTTCCGACATAATGATTTCTTATTATTCCGAGATTGAATGGAATTTTAGAAGCTTCTGAATATCCTAGAGCTGCAGGAACCCCAGAATCTGGGACAGGAATAACTAAATCGGCATTAGTTTTAAGTTCTAAAGCAAGTTGTTGTCCCATTTTTTTTCTACAGTCATAAACATTTTTTCCGTTCATAACACTATCTGGTCGTGCAAAATAAATATATTCAAATATACATGGTCTGGCAGGAACATTTTTAAATGGCTTATAAGATTTTACTCCATTCTTATCCATTATTACAATTTCACCATTTTCAATATCTCTAATATATTTAGCTCCAATTATATCTAAGGCGCATGTTTCGGATGCAATAATTTTTGCTCCTTTTAACTCACCCATTACCAAAGGTCTAATTCCAAGAGGGTCTTTAATTGCTATTAGCTTTTTATTTGTTAATAGTCCAATACTATATGCACCCTCTAATTCAAATAGGGCATCAATTATTTTTTTTACCATAGTTGATTTTTTACTTTGGGCTATTAGGTGTAAGAGAGCTTCCGTATCTGTAGTAGATTGAAATATTGCACCTTTTTTAACTAAATTTTTCCTTAGTTCTATACCATTTGTAAGATTGCCATTATGTGAGCATGCAATACCACCTCCAATTAAGTCAGCAAATAAAGGTTGAATATTTTTGAGAGAAGTATTACCTGTGGTAGAATATCTAACATGTCCTAACGCAGAACTCCCAGGCAGTCTATCTATAACTGATGCTTTAGTAAAATGATCACCAACTAGCCCCATATAAGGCTCATTATTAAAGTTTTTACCATCAAAAGAAACAATTCCAGCACTTTCTTGTCCACGATGCTGAAGTGCATGTAAGCCTAAAGCAGTAAGTGCTGCTGCATCTGGATGCCCAAACACTCCAAATACACCACATTCTTCTTTAAGTTTATCATCATACATAGATATTAATATTTTCTATTTAATTTATATTTATTATATAATATTTAATTTTAAATACTTTCTAAAGTCTAATTGTTTTTATCTGAATTAATTGTCTCAATATTATTTAACCTATTCATTTGTTCAATTTCCGCTGGCGTATAAGAACTCTCATTTTCACTATTTATATTTACTTCAGGCTCATCAAATAACTTATTTTTCTCTATTAAATCATTTATATTTAATTCATTTATATTTATTGCCTTTATGTCTATAGCAAAAAAATCATTAGGCAAAATATTTTTTAAATTATTAGTAATAGAGATAATTATTGGATAACTATATGATTCATATATCCATTTAGGTAATGTGTTATTTACCCATATAGTCTGATTACCAGCTATAAATACTACTATTATTAAGAGAATAGCTCTAATGATACCAAAAACTATTCCTAATAACTTATCTAGTGGGGCAAGTAATGAATTTTTAATATTCTTAGAAATAAAGTTAGATAAAAATGTTAGAGTAATAATCGAAAATAAAAATAATATACCAAAAGAAATTGCATCAGCTATAATATTAGAATCTATAAAGTTTATAGTTATAGTCTTTAAATCAGAATAATATTTAAATGCAAGCCAAGCTGCTAATAACCAATTGATAATAGATAGGGTTTCTTTAATAAAACCTCTACTATATCCAATAAATAAAGAAACAATTATACTTACAAATAATATTATATCTAATAAATTGATATTTATATTATTTAATTCCATTAAAAAAATTTCTTATTAGTTTATATTTTATAATTACTTTATACTCTTTTAATTACAATTATACGATCATTTTAGGAATATTTTTTCCCATGTTACATAACATTTCATAAGGTATAGTTTTATTTTCTTTTGCAAATTTTTCTAAACTTCTGTTTGGTCCAAAAATTTCTACTAAATCTCCAGTTCTTATTTCTCCGTATGTAAATTTACTAATATCTATAACGGTAAGATCCATTGATATTCTTCCTAACACATTTATTTTTTTATTACCTATATATACTGATCCTTTGTTAGATAATAGTCTTGAAAAACCATGTGAGTAACCTAATGATATAGTAGCTATAATAGTATCTTTTTTCATTTTTACTGTTTGTCCATAACCTATGGATGAATTTTTAGATATTTTTTTAATTTGAGTTATTTGCGCATAAAGGGAAACAGCCTCTTTTAGAGGATTTTGTTTATTATTTTGAGGGTTTATACCCCAAAAAGCAGCGCCCGGCCTTACAAGATCAAGTATATATTTTGAGCCAAGCCATAACCCTGATGAGTTACATATACTAGACTTAATAGAACATTTAGTAATTTTACTAAGAATTTTTGCACATTTTTTAAATTCTTTTAATTGTTTGAGGTTTAAAATATTTTTTTTTTCCTCAGCGCAAGCCAAGTGAGTCATCACATATTTAATATTTAATTTATGAAATAATATTTTATTCTGTTTATCTAAAACTTCTGAGTAAGAAATGCCAAGTCTATTCATTGCCGTGTCAATATGTAAAATACAGCTATCTTTTTTTTGACTATTTTCTATCCATATTTTTATTTCTTCTAATGAATTAATAACTGGAATTAACTTATATTTTTTCAAAATGTTAGTATTAAAGGGTTTTCCTACATTTAATATATAAATTTCAATATTTTTAAATTTTTTTCTTACTTCTATTCCTTCAGCTATATTTGCTAAAAATATTTTTTTATAGCCTAATTCTATTAAAATATTTGTAATTGTTAAAACTCCCATACCATAACCATTAGCTTTAACTACGGGGCTAATTATTGCATTTTTAGATTTTTTTGAAATAATACTAGAGTTATATATTATATTTTTTTTATTTATTAAGAATAAATTACCACTTTGTAATAAGTAATTTTTATATTTATATTTAATATCTTCAATGTTTTTATTAATTGCCATCATCTTTCCTATAATCTTCTGCTAAATCAGAAAATTTAGTTAGAGATGGCTCAAAATGAAGCTTAATATTTCCAATAGGGCCGTGACGCTGCTTTGCTATTATAACGTCAGCTGTATTTTGTACTTTTTCTAGAGTTTCCTGCCATTCAAGGTAACGATTATGAAACTTTTCATCTGTTTCCATGCTAGTTTTTCTTGGCTCTGCTCTTTCTTCATAATATGATTGCCTATAAACAAACATTACAACATCTGAATCTTGTTCAATAGTTCCTGATTCTCTTAAATCAGCTAGCTGAGGCCTTTTATCTTCTCTTTGCTCCACGGCTCTTGATAATTGGCTCAATGCAACAACTGGAACATCTAGCTCCTTTGCAATAGCTTTTAGACCCTGAGTAATTTCAGAAATTTCTTGCACTCTATTATTAGAAATATTTATGGCGCTCATTAGTTGTAAATAATCTAATACGATTAATTTTAAACCACCATGTATTCTTTTTATTCTTCTAGCTCTAGTTCTTAATTGGGGTACAGATAAAGCAGGAGTTTCGTCAATAAATAATTTTCTTTCTTGAATATTTTGACTAGCCCTAACTAAATTAATAAATTCATCATTACTAAGTTGCCCTCGTCTAATTTTTTCAGACGATATTTTTGCTTCTTCTGCTAAAATTCTATTAGTAAGTTGTACACCAGACATTTCAAGAGAACAAAATAGAATAGGATCATCTTTTTCACTTTTAATTTTTTTTGCAGCTTGAAAAGCTATATTTGTTGCTAACGCAGTTTTTCCCATACTAGGCCTTCCTGCTACTATTATTAAATCTGACTTATGTAATCCACCTAATAATTCATCCATAGATTTTAAGCCTGTGGTTATACCTGATAATTTACCATCTCTATTATGTGCTATTTCTGCACTTGATATGGTTTCAGCGAGTGATTCAGAAAAAGGTAAAGGGCCTTGATTTATTTCTCCAGTTTCAGCAAGAGTAAATAATTTACTTTCTGCCATTTCTATTTGTGAATTAGCACTATCATCAATGTTAGGGTTAGCTGCTTTTGCGGCTAAATCTTTTGCTATCCTAATCAATTCTCTTCTAAGGGATAGGTCATAAATTAATTTTGCATAATGTTCTGCATTAGGTGCAATATCTGATGCCTCACTCAGTTTAACTAAATAATTAGTTCCTTCTATTTCGATAAGGGCAGGATCTTTTTCAAAATATTGATTAAGCGTAATTGAGTCAGCCATCTGACCATTATTTATTAATTTTTGAATTGCTTCAAATATTCTTCCATGTACAGGCACAAAAAAATGCTCACTCTTTAATGGTAGTTCATACGTTATTCTATTATAAATTTCATTATCAACTAATATTGATCCTAATAATGCTTCTTCAGCTTCAATGGAATGAGGTAAAGAATTTATGTTTTGCTTCTCATTATTGGAAGAGTTTATATTTTGAATATTATTCAACATATACTACTACTATCATAAAATAATAAAACCATTAGATGTGAATTACGTTAATTATCTTAATTATGTTAATAAGTATTTAATAAAAACAATATTTGTAATTTAATATTTTTAGTTATTTTCTTCAGTATTACTTTTATTCAGATTAGCTTTTTCATTCTCTTGAGTTTCTTTTAAAGTATTATCGATAGAAGATTCTGCATCATCTTCTCCAATATTAGTCTCTTTGAGATTTTCAATTTCTTCTGCTTTAAAAGTTAATTCTTCTAAAGTACGCCCAATATTAACTTTAATATTAATAATATGTTCTGGGTGAATTACTACTCTGACTTCGTGTTGTCCTACATTCTTAATAACAGATTTAAGTACTATTTGCTTTTTTTCAATTTGATGACCTTGATTATTCAGTTCGTCAGAAATGTCTCTAGTACTAACAGAACCATATAACTGCCCAGAATCACTAGCTTGTTTTATAATATTTATACTTACATTTTTCATATTTTTAGCTATTTTTTCTGCTGCTGATAACTTTTCCTTATTTAGTTTTTCATATTTTTCTTTTTCTTTTTCATAAACAGACAAATTTTCTTTATTAGCTCGAAGGGCTTTATTTTGAGGAAGTAAATAGTTTCTAGCAAAGCCATCTTTTACTTTCACTACATCTCCTAATTTTCCTATTTTTTCAATTCTTTCTAAAAGAATTACTTCCATTGTTTTACTCCTAATAGTAATTTTTTATAGACTTTATACTAATTAATTATCTAATCAATATTTCTATTAATTTTTTTTATATTTTAAGCCTCTAAAATTATATACAGATTCTAGAACTCCAATTGCAGTGATTATTGGAAGTGCTATTGGTACTAGAAAAATTAAAGTATATAATGTATAAATTAGAAAATCACTTACTTTTTTCTTTTGAAAAAATACTTGTATTACTCCTAATCCTTGGATAGTTAAAGGAATTGAATATATTAAAGCTAGGGATCTAAATAGAGTTCCATTATCGTTATTTAGTAAAGAAGCTGGCACTAAAAAAATCATAAATAATACTACTACCCATTTTTGTAATTTTAAATTTACTAATTTATCTGGAAAATTATTTGGCTTATTAAAGTATTTAGTCAATATTATTCTTGCAAGGATCAAATTTACAATTAAAACTATATTCCAAGAAAAAACCATAATTGAAGGTGCTAAGTCTAAAATTGATTGGTCTATAGTAATATTATTATTAAAACTATTAAAGTAATCACTTAAGCTTTTCGTAATATCTCTAATTTTATCTTTATACGTAAAACTAAAAAAAATAAATAATATTGAATTGATCAAGGTAATTTTAGATATGAAATTAAGATAACTAAGTTTATTTTTTGTTTTTTCAAATAATACCAAAGTTATAGGTAGAATATTTGTAATAAAAAATAATATTCCAACATAAAAAGATGTAAATGAAGTTATTATGAAAATACTACATATTGATGTAATAAATATTCCAGGTATTCCATAATAAAAAGCAGAAATAAATACTGGCAAAGAAGAAAAATAAGAAAGTAATATAAAATATACACCTAAATATTTAAAACTAATAGCAAACAGGCATGCAATAATACCTGCTAGTATAGAAACTAATACAGCCTTTAACGGCATTAAACAACCCTATATAGCAATCTATCTTTCAAGATAAGGTATGAGGGCTAAAACTCTAGCTCTTTTTATTGCTTGAGCAAGTTTTCTTTGTTTGGGTGCAGAAACTGCACTTATTCTAGCTGGAATTATTTTGCCTCTTTCAGAGACAAATTTACTTAAAGTTCTGGTGTCTCTAAAATCTATTGGTATTCCTTCCGGCCCACTAAATGGACAAGTTTTTTTTCTTCTGAAAAAAGGTTTAGACCCAGCAGAATCATTATCTTCAAATTTTTTGTTATCTCTTTTCAAAATACTACTCCTATAATTCCTATAATTTTATGTATATATTAATTTTCTAACGCTTTTTTTGCCAAAATAGAAGGTTCAGTATTTATTTTTTCTGTTTTTAGAGACAAATACCTTATTACATTCTCATCTATTCTCATATTTCTTTCTAATTCTTCTATTGCAGGACCATTTCCATCTATCTTTAAAACTACATAGTGCCCTTTTTTATTTTTTTCAATTTTATATGCTAAATTTCTCAAGCCCCAGGACTCTGTATCAACTAAATTAGCATTATTTTTTTCTAATATTTTTTTAAAATTATCAACAGTATTTTCTAATTCTTTTTCACCAAGTTCTTGTCTTGCTATAAAGATGCTTTCATAAAATGCCATTTTTTGTCTTTCTCAATCAAATTTAACTTATATGGAGAATTTACGTAACCTAAAATTACTGTTTAGGCAAGCTTTCTTATGAATAAGTTATAAAAAAAGTATAAAGATTATAATAATTAGTTTAAAATTTTATCATTAATTAAAAATATTTAAAGGATTTACTTATGACTAATGCATTTATTTTTCCTGGCCAAGGGTCACAAAAAATTGGAATGGGAAAAGATTTATATGATAATTTTCAAGTAGCTAAAGAAGTGTTTCAAGAAGTTGATGATGCTTTATCTATAAGTTTGTCTCAAATAATGTTTGATGGAGATGAAAAAGAATTAAAATTAACAATAAATACTCAACCAGCTTTGATGACCGTCTCTTTTGCAATAGTTAGGGTAATAGAGGATATGACTGGTAAAAATTTATCAGAAATTGGTGATTTTACAGCTGGACATTCTTTAGGAGAATATTCAGCTTTAGTTAGCGCAAGATCTATAAAATTAAGTGATGCTGCCAAAATATTAAGATTAAGAGGCGAATTTATGCAAAATTCTGTTCCTGTAGATATAGGCGCTATGGCTGCTTTAATTGGGGTTGATATAAGTATTATCGAAAAAATTAGATCGAATTATGCAAAAGAAGACGATATTATAGATATTGGTAATGATAATGCACCAGGACAGTTCGTAATTTCTGGTCATAATTCTATTGTCGATAAAGTAATTAATGATCATAAGTCCTTAGGGATTAAGAGAGCAATTAAATTACCAGTTAGTGCACCTTTTCATTGTAGATTAATGGAATCAGCTAAGGAAAATATGAAAAAATTTATACATGATTTAGAAATAGTCAGTCCAAAATTAATTTTAGTTAATAATGTTGCTGCAAGTCCTTTATCTAATGTAAATGAGATAAAAGATAGTCTGATAGATCAAATTACTAGCACAGTTAGGTGGAGAGAAAGTATTAATAAAATGTGCGATTTAGGAGTTAATAGTTTTATAGAATTAGGCTCAGGTAATGTTTTATCGGGCCTAGTAAAAAGAATTAATAAGTCAGTGGAGTCTAGCTCTATTCAAAATATAAAAGATATTGAAAATTATATTAATATTCTTGAGGGTTAGATGATTTTAATATATAAAAAATCTAATGTTCAATTTAGAAAATAAAACTGCGCTTGTTACGGGAGCCTCTGGAGGTATAGGGGAAGCTATAGCTTCAGCTTTACATAAACAAGGAGCAGAAGTATGTATTACTGGAACTAACGAAGATAAGTTAACTAGCATTAATAAAAAATCTTCTATGTCTTATAGTCAGATTATATGTAACTTAAAACAACGAGAAGATTTAAAAAATTTAATAAACAATGTGGAAAAGAAAATTGGTAAAATTGATATTTTAGTCAATAATGCAGGTATAACCTATGACCAGCTTGCTATGAGAATGACAGAAGAAATGTGGGATGATGTATTAGAAACTAATTTATATGCATCATTTTTTCTTTCTAAATCTGTTATGCGTAATATGATGAAAAAAAAATTTGGAAGAATAATTCAAATAAGTTCTGTAGTTGGTTTTACTGGAAACCCAGGTCAGTCTAATTATGTTGCCTCAAAAGCAGCATTAGTGGGTATGACTAAATCATTAGCTTTAGAAGTAGCCAGTAGAAATATTACTGTAAATTGTATAGCCCCTGGCTTTATTAAAACATCCATGACAGATGCTTTGAATGAGGATCAAAAAAATGCACTTTTAGAAAAAATACCTTCACGAAAATTTGGGTTGCCAGAAGATATTGCTGCTGCTGCAGTTTATTTGGCTTCTGATGAAGCTTCTTATATAAATGGTTCTACAATACATTTAAATGGTGGATTAGCTATGATCTAGAAATTATTTATATTAAAAAAAAAAAAATACTTGAATATATATAAATAATTTGTGAGAACATAAATAATTATAGTTTGATAACTTAAATGAGGAATAAAATATATGAGTGACATTTCTGAAAAAGTAATTGATATAGTAATGGAACATCTAGGTGTGGAAAAAGATAAAATTACTGAAAATTCTAGTTTTATAGATGATTTAGGGGCAGATAGTTTGGATACAGTAGAACTAGTTATGGCATTTGAGGAAGAATTTAGTATTGAAATACCTGATGATGCTGCGGAAACAATTACTACGGTTAAGGATGCTATAAGCTTTATAGAGAGCCAAAATTCTTAATTTTTAGTTAAGGGAGATTTATTTTTATGAGAAGAGTAGTTGTTACTGGTTTAGGGCTAGTTACTCCTCTTGCAGGATCAGTTAATAAATCTTGGGATAAGCTTATAAATGCTGAATCCGGTATTGGTAAAATTGAAGGCTTTGATGTCGAAGATTTGCCCGCAAAAATCGCTGGACATGTACCTAGTTCAGAACAAGAGGATGGTTTTGATCCTAACAGGTGTATGGAATTAAAAGAGCAGAGAAAAGTTGATAGATTTATTTTATTCGCTATAGATGCTGCTGACCAAGCTATTAAAGACAGTAAATGGGAAATAAAAAGTGATGAAGACTCATACAGGTCAGGAGTTTTAATAGGTTCTGGTATTGGAGGGCTTTCTACAATTGAGCAGGCTACACTGGTTTTAAAAGAAAAAGGGCCAAGAAGGTTGAGTCCTTTCTTTATTCCTTCATGTTTGATTAATTTGGCTTCAGGACAGGTATCGATAAAGAACAAATTTAAAGGGCCCAATTTATCAGTAGTTTCTGCTTGTTCCACTGGGGCCCATGCAATTGGAGATGCAGCTAGATTAATTAGAGCTAATGAAGCAGACGTTATGGTTGCAGGTGGATCAGAGGCTGCTATCACTCGTTTAGGCATTGGAGGCTTTGCTGCAGCAAGAGCTTTATCAACTAGTTATAATGAAAATCCTATATCTGCATCTCGTCCATGGGATGAAGGAAGAGATGGTTTTGTTATGGGCGAAGGATCTGGATGTGTTGTTTTAGAGGATTATGATCATGCAAAATCTAGAGGTGCAAAAATTTATGCTGAAATATTAGGTTATGGTTTATCTGCTGATGCTCATCATATTACGGCGCCTGCTGAAGATGGAGATGGTGGATATAGAGCTATGCAAGCCGCAATAATTAACGGAGGCATAGATATAAATGATATTAATTATATAAATGCGCATGGAACATCTACGCCCTTGGGAGATGAAATTGAGTTAGGAGCCGTAAAAAAATTATTCCAAGAGAATATTTCTAATTTATCTGTAAGTTCTACAAAATCTTCCGTAGGACATATGTTAGGTGCAGCGGGAGCTGTAGAAGCAATATTTTCAATACTCAGTGTATATAATAATATAATACCTCCTACATTAAATTTGGAGAATCCTTGTAGTATTGCGGCGGGTATAGATTTGGTACCTCTAATGGCAAAAGAAAAAAAAATTAATATGGCCTTATCAAATTCCTTTGGTTTTGGTGGAACAAATGCTTCCTTAATTGTAGGAAAGGTTAAATAATTAAACTTAAAAAGCTCATAACTATAAAATTTAAAATTTCTATTATTTTTATTATTATATTTTTATGCGTTTTCTTATTAAGATTAGTGCTTTCTTATCCAAATAAATATTCTGATTTAAAAGTAAATGTTACTGTTGAAATACCTAAATCAAGTTCATTATTCAAAATTATTGATATCTTAGAAAATAATAATGTTATAAATAATCCATATAATTTTATTATTTATTCAATTATTTCGGGTAAATCAAAATCATTAAAAGCAGGAGAATATTTATTTGAAAAAGGAATTACTAATAGTGATATTTTGCATAAACTATATAAAAATGAGGTTAAATTATATAAAATTATAATTCCTGAGTGCTACTCTAATAAACAAATTCATACTTATCTTCTTAAATATTTTCCTGGTTTAAAAAGCTTTGAAAATTATGAAGAAGGAGACTTTTTTCCTAGTACTTATTATATTTCTAAAGATACAAAAATAAAAAATCTTTTAAATATTATGAATACTAAAGCTAAGGAAGAATATAGTAAAATTTATTCAGATTTTAAGTATAAAATCCCTAATGTCCTTAAAAATAAAAAAGAAGTACTTATTTTAGCATCAATAGTTGAAGCAGAAGCAAAATTAAGTAAAGAAAAGCCTAAAATAGCTTCTGTATTTTTAAATCGATTAAGATTAGGCATGAAGATGCAATCTGATCCAACAGTTATCTACGGTATAAATAAAACTGTATATAAAGAAAAGCCATTACAAAAAAGTGATTTATTAATAAGTCATAATTGGAACACATACAGAATTTTTGGATTGCCTCCTACACCAATATGTAATGTAGGTATAGATTCAGTATATGCAGTATTACAGCCTGATAAAAACGAAAATTTGTATTTTGTAGCAGATGGCAAAGGAGGGCATTTATTTTCAAAAACTTATAAAGAACATTTAAAAAACATCAAAAAAGTGTATAAAAAATAAAAATTGTTAAATTATAATTTTATATTTATAGTAGATTAAATGGAAACCTTAGGCAAAAATAAAGGCGTAATGCTTGTTTTATCTTCCCCTTCTGGAGCTGGGAAGAGTTCCATATGTAAAGCATTATTAAATCTAGATAAAAATTTATATTTATCAATTTCTACTACTACTAGAAAAAAAAGGCCTAATGAAATTTCTGGTAAAGATTATAATTTTGTTTCAATAAATGAATTTAAAAAAAAGCTAGATCAAAATGAATTTATAGAGCATGCTAAAGTCTTTGATAATTTTTATGGTACTGATAAATCTCTAGTTGCGACTAAAATTAATGAAGGCAAAGACTTATTATTTGATATTGACTGGCAAGGCGCACAACAACTTAGAGAAAAAATGAGAGAAGATATTGTATCTGTTTTTATATTACCTCCATCTAAAAAAGAATTAGAAATTAGATTAAAAAAGAGAGGGCAAGATACTGATGAAGTAGTTAAACAAAGAATGAGTGCAGCTACTTCAGAAATAACTCATTGGGCAGAGTATGATTATGTTATAATAAATGATGATCTAAATATAAGCGTTAGGACTGTATTAGGTATATTGCATTCCGAAAGGATGAAGAGGATAAGACAAGTTGGTTTAGGAGAGTTTATAAGAACTATAAGTCTTGATATTTAGAGACTAGGCAGGCTAATTTTTCATAATTCCCTAATGTTAATTCTTCTGGTCTCTGACTTGGCTTAATATTTAACAAATTACATATTTTAATTGGATCACCAAATTGGGATAATGTTGACTTTATTTGTTTTCTTCTTTTATTAAATAATATTTGAGTAACTTTTTCTAAAATATTTTTATTAAAATTTTTGTCTAATTTTTTTTGTTTAATTTGTATAATTGAAGAGTTTACTTTAGGTTTAGGAGTAAAAGCTGATGGCGGAATATTCATTAGAATTCTAGAATCAGTCATTATTCCTAATAGTATAGAAAGTCTTCCATATTTTTTAGTACCTGGTTCAGCAACAATTCTTTCTGCCACTTCTGTTTGGAACATTAATGTCATCTTATGTAATCCTTTTGGAAAAGGAATCCAATTTAAGAGAAGTTTAGTTGCAATTGAGTAAGGTAGGTTAGCAACTATTTCTGATTGTTGTATATTATGTTTTTCTATTAACATTTTTAAATCTATTTTAAGTGCATCTTCATTTTCTATTATTATTCTATTATTTGAACTAGTATTTAATAATTGAAGAGCTTTCAAAAACCTTTTATCTTTTTCTATAATAATTACTTTTTTTGCTCCATTTAACAGTATGGATCTAGTCAATGCTCCTGGCCCTGCTCCTATTTCAATAACTGTATTATTTTTAACACTGTCACTTAGTCTTACAATTTTATCAGTCAAATTCATGTCTAAAATAAAATTTTGACTAAGTTTTTTTTTCGCACTTAAATTATATTCTTTTATTGTAGAGGAGATACTAGGAAGTTTATTAATAGCATTATATATACCTTTATTCATAAACTATATTCTAACATCTATAAGGGCTTTTCTATTTAAGTCTAATAAATATCGCTCTTTTAAAGTTTCAGTAGACCTCTGTCTTATACTATTTCTAATCATTTCTTTTAATGCAAATTCTTGGTTAATTTCTTCATTATAATTGCAAATCATAGTTACGTAAATCCCGTCATCAGATATTATAGGTTTACTTGGTTGGTTGATATTTAAGGATTTTAGCTCTTCAACAAAATAATTAGGTAAATTATTTAATAAAATATGACCCAGGTATTTACCTTTTTTATTTCCATGGATTTTAATAATTTCAGTCATTTCATCACAGTTATCTATATTTTCTGTTATATTTTTTATATCTTTAACGACCATATCAGTTTTAGTCCTATTAATTGGTAAATCAAAACTAATAAAAGCAATATCAGTAACAGTATGAGCAAGTTCTGGTATTTTAAATTCTCGTATATTGTCAATTTTGATAATTGAGGCTCCTGTATTAGTTATTATTAAATCTGAAATTTCATTTTTATCTAAATTATTTATCTTTGAATATATGTCTTTATTTATTTTATTAGCTAATTTCCAATCATTTTTTTTATACGTGCCTGTACCATTTTCATATATTCTCTCCCCAATTGAATCAAAATTATCCTCTTCTAAAATTTTTTTTCTTATTTGCTTTGCAATTAAAATTGTATCTTCTTTTTTTGATAATCTAGAAAAATTAAAAGAAATTTCTGAAAATTGATATTCCATTTTACCATTATTAGCTAATAAATTTTTATACTCATTATTTATTTCATTATTATTTATAATTATTTTGGGTTTAATAATATTCTGCAATAGTTTTTGCATTATCAAATTTGATTTTAACCTATTTGGAAGTGCAGATTTAGGAACACCATTATTAAATAAAGTTTCAATTAATTTATTTTCTTCCAAATTATTCTGTTTTTCAATAAATCTTATATTATTTTGAACTTCTAAATCTGTTACTCTAATACCTAATTTTTTTGCTTCTTGATTTTGTAATCTTTCGTTAATTAATGATTGAAGAACTTGACCCGATAAATTTTCTCTAGTTTCTAAGGTATTAGGTAGATTAGAAGTAATAATAATTAAACGTAGCCTTGCATCTAGGTCCATCATTGTAATTGGTTCATCATTTACTATAGCTACAATACTTAGTAAATTATTTGCTCCATCAATATCTTGCGATATCGAACTCTTGATACAAAAGTTAAATATACAAATAATTAGCAAAATAAGTTTTATTAACATTTAAATATTCCTATAAATTTAAAAACTAACTAAATTAAAATTTATAGAATATTCAGTTGCATCTGGAATATCAATTAAATTTTGATGTTTTCTGGAAGCTTCTAATCTTATAATTATGCATTCATTTTTAAATTCAATAAAACTAGAACTATAAATTGCATTACCCCAATTATTATTTCTTAAATCTCTAGTTTGCCTTAAATTACTGCTCCAATTATCGTTAATATTCCATGTAAGAGAAATCTGGGCTTGTTCTGATAAAATTGTTTCAGTTATTACTGGATCATCTCTAATCATAGTATAATCAATATTAGCAGATATAGGATTAGTATTGAATTCAACATTTAAAGTATCTCTTTGTGATCTAAAATTTAATCCATCTCTCCTAAAATGGTAACCCAAGAATATAGTATTTTGATAATCATAAATTATATTTCCTACTATATTAGATAGTTTTTTATTTAAACCCGTTCCAGATATATATTCATTTTGAGGGTTAATTGCACTCCATGACCTTCCTATTATACTGTTTAATTCACCTAATTTATTTAAATTTAAATTAGACTTAACTCCTAAATTAATTTTACTTCCTTCTTCTACTCTATCTAATCCAGGGAATCTATTTGATGAAAATAAATTATAGTCGCTTAATTCAATGTCAATACTATCTAAGTTATGAATAGAATCAGGATTGCCTCCTTTAGGAGCTATAATTCCTTGAATGATAGGTTCAATTAAAAAAGAATTATTATTATAATAACTTATGACTGGAAAACTAAGCATTGTCTCAAATTTAGGAATTGCTCTAAAACTAGTATGAGTTCCTAATTTACCAATTACTCTAGAATTATCTGTTTTTTTATTTCTATAAATATCTGTACGAGTAGAAAATGAAGATTTAAGAATATAACCATTTGGACTTATTTTATTTTTACTCCAAGATGATTTTAAAGAAAGTTTCTGTGCATTAGAGGCGTCTGGTTTAGTAATAATATAACTATCTAAGGAAATATGTCTTGATAAACCATTATCATATGTTTTATTCCATAGCATTTTTATATTCGGTAAAATGAGAGGAATATTTCTATTGCTTTTAAAAGCGTCAAGAGGTTGGAAATACATTCCTTCTACTTTAGTATAAAAGTTTTTATTGCTTCCTGTTAAATATATTCTTTGATTGAGACGGATATCACTTTCATTACCCATCTTATATCTTTGCATATAGGAAAAGTCACTTGCTCTAGTAGCATTAATCCCTAATATCCAGTCACTGCTAAGCCTTTCAGCTACTTTTATATCAATATGCCCTCTAAATTTATTATTTTCTTTTCCATCTATATTAGTATGGCTGCCTCTTGTAAAGCTTGCTTTTATATTACTAGAACCTCTTTTTCTCAGAGACCTATAATGAGATTCGACAATTGGACCTTCATTGCTTGTCATTGTAGGAGTTAATGTTAAATCATTATATTTTGATAGTGCAAAATAATATGGCTGAGAATAACTTAGGCCAAATATTGTATTATTGCTAAATTTTGGAGTAAGTAATCCAGACGAAATTTTTTTAGAAGGATCTGCATGACTAATATAAGGAATATATAAAATTGGAAACCCATACACATCAAAAAGCATATTTTCATAACTAATAATACCTTCTTTTTGATTTCTTTTAGATTTTAATGCTCTTATTTGCCATATAGGGGCATCATTTTCTTTTTCTTTACAAATCTTACATGCAGTATATTTAACTCTTTCTAAACTATCTCCTTTTTCTTCATCCCTTATAATTAAACTTGCAGATAAAAATGAACCATCACTTAATACGGAATTAAAATTTTTTATTACTCCTTTTTTTAAGTCTCCTTGAAGTTCCATTTCATTTGAGAAATAAATATTATTATCTTTATCGCTAAAACTTACGTTACCTTCTGCTAAGATATAGTCTTTATCTTGATCATAAGTTAATTTATCTGCCTTTAAAACCTGTATACCATTAATTATCTCTACATCTCCAATTGCAGTTACTAATGATATTTTTTCATGATATTCTATAAAATTTGCAGTTAAAAAACTATTTTTAGTAGCCATTTGATCAGCAACTGAAGGATAAATAATAAAAATCTGTAATATTATCATTAATAAAAACTTAATAAAATTATATTTTAGATTCAATTTATATTTATCCATCTTCTAAATAAAGCAATATGCTAGTACTAAGTAAAATTGGTACAAAAGCAGGAAGCCAAGCTGCTAATAGAGCAGGTGCCTGTGAGCCTTGACCTAAAGCAGCTATAACATCATTTAAGAAAAAGATAACAAATGCTAAAATTATAGCAATAAATAATCTTTTGCCTGTCCCATGTCTGCCTATTGGCTTTACACAAAAAACCGCTCCAAGAAGAACCATTCCAATAAAAAATATTGGCGAAGATATCATTTTATGAAAATAAATTACATGTTTTCTAGAGTTAAAGCCTGCTTTATCAATTATCTCTATAAATTTTAATGTATCCCAAAATGATATAGTTTCAGGTTTAGCAAAACTCTCTTTTATTTGTGAGCTAGTTAATTGTGTTGGAAGTTGGAGTTCAATAAATGGAGAGGTTTCAAGATTTTTACTAGTTTTGATGCCTTTACCAATTTTCCAGTACCCATCTTCTAATTTAGTTGTTTTTCCATCTATTCTTTCAATAAATTTATTATCTGATGTATATCTAAAAATCATTACATTATTTAAAGTCATGTTTTTGGGATCTATTTTATCAGCATGAATTATAGCTGTTTTATCTTCTTCTTTTTGGTGCAACCAAAACCCTCCTCCAGATAATTGAAGGTTATTATTATATTTATTAAGATAGTCACTTTCTAATTGGGATAATTTTTTTTGTGTAACCGCTGTAATTGAGCTAAATATGGTAATGCTAAATACTCCAATTACAAAAGCTAATATGATATGAGGTAAACAACAATACCATATATTTAAACCAGAAGCCCTAGCTATTGTAAGTTCAGAGTTTTTGGATAATCTTATCAATGACATCATTGATCCAAAATAGAATGAATACGGAAGTAATATTTGAATATTATGTGGCAATTTATATAAAGTCATCTTCAAACAAATATAAAATGAGTTTTCTATTAGATTGGGTATTTGTTTGCTATATTCAACTATTTCAATTAATGAAGCAATTAAGCACAGTATTGTGAGTACTGTTGTTAAATACACAAATGCATGTTTAGTAAAATAGTACATTAATGGTGATAAAATAAAATTCATTAAGCAGCTCTATTTTTAGAAAATAACTTATTTATACCGTTTGATATTAAAAATAATATAACTAAGTATAAGAAAAAAATTGAAAAATAAATTAATAATGATGAATAAGGATATTGCACTATTAATTGTGGAGATATGAGTAAATATATTTGCATAATTAAAGCCGAAGCAATTGGAAAAAAAAGTCTTTTAGTAGATGTTTTACGATCAAATTTTCCTATAACTGTTGCCATTGCACCAATTAAGACCATTATTATAATTATTAAAGGTGTATAAATCCTTTTGTGAGATTCTGCTATAAATTCTTTTTTATAAATTTCATTAATATTTTCCTCTGGTCTAATTAATTCGCTATATTTTCTTTCACTTGCCTCTTTAAACCTTGAAGTATTATTTTTATTATGGTTTTTAATATTTAATGTATACTGATCAAAATATAATATAGAAATATTTTGATTATTATTAATTTCTTGCCTATTACCATTAATTAGTAAAAATCTTACTCCTTTTGGAGTGGATACAATTTTACCTTGTTCAGCATTAATACTTATTTTTTTATTATTATCTCTTGCATCATGAATCATTATTCCTTCTAAATTACCTAATTGGTCTCTTTCTCTAATAAAAATTGTTAGCCCTCGAATAGGAGAAGAAAATATTTTTTCCTGAAATAAAGTAGATATAAAATTATTTCTTATATCATATTGTAAATTTTTAAATTTATTATATGCGTAAGGAGAGCCAACGTTTTCCAAAAATAAAGCAAGTATGCCCAAGCATATACCAAATATGAAAGCGGGAAGTATTATTGTTAAATTATTAATACCAGCAGCTTTCATTGAAATAATTTCTGAATCATTATTTAATCTTATATATGTAATTAAAGAAGCCAAAAAGCCAATGAAAGGGATTATAGTTACTAATAGTTTAGGAATAATTAAAATAGTTAGGTTGATAAATGTTTCTACAGGTAGCCCTTTTATTACAATTAAATCAATAAATCTTAAGGATTGTGTTAACCAAACAATCCCTGTCATAGCTATCATAATTAAAAAAAATGGACCTATTAATTGTCTGAATATATATAAAATGAATAAATTCAAAATTTTAAACCCGAAAAAAAATATTAGATTAATTTCAAAAATATGTTAGTTCTAAAATAAATATATATCATATTTTTGTTTATAAGAATAATTAATACATTTGAAAGGAAATTATATGACGTTTAAGGTATCTTTTAGCTCTGAACTAAAATCTGATACAGATTTAACATTAATTATTTTAGATGAATCTTTAGAATTAATAGATCATATAACTAAATTAGATAAAAAATATGATGGTATTATTTCCGATACAGTAAAACTTAAAACAATAAGTAAAAAGGGTAGTAATAAAAGTTTATATTTTAAGAAAGGAAAAGAAATATTACTCTATAATATGGGTAATTTAAAAGAAGTAAGTATTGATAATGCTGATGTAGTAGGTGGAGAAATTTTTTCTCTACTACCTAATGATGCAAAAAGTGTAACAATATTTTTTAGCATTAATAAAAAATTTAAAATTACTCATGAAGAATTGGCTACGAAAATATTGCATGGAATTAAATTAAGATCATATACTTTTAATAAGTACAAATTAAAAAGTAAAAGTAATTATAAAAATTCGCTGAAAGAAGTTAAATTAATAGTTAAAGATATTAATTCAGCGAAAAAATATTATAGCCCATTAAAAGCTCTTGAGGAGGGAGTATTTTTAACTCGTAATCTGGTTTCAGAGCCTGCAAATATATTAACACCAAAAACTTTAGCGGAGCAGGCAGAACAATTAAAAAATTTAGGGGTTAAAGTCGAGGTATTAAAATTGCCTCAAATAAAACGTTTAAAAATGGGAGCTTTATTAGGGGTAGCTATGGGCAGTGCGAATGAACCTAGGGTTGTTAGCATGTCATGGAATGGAACAAATAAAAAATCTAAACCTGAGGTATGTTTTGTTGGTAAAGGTGTTACCTTTGATACTGGTGGTATTTCAATAAAACCATCAGGTGGTATGGAAGATATGAAATGGGATATGGGAGGTTCAGGAGTAGTAATTGGCCTAATGAAGGCACTAGCTGGACGAAAAGCTAAAGTTAATGTTTCAGCTGTTGTAGGTTTGGTAGAGAATATGCCTTCAGGAAAAGCTCAAAGACCTGGAGATGTAGTAGTTGCCTCTTCAGGCCATTCTATAGAGGTTATTAATACAGACGCAGAAGGTAGATTAGTTCTGGCGGATGCTATAACATATGCAATTAATAAATTTAATCCCAAGAGACTAATAGATTTAGCTACTTTAACCGGTGCGGTAATTGTTAGCTTGGGGCCTCAGCGGGCTGGCGTATTTAGTAATAATGATGAGTTAGCATCAAATATATTTAATTCTGGAGAGAAGACAGGAGAAAAAGTATGGAGAATGCCTGTAGGAAAAGAGTATGATGACGATATAAAATCAGCTATAGCTGACATGAAAAATGTAGGTTCCGGAAGAGGAGCTGGAGCTACATCAGGTGCTAAGTTTATTGAACAATTTACACAAGATATTCCTTGGGCTCATATAGATATTGCAGGAGTAACTTGGTCTAAAAGTAATTCTAAATTATATCCAACTGGAGGAACAGGTTTTGGAGTAAGGTTGTTAAATACTTATATTAAAGATTTTATTGAATAGGAGAAAGACTATGGAAAGAACATTATCTATAATTAAGCCAGATGCAACTAGAAGATCTATTACTGGTAAAATAAATGCTATGATAGAAGAAGCAGGGTTATGTATTATTGCACAAAAGCGAATCATACTCTCAGAGTCTCAAGCAGAAGAATTTTATGGTGTGCATAAAGAAAGACCATTTTTTAGAGATTTAGTTAAATTTATTACTTCAGGACCAGTTGTTGTTCAAGTTCTAGAAGCAGAAAATGCAATATCTTTATATCGTAAAACAATGGGTGCAACTAACCCCCAGGAGGCGGAATCAGGAACTATAAGAGCAGAGCATGCAGAATCTATAGAAGCAAATTCAGTTCACGGTTCAGACAGTATGGAAAATGCTAAAATAGAAATTAATTTTTTCTTTAATGAGAAAGAAATAGTTGGGTAATTTAAACTAGGTTAATTTTTCCATATTTGATTTTCATCAACTATGGTAATATTACTATTTTCAGAATTAATTCTGAGTTCTCCAATTAGAGAAGCTTTTTCTCCGTGTTTAATAAAATTGTTTAACACTTGGTCAGATTTGGATGGATCTACTATGACACACATGCCTATACCACAATTGAATGTTCTCAGCATTTCATTACTTTTAACATTACCAATACTTTTTAGCCATTTAAAAATATTATTAGGCTTAATTTTATCTCCATATATTACAGAAGTTAAATTATTAGGTATTACTCTAGGTAAATTATCTATTAAACCTCCACCAGTAATGTGTGCGCAGGCCTTAATATTATTTAGTCTGTGTTCACTTAAAATAGAGTTCACATAAATTTTTGTAGGCGTAAGTAAATTTAGTCCAATTGAACTTTCTGAAAAACCACTTATTTTTTCATTCATATTTATATTATTTTCTTGAAGTATTTTTCTAACTAGGGAAAAACCATTTGAATGTATCCCTGAACTTTGCAATCCTATTATAAGATCACCAGATTTAATAGTATTTTTTGGTAAAATATTGTCTTCTTCTACAGCACCTAATGCAAAACCTGCTAAATCATAACTATTATCACAGTATATATCAGGTAGCTCAGCTGTTTCTCCACCTAATAATGCACAATTAGAAAGTTTTACACCATGAGTAATACCTTTTATTATTTCTTTTGCTATTTTTAATTTTAATTTACCAGTAGCAAAATAATCAAGAAAAAAAAGGGGTTCAGCACCTTGTACTACAATATCATTTACACTCATTGCTACTAAATCTATCCCTATGGTATCGTGCTTATTTACTTCTTCAGCTATCAAAAGTTTTGTTCCCACTCCATCTGTCGCTGAAACTAATATCGGATTTTTATAACCACATTTAGAGAGATTAAATAGTCCACCAAACCCACCAATTGAACCCATCACACCTAATCTTTTTGTTGTCTTAACAAGGGGAGCTATTTCTTTAACAAATTTATTTCCTGCCTCAATATCAACTCCAGCATCTTTATATGTAATATTTTTTAAAGTATTATTTTTTATTTTGTTAACCATGGTTTACTATATTCCTGAGCTAATAATTTACTATGACGATACTAGATATAAATAGATTTGCAATTAAATGGTTAAAGATGAAAAAAATATAGAACAACTTATACATATTTGCAAAAGACTTAAAAGTTTTTTTATATTTATTTGTATATATTTCATACAAACTCAAGCTTATTCTATTGATTCTTTTGAGGTAGATAATATAAATATAGAAATTGTTTCTGAGGATATTAGTCATGCTAGAAGCGAAGCTAATAATAAAGCAATTCTTATTGGTTTAGACAGATTTCTTTCTTGGAAACTAGATAACAAAGATTATACTTATATAAAAAATGTTTTGAATAATGTTAATAAAACTCCAGATATAAAAGATTTTGTTGCTGGATATAAAATTCATTATGAAAAAATATCTGATATAAAATATCAGGCAGAATTTTCAATATTATTTAACATAGAAAATATAAAGAATTGGCTTGTTTCTAATAATATATATTTTTATGAGAAGTTAAATTCAAAAACAATTAATCTTAATGCTAATTTTAATAGCTTTAAGAATTGGAGAATAATTATTGATAATATTGAGAACATTAAAGAAGTAGTAGATTTTCAAGTATTATCTTTAACTTATAAAAATTCAATAATTAAGGTTTCAATTAATATAGAAAACGAAACTTCTTTATTTAATATATTTAATAAATCTAGAATAGATATACAAAAAAGATTAAATTCAAATTATGAATATAATATAAGTTTAATAGATTATAATAAAACAATTATGGATTCTTTTGACTCAAATGATAGAAATAATAAGAAAGATTCTTCCATTTTATTAACTGAGTGATAAGATTTTGTTTATGGAGCTTTGATGTTAAATAATAAAAATAATTACTTAATTATATCCATCCTTTTGTTTATAGCATTCTTGTGGCTAGCATCTTCAATATTACTTCCTTTTTTAATGGGTTTAATATTAGCCTACGTACTAAACCCTTTAGTTATTAAATTAGAAAAAATTGGACTAGGACATTTCTTATCAGTTTCTATTGCGCTTATAATAAGTATATGCTTCTTCCTAGGAGGGTTTATATTTTTAATACCTGTATTATTAGACCAGCTTAATGATATAATTATTAAATTACCAATAATATATAACAAGATATTATCTTTTATAGAGGGCAGTTTTAGAGGTTATATTAATTATGATAATTATTTAGGTTCAATAAATAGTATCCTAACAGATAAAAGTGGAGAAATCATAAGTATTATTATTTCACTAATGAGTGGAGCTTTTTTAAAAGGTAAGGCATTTATAACCATTATAGGGCTTTCAATTATTACTCCAATAGTAACATGTTATGTTTTATATGATTGGGAAAAAATAAAAACTTATTTGACTAATCTTATACCAAAAAAGCAAAAAACACCCTTAAGTAAAAAAATTAAAAAAATAGATCATGTATTATCTTCCTTTTTTAGAGGTAAGTTTATAATTTCTTTATTTCTAATAGTTTACTATAGCGTTTTATTGACATTTATTAACATTGATGGAGCTATAAGTATTGGAGCAATAATAGGTGTTTTATCATTTATTCCCTATTTAGGAACTATTTTAGGGTTAATATTAGCTTTATCATTTAGTGTATTACAAACGGGGGCTTTCATAAGTTTATTATATGTATTTGTAATATTTATTGTAGGACAGTTTTTAGAATCCTATATTCTAGAACCAAAGTTTATATCAAAAAATGTTGGATTACATCCACTAGTTGGTATGTTTGTTATAATAGCAGGTGGAGCTGCCTTTGGTATTATTGGAGTTTTACTATCAGTTCCCATAACAGCTGTTTTGACTGTTATTCTTATAGAAAAAGAATAAAAGAGTATAAAAATGGATATGCATTATAGTAAACAGTTGCTATTAAATCTTAGAACATTACCGGCTATGGGAAGAGAGGATTATATTGTTAGCCAAGTGAATAAAGAAGTTGTTCTTTGGCTTGATAATTGGCCAAATTGGCCTGTTTTAGGGTTTATTGTTTATGGTCCAGCTGGTTCTGGTAAGAGTCATTTGGCATCAGCACTTCAAACATTATCAAAAGGTTACATTATAGAAGCTCAAAACTTAACAGAAAATAAACTAGATAAACTAGTAGAACATAAATGCCTTATTGTTGAAGATATTTATAAATTGAAATCTGAAAGATTATTATTACACATTTATAATATGTTGGCCGAAAGAAAGCATAATTTTATGTTCACTTCAAATATATCTATTAATGATATTAATTTTAAATTACCAGATTTAAAGTCAAGGCTATTGTCTATTCCACAAATAAACATCGGATTACCAGATGATGAGTTATTAAAAAGCGTAATAATAAAACAATTTTTAGATAAAGGGGTTTTGGTTGAATTTGAAGTAATAAATTATCTTATGAACAGAATTGATAGATCATTTGACTCAATTATAAAAATAGTAAATGAAATAAATAATTTATCTTTGGAAAAATCAAAAAAAATCACTATACCTTTTATTAAAAAGGTAATTAAACTATGAAATTAATAGGAGATTAAAAATGGATATGGGTATTAAAGGTAAGAAAGCTATAGTTTGTGCATCCAGTAGAGGTTTAGGTAAGGGTTGTGCACTTGCATTAGCTGAAGAGGGGGTAGATTTAATTATTAATGGAAGAAATAAAGAAGTTTTATCATCTACCGCTAAAGAATTAAGAGAAAAATATGGAGTAAATGTTATAGAGTTTTGTGCCGATATAACTATCAAAGCCGAACAAAGTAAGCTAAAAGAACTTTGCCCAGATCCAGATATTTTGGTTAATAATGCAGGAGGTCCTCCTCCTGGAGATTTTAGGGATTGGAATAGAGAAGATTGGACAAATGCCTGTATAGCAAACATGTTTACTCCTATTGAATTAATTAAGAACTATGTTGATGGGATGCAAGATAGGAAATTTGGAAGAATTATTAATATCACATCTAGTTCAGTAAAGGCTCCAATTGATATTTTAGGCTTATCTAATGGAGCAAGGAGTGGATTAACAGGTTTTGTTGCTGGTATTGCTAGAAAGACAATTATAAATAATGTGACTATTAATTCTATTCTGCCTGGACCTTTTGATACAGATAGATTGAGAAATAGTTTAAAATTTGTAGCAGAAAAAACTGGTAAAAGTATAGAAGAAGTGAGGAATACAAGAGCTGCAGAAAATCCATCTGGAAGATTTGGTACTCCAAGTGAGTTTGGAGCTGCATGTGCTTATCTTTGCAGTAGTTATGCCGGATATATCACGGGTCAAAATTTATTAATAGATGGAGGAGGATATCCTGGTACTTATTAAAAATTTAAATTAATCTATAATTATCGCTCCATTTTTAATTTTTAAGCTGAGTTTCCCTTCCATTAATTTTAAGGCTGAATATCCAAATATATCATATCTCCAGCCTTTAAGAGCTTTCACATTTTTTTCACCTTGAGCTATAAGCTTTAGATCCTCTTTATTTGCAATTAGCAGTGGGGAAATATTATGCTTTTCAGCACAGCTGAGTAATATAATTTTTAATAAATCAGTTACAGCTTTTGAAGCTATATTGGAAATATGATTGTTAGTTTTATTTATATTTTTATTATTTTTACCTATCTTAACACATTCTAAAATTAAATTTTTATAAGTATTATCAATATTTTTAATATTTATTCCGCGTAAATTATCAAAGTCTTTAATATCAATAGGAGGGTTTTTTGATAATTTAATTATAATATCATCTTTAAATATTTTATTTCTTGGTAAATTATATTTCTTTGCGAGATCTTCTCTAACTTTAGCAATTTCTCTAAAAATTGACATCGTTTCTATATTGGGGCTATTAAACTTAATTCTCTTCCAAGCATTATCAGAATCTGTTTTGTATAAATTTAAATCGTTAAACTTATTTATTTCTTCTTTTATCCAATCTGTTCTTTTATTTTTTTTCATATTATCTTTCAGATACAAATATATTTTAGAAAGATGAGTCACATCAGAAATAGCATATTTTATTTGCTTTTCATTTAACGGCCGATTTTCCCAATTTGTGAATCGTGCACTTTTATCTAATTTAATATTAACTATTTTGTTAACTAAAAATTCATAACTAGCTGAGTCTCCATAACCGCAAGTCATAGCAGCAGACTGAGTATCAAATATTGGTTTAGGGATTTTTTTTAAAATATTAAATATGATTTCAAAGTCTTGTCTTGGAGAATGCAATACTTTTAATATTTTTTCATTAAGTAACAAATCAAATATTGGATTTAGATTAATATCATTTACTAATGGATCTATTGCCCATCCATTACCTTTAGAATCACCAATTTGTATTAAACATAATTTTGGGTAATAATATTTTTCTCTAATAAATTCAGTATCTACACATATAAATATTTCATTTTTTAGTTTTTTATAGAGATCTTCTATCTCATGTGATTTAGTCAAAATAGTCATTTTTATAGAAATAGCATTAGAAACGTATATTATCAACAAAACTAAATATATTTTGATTTGAATTTTTTATAATTTTGTCTAAAAGGTATAGTATTATATATATTAATAATTAACTTTTGAAGGGTACTTATATGCATCTTTATCGATCACATAATTGTGGACAACTAACTTCTAATAATGTCGATAATATTGTTAAACTATCTGGATGGGTTGATAGAAAAAGAGACCATGGTGGTTTATTATTTATAGATTTAAGGGACCACTTTGGGATTATTCAAATAGTTGTAGACAGTGATAATAAATTTTTTAAGTTATGTGAAGATACTAGACTGGAAAGCGTAGTCACGGTTACTGGTAAAGTTGTTAAAAGGACTGAGGATTTAATTAATAAAAAGCTTTCTACTGGAGAAATAGAGGTGTCTGTGAAAGATTATATTATTGAGTCTTCATCTGACGTTTTACCTATGCCAGTATCCGGAGAGCATGACTTAGGTGAAGAGATAAGGTTAAGAAATAGGTTTTTAGACTTAAGAAGGCCTTCAATGCAAAATAATATGATTTTGAGATCAAAAATTATATCTTCTATTAGAAAGAAAATGACGGAATCAGGGTTTTATGAGTTTCAAACCCCTATTTTAACAGCATCCTCTCCAGAAGGTGCAAGGGATTTTTTAGTTCCATCACGTTTAAATCCAGGAAAGTTCTATGCTTTACCACAGGCTCCTCAACAGTTCAAACAACTAATAATGGCATCTGGTTTTGATCGTTATTTTCAAATTGCTCCATGTTTTAGGGATGAGGATGCGAGAGCCGATAGAAGTCCGGGAGAATTTTATCAATTAGATATGGAAATGGCTTTTGCTACACAAGAGGATGTATTTAGTACAATTGAACCTGTATTAACAGAAGTATTTAAAGAGTTTTCAGATTGGGATATAACGTCTAATCCATTTCCACAAATTACCTATAAAGATGCAATGTTAAAATACGGTACAGATAAGCCAGACTTGAGAAATCCATTAATAATATCTGATGTTACAGAAGCTTTTTTACACGAAGGAGTGACTTTTAAAGCATTTAAAGAGCAGATTAAAAAGGGAGCAGTTGTAAGAGGTATTGCTGCTTTGAATGTCTCTGATAAACCAAGATCATTTTTTGATAAATTAAATTCTTGGGCACAAGAGCAAGGACAACCTGGTTTAGGCTATATATTATTAAGCGAGGGAGAAGCTAAAGGGCCTATTGGTAAATTTTTATCTAAGGAGTCTGTTGAAATTATAAAAGATAAAGCTAATGCAAAAGATGGAGATGCAGTGTTTTTCATTTGTAATAAAATTAAAGAAGCAGAGAGTTTTTCCGGTAAGGCAAGAATGAAAATAGCAGAAGATATGGATATAATTGAAAAAAATGTTTTTAAATTTTGCTGGACTGTAGATTTCCCGATGTATGAAATAGATGAATCAACAAATTCTATCATATTTAGTCATAATCCTTTCTCAATGCCTCAGGGAGGCATGGACGCTTTAGAAAATAAAGATCCATTAGATATTTTAGCATGGCAGTATGATATTATTTGTAATGGTATTGAGTTATCTTCAGGAGCTATTAGAAACCATAGACCTGATATAATGGAAAAAGCATTTAGTATAGCAGGTTATACATCCGATGATTTAAAAAGTAGATTTGGGGCACTATATAATGCTTTTAAGTATGGAGCCCCTCCACATGGAGGAATAGCTCCTGGAATTGATAGAATAGTGATGCTTTTAGCTAATGAACCTAATATTAGAGAGGTAATAATGTTTCCAATGAATCAACAAGCACAAGATTTGTTAATGGATGCTCCATCTATAGTCAATAATAATCAATTAAAAGAACTCTCATTAAAGTTAAGTAATATAAATAAATTAGATAAATAATTACTCTGAAACTTTTATAAGTAGTTTTCCAAAGTTTTTTCCATTCATTAGTCCAATAAATGCGTCTGGAGCATTTTCTAGGCCCTCTACCACATCTTCTTTATAAATAATCTTTCCTTCTTTAATCCATTTTGCCATTCTTTCTATAGCAATGTGATATTTTTGAGCAAATTGAAATACTAAAAACCCTTCAGTTGTTGCTTGGTTGGTTAACATAGCTCTATGAGTCCTTAAGCCCGGTTCAGGAGCTGTTAGATTGTACTGAGAGATAACCCCACAAACAGCAACTCTAGCATAATTAGCAAGCTTATTTATTACAGAATCAGTTATGCTTCCACCGACATTATCAAAGTAAACATTTACTCCGTTTGGACAATATTTATCTAACATGTTATCAACATTTTGGTTTTTATAATCAATAGCAGCATCAAAATTAAGGGTATTTAATAAGAAATCACATTTTTCTTTTCCTCCAGCTATTCCCACCACATGACAGCCAGCAATTTTTGCAATTTGTCCTACAAGTTGGCCTACTGCTCCTGAAGCAGCAGATACTACTACAGTATCTCCTGGAATTGGTTTACCTACATACAAAAGACCAAAAAATGCAGTCATACCTGGCATACCTAATACACCTACTGCAGTTTGGATAGGAGCTAAATCTGGGTTTATTTTTCTTATAGAAGCAGGAGTTGTAATTGCATATGCCTGCCATCCTAATGTAAATCCTTCTACTATATCTCCCTCTTTATATTCATTAGTTTCTGATTTTATTACTCTTCCTACTGCTCCGCCTATAATTACATCCCCTTCATTTAATGATGCCGCATAACTTTTTGCTTTACTCATTCTACCTCTCATATAAGGGTCTAGTGATAGCCATAATATTTTAATTAATACTTCCCCATGTCTTATATCAGGTATATTATTTTCAATAATTTCAAAGTTTTCTAATTTAGGCATTCCTTCGGGTCTAGTTTTCATTATTATTTGTTTGTTTACGCTCATTTTTAATTCCCCTTTGTTTATATTGTAATAGTTATATTTATATTAAATTAATTAAAAATCTTTTGTTGGAGAGCTAGCCTTAGCAATAATATTTTTTTCCATTCTTCCTGATATATAGGCATTTCTTCCAGATATAACGGCTTGCTTCATAGCCTCTGCCATTAAAATGGGGTTACGAGCTCTAGCTATAGCTGAATTTATTAAAACGGCATCACAGCCCATTTCCATGGCAATACAAGCATCAGATGCTGTTCCTAGTCCAGCATCTATAATAACTGGCACTGAGCAATTATCTATTATAATTTTAATATTTAATTTATTTTGTATTCCTAACCCTGATCCTATAGGAGAACCTAAAGGCATTATAGCCGAGCAACCGTTATCTTCTAATTTTTGCGCAAGAATAGGGTCATCAGTACAATAAGCCATAACTTTAAAACCTTCTTTAACAAGAATTTCTGAAGCTTTAATAGTTTCTATCATATTTGGATATAATGTTTTATCATCGCCTAGAACCTCAAGCTTGACTAAATCCCAACCGCCTGCCTCACGCGCTAAGTTTAAAACTCTTATTGCTTCTTCAGCATTATAACAACCTGCCGTATTTGGTAGGTAAGTATATTTATTAGGATTTATAATATCAGTTATCATTGGTTCGTTAGGATTAGATATATTGGTTCTTCTAATTGCAACAGTAATAATTTCTGACTCAGCTTTTTTTAAAGCTTCAAGGTTTTCCTTAAAGCTTTTAAATTTGCCACTACCCATTATTAACCTAGATTTATACTCTTTTCCTGCAATTATCAGAGACTCTTTATTTTTATTTATATGATTTCCTCCCCCTATGAAATTGACTATTTCAATACAATCATTGGCTTCTATTATATGAGAATGATAATCTGATTTATTAATTATTTCCCGGTTTATTTCAACAGCAATATTATTCTTATTTAATTTAAGTAGATGAAGGAGTTTTTCAATTGATTGAGAAGTCTGTATCTGCTTAGCTTCTCCATTAACATATATATTTATTTCTTTTAAAGACATATTTATATTTTTTTCATTTCTTTTTTATTTACATTTATAATGTATATTATAAAGGAATAAATATATATTAAATGGATATATTTATAAATACTATTATAAGGATAATTTGTGAATAATATAAAGAAAATTTTAGTTATAAACGGGCCAAATTTAAATTTACTTGGAAGAAGAGAGCCCAAAATTTATGGTAATATAACTTTAGATGAAATAGAAAATAATTTACGAGGATTACAAAATAAATTAGCTGTAGGTATTGATTGTATTCAAAGTAACAAAGAAGGAGAACTGATAGAGATAGTTCAAGAAGCAAGTGAAAAGTATTCTGGTATAATTATAAATGCTGGAGGTTATTCACATACATCTATTGCTTTAATGGACGCTTTAAAATTTTTTGGCAGACCTATAATAGAAGTTCATATGTCAAATATATATGCAAGAGAGAATTTTAGACATGTATCCTTTATTTCTCAAGTGGCAAATGGAATTATATGTGGATTTGGAGAAAAAGGATACGAAATGGCAATAAATTGTATTATAAAATTAATAGATTTAGATTAAAATTAATGTTAGGAAAATTATATGGGTAAAATATCTATAGATAAATCATTAATAAAAGATCTTTCAGATCTTCTAAATGAAAATAATTTATCAGAAATTACTGTAACTCAAGGCAGAAATACCGTTAGAGTAGCTCGAAGTGTTGTGTCTAGTGGTTCTATTTTGAGTCATTCAAATATTAATCAAACAGAAAAAAAAATAGACAATGAATCAAATAAGGAAAATAATTTAGATCATCCTGGCACTGTTAAATCCCCTATGGTAGGGACTATATATTTGGCTTCTTCTCCTGATGCTAAGCCATTTATAAAAGTTGGCCAAAGTGTCAAAGAAGGTGATCAATTATTTATAATTGAGGCTATGAAAACTATGAATCCAGTCAAATCTCCTTTTGCAGGAACAGTTAAAGAAATAATTATAAAAAATGAAATGTCTGTTGAATTTGATGAACCTTTAGTAATAATTGATATTAGTTAAAGAATAATATTGTGATAAAGAAAGTTTTAATAGCTAATAGAGGTGAAATAGCTTTAAGGATAATTAGAGCGTGTAAAGAGTTAAAAGTAAAAACTGTGGCAGTACATTCAACAGTTGATGCTGAGGCAATGCATGTAAGACTTGCTGATGAAAGCGTATGTATAGGACCTCCTCTAGCGTCAAAGAGTTATTTAAATATAGCTGCAATTCTATCCGCTGCAGAAGTTAGTGGTGCTGATGCAATTCACCCTGGTTATGGATTTTTATCTGAAAATGCAAAATTTGCAGAAATAGTTAATGAACATGGATTAATATTTATTGGGCCTAAACCTCAACATATATCTGAAATGGGAGATAAAGTATCTGCAAGAACTGCAATGCAGAAACTTGGAATTCCGCTTGTCCCAGGTTCGAACGGAGCAATCAAAGATTTAAAGGAATTAAAAAAAGTTGCAAAAGAAGTTGGTTTTCCAGTTTTAATTAAGGCAGCGTCAGGAGGGGGAGGTAAAGGAATGAAAGTTGCTAAAAAACCTGCTGACTTGGAAGAGGCTTGGAATTTGGCTCGATCAGAGGCTAAATCTGGTTTTGGAGATGATACTGTATATCTTGAAAGATACTTGGCTAATCCTAGGCATATAGAATTCCAACTTTTTGCTGATGCTTATGGAAACGTGGTGCATTTTGGAGAGAGGGATTGTTCCTTACAAAGAAGACATCAAAAAGTTTTAGAAGAGGCTCCTTCTCCTGCTCTTACAAAAGAAGCAAGAGATGGAATTAGTAAAATTATTGTTAAAGCCGTAAAAAAATTGGGTTATCTTGGCGCAGGTACCTTTGAAATGCTCTATGAAAATGGAGAATTCTTTTTTATAGAAATGAATACCAGAATACAAGTTGAGCATCCTATAACAGAAATGATAACAGGTTTTGATTTAGTAAAAGAACAGGTTAATGTAGCTAGTGGAAAAAAACTTTCCATTAAGCAAAAAGATATTAAAATTCAAGGGCATTCAATAGAATGTAGAATAAATTCTGAAAACCCAAATACATTTACACCTAATGCAGGAACGATTAATAATTATCACACACCAGGTGGTCTGGGAGTTAGAGTAGATTCAGCTTTATACTCAGGTTATAAAGTCCCTCCTAACTATGATAGCTTAATATCTAAATTGATTGTTTATGGTAATAGTAGGGAAGATGCTATTTTAAAATTAAAAATAGCATTAAAAGAATATGTAATAGATGGCATAGATACCACTTTATCTTTACATGATAAGATAATAAGAGAAAAAAAATTCATATCTGGTGACTACGATATTAGATGGTTAGAAAAATTTTTAAATATTAATGATTAATAATATTCCCCATAATTATATTAAAATAGACTATAAAAATATATTAGATGCTTATCGCCACGGGATATTTCCTATGGCAGAAAATGTAAATAGCCTAGATGTCTTTTGGGTTAAACCGGTAAAAAGAGGTGTAATAGATCCATATAAAATAAATATAAGAAAGAAGCTTAAAAGATTTATAAATACCAATCCTTTTCTAATAAAGATAAATACTGACTTTATTGGAGTTATAGAGGGGTGTGCTGAAATTACTAATTACAGGGAAAACACATGGATTAACCCAAGTATAAGAGACGTATTTATAGATCTTCATTATAAAGGTTATGCCCATAGTATAGAGTGTTACTCAAATAATATGTTGGTTGGGGGATTATATGGAGTTGCGATTGGTGGAATATTTTTTGGTGAAAGTATGTTTAGTAGAAGCCCAAATGCAAGTAAAGTAGCTTTACTACATCTGATAGATAGACTTAAAGTAGGTAATTTTATTTTACTTGATACACAATTTATAACAGACCACCTTAAAACATTGGGGGCCTATGAAATTACTCAAGAAAAGTTTATGCTTATTTTAAAAAAAGCACTACATATTAATGCTGATTTTTATAAAATTGGTAAATCTGGGGAATTAAATATAAATTTATATCCCAAATCTTCCAACTATTAAATGAATTTAAAAGCATTTTATTAGTTTTAAATTATAAATAGGGTGTGATACTTGAGATAAACTTGTGTTTTTAGATAAAACCCAACCTTTAAATATAAATTTATCTTTTTTTCTATCTTTTAACACAAGGTAGGAAGCATAACTATTATAATCTTGTTCGTTCTTTATACATTTTTTTATTAAAATATTTAAATTCTTAAATATAAAAGTGATATTATTTGGTACTTCAATAACGTAAGACTTACTAGAAACTTTATCTATAATTTTTAGAGATGTATTTGAGTTTTCATTAGCACTTATATCAAAAGAAATGAATAATAAAAATATCAAAATTATAAGTAAATTATTAATGTTATTAATAGAAAATTTTAGAATTTTTTTAATTCCAATATTTTAATAATTACCTCAACTACCTGCTTAGGGTCTGCCCCCATTAAAATTGCATCTTCTAGCGCATCTTCTGCTATTTGGTTAATTTCTATAATATTTTCATTTAAAATTTTAATTTTTTCTGTACATGATATTTTTTCATCATCAACACCCCTCCAAGTTTTCGGAAGTATTGTTTTTTGTTTATTGGTCAATTATTTACCTCTTTTATTAGGCGACCAGGAATTATAAGAAGATATATCATCTTTTTTTTCTTCATTGCTTTTATTTAATATATAATTTATTCCTGTGCTATTGGGTTGATGTTTAATTTGCCATTTCTTTTTTTTATCTTTTATATTCGGAGTGTTTTTAACTGTATGCGTTAACCAAGCTTGCCATTCTGGGGGAACAGAGGAAGCGTCATTATTTTTAAAATATAGAACCCATCTTTTATTATTTTTATTAAGGTAATATATATTTCCAAAATCATCTTCACCTATTTTTTTACCAAATAAAAAAGTATTTATTATTGTTCCAAGATTATTTAACATATTTTTCTTTCTAAAATTATTATAATTATTTTAACGCATTAGCTATCGTTCAGACTTTCATTTATTATAGTTTTTAATTTATTAAGCTCTAAAGCTCCTGCATAAAGTTTACCATTAATAATAAAAGTAGGTGTTCCTCTTATATTTAATTTTCTCGCTAAATCCTCATTTTCTTGTAAGATATTTTCAATGTCTATATTATTCATATCCTTTTTTAATTTATTTATATCTATTTTTAAATTACTCGCGGCTTGAAATATTTTATCTTCATTTAGATTCCCTTGCATACTCATCAAAGCAGAATGTAGTACGAAATATTTTCCTTGTTTCCTAGCTGCTAGCGCTGCCTTAGCTGCAGTTCTGCTAGATGGTGACAATATAGGATATTCTCTAAATGAAACTTTTAAATCAAACTCTGATCTTAACAGTTCTGTAATAGCATCTAAAGATTTTTTACAATATCCACAATTATAATCAAAAAACTCAATAATAGTAACTTTAGGTTTATCTGACCCCATAAAAGGAATATTGGCATTATTAGCCATTTCTACAAAATTTTCTTCTATGAATTCATTATCTGTATTTGAATTTTCTTGCATTTTTTGTCTTAATTTATCTACAGATTCTAGAATTACTTCAGGGTTTTCCATAATATATTCATAAATATATTCGTTTAATTCTTCTCTAGTTAATTTATCTTCAGAAGTTGCTGTAGACAAATGTAAAATTAAAAAGATAAATAAAAGAGGTATTTTAATTAATAGTCTTTTAAAAGTAATCATCATAATGTTAACCAATACTATTTTATTATAAATTTGATACTAATTATTATTTATTTTCATTAACTTTTCCTTAGAAAAGAATATTATATCTAGTGCTCTTATATCACTAGGACTACCTTTTTTAAATGAAATTTTTGCTTTTTCAGCAAATTGTATAGCTAGACTATGTTGCCCCATTAAAAAATATGCTTCTGCGGATGCTAATTGAGCAAGTCCTAAATTATTATTTCTTGCTTCACCAATAGATAGCAGTTTCCAAGCTGCAATATTTTTAGGCATAATTTCCAAAACCTTTTTTAAATTAAGTATTGCTTCATTATTTTCTTTACTTTTACCATATTCTATTTGAGATCGAGCTAAAGATAATAATATTATTGAATTATTTGGTAAGAGCTCTGAAGATATTTTAAGTTGTTCTATAGACTCAAATATTTGACCATTTTCAAATAACATTTGTCCAAAAACCTCTGGAAAAAAAGGGTCATTTTTATCTATATGAATTAATTCTTTTATTTCTTTAATGCCTTTATCCAAGTCTGGTAGTCTTAGATAAGCTATTGCTCTTGCATATTTTGCATCAATTTGGGATGAATTTTTAGGGTAAAGTAATAATGTTTTACCAGGACTATTTGTAAAAGCTATAATCTTAGCAACTATTCTTTGAAATTTATTATTATCCAAAGATAAATCTTTTTTATAATTGATATTAATATTTTTAGTAGCTTCTACAATATCATATATTCTTTCTTGAGATATCGGATGTGTTCTTAAATATGGGTCTTGCCTATTTTCATGTAATAATTCCTGTTTACCCAGCTTTTTGAGAAGTTTAGTGAGAGGAATGCATGAGCGATTTACCGCGGTCATATACTTTATAGCTGCTGCGTCAGCATATTTTTCATTTTGTCTGGTATTTTTATAAAAATTTCTTTCTGCTATGCTAGGTCCAAGTGTAGCTAATTTTGCTAAACCAGCAGGTGTATCGAGACCCGCGGCTTTTGAAGCTGCCATTAGCCCTGCAGTTAAGATAGTTGCTATTGTGACTGTTTCTTGTGCTCTTTTCATGGAGTTTACAGTCCTATTTAAATGTCCTCCAGAAATATGCCCAATTTCATGTGCTAAAACACCTATTAAGGCATTTACTTCTTTTGCTGCCAAAATTAATCCTGTATTTATAAAAATATTTTGTCCTCCTGCAACAAAAGCGTTAATAGATTTATCATTAACTATATATATGTTTACAGAATTAGGGTTTAACCCTGCTACTTTTAATATTGGATTGATCCAATCTCTTATATATAATTCTATTTCAGCATCTTGAATTAAGCTAATGTTTTGAGCACTTGTTAATTTGTAAGTAGAAAAAAATAATACTAAAATAAATAAAATTAAATTTATAGTGTAAGATTTAATATATTTTATTAGTATGGTAATTATTTTTGGCATTAATTCCCGCTATAAAATTTTTTAGAATAATATAAATAAATTATATATAAAAATTAACCACTTATATAATTAATTATACAAAATTAGGAGTATCTTTCGAATGTTAAATTCAAAAAGGTCAAATATAGCGCCATTTTTAGCCATTGATATGCTTACAAAAGCAAATAACTTAAAGTTAAAAGGTAAAGATATTATTCATATGGATGTTGGAGAACCTGGTGTTAGCACTCCGAGCCATATTTTAAAATATGCAAAAGAAATAGTAGGTAAAAAAAAAATAGGATATACAGAATCAATAGGAATTCCAGAATTAAGACAAAAAATTTCAGACCATTACAAATTTTGGTATGATCAAGAAGTAAGTTCTGATTGTATTGCAGTTACTTCAGGAGCTTCAGGAGCATTTGTTCTTGCTTTATTAGCTTTATTTGATCCTGGAGATAAAATAGTAATGATGACCCCTTATTATCCTGCCTATGTTAATGCTATAAAAGCATTAAATTTAGATATTATTTTTATTGATGGGGAGTTAGATACAAGTTATCAACCGACTGTGGAAAAATTAAAAAAATTAAAAAATAATATTAAAGGCGTTATCGTAGCTTCTCCTGCAAACCCAACTGGCAGTAGTATAAAAAATACTACCTTAAAACAGATTGCTCAGTGGTGCATGAAAAATAATAAAGTTATAATATGCGATGAGATTTATCATGGCATTGAGTTTGATAAAAAGTCCAACACTATACTTCGTTATAACAAAGATGCAATTGTAATTAATTCTTTCTCCAAGTATTTTTGTATGACAGGTTGGAGGTTGGGGTGGATTATTGCTCCTAAAAATATAATTAATGTAATTGAGAAATTATCAATGTCTTTATTCCTGTGTCCTTCAACAATAGCACAAATAATAGCAACTAAAGCATTTGATAATTATGATCTTCTTAATAAAAATGTTTCTATTTATAGGAGGAATAGAGAGCTCTTAGTTAACTTTTTCGAAGATAAGGGTTTTCATAAATATGCACCAGCTGATGGAGCATTTTATTTGTACATAGATATATCAAATATAAGTAATGATTCTGACAATTTAGCCAATAGATTATTACAAGAAGCTGGTGTTTCTGTAACTTCAGGAAAAGATTTTGATTATAAATTAGGTAAAAAATTTATAAGAATTTCTTATGGAGACTCCAACGAAAACGTTATAGAAGCAATAAAAAGGATAAGAGGATGGATTAACTTACGAAACTAATATTTAAGTTTCTAATTTATTCCACCAACCTTTTTTAATAGGTCCTTTTTTCTTAGGTTTTACAACTTTAGTGCTTTTGGTTGTATTCTCTTTAAGAATTTTATCTTCTTTTTTTAAAGAATCAGATTTGTTTTCTTTAGCATTAGATTTCTTTAATTTCTTGTCAGAAGTAGATGCAGGTTTGTTTAAAGATTTTGTATTATTACTTTTCTTCCTATTATCAATTTTAGTATTTTTTTCTTTGTGAATTATATCTTTACCTTTGTTATTTATATTATTATCAGTTACATTTTTACTTTCATTTTGGGTAACATTTTCATTCTGTTCATTAGTTTTAGAATTATATTTTTTATACTTATTTTTATTATTAGGGCGTTTAGTTTTATTAGAATTTTTATTGGAGTTCTCTTTTTTATTATTTATATTTGATTTAGATTCGTTAATTGAGTCGTTTTCATAAATAATTTCTTCGTATTTCATTTCAGGATCAGGTATTATATTAATGATAATATTTCTTTTTTCTTCAATATTATTCAATTCTTTTCTTTTATTATTAAGTATATGTAAAGCCGTCTCTTCAGGTATTTTTATTGAAAGTGATTTATCTTTATAATTTGTAGCTTCTTTTTCAATTTTATGAAGGGCTTTTAAAGTTAGAGAATCCAGAGATCTTATTCTCCCATGTCCTAAACAATGATTACAAGTAATAAATTCAGCTTCATAAATGCTAGGCCTTAGTCTTTGTCTCGACATCTCTAGTAGCCCAAAATTTGAAATATTGCCTACTTGAATTTTTGCTCTGTCTGAGTGTAGCTTTTGTTTCAATACATTTTCAATAAATCTATTATTTTTACTTAAGAGCATATCTATAAAATCTACAACTATTAAACCAGATAGATCCCTAAGTCGAAGTTGTATTGCTAATTCTTCAGCAGCTTCTTTATTAGTTTGTAAGGCGGTTTCCTCTATATTCCTTTCCTTAGTAGCTTTACCAGAGTTTACGTCAACTGCGACAAGAGCTTCTGTTTGATTTATTACTAAATACCCTCCGCTTTTTAAAGTTGCGATTGGGCTATGAATTTTTTCTAATTTTGTATCTATATTATATTTTTGTAATAATGGAGTTTTTTCTTTGTATTCTTTTAAAATTTTAATTTTACTAGGCATCAAAGTTTTCATATAACTTTTTGCTGCCTTAAAAGCATCATTTCCTTGAATAATTATTTCTTCAATTTCTGGGGTAAATAAATCTCTTATACCTCTTTTAATAATATTATTTTCTTCATGAATAAGAGAAGGAGATAAAGATTTAAGAGTATTTTCTCTAATTTTTTCCCAAGTTTTATTTAAAAAATTATAATCTCTTTTAATTTCAACTTTAGTTCTTTTTGAGCCAGCAGTTCTAATAATAACTGCCATATTATTAGGTACATTTAAAGACTCAATAATAGATCTTAGTTTTTTTCTATCATTAGAATGTGTAATTCTTCGGCTGATTCCGCCTTTTCTGATAGTATTTGTCATTAAAACACAGTATCTTCCAGCTAGTGAAACAAATGTGGTAAGTGCCGCACCTTTATTTCCTCTTTCTTCTTTAGTGACTTGCACTAAAACTATTTGCCCTTTTTTTATTACTTCTTGGATTTTATATTGATTATAAAATTTAGTTTTAGGTTTTTTCTTATTAATAGAATTATTATTCGCTTCTCCTTCTTCAATATTACCATCTATAATATCACTATCATCTAAATCAGAAACTTCTTCATTTATGATATTCTCCTTATCTGCAATAGGAATTTGAAAGTAGTCTGGATGTATTTCGCTGAAGGCTAAAAATCCGTGTCGCTCATTACCATAATCTACGAAGGCTGCTTGAAGAGAAGGCTCCACTCTAGCTATTTTAGCTAAGTATATATTACCTCTATTTTGCTTTTTTGTTGTAGTTTCATGGTCAAAATCTTCAATATCATTTTCATTGGTTACTACTACACGAGTTTCTTCTAAGTATTCGGCGTCTATCAGTATACGCTTTGTCATTGATCAAATTACTCCAAGCCAGTGCAAGTTCATTATATTTTTCATTAAATTTACTATTGGCATTAATTATGAGTCTGGTTTTTATAATATCCAGACGTAAGTTTTTAAAAAAAATAGCAATAAATAGTTTTTTGTTTAGCTTTGAAACAGAGCTAAAGTTTTTATCTTTTGTTTTAATTCCTAAAACCATTTTATTACCTATAAGAAAATTCTATATATTCTATATTTTTATTTTTAAATTATATTTTTTACTTCACTATAATCATTATTTATATTGTATATGTTTATAACAATGTAAACATTTTGTAAAATAGCTAATTAAAATAAATTTTTAATGGTTTTGAGGAAATTAGATGAATACTTTTTTAAAGTTCCTAAATTCAATAGTTTCTATAATTATTCTTATTTTTGTAAATTCTATTTTCATACATGTATATGCAGATAATATTAATATTTATAGTATTGAAAAGGATAACTCTTTAAGGTTACTATTATCAAGTGAAAAAAAAATACTATCTAATTCTTTTATTTTAGAAGATCCCCCAAGACTAGTAGTGGATATAGAAAATATTGATAAATTCTCTAAGAATAATTTTGAATATAAATATATCAAAAAGATTAGAGCATCAAAATCTAATAATAAAGCAAGATTAGTTTTTGATTTAAAAGTTCCTGCTAAAAATTTTAAAAAAAATACCTTTTTAAAAAAAATTAGTGGAGAATATATTTTGTTAATAGATTTAAATTTATTCTCTATACAGAATATTGTAAACAAAAATGTAATAGTTATAGATGCTGGCCATGGTGGTCCTGATCCTGGAGCAGTTAGAAATAATATAAAGGAAAAGGATATAACTTTAGCGGCTGCTAAGATACTTAGAGAAGAGCTTTTAAAAAAGAATTTTACTGTTTATTTAACAAGAGGATCAGATAAATATATCAAGTTACGTAATAGAGTAAAGTTTGCTCGAAATAAATCTGCAGATCTTTTTATTTCTATCCATGCAGACTCAACTAGTAATAAAAATACTAAAGGTACAAGCATATATTCTTTATCAGAAAAAGCTTCGGATAAGTTATCACAAGCTTTGGCTGATAGAGATAATAAATCTGATTTAATAGCTGGTTTAGATTTAGATGATCTAGATAAAGATGTTTCCGATATTTTAATTGATTTAAGCAGACGAGAAACTAAAAATAGTTCTATAAGTTTTGCGGAGTTATTTATAGATCAATTAACACAACATAATTTTAACTTATTAAGAAGACCGCATAGACAAGCAGGTTTTGCTGTTTTGAAAGCCCCTGATGTGCCATCAGTGCTAATTGAAATGGGATTTATATCTAATAATGCTGATTTAAAAAAACTAATTAACCCTAATTTTCAAAAAAAGTTGATGAAAAATACAGCTAATATTATAGAAATATATTTTACCGCTTTAAAATAAATATTTATTTTTCTTTAGTTAAAATAAAAATACCTTCTGTAGATAATAAATTATTTAAGTAGCTTTTTGGATTTCTAATTTTTTTAATATTATTTTTAGTATTTCTATAGGATTCATTAATTGATATATTTAAATGTTCACATAAATTTATAAAATCTTTAATTGTACATAAATGAATGTTAGGTGTGGAATACCACGGTTCAGATAAAGTTTTTGTTACTGGCATTTTTCCATATATTAAAATTTGTAATCTGTATTTCCAATATCCAAAATTAGGAATGCAGATTATACATTTTTTTCCAATTCTAAGCATTTGCTCCAAGACTTTTTTAGGTTTGTGCGTTGCTTGTAAAGTATCACTTAAAATCACAATATCAAAAGCATGGTCAGGAAAATTTATAAGATCTTCATCAGCATCTCCTTGTATTACGGATAAGCCTTTTGACACTGATTCTTTAACTCCTTGGTGACTAATTTCTATACCCTGCCCTTGAATACTTTTATTGTCTTCTAAAAAATATAGTAATTCCCCGTTACCACAACCTATATCTAAAACCTTATCATTATGAGTTATAAGGGAGGATATTAAGTTTTGGTTCAAAATATTAGTCATATTTACCTTTGCTATATATTTAATTTTTTTGCTGCTCCAGATATAAAGCCAGAAAGAATATCATAAAAGTCATTTACTTCAAGTAAGAAGCTATCGTGTCCTTTGTCAGATTCTATTTCTATATAGCTTACATCAGAAGCAGTTTTATTTAATGCTTTTACAAGTGATTGACTTTCTGAACTAGGAAATAGCCAATCGCTTGTAAAAGATACAATAAGAAATTTACATTTTGTATTTATAAAGGCTTGAGCTAAATTGCCTTTATGATTGTTTGCTAAGTCAAAATAATCCATTGCTCTAGTTATATATAAATAACTATTTGCATCAAATCTATCAACAAATGATGTTCCTTGATGCCTTAAGTAGCTCTCTACTTGGAAGTCTGCATCAAAACCCCAAGAAAGCACCTTACTTTGCATATCTCTTCCAAATTTTTTTTGGAATGCTCCTTCAGATAAATAAGTTATATGTGCAATCATTCTTGCCACAGATAGACCATGACGTGGTTTATTTCCTTTATTATAATAATGACCTTTATGCCATTCGGGATCATTCATAATTGCTTGCCTTCCTACTTCATGAAATGCAATATTTTGAGCAGAATGACGATATGACGTAGCAATTGGAATAGCGGAATATAACATATTAGGGTAACTTGCAGCCCATTCTAATACTTGCATTCCTCCCATAGATCCCCCAATAACTGAAAATAATTTTTTTATATTTAAACTTTCTATCAATTTAAGTTGTAAGTTAACCATATCTTTTATAGTAAAGATTGGAAATTCCATACCGTAAGGTTCAGATGTAGCTGCATTAATGGTAGAAGGACCAGTTGTTCCCATACAACCACCTAGTACATTCGTACAAATAATGAAATATTTATTTGTATCTAATATTTTATTTGGCCCTACTAAATTATCCCACCACCCTTTTCTATTTGTAATAGGGTTTTTACCAGTTACAAATTGATCTCCGGTTAACGCATGACAAACTAATATTGCATTCGATTTATGAGCATTGAGTTTACCCCAAGTATCATAGGCTAAAGTGGAGTTTTTTAATAAATAGCCTCCCTCTAGTTGTAAGTCTATTGGTCCAAAAGTATTATGTAACTTTTTTGTATTATTAGTATTATTAATTTTTAAATCTCTTCATTTTTTATAATTGAAATATTATAATATAATTTATTAAAATAATATTTACAATTATTACATGCTAATGGTTTTTTTCATATTAATAATATATATATATAATTTATTATTTTAAAAATAATTTGGATGTAATTATGCCATTAAAAAAAACTTCTATTTCTACAAAAGTAAAAAATACTAATAAAAATAAACTGTCTTTATTAAGCATAAGAAAAAAAATAGATAAAATAGATAATAAAATACATGATTTATTGATGGAAAGAGCAGAGCTAGTAAAAGATGTAAAAAAAGAAAAAAGAAAAGAAAATAATAGTGATATTATTATTTATAGGCCAGCTAGAGAATATGAAATTTTAATAAGATTAATAAAAAGGCATAAAGGTATTATATCCATAAAATCATTAATATCTATATGGAGAAGCCTTATTTCTGCTTATATATCTATTCAGGGTCAGTTAAAAGTAACTTTTACAGGTAATATAGATGAGATAGTAAGCCATCATTTTGGTTCTGATATAAAAAAAATAAAAAATAAAAGCAGTCTTAGTTGTTTAAAAAGTTTAGTCGATAATAAGTGCAATATTATAGTTTTACCTTTTCCTAATCAACAATATGATTGGTGGATTAATTTAAATAATTATCCAAATATTTTTGTAATTGGTGGCTTATCAGATAGCTTAAGTGGCGATATTCAAGCATTAGTGCTTAGTAAGCAAAATATAGAATATGCGTCAAATAATATTTCTCTATACACTTCTAAGATAGCTTCTAAAAATTTAAAAAAATATTCTGATTTTTTGACCACTAATGGGTTTGTATTAATTTCTGAAAAAATAATTACTTCCAAGTTTTCTATGATTTTATTTTCTATTATAGTTACCTCAGAATTTGAGAATAAAAATAAGCTAAAAATTATAGATAATTACAGGTTTGATGATAATGTAAAGCCAAGATTAGTTGGAGTTTTTTCAACAATTGATAAGGAAATTTTAAATGGAAAAGTTTAATAAAGTTTCGTTCATAGGTTTTGGTTTAATAAACTCATCTTTGGCTCAAGTATTTAAATTAAAAAAATTAGCTAATAAAACTTCTGCTTTTTCTAGACGAGAAGAAACAAGAGAAAAGATTAGAAATTTAAATATAGTCGATACAGTAAATGATGACATAGAGGACTGTGTTAAAGAAGCAGATTTGATAATTTTAGGAGTCCCTGTTGGAGCGATGGAAGGTATTATTAACGAAATTTTACCTTATTTAAAAAAGGGGGTGATTATTACTGATGTGGGTTCAATAAAAAAGAAACTTGTTGATACTCTTGAACCATTACTTCCTTTAGGTGTTAGTTTTATTCCAGGTCATCCTATAGCAGGAACAGAAAAATCTGGTCCTGATTCTGGTTTTGCTGAACTTTTTAATGGAAAATGGTGTATACTTACTCCTCATAAAGACACTCCTCAAAAATCTATAGATAAAGTAAAATTTATGTGGGAAAAAGCCGGTATGAAGATAGCAATAATGGATGCGGAATATCATGATCGAGTTCTAGCTATTACATCTCATATACCTCATTTAGTAGCATTTTCCATCGTAGGTACAGTAACAGAATTAGAAGACCAACTTAAAACGGAAGTTATAAAATACTCTGCTGGAGGGTTTAGAGATTTTACTAGAATAGCTGCATCAGATCCAATAATGTGGAGAGATGTTTTTTTAAATAATAGTGAGGCTGTTTTAGAGATGCTAGGTAGATTTATAGAAGACTTAACAGCCTTACAAAAAAGTATTAGATGGCAAGATGGAGAATCATTAGAGAAGCTGTTTACAAAGACTAGAGAAATTAGAAAAGGAATAATTTCAGAAGAGCAAGATTAGTTAGAATTTAATAC
>Ga0222719_10000360_pt1 | contig 45655 bp, 31 predicted proteins | sample C33_34DmetaG_FD_165039 | JGI IMG/M metagenome (GOLD analysis project Ga0222719, IMG submission 165039) | Estuarine water microbial communities from San Francisco Bay, California, United States - C33_34D | ecosystem: Environmental > Aquatic > Marine > Unclassified | place: USA: California...
GCCTTGTCAGCCATCACGTGTGGTAGATACTTGTTGAACGAAGCCTCAAGTTTCGCTGTTGAAACTGATTCCAACAGTTGACTCATAACTTCACTCTTGTCTTTGCCCAATGGTTTGAGCATCTCAGCCATCTTTTCCTTGCGTTCCATCAAGTCCGCTTGTCTTCTGGCTTCCGCCTCCTTGGACTCAATCACCGCTTGTTTCTCTTCGATGACTTTCTCAGCGTCTTTCAACTTAAGAGTGGTTTCATCCACAACTTTCATCAGCTTCGAAGTCTCAGATTTCTCATTCAAGTAAGAATTCTGGTACTCTGAAGCGAACGCTTCGAATATTTTCTTGCCGAAGTTGATTTCTCTCGCGGCAGTGATGTCTTCCTTCAGAGATTTCAGCTCCTCAGCAAGTTTCTTGTTCACTGCAGACTCTACAACTTTGGCAGATCTTGTAATGAAAGCCTCTTTCATCTTGGCCATCTGTTTCTTGGCCTCGGCAACAAGTTTGACTTTCGTTTCCACAACGCCTTTTTTGTCTTCATGGAACTCTTTGATTTCTTTGGCAAGAGCACCAACAACGAATTCTTCCATCTTCTTGAAGTTTTCGTGTACACCTTTACGGTCGCTGTGTAGTTCTTTCAACTCTTCTGACAGTTTGTTTAGAATGAATGATTCTAACTTGGCAGAATGTTTGCCCACGTTTTCTTTGTAGGCGATTTTTTCTTGTGCAAGTGCTTTTCTGTCTTCCACGAACTTGGTGATCTCTTCAGACAACTTCTCGTTCATCATCTTGTCGATCGCCTCGATCATGTTTGCCTTGTCGTGTTCGTATCTCTTGGCGAACTCTTCTCTTAACTCGGCTCCCACTTGCTCTTTGTTTTCCTTGATTTTTGAATCCCACGCTTCTTGGATGCTGTTCTTCACATCTTCTGAGATAGCGCCAGACTCAACAAGTTTTGATATTGCATCGATCATGTTATTTCAGGTCCTTTATTATGTTTGTTAACGCCTCTTTGAGGAACTTCTGTGCTTTTGGGTCATTTCTAACTTCGGCCGCCAAACCTTTCGCCATGTTTCCACCCTTGGTGTTCATTAGGTGTTCGTAAATTGGCGTTGGGTAAGCACCTGGTGCCGAAGGTTGGGCCACAACATCCACCGTGATGATCTCGAAGTCTGAAACTTCACCGTTGCCGTACTCGGAAATGTTTCCACTTCCCCTACTGCTAACGCCCAGTTTCACGCCCGATTCCAGCATGGTCTTGACAAGTTGGCCCATTGGTGTTGGCAGGATCTTCATCTTGCCGTATCCATTTGGTCCGTCCATCCACATCTCAGTGATCATGTGAGACACACGGTCCAAATTAATCTTTAAATCATCTGGGTGATCAACCTCACCTAGCACGGAATATCCTGAACTGATCTGGTCATTCAGTGTCTTTGTTGCCTTGGCAATCTCAGAAACTGGGTAAACCCTCTGGTTCGCGTTCTTGATCCCACCTTGGATACAGATGCCCTTCATGTACAAATCCTTACCGTCTTTTCCCTCGTGTAAGACCTGTACCCTGGCTTGATCAAAAGTTAGATTTTCCCTTAGGTATAGTGTTGACATTCAATGATCTCCCTGTTTAAATCAACAATTACTTTGCGGCAACTGGTGATTTAGCAGATTTGTCTGAACCATCAGCGGTGTTCGCCTTCTCCTGCTTCTTGAAAGAAGTAGATTTTGCTTTTCCGCCTGTGTTCTCGAAGTCACCTGCCATCTTCTGTGCTGTAGGTGCCGGTCTGCCTTTTTCTTCTGCAGATCCTTTGGCGATGTTGTCACCACCTTTTGGCATCTTTGTTCCAGCATCTTTAACTGGTGATTTCGCTGACTTGTCTGATCCGTCTGAATGGTCCGCTTTCACAGGATTTTTGTACTCTTTCATGTCTTCTTTTTTCTTATCCATGTGTTTCGCTTCCATTTCAACTTCTGGAGTAGGCTCTAAAGATTCTTCTTTGTCCATGTCCATGTCCATCTTGTCGTCCATGTCATCTTTTTTGCCCATCATTGCTTCGAATTCTGCTTTTAACTCGTCTAAAGCGTCTTCTAGGTCAACAACTCTGTCTTCCATATCTTCTTCGCCTTTGTCCTCGGCGTCGTCCGCTGGCATCTCTTCACCGTTGTCAGCATCCATCTCGCCTTCTTCTTCAGCAGATATGTCTTTGACCAATTCGTCAGTGGCGTCACCGCCCACTTCTTCGATTGATTCTTCTTCAGTTGTCTCAGATTCAGTTGCTTCGTCTTCTAGCTCAACAACTTCGTCTACTTGCTCGTCTTTAGACTCCTCAGAAGTTTCTTCAACTTTGTCATCCTCTTTAGACTCTTCAGCAGTTTCTTCTACTTTGTCCTCTTTGGATTCTTCAGTTTCCTTAACTTCTTCGTCTTTTGATTCTTCTTTGGCCTCAGCAGTAACTTCTTCGTCTGCTAGGTTTTCGTAGATGTCTCTTGACTTCTCTACTACTATTTCGTGGAAAAGGGCTTCTGCCTTTTCGTTCTCTTCGTTGATTAGCAATTCTAATAACGATTCAAATTTATTAGTTGACATTTTACACGTGCTCCTTCTATTAGGTCGATTTGTACTTATAAGTGTAATGTATTTACTACAAAGGCGCTAAAACGGTGGCAGAAACAGGCTAAAAAGGTGTGATTTTGGCTAGATTTTTATCTGTAGGTCGAATTTTGCCAGGAATTCCTCTGTGGAGGGGTGATCTATGTTGCCCGCCCACTCGATGTCCTTGGGTCGGAACCATCCCTTGGGTATCACGCGATGGAATTTGGTGTCAGGGAAGTCCTTGAGACACTTTTTGGTCTGGTTCATCCAGTTGCCGTAGAACGTGGCCTCGTCGCTGTGCTTCTTGTAGTTCCTGGTGTCACCGAATATGTTGTTCAATCTGTATCTGTTGTTCTTGCCGTTCTTCTCCGCAAGCCCTTGGTAGTCGAAACCCAGTATGTAGATCTCCCGGAAACCGTGCTCACAGGCCATCCTCAGTGCGGTTGGGCCCGAGCTCCATCCCAGGCTGGGCTTGAACCAGTTCACATGATTCAGTATCTTTGGGTTTTTGTTGTACTGTGCGTTGAAGTTCGACCACACTTTATTATGTAGCATGTAGTCGGTCTCCGCTATCTCCAGTATCATCTTGGGATCCACCGCTATCAGGAAGTGGGGTTGATGTGTCCTGTACACCGCGTTGCAGGCGAACACGGTACCTTTTTCTTTGAGATCGTTGATTTCTATGCCCCTACGGGACTGACCGTTGCCTAGTACGAATGCTGTGGATGACATTATAACTCTAAGTTATCGTCTTGCGCTGGTTGTCCGTACATCTTTTGGACGAATACCGCTTCTTCCTTCTGCTGTGCGTCGTGTGCCTCTGACGCCAGTCTCATAGAGTTGATCTGTTTCAGTGTTAGTCTGGTCTTCCTGGTGTCCTCTGAGTCCAGTATGGAGATGTCGTTCTCTGGCTCATAGGTCTTGTCCTGTTCAAACCCGTCTGCTGTGTATGTGAAGAATTCAAATAGTTTCATTTTCAGTATTTAATCCTTTAGACCTGGCCTCCGCCACCTGTCCCACCTGGTGTGGTACCACCGCCTCCTGGCGCCTGTCCCGGCTGTCCCGGCTGTGGTGAGCCCGGTTCTGGTGATTCTGGTTCCGCTGTTGGTTCCTCGAACTGGTCTAGGTCCCCCGTTATGCCGGACTGTGTGACTCCAGCACTTCTGAGTTGGTTGGACTTGGTCTGTTTCTTCTGTGGCACGTTGTTTTCTTCCGCCCAAAGCTCGGCGTTCCTTGCCATCTCTTCCTCAGACAGTCCAAGATATCTCTTCAGTGCGAATCTCTTACTCATGTAAGGCAGTTCCGCAACCGCTGTGAATGTGTTGACCCTCGCTTGGTCCATCTCCGTCTGCCTGTACTGTGCGAAGTTCTGTGGTGGATTCAGTTTGAGTTCGAACATTCCGTTGTCGATGTTGTAGCCTTTGGATTTGATCCAAAGTTTGAACTCCTCGTCGAAAGTTGCCGCCAGCATTGACTGTAGTCTTGCGCAATACTTGTTGAATCTCAGTTCCTGGATGTACGCAGTTCCAACCCTACCATCATTGTACTGTTGCTGTCCGTCTTCCGCACCCGTTGGTAGGTAAGAACTTGGTATCCTCAATCCCCTGAACAGTTTGTTTGTGAAGTATCTAAGGTCATCGATCTCGCCCAGGTTGGTACCACCTGGTAGCGTGTCCACTTTAGATCCCCTACCTTCCGCAGTCTGTGGGAAGAAGTAGTCTTCGTTGATACTCATCGGGTTGTATGTGGCGTCTATGAAGTTAGTACCACCCGCCGTGCTTGGAATCCGTCTTTGGTTGATCTCGTTTTTGACCCTCTCCACGAACTGCATCGCCAAGTGCGTTGGCATGTTACCCACGTCGATGTAGAACACCCTTCTCTCAGGTGCCCTCTGCACCCTGTAGATGATGATCGCATCTTCCAATAATTCTTTCTGTTTGTAAACTTTAAAAACTTGTTCTAGAACCGATTGTCCAAACGGGAACAGGTTGTCTAACCCGTCGCTCATGCTCATGTGTATGACATGTTCGGCGTTGATGTTGTAGGCGTTCATGGTCTTGTAGAACCTTCCGCCCTGGCCACCTGCGAATCCACTCATGTTGTTTGTGGCACCTTGGTTGGCGTAACTGGATCCGTATGCGGCAGTACCGCCGCCTGTGGTTCCCGATCCACCATAGGTCTGGTTGGGTGTGATCTGTGTTGCTGATAATCTCTGTAGGTTGGGATTGATGTCCCTTATGACATACTGTTCTGGCTTCTTGCCTTCGGATTCGTTCACAACGATCCTGTCAACTTTCGCGTTGTCCACGTACAACCATTTCATGGTCTCTGGATCTCTGACGAAGAAACAGTCTCCGTACTTCAATGCATTTCTAAAAATTCTGAATATCCTCTTGTTGAACTTGTTTGACTTGGTCCATTGTTGCAGGGCCTTCTTCAACAGTTTGACCTCATGCTCCGTGGTCTCGTCCTTGAACACGATGTCGAACGGTGTCTCGTTTTCTGTATTGGTCTGCGTGGAGAATTCCGCCAGGATGTCTAACGCCGCGTTGATCTCGGAGTCTGAGTCCATCTGGTCATACTGGAAATATCTCTGTATCCTGTTGGGGTGTCCGGTGTACACGTCCGGCAGGTAAGAACTGTAGTTCCTCTTGGCGAAGTTGGGTACCTTCTCACCAGATATGGGAGAGAGGTTAGCGTCTTTGAAGTATTTTTTCCAAGCCATACTTTATTATACTAGACTTCCGCCCATGTTAGCAAGTCTATTATTGAAGTTTTTGGTATTCTTTTCTGTCATGGCACCTATCGTTACAAGCGTATTTAAGTGTTGAGCCACCTTTTTGTTCAAATCTATCAGTTCTTTTGTGTTCGAATTCAATGTGGTCATATCTATCCCGGTTAAGTTTTGGTCCTGTGATATTGTGCCTGATGTTAATGTGTTACTAGATGCGCCGATCATGGCGCCTTTCGCAAGCAGGTCATTGGCCAGGCCGGCCAGTTGATCCTTGGTGGCCACGGCCTCCATGCCGTGCAGTATGGCCATCGTGCCACTGCCGAAGTTTTGGAGCCCGTCCGATCCTGTGGCGAAGCGCAACGCCCTGCGCTGATCTCCTGTCATGTCTGCTTGGTCATTTACTACCTTTTTGCGGTGTCCCCTGGGGTTGAAAAACTGCACTCCCGGAGTGTCCGGGTCAGCGTCGAACATTCGTTCCATGAACGGTCGGGTGTCACGAGTTCCTGTGCTGTCCTCTATGCCCATCATTCGGTAGAGTGCGTCCGTGGCCCCGGAAACTGCACCGCCAAATCGGTCTAGGACTCCTCCGTCGACGGACATCTCCGCCAACTTCTGTGCTATCGCCGAGCTCGCCGCCAGTGTGGCCGGTAGCGTGGTCGCGATCCTGGCGTCCTGCATCGTCGTTGATATTGTGTCGAATTGGCTGAATACATTTACTGCCGCCTTACCGGATTCACTGATCTGTTCCAGCACGCCCGCAAGGCCTTCCTCGCTGATCTGTCTCCTGATACGCGGAACAAACTCCTCGAACACCCCAGCGAAGTCTCCGGTCAGTATGGCTACGTCTGCGAAGGCCTGTCCGTCCCGGAGCAGGTTATCCCCGATACGACCAACCGAGTTCTGGAATTGCCTTAGCGCATCAGAGTCCCCGGCGTTGTTGAGTAACTTCTGCAGTGGCCCTAGTATTTGTCCCTGCGTGGCTACCGTGAGGTCCCGTCCTATCTGGCTGACCGGTCCCTCGAACGCCAGCATGTCTTTGGTCAACTGTTGCAGTCCAGGGCCCATCTGGCTGTAGGCCTTGGTTATGATGTCCGCGGTCTCCTTGTCCATGGTGGCAAGTTTGGCCCTGAACAGTGCGTCTGCGTTCGCGGCCTGCTGTTCCTCATTCAACTGGTCTATGCTCTTGCCCGTCATGGCGCTGAGCTTGGCCAGGTTGAGTGTGTACTGCTTGGTGGACTCGACCAGTTGTGTGTTGGTGAATCTTTGTAGGTTGCCCCTAGACCTCTCGGCTTCGAGGAAGGTCATCATGTACTGGGCGGTCTCGTCGGTGGTCAGTCCAAACTGTGCCAGGTCACGCTCGGTCACGTTCTTGAGTTCACGTCCCAGGCTTATGAATTGGTCTGCCCCCGCCTGCACACTGCCAAAGAACGCGCCCAACACTGCACCATTGGTGGCTATGAGATCCACCAACTTGGGCAGTGGTATGCTCGCCTCCTTGGCCACCTTGGACAGTCCCAATAGGTTACCATTGAACGTGGCACCGGTGCGTGACAACTGAATGTAACTTTCTCGGAGCGTGTCGAAGTCTGAGGCCAACGCCATCGAGACTTTGCCGATACCTGGTATCTCGTCGATGCCGGCCGCCACTACGTCTGACAGACTGGTTATGGGTTTGCTGACGTCCGTGAATGCCAGCGCGGTCTTGCCCATGGCGGTGGCTGTGTTCAGCGCCGCTTTTGCTAACTTTTTGGGGAAGGACAACAGTCCCAGGCCGCTTGATTTGGCGCTCTTTCCTAGCTCGTCCAACTCCTTGGTGGTCTCTTTGAGTTCTGCCTGCAGGTCATCATATGATTCGCCAGATTCCTTGCGTTTTTTGATCAGATCCTTGATCACTCTAATCTGTGTTTTATGATACAGTGATTTTTCTTTTTCGTTCTTGGCCGATTCTTTCAGGGCCCTGTTTGATCCTTTGAGATGGATGACCAGTCCCTTCAACTCGGTGAGCACGTCCTCCAGTAATCGCTGTAATTCCTTGTCCATATGGTTTTAATCTGCCCCTTTTTGTGCGCATATAAATATAGACATCTATACGCAACTAGTGTATATTTATAGAATAAAAAAATGACGGATCAGACTCCATTAGAGAAGTACTATAGACAGCCCACAGTGTACATCAAACTGCCGAGCCGCGGACGCTACTACTCAGATCAGGTGTTCACGCCCACTGAGACCGGGGAGATACCCGTGATGCCAATGAACGCCAAGGACGAGTTGGCATTCAAGACCCCAGATGCCATGCTGAGTGGACAGAGCACGGTGGATGTGATCCGGAGTTGCATACCAAATTTCAAAGACCCATGGCAGATGGTCAACTACGACACCGATGCGGTGTTGCTGGCCATCAGGATAGCCACGTACGGGGAGACCATGAATATCAAGTTCAGAGTACCTGTCACCAACGAGGAAGGCGAACACACTCTCAACCTACCCGCACTCTTGGAGGACCTAGCAAAAGTTGAAATAAAAGACACAGTGACCACCAGCAAGGGATTCACTATAGTGATGGAACCACTAACCTACAAGAGTCTCACCAAAGTGCAGTTGGCCAATTTCGAGAGTCAGAAGATGTTTGGCGCATTGGACAGTTCCGCTCTCACTGACGAGGATCGTAGCAAGGTGTTCAGGGACACGTTTGACAAGATAAACAAGATCAATTTCTCACTGCTGTTGGATGGCATCAAGTCTATAACCACGCCCGATGGCACGGAGGTGACGGACAGGAAACAGATCATCGATTTCTGCAACAACACAGATGCCAAGACCGTGGACGAGATACAGAAACTGCTAGGCGATCTGAGGAACCAGACACAGATACCCGCACTCAAACTGAAGGCCACCGAAGAACAGATCAAAAAAGGGGTGCCGTCTACGTACGAAGTACCACTGACATTCGATAACTCAAATTTTTTCGTATAGAACTGCTGACACGCAACAGCCCTGACATCGTGAAGTATATCAAGGACCTAGAGAGCGACACCAAGAACCTCAAAATGGAACTGATGAAGATCTGTTGGTACATGAGGGGTGGCATGACCTGGCAGGAGTCACTGAACCTCAGCCCGGATGAGCGAGAAATAGTTAGCAAACTGGTAAAAGAGAACCTGGACACCGCGAAAAAAACCGGTCAGCCTTTCTTCTAAAATATAGTATACTATTATGGTGCGCAAAAAACCTGATAATTACAGAACATTATGTCGACTAACGATCTAGTCAAAGAACTCAAGGCCACAATCCAGGACATCTCCAAGGACAGAGATGACGCCTTGGACAACGCCAAATCCAAGGAGAGCCGCATCAAGCAGTTGATGATCAAACTGGAGCACAGCAACGACGATGTTCAGAGTTGCGGACACAAGATAGGTGAACTCAACAAGACCATAGCCAACCTAGAGGCCAAACTGGACACCAAGGAGAAGTTGCTACAGGAGGCGCTACAAAGGATCAAGGACATACATGATGACTCAACCCAAGAACAACAAGCAGACACCAACGCAGACGATACGGAACTGGATCAGTGATTTCGTAACAAGACCCAATCCGGTTTTCGGTGACCTGCCACCTTGCCCGTTCGCACAGCGGGCCATCATAGATGGTAGGGTGGAGTTCCTGGAACTGGACGGAGTGGCTGACTACCCCACGCTGTCGCAACACATCGCGGACTTCGACTTCGACGAGAAGGACGTGCTGGTCATGATAGCGGAACCGGACCACTTCACGGCCACCGAGACCGAACGGTTGGCATATGACCTAAACGGATACTACATGGGCAGGGACATAGTGATCCTGGAGGACCACCCTGAGATCGACGAACGTGTGAAGGATGTCAAACTGAACAACGGCGAGTACACGTTATTCCTCGCACAGCGATTGAGCAAGTTGAACAGGTACAGCGAGATGTTAGAGAAAGGTCCCTATTATAAAAATTGGTCTAAGTCTTATCTGGAATCAGTGAAAGGTTTCCGAGATCGGAAAAACGGTCAATCCTAGAGTCACGCTCACACAGCCTGCGATACTGCTTCTTGTCAGTGCTCCATCGGGTGCCCGTCCACCACTCGAATCCCCTGAAGTTGGCCTTGTACAGGCTACTTTTCTCATACCCTGACCCCATGTAGAAGTAACTCACATGGTTCATGGATGCCCATTCTATCTCCATGTCCAGGGTGATGTCTGATACCTGCACCCGGTTGGCGTGTATCACACTTTCCAGGCCCGCCAGATCCCTTACGTCGTAGTTGTCTATGGTGCTGTAGTGGTCCATCTCCCACTTGTAACGCTTCTGTTTAGTGAAGCCTATGATGTTGTCCGCTGTGCCCACGTAGAATATCATGAACTGGTCCCTGTCATGGTAGTGCGCGAATGGCGTGTAGTCCTGCGAGAACCCCTTCCTCTTCATGTATTCGTCGTATATTCCGGGCAGTCCCAACAGCCTCACCATCTCCGACGCGTCGATTATTTTATAGCCTATGTCTCTGCCGTCCCACTGGTGTTTGGCGTATCTTGGTCGGTACAGGTCCAGGTTGATCCTGGTGCTACGGCTTTGATACCACACCTCCTGCTTCATGACCGGGTGGTCCAGCGCCAGCCATCCACGATCCAGGGCCTCGTGTTCCTCGTCAGAGTCCACTATGGCCATGGGTCGGCACAGCACCACGTCGGTGTGTTCCTGTTTGCCCAGTGTGTGATCCCAGAGTAGTTCCATTGTAGTGTACTTAATGACCTGTCAGAGACGGCTTACGCCATCTGAAACTTCGCTAGCGCTCGTTTCTTTTTTTAACTTACGCAGTTGTGAAAATAAATGACGCATTTATGCGTCGCCTGTGGTAGATGAGCAGTCACAATTCGGCTATTTCTAGCCGAACCGACTTGAACCCTGTGGTGAGTTCGCAGTCACTATACATCGCTACCGTAGTCGGGCGGTTGTGCTGTACCCGTTAGCTCATTCATTACAACGCGAGCCCGCCATGTCTTTGTATAATAATCCATGACAGACCTGGGGTTTAACTTTTTCTAAGAGCCCCATCATTTTTTGCCGTTTGCATCAAAGGATTCACCTGTCGCCTTGTCGGCCGCATTTCCCTGCTCACTGGTTGCGATGCTATGTTTGCCTATGAAATTTTTTTTAAAAGTTGTGGTTTGCCTATCGCACTTGTTTATACGAGTTTTCTTTCTGGGTCAATCTTTTTGGCTTTAAATACCAGTCATGCTGTCTGTGAATGAAATAACGTCTCTGCACTTGGAAATTTCCAGTTATTGTGTGGCGTCCTGTCCGATGTGTCCGAGGAATTTTTATGGAATGAAACACAATGCCGGCTATCCTGTTACCAATATTTCTCTAAACGATTTCCGTAAGGTCTTCGATCCAGGATTGGTTCGAAGATTGGAACTTGTAAAGTTCAATGGCAATTTTGGAGACTTCAACATGAATCCAGAAGCGATTGAGATAGTGGAATATCTACGCGGCAATAACCAGACTCTACACATAGAAATCAACACAAATGGACATTCGCGAGATTCGAAATTCTGGAGTCAACTGGCCAACAGCGATCCTGTTATACTGTTCGATCTAGACGGTTTAGAAGACACCCACCATCTACATCGTAAAGGCACTTCATACCAACGGGTGTTAGCAAATGCGCAGGAGTTCATCAACGCAGGTGGTCGCGCCACATGGAAGATGATTGTGTTTGATCACAACAAGCATCAAGTCGAGGAGTGTCGCGCACTTGCCAAGCAGGTCGGATTCACCAGTTTCAAAATTGCCAACGATGGTCGTGACCATGCTTACGTCTTCAACGACGACGGCAGTTACAGTCACACAATAGGCAATCCGTCACACAGAGCACCACCGGAAGCCAAGACTCTGATGCAGTGGAAAACTAGAAGTAACCCAATAAGACATACCCAACCGCAAAAAAATATCGCATGCCAGGCCAAACGAGACAAAATGATATACATGTCGTCCAACGGTGACATATTTCCTTGTTGTTGGTTGGGATTTTCTCCCAAAACTTATGATGAAAAATTATATTATGGAAACAGGCAACTCAAACAATTGATAGGAGAATCCAAAATCAATGCGATATCTCACGGTCTAGAAGAAGTGTTGGAGTGGTTTTCGTTGGTGCAGGACACCTGGCAGAAAAAAACCTTCAAGGAAGGAAGGCTATATCGTTGCGACATGTATTGCGGAAAGAACTGATGGTAGACAACACTCTTTTGAATCATGCACTGGACTTGCCCAGCTGGGTGGCGGAATTTTTCCGAGAACCGGGCGGAGTAAATCTCCAAGAAATCGATTTGGCTCAACTGTCACAGATTTGTCAACATCAAACGATAGATAGGCTCTTTGTGGACGAAAGTTTTGTTGATGAGAAACGATCGGATAGTCCGCACATCAAGGTCATCGACCTTATGGAGCAAGGTCGCGTTCATGCGTTAATAGTGTACAGCAACCATCCATGGCACATACCCACATCAATAATGAATAAACTGGATAACTTGGCCATGTCTTGCCCGGTCAACATGATTGTGAATGGCTATTTTGAAAAAACATACAGGAACATCAAAGTGCACAACATAGACGCCTGGGAACAGTTGATAAGTCATTATTTCAACATGCTTTTGGCACAGGAGTTACACAAAAGTCGACAACCTACAAAGACCTTCATGATACAGACGGTGTTCAAAGACCCTTTCAGGAAAGCAATAGGCGATAAACTTCGTAGTTCGAAGATATGGCACCAATTTGCCACCTCCGTGGGCACAAACACAAGCGAGTCGCTGGATGTTGGTAAACAAAAACTGATCCAAGACCTAGAGAGACAGCACGGTACCGGACAGTACATCAACGCTCTGAGAGCGTTTGGCAATGGTTTGCCAAATTTCAAAATCTACGAACAGGCGTTCTGCGAGTTGGTGTTGGAAACACGAGTCACTGGTGATTGGCACTTCACAGAAAAGACCTTCCGACCCATAGCGCTTGGAATACCGATAGTGCATTTGGGACACAGACCACAGCATGATCGTTTGCTGGACTACGGATATCTTCTGTATGACAATGGATTCTACGAACAGTGGCACTCCGAGTCAGATACAAAGGAAAAATTATCATGCCTGACAGCGTTCCTAGATCACATTCACGATTCCGAGATCGCTCGGGACAAGTTGGCACAAACCGCACGGCACAATTATCAACTATTCTGGAATCAGCGCAAGAACAGTTATTATTCGCACACAAGCAAAATATTTGATGTCATATGCGGCGGCGATACCCTATTAAGTACAGTGTATAAGCGGATGAACCTGTAGGAAACCTTTAAAATGTGGACGTATCAAGGAAAAGAAATCACCAGTATTCCGGAAGAGGTTGTGGGATTTGTGTACCAGATCACCAACACCACCAACGGTAGGATGTACATCGGCAAGAAGTTGGCCAGGTTCAAGCGTAGTAGGCCACCACTGAAAGGTCGCAAGAACAAGCGCAGGTACCAAGTGGACTCCGACTGGCAGGACTACTACGGTAGCAGTGATGAACTCACAGCGGATGTTCTGAAACTGGGCCGGGACAAATTCACCAGGGAGATCTTGTTCTACTGCTACTCCAAGGCAGAACTTTCATACGTAGAAGCCCGGGAGCAGTTCGCAAGGAAAGTTCTAGAATCAAATGACTACTACAACGGACACATCCGTGTGCGTGTGCATGGTAAAGGAATCCTTAAGTCGTGAAAAACCCCCAACTGTCACCAGCCAGGGGTTTGGGTTTTGCAAAATCCAATTATCGAGATTACGCTGACTCTTTGGCCGCGTTCTTGATTTCTTGAATCTCTTTTCTTCTTGCTTTGATCAATTTAGCCAAGTTTGCAAGTGCCTTCCTGGCCCTTGTGGCAGATGCTTTCACACCCTTGTCAACGAACTTACCGTTCTCTTCCGAGTAAGTCTGTATCTCGGTCATGATTGATTCATGTGTTTCATTTGACATAATTTACGTCCTTCCTTTGTTGTCGTACGATAACATTAATTAACGTCAGTGTAATTAAAGCACGTAAGAAGTGGTTCTGTCAACATAAAAGATTACACTATTATATCAACGTCATTGGCGTAGTTGGTAAAACCGTTTTCTTTCACCACTTTCAGCACGGAGTTGACCCTGCTGACCAGTTCGTCCTTGTGTGAGATCAGGAATATGTTCTTCTGTTGCGTCCTGGCCATGTCCTTCAGCACAGCCATGGAACTCTCAACACCAGATATGTCCATGCCCGCGTCCACCAACTCATCTATGAACAACAAGTTGATCTGTTGATAAAGGCTTTCCCAAACGTCTCTGAATGCCCAACTCATGCTGAGGATCAGCCTGTTTCTCTCACCCCTACTCAAGTTGTCGAAGTCCAGTTCTCTTCCCAGTTCCTCGATCCTCACACTGAGATCCGCTTGGAATGTCACAGTGTGTGGCAGTTTGACCTTGCCCAGGAAGAACGCCAGTCTCTGGTTCAGGTAGGTCAAGTTCTGTTCTATGATTCTGGTCCTGATGAAACTGTCCTTGGCCGTCAGCAGTTTGTATAGGAAGTCCTGGTGCCTGTGTAGGTCCTCCAGTTCATTGGCCTTCTCGTAGTCCACGTCCTGTATGGCCTTCTTCTCCAGTTCCTCGATCTGTTCTGCGTAGGTGTCTTCCTTCTTCTCGGTGTGTTCCAACTGTCGCTTGAGGTCCTGTAATGTGCCCTTGTGGTTGTAGGCCTCGTCTATGGTGTCGTAGTAGGTGTCTGGCACTTGACCCAGGTCTCCTATGTCATCCATCGCCTGTTGTATCTGGGCGAGATCACTCCGTAATTTGTCTGCGTATTCCCTGTTCTCCGTCAGGTTGGTTTTCAGTTTGCCAACCAGGTGTTCGTGTTTGTCATCGTGTAGGGCCTGTTCGCAGGTGGGACACTTGGCCGCCTCCGCGAACTCCAGGTCCTTCTCGGTCTTCTCCACGGTTGATTCTGCCTTGGTCAAGGAGTCCTCGTGGTAGGCCTTCTCTTTCATTAGGTTGCGCAACGCTGTCTGTGCCTCGTTGTGTTTCTGCAGTTTCTTGTGCTTCTCGATCTCGATCTCGCTGTCCACCTTCTCCAGTTCCGCGATTGCCTCTCGGAAACTCTCGATGTCTTGTGCCTTCTGTTTTGTCCATGCGGCGGATCTGATCTTCAGACTCTCTATGGACTCCTGTATCTTCTCGTTGGACGCCACCTTGGCATCCAATCTCATTTTCTCTTCTGTGAGCAGTTGTTTCGTTGCCTTCTGTTTCTCACGCAATAGGTCTGCTTTCTGCGATAGTAAAGTGATACCCAACAACTGTTCTATGATCTCCCTCTGTTCCGCCTGCTTGGTGCTCAGGAAAGGCTGTGTGTAGGTGTTCAAGGCCACTATGTTCTTGAACATGGCGTGGGTCATGCCCAATAACTTGTTGATCTCTACCTGGGTCTCCCTGTTCTCACCCTGTGCCTCGTTGCTGTCTGATTTCTGCTCTATGTCGTTGGCGTAGAATCTGAATATCTGTGGTTTACGTCCTCTTTCTATGGTGTAGGTCACACCGTTCTTGATGAACTTGACCGAAACCAGCATGCCCTTCTCGTTGGTCTTGTTGACCAGGTTATCTCTTCTAATATTTGTCAGTGCCTCTCCGTAGAACACGTAACTCAGTGCGTTTATGATCGTGGTCTTACCTGTTCCATTCCTAGCGCCCGCGTCGTCACCTCCAAGGTCCATGTTCTCACCGATCACCAGCACCAGACTCTTGTTGGAGAAGTCGATGGCCTGCGCCTGGTTGCCCACGCTCATGAAGTTCTTGACCGTTATTTCCTTAATCGTCAGCAAGTTGTTTCCTCCTCCATTCCCTGTATCCTCTCAGCCATTCCTCCTGGGTCACGGGTTTCGCAAGGTGATCCAAAAGTGTTTTCCTGTTCACTGGCATCTCGAGGTCGCCCTTCAATGCCTTTAGCAATTTCCGTTTACTGATTCTCGACATCTAGATCATTGTAGATCGCGGTGAGTATGTTCTTGTCATACACCTCTGAATCCACCCCCTGTAGTTGTTTGATCACGATCTGGTCCACACTGTCAAACTTCTGTATCTCCACCTGTGGTTGCTGTGCGTTGTCGATCTGTTCTGGTATCAGTTGTAGTTCCCTCAACTGGTACTTGTCTATGAAGGTCTCCCTGATGAAGTTGGCCTCCTCGTATGAGATCTTTATGTCCAGTGTGACCCTCACGTACATCTTGGGCAACAGATGTTTGTCCGGATCCGCCAGCAGTTCGCTGATCCGTATGGTCCTGTATCTCGGCATGTCTGGCCAGTTGATGAATTTTGGTTCCTTGTCGTATTCCAACACCATCATTCCTCTTTCATCATCACCCGCGTCCGCGTAGTTGTGTGGGAAGGCGTTGCCCATGTATGTCACATTCTTCATCTGTTGTCTCTTGTGGAAGTGTCCGGAGAACACTTTACCACAGCCCGCGAAGTGTTCCGCCTTGACAGTGCCCGTGTCTGGCATCTCCACCATGGCGTTCATCTTGAAGTATGGCAGTTCGAAGTGTCCGAACACGTATTTCTGTGTCATCTTCTCGATCTGTTTCCACTCGTCTTCCACTACCCAGGGTATTATAGCGACGTCATCCTCCACCAACCACTCGTTCACGATGTGTATGTTGGGTATGTTCCTGATGTACTCCATGGAATTGATCTCTCGCTTGTCCCTGTAGTACAGGTCATGGTTGCCCATTATCACATATACTTTCTCGAATGCCTTTCCCAACCGTTCTATGTTGGACACAGTGTAGTTCATCGTGCTGACGTTGGTGGCTGATCTGTGGTGGTGCCAGTCACCCAGGAATATGCAGGTCTCACAACCATGCAATTTCGCCTGCTCTATGAACCATATCACAAAAGATTCGCAGTCGTCGTTGTGTATCCTTGAATTGCCCTTGAGTCCGAAGTGTATGTCCGTGAAGCAGGCTACCTTTTTAAAGAATGCCATGGGTTACCATTTCTTCTTTACGATGGGTTTGTGATTTGTCATGTCCACTTTCTTGTAGTTGACCTCTTCGAAATCCGCCGCGTCTATCTTGCCCGTCTTCTTGAATTTCTTGTTCAGTTTGGCTATACCGGTCTTGTTCACTATCTTGGCCTCACCGTGTGCGGTCTTCATCTTCCTCTTGTATGAAGGACCCGTGGTCTCGTTCTCGTTCTGTCTGGTGAAGCTCGGCATCATGCCGTTGAATTCCAATAGGTCGTCCCTGATGGCCTGGTTCTTCTTCTCGATGTTCAGGATCCTCGTGAAACTGTTTGTTATGGCCGCGGTGTAGTAAGCGAACGGGTTGTCTGACTTTGACTCGTCAAACTGTAAACCAATCTGTGACAGTTGCATCAACGCCTGAGACTGCATCTCGTCATTGTAAGTGTAACCCCTCCAGTTTGCCCTGGTACCATATCTCTCGCAAAGCTTCATATACATGAGTGCCAGTTGGTTGGTCATCTTGCCATGGTCCGCTGAGAAATGGCCGTTGCTCATTCCACCCACCCAGTGACTTTTACCCACGCACACCAGTTTGCCCTTCTTGTCTAATCGGTAGTGCTGGAACGGCGGGAAGTTGACCTTTGAGTGGTGGTCTGCCGTCTGCTTGGGATTCTTCTTACGGGTGTCGTCCATGGGCACATGGTCGTACATCATCACACGGAACACCAGGTCCGTCTTGTCGATCTTCCTGGGCGACACGGTGTAGTCCACCAGTTTGATCTTCTTCTTCCCCTCGCCCTTGGCCTGCTCCCAGGCCTCCTGTGTGAGACGCTTGGCCTTGTTCTTCTTGGCCTCCGCTATGCTCCTAACATTGATTTTTTTCAAATTGGGCACAATGATGTCGTACTGTGAGTCTTCCGGCGTCACGTACGAGCAGTAGGTGTTCTTGCTGGCGTGTATCTGTGCCAGCAGATCCCTGTTGTTAAGATATTTCACTCTCTTCATAAATTCCTTTGCTTTATATAATGTAGTGTAAAGTGACCACAAACAGGTCTGTTAGAATCGTGCCGCTAGAGTAATTAAGTGCGCCTAAAATTGTGCCTATAAATATAGTCTAAGTATACAGAAATTTACATGGGAAAGCAACCTATAACACATGGCTGAACGCACGATTGGTAACGTGATAAAAGATGTCGGACAGGGCATATTCAACCGAACCCTGGGTAGATTACTCGGGGCCGGAATCTCCACCGATTCGAGGATAGTCAATGCCAGGGCCAAGTGGTCTGGCAGGAACGACAAGCGTGATTGGCGCGTGAGACTACAGGTACCCGACGGGCCGCTGAGACAGTTCTTTGACTTCACCAACAATCCAATACTGGCACCGTTGGCGGATGCGCAAGGCATATTCTGGCCGTTGACTCCGGCTGTAGTGATCCAACATTCGGCCAACTATGACGCCATGTCAATGACGCACAGCAACTATCCACACCAGGCCTACAGCGCCTCGCAGGTGGACAGCATGAACATCATAGGTGAGTTCCCGGTACAGAATCAGCAAGACGCGGCGCACTGGGTGGCCACGGTAAACTTCCTGAGGACAGCGACCAAGATGTTCTTTGGCTCAGACGAAGGGCTCAATGGATTAAAAGGTAATCCCCCGCCAATACTGCACCTATCAGGTTACGGGGATCACATGTTCCAGAAGGTTCCAGTTGTGATCAACACCTTCAACGTGGAACTGCGACCCGGCATCGACTACATATCAACCAAACAAGATTCCGTGTACCAAGATACCGGAAAGTTCAGGCCAAGTCCCGTGAGGAACCAGATCAACTTTGACCCCAACAGCATAGACCAGACCTGGGCACCAACACTGTCCAACATATCGGTACTGGTTACTCCGATCTACAGCAGGGAATCTGTCAAGAACTTCTCAATGAAGAAATTCGTCAGGGGTGAACTCAACGGCAAGGGCACCAACGAGGTGGGATTCATCTAATGGCAAAATATTCCAACACCTCACCTTACTTTGAAACACAGGAGCAGGCAGAGTACCTGGACATTCTCAATCCCAGGACCATCACTGCTGAGGATGATGATCAGAGTTACACTATCGAAAGGACCTACGCATACAGGCCAGACCTGTTGGCTTATGACCTTTATGGCACTCCAAGACTTTGGTGGGTGTTCGCACAGCGTAACCCAGACCAGATAGAGGATCCCATTTACGATTTCCGACCAGGGGTTACTGTCCAATTGCCCAAGAAGGAGAACGTGCTCAGAAACCTAGGATTGTAACATGGCCAACAAAGTCTATAGCAACAATCCACACGTGACCTACAGTCCCGCCTACGACTACGACGACACCTTCGCCAGCAAGAAGACGACCAAGAAACCCAGCGTGGAGGACTATCCCAACAACGTGCCGAACCCCCTGTTCAAGTACGCCAGTTACAATGTTATATTCACACTGAGTGCGCTCACGCAGGCGGAACTAGAGGATCCACAGACACTGCTGAAAGGCACCGAGCACGACATCATCGTCAGGAGCTCGGGAATAGGCAATCCCAACCCCACGGATAACCTATCCGCGGAGAACAAGGCGATACTGAAGTCAGACAGGGCCACTAAATCTTTGCGAGACGCACGGGAGAACCTGCGCAGGGGCAGGGATCTATACTTCTCCAAGGTCAGGATGTTGAACGTGCCCAGCCTCAACGCACAGCGTAGGCTGACATCGGTCACAAACATAGAGATGGATATAGTGGAACCCATGGGCATAAGCCTGTTGGACAAGATACGCGGTGCCGCCGCGAACTGCAACTATCTGGACCATATCAGCGCACCCTACATGCTCACAATGGAATTCAGGGGGTTTGATGAGTTCGGCAAACCGATACCGGAAGCGGACCAACAGATGCTGAAGAGGAAGATACCGATCAAACTGGTCAACATGGAACTGGACGTCAACAAGGGTGGCACCACCTACTCGGTCAAGGCAGTGCCCATGAACGAGCACGGCTTTGTGAACCACCACATATACCTGAGGACTTCGGGTGTGATCAAGCGGGGCAACAGCATCCAGGACACCATGGACAGCCTGGCCGCCATAATGAACAGGCAGACGGAGGACGAATCCAAGCAGTCCCTGGTGGAGATACCGGACACATACGAGATCATCGTCGACCCAGAATTCGCTCAGGAGCAGGCCACCGCACGGGGACTGGGCATGGGTGACATAGGCGTGGGTGGACAGAGTGACGCCAGGGAGAACGCCATACTCAAGAAGGCCGGTCAGGTCAAACAGAACGACAGCCTGCTGACCATAATGACGGAACTGATGAAATCACTTCCGAGGTTCCAAAAGGAAAGATCACTGACGGAGTTCGACAACAAGATCAAGGGATTAGGCAAGAACGCCAAGCCCGAGGACATGTACTTCAACTATTTCTTCATAGAGTCCAGCGTGATACCAGACTCGTCCAGGTTCGACAGGGTCAGGGGCAAACACCCTAGGAAGATCATATACAACATCGTGCCCTACAAGATACACGCCTACGCTCTCGCCGACCCAGGATCCAGCACAGGCACCAACTTCGAGCAGTTCGTCAAGAAGACCTACAACTACATCTTCACCGGCGACAACCTGGACATACTGGACCTCAACATCAACTACAGGGTGGCCTACTTCCAGAGTCGCCTCAAGGACATACAGGGCAAGAGTGGGTCAGACAAGTTCTCCAAGACGCAGGGACAAGATGAAGATGACGTTGAAGTGGAGGATCCCGCGACCAAGGACGCATTCAGGGATCCATCATTCATCCACCAGTCTGAGGTGGGCACAACCACATCAGTGACCAGTGGTATCAACAAGGGCAACGCCACTGAACTGGATCAAAGATTAGACGCGCTATCCAACCCAACCGCGGACATGGTGTTCGTGAGGATGAGCATACTGGGAGATCCCGCATACCTGGGACAGTCTCAGTTCATACCAACCACGGCCAGGCGTGAAAACGTGCTGGAGAGCAATCGCAAGAAACTGGCGTTCTCCCAAGGGAACCGTGATGTTTGGAACGAGATATACGGTAACTTCAACATGGGATTTGGTGATCCCATAATCAAGCTCAACTTCAGGTCACCCACGGACGTCAATGAGAAGACCGGGGTGTACGAGCTGGCCAAGGACGAGCAGATAGCGTTCTCCGGACTGTACAGGGTGGTGCAGGTGGACAACATGTTCGAGGATGGCAAGTTCATACAGGAACTACAGTTGGTGAGATTCAACAACCAGGGCGACAAACCCTACGCACCACAGGCCGCCACTTACGTTAGGCCAAACCCACACGTGGAAACGTTTGACAAACTGGTGCCCAAGGCGGAATACGTCAATGAGGTGTCGCTGGTAGCAAAGAAGTTCTCCACGTACCTCGAAGCCAAGATAAATGCTTTAAAGGATAAGTTTAACATAGGAAGGAACTAATGGCGGGACTGCACGATTACCTCAAAGGAGATGCTTCAACACCCAGGTCACCAAAGATCAATCAGGACTGGGGTAACATATTCCCCGGACCCTATGTTGGCATAGTGAAAGGCAACAAAGATCCACTGCGCGCCGGCAGGCTAAAGGTGCTGATCCCATCACTGAGGGGCACGTACAAGTCCGAATTCGATGGCCTGATCGACTGCGACTACCTGTCACCGTTCTACGGCAACAAGGGACTGCGGCACGTCAAGCCAGGTACCAAACACACAGATTCACAGTTCTCTTATGGGTTCTGGGCGGTGCCACCCGACCTGGAGACCAGGGTGTTAGTGATCTTAGCAGAAGGAAAGATGGAACAGGCGTTCTGGATAGGTTGTGTTCAGGAACCGCTGACAAACCACATGACACCGGGCATAGCGTCTTCGCGTAAAGTCAAAGACGACCTTAACCAAGACCCCGCAGAGGATTATGGTTCGAGTAACTTGCCCGCAGGTGAGGTCAACAGGTTTTCTGGAGTCGACGAGATCAATTATAAAAACAAAAACAAGCCGATACATCCTTTAGCGGACACCTTGCTCAGACAAGGACTGAGCGCGGATGACGTAAGGGGAAACACCACGTCCTCAGCGCAGAGGGAGGCGCCCAGCCAGGTGTTCGGCATGAGCACCCCTGGCAGGTTGAATCCTGGTTCCACCCCACAGAAGGTCAGCACTGACGATGCCGAAGCAACGGCCATAGTGGACAGGCTGGCGGGTCACACGTTCGTCATGGACGACGGTGCCGCGGACGGCACAAACCAACTTACCAGATTGAGGACCGCTTCAGGACACCAACTGCTGATGCATGACACGGAAGGTGTGGTGTACATAGCCAACGGATCGGGCAACGCCTGGATTGAGATGAACAGCGAGGGCAGGATAGACGTGTACTCGGGCATTGGCGGAATCAACATGAGGACGCATGGTGACTTCAACCTGCACTCGGACGCCAACATCAACATGCACGCCGGGGGACAGATCAGGATGAGTGCCACCAACGAGATAGTGAAGTCAGCGGGCTCATACATGCTGAACCTGGGGGACAAGGGCATATTCAACAGCTCACAGAAAGGAAGCATAAGGGATTACGCCAGGGACGGTCTAAGTTCATTCACTGACGGCACACAGTTGCATGGTGCAGGCGGAAGGATAGACTTGGCAGGATCACAGGTGCACCTGAATTCCGTTGGTGCTAGTCCGGTATGGGGGCCCACGTGGTTGAACACTGACGCCGCGGGCATGACCGAGAGGCAGGAGGGCGACGTGGAGTTGGCCAAGAAGGGCATACAGCCACTGAGGCCGTTCACCAAACAGACTTCCACCACGGTGCACAGATTCGTGACACACGAGCCCATGCCTAGGTTCCGTGGATTCACTTCAGAGGGCGCAATGCCTACGGGAGGAGCGGACAACAAGAAACGTTGGAGTCAGTTGGCCAACACACCAGGCACGGTGGAGTACACAGAATACCAACTCATGCTGTCTCCGAACGAGTCCATAAGGCAAGGCATTTTCCAGGCGCAACTGGAGAGACACCTGCGTGAACAAATGGGCACATCAACTGACCCTGTCAAGGCCAGGAAGATTGCGGCGGATTTTGGCAAGGAATACGACGAATTATTCGGCATCAATGCCAGCAAGGTGAAATGGGACACCGCGGCCAGCATCAGCAACAAGTTGAAAGGGTTCGATGTCGCGGACTCCGTGTCGGAGGTGCTCAACAACAACACCAAGAAACTGGCGGACCAGGTCATCGACACTGTCACAGGATCAGAAGTGGCTGAACTGTTCAAGGACAACGTGTTCGTGAACCAGTCCGGAGAACTGTTCGCCCTGGGTGACAAGACGCAGTTGTACTCGGGTGACTTCAAGGGCTTCGCCACAGACGTGGGGAGCAAGGCCGTCGCCAACATTGCAAACGAAAACCTGAAGAAGGCGGTGGGAGACCTCACCAAGAGAAAAGTGATCGGCACGGACAAGTTCGGGAATCCCATATACAAGGGACTGGACAGGGACTACAAGAACATCGGAGGCATAGACATATCCGGCATCGCGGGCAACATCAACATCGCCAACATCGCATCAGTGGGAGACATCAAGGCCACAACCAACGTGTTTAAGAACGTGGTGGCGGGACAGGTCACGTCGACCATACAGACGACGGCGATAAACGCTGCGGCCAGCCAGGCCAGAGGGTTCCTGGCGGGACTGGGCGGAAGCACGGCCCGGGAACTGGGACGACAGGGCATCACGCCGGGAAGGTTCACCAACCTGGGCGCCAAGATCGGTTCTATGAAACTGCCCGCGTCGTTAGGTGGAAGTGTGACGGGCGCATTCACGGCCGTGAAAACATTCTTTAGTGGATTCAGTGATGAGAGATTGAAGGAAGACATCAGATTGATTGGTAAGTCCCCTTCGGGAATCAACATCTACGAGTTTAAATACAAGCACACGTCGGGCACGTGGCAGGGTGTGATGGCACAGGAGGTGCCATGGGCTAGGATCATGACCGACACGGGATACTACATGGTCGACTACAGCAAGGTCGACGTGGAATTCAGGAGGATACACTAATGGCATACGGGGACAACGGATCAGACAACGGATTGAGCAACAAGACCGTGACCTTCAAGGGTTTCAGCTCACGTGCTGACCGCCAGAATTTCAAACTGTACGACTTCGAGGTCGCCAAGCAGGACCTGATCAACAGGCTTTCCGTCAGGAAGGGCGAGCGCGTGGAGAACCCCGAGTTCGGCACCATCATATACGATGCGCTGTTCGAGCCATTCACGGAGGCACTCAAGGACGCCATAGTGGAGGACATCACGCAGAATCTCAACGCGGATCCCAGGATCTCAACACAGGACATCACGGTCACAGAGGCGGACAAGGGCATAGCCATACAGGCCACTATAACCTACGTGCCCCTCAACATCACTGAGAAACTGAGGTTCAGTTTTGACGAGAACTCACTGCTACGTCTATCTTAATATACGTAGATAATCTATCACATAAATATCCGTACAAACAGTATGGCCACTACAGACAGACAGAACAGATTACTAGTCGCGGAAGATTGGAGGAAGATCTACCAGGCATTCCAACAGGCGGATTTCAAATCATACGACTTCGAGACGCTGAGAAGGACCATGGTGTCATACCTCAGGGAGAATTACCCCGACGATTTCAATGATTTCGTTGAGAGCTCGGAGTACGTCGCCCTCATAGATCTCATAGCCTACATAGCTCAGGCCTTGAGTTTCAGGGTTGACCTCAACGCCAGGGAGAACTTCCTGGAGACCGCGGAGAGAAGGAATAGTGTCCTTAGGTTGGCGAGGTTGATCAACTACAACGCCAAGAGAAACAAACCAGCAACCGGACTTCTTAAAATTGATTCAATATCAACCACACAGGACGTCTTAGACAGCACAGGAACAAACCTTGCCACGCAGACAATAGTGTGGAATGATTCTGCCAACTCCAACTACAGGGAACAGTTCACGGCCGTACTGAACGCCGCTAATCAGACCGGACAACTGTTCGGCAATCCCAGGGAGTCGGGATCCATAGGTGGCATAGACACCGAGGTTTACACATTAAGTTCCAACCAGACGGACCTACCCCTGTTCAAGTATGTCAAGTCAGTGGGTGGCGTCAGCAGGCAGTTCGAGATAGTGTCCTCGACCATAAACAATTCAGATTCCATATACGAGTCAGATCCCATACCGGGCACGGGGCTCACCTACACCTACAGGTCAGACGGTGCGGGCGACAGTTCAAACAACACCGGATTCTTCTTCCTGTTCAAGCAGGGCACTATGCAGTACACGGACTTCACGGTGGACACGGCAGTGACCAACTACGTGAGATCCATAGCCGCATCCAACATCAACGACACGGATGTTTGGCTGTACAAACTGGACCAGTTCGGCCAGATAGCGGAGAAGTGGGCCAAGGTGCCCTCACTCTCAGGCAACAACGCCATCTACAACTCACTGGCGGAATCGGAGCGAAACATCTACAACGTCGTGACCAAGAACAACGACAGCATAGACTTGGTGTTCGGGGACGGAAACTTCTCTAACCTACCACTTGGCTCGTTCAGGACATACCACAGGGTTAGTGACAACGCCAAGTACGCCATACAGTCGGCTGACATGCAGAACATACAGGTCGCGGTGCCATACACGGACGCCAACGGTGCACAGCAGACCCTGACCATATCCATGAGCCTAAAGGCCAGCGTGTACAACGCGGCGGCCACTGAGTCCAATGACTCGATCAGGGAGAAAGCCTCCCAAGTGTACTACTCTCAGAACAGGATGATAACAGCAGAGGACTACCAGGTGGTTCCACTGTCAGCATCACAGGAGATAGTCAAGGTCAGGTCCGTCAACAGGTCAGCGTCGGGCATATCGAGAGCAAAAGAGATACTGGATCCAACGGGAGCATACTCAAATGTTTCGGTGTTCGCGGAAGACGGCATACTGTACAGGGAGGAGAGCACCCAGCAGTTCTCTTTCACGTTCAACAACAGGAGCGACATTCAGAGGACCATAGACACATCTGTTGAAGCCAGATTAAAAGAGGCCTATGCCAGGCAGTTCTATTATCTAAAATACGGAACCAAGGACCTCAGTACATTGACCGCCACGTGGAATTCCACAACCACATCCACCAACACCAACACTGGATATTTCACTTCAGGTGGACCGCTAGTAGTGGGCGACTACGCCACGTCTGATTTAAAATTCGCAAAGACGGGTGCGTTGATCAAATTCACATCACCAGACACCAGGAAGTTCTTGAATGGAGCACTGGTAACGTCAGGCACTGACAACGCCGAGGACAGGGCATGGGCCAAGATAGGAGCGGTGGTACTAGACGGTGCCAACGGCGGACTGGGAAACCTAGAATCCGGCGTGGGACCAATAACGCTCAACGATATCATACCAAACGGCGCTGTGTTGAGTGCTGTAATACCTAATTTCACCACGTCATTCTCTACCACACTGGAAGCTGACATAATAGACAGGATCGAGGCCTATGAGGAGTTTGGACTTAGGTACGACATAGACACAGAGACATGGAAGGTGATAACATCGACAAACCTAAGCACCAGTGCTGTGTTCAGTCTAGCAAACACCGGTAACGCATCTGGCACGAACCTTGATGCCAGTTGGTGGTTCAAATTCACGAATGACGGAAACACGTACACTGTGACCTATAGGAAATTAGATTACATATTTGAATCAGAATCACAGAATAAATTTCACTTCGACACACAGGACAGGATATACGACTACCAGACCGGTCGTAGCGTCAAGGACACGGTGAAGATACTGAAGACCAACAGCATAGTGTCAACCGGTAACAGCATAGGATATCCAATCACGTGGCAGGTGGTCGATACCGTGACTGAGGTTGACGGCTTCCAGGACAACAGAAAGGTCAAGGTGGGATTCTTTGATGCGGACGATGACGGTGTCGTGGACAATCCTGACATATTCGATATAGTGGTTGAACCCACACTGTCGCAGAGCACGAAGTTCGTGTTCTTTGAGAAGTACACATCCTATGACAACATAGAGAGATTCAGACCATACGCGTCCACAAATTTCGTGACCACACAGAACGAGTCTGATATAGATCTCAACACTGCCACTTACACTGACGGACAATTATTTTATTTCTATGACGCTGGCGAGGACGTAATCAAGTCATACAGCTCAGCCACAAATTCACTGACCACAACCACTGACTACATTGCCAGGAGGGGCAGGAGCTCCATCAGTTTCCAATACAAGCATTTTGCCGGGCAGGAGACCAGAATTGACCCCAGCGTATCAAACATTGTGGACATTTATTTGTTGGAGAGGACATATGACAACCTTTTCCGTGTTTGGTTACAGGATGGAGGTCAGAAACCAACTCCTTCCACGCAAGATCAGTTGAGGATCAACTACTCGGGAGTGTTGAATCCTCTGAAGTCTCTGTCAGACCAGATTATCTATCATCCAGTAAAATACAAGATACTTTTTGGTACAGACGCCGATGAAGAATTACAAGCAACATTCAAGGTTGTGAAAAATCCCAAAACAAACGTCACAGACGCAGTGATCAAGACCAGGGTGATCTCCGCGATAAACGAATTCTTCGCCCTAGACAACTGGGACTTCGGAGACACTTTCTATTTCACAGAATTGGCCGCTTACATTCACAATGAACTGGCACCAGACCTGCTGACAGCGGTCATCGTGCCCAACCAGTCAGGACAGGGTTTTGGGTCCTTGTTCCAGATCAACTCAGCGGCGGACGAGATTTTCATCAGTGGGGCCACCGTTGATGATGTGTCGATAATAACAGCACTTGGTGCCAATCAACTAGCGGCATCAGGCACTGTGGTCACATCAACATCAACTGCCACTACCAACACCACCACAGGATCAGCGGTATCAGGCTCCACTACAACAGGTTCCGGTTCAACGACCGGAAGTAGTGGGGCAGGTTACTAATGGCTGACAATCCCACAAACGCACTCACCAACAACGAAGTAGTCAAGCAAGGCGATAACGAATACAGACGAACTGTACAACACCTTCCAGCATTCTACAGGACGGACGCCAACCAACGTTTTCTGGCAAGCACACTAGACGCTCTGGTTCAGAAGGGAGATCTTGAGAGGTTGGATGGATTCATCGGAAGGCAGGATGCCTACACAAGAGAGATCAACGACAGATATATTCCGGCCACCAGCAGGGATAGATTTGCCTATCAACTTGAACCTGCGGTGATATACACAGATAGGGACACAACCTCGGTCAATCCGGAGGACCAGGTCAAGTTCACGGGCACCTATGATGACTACATAAACCAGATACGATACCTTGGAGGAAAGGTAGACAACCACGATCGTCTCAACAAGGAAATCGTTTACAGCTGGAACCCCGCAATAGACTATGACAAGTTAGTGAATTACAGGGAGTACTACTGGATACCCGAAGGTCCGGGCGCCATAGAGATTGATTCCGTTGGACCCAACGCTGTGGCCGAGTACACTGTGACCAACGTTGGACAAGCGGCGTATGAATTCAGACACAGGGAGAACGAGAACAATCCCATACTGACACTGTACCGGGGCAACACCTATAGGTTCAACGTGGACGCCAAGGGACACCCGTTCTGGATAATGACGGAACCCTACAAGAGCAAGGTGTCAGAGGACGGTTCCACGTCCACAATATATTCAACAGGTGTTACCAACAACGGCGCAGACGAAGGGGTGGTCATATTCACTGTTCCCACTTCAGGAGCACCAGACACGCTGTACTATCAGTGTGGCAATCATGATGCCATGTACGGCATACTGCAGATCAGAGATTCAGTCGCTACCACCAAAATCAATCCTGATGATGATATAATAGGAGTAAAAAATTACAGCCTTAGGACCTTGGACCTATCCAATGGTATGAAGATCAAGTTCACAAGCAGTCTAGTACCAACGGCGTACCAGGGCAAGGAATACTACGTGGAGGGAGTGGGCGACGCCATCACCCTTACCGATGTCGATGCCCTCATAGTTCCGTCGACTTATGCCACTGAGACCACTATACTGTACGACTCTGTGGCCTATGACACACGTCCATACGCTCTGGCCTACTACACGCCTGACGTCAAGGACTACATCACAATAAAGCGCGACAGCCGTGACCAGAACGCTTGGTCCAGGTACAACAGGTGGTTCCATAGAAGCGTGATAGAGGAGACCGCGCGTGTAAGTGGGTTCACACCGGTGCTGAACGAGGATGACCGTGCCAAGAGACCCATCATAGAATTCGACTCAGGACTGACACTTTACAATCACGGCACGGTGGCCAAGAGATCGGTCACACTGTATGACACGGTTACCACGGACGCTTTCAGCACGATAGTGAACAATAGCGGTTACATCATAGATGGTATCTCGCTGGCGGATGGCATGCGGGTGATATTCGCCGCCGACACCGACCCCATAGTTCGCAACAACATATACGACGTCAGTTTCGTGACCGCGGGTGATTCCACACAGAAGATAGCCCTCACAAAGGCCACGGACGCCACGCCCTCGGACAATGAAAGCGTTTTCATCGAGTTCGGCACTGTAAACCAGGGCAAGACATTCTACTACAACGGAGACACGGAGGCCTGGACGGAGGCACAGCAGAAGACTGGCCTGAACCAACAGCCGTTGTTCGGCATGTGGGACAACGATCACACTCCGTTCGACAACGAGACCAAATATCCTAACTCTTCGTTTACGGGCGCGACTGTGTTCAGTTATGCCACCAGCGACACCTCACCGATTGACACGGAACTTGGCATCAGGGTCAAGTACAAAACCATCAACAACGTGGGGGACATAGTTTTCGAGTCAGACCACACGTCTGGGACCTTCACCTACAAGAGCGGTTCTAGGACGGTGACCAAGAACCTGGCAGAAGGTCATCTACACTATACCACGGGCAGGCAGACCCACAATTCACGTAGCGCCTGGATCCAAAGAACAAACGAGGCAAGGCAACGTGTAATAAGGACGCGTATTGTGGATGACACGGAAAAGAGACTGTTTCCCATAGATGTCTATGAGAATTCAGCGGCGCTCACGGACCTAGAGGTTTCTGTGTCAGTGAATGGTAATAGGATGACCCAAGGCACAGATTACAATCTTGTGAACGGAACAACAAACAAGTATGTGAGGTTTGTTGAGGATCTAGCAGTCAATGATCAGATAAGAATGGCCACATACAGCAGTGCCACTAAAGTCACAGGCAAAGGAATCTATGAGGTACCTGAGAATCTGGCCATTAACAGTTTGAATCAACAACTAGGCACGTTCACACTGGGGCAGGTGTTGAACCATGTAAGGGACATATTTGACAAGAACCAAGATGTCACGGGAGCGATACCAGGCAATTCGAATCTAAGGGACAAACCAGATGCTCGGCTGAAGGGAGGTACGATTCATCAGCACGCCGGACCATTGGTTCCCGCTATCTTTGGTCTTATTGACCAGCAAACCAATTTGATTTCAGCGTTAGATTATGTCAATCAAGAATATGAGAAATGGTACAACGCCTTCCTCACGCATGCCACTGGCACTGCCTATGAAGGGGTGGCCGCGGACAGGGTTGACGAGATCATAGCATCGATCACACAAGGTCGTAACTCCACGTTCCCGTTCTTCTATGAAGACATGGTCGGCTGGGGAGAGAATGTCACAACTAGGACGTACACAGTTCAGGGCGCGTCACAGACAGAATACGCCATAGATTCACAGCACGATATAAACACGCCAAGCAACCGTGCGGTTTACGTGTACTTGAATGATGTGCAGTTGTTGGTGGGCACAGATTACACGTTCAGCACCACAGACGACAGCATCGACATCTTGACCACACTTGCTGAGGGAGATCGTATTGTTATCAAGGACTACGCGGATACCACAGGCAGTTACATGCCCGTCACTCCGACCAAGATGGGAATGTATCCCAAGTTCAAACCAGAGTCGTTCACCGATGACACATACCTCAATGACACAGCGGTCATTCGGAGGCACGACGGTTCTATTATCAAGGCCTACGGGGACGAGCGCGATGACTTAATACTGGAACTGGAGAAGAGGATATACAACAATCTGAAAACACAACACGATGCTAGTTTGGTGGATATACATGATGTCCGACCCAGCGCATTCACCCCAACTGAGTATTCCCTTGCTGAAATTGACGATGTAATGTCCGCAGACTTCAATGTCTGGGCTGGTAGAAACAGTGTCCAGTACATCAACAACACGACATTCACCGAAGGGTCGCCGTTCACATATAACTACGCCAAGTCAACTGACAGGTTAAATGGACAGAGCTTGCCAGGCTATTGGAGGGGCATATACAAATATTTCTATGACACAGACTCACCACACACTAGACCGTGGGAGATGTTGGGTCATTCAGAGAAACCCACTAACTGGGACGCAACATACGGAACTGCGCCATACACCTCAGGAAATGATGTTTTGTGGAACAAGATAGCCACAGAACCAGGCAGATACGGAAAACCATCAATCAAGCAATACCTCCCTGTTGACGATTCTGGCAATCTGTTGGACCCCATAGCGGCCGGACTGATCGACTCCTTTGACATACCAGGACGCCAGGCGTCATGGAAGTTTGGTGATCAAGCTCCAGCCGAAACCGCATGGCGAAGATCAAGTTCATACCCATTCACTGTGATGAAGACACTGGCATTAACGAAACCAGCCAAGTTCTTCAGCAACCTGTTCGATCCTTCTAGGCTGTCTACCAACACAGCGGGAAACCAGATCTACACATTGACCGGAATTAGGAAGACGCTGTCTACTGCGAAATATCACCTAGAGACAGAGACTAACAACGACACAGGTGTCACGACTAGATACCAGACAGCAGGTTATCAACCCTTCGTAGTCAATTTTTTAGTATCAAAGAACCAAGATCCAAAGACTTTTTACTATGACAAGATGAAGGCCTTATCAGTGCAGTTGGCCTACAAACTGGGCGGTTTTACTGACAAGGAAAACATCAAAGTGTTGACAGACAGTGTGTCGCCGGGATCCACATCAGGCTCCAAATTCATTCCAGACGAAAACTACAAGATACTATTCAGGACCTCCAACCCAGTGGAGAGCTTCCAATACTCCGGAGTGCTGATAGAGAAGAACACAGACGTAAGTCAAGACGGTTCCACGCTACAGGGAGGTTACAAAGTTCTTGGTTACTCTACTACAAAACCCTATTTTAAATTCAATTATCCGATAAAGACCACCACCAACAAGTCGGTGTCCGTTACAGGATCACAGGCTGTGGCACAATACAACGCCTACCAAGAGACTGTGCAGACAATACCATACGGCCACGTGTTCGACACAATTCAGGACGTCGCAGACTTCCTGTTCGGTTATGGGCACTGGCTAGAAGGTCAAGGTTTCAGGTTCAACAAATTTTCCAACGAACTGAAGGAGACTCTAAACTGGGCGAACGCCGTCAGAGAGTTCCTGTTCTGGACCACACAGCCGTGGGCTCCGGGATCGGCCGTTACGGTATCACCGGCCGCGGATGGCTTTGAACTGGACACAAACAACAGCATAGTTGGAATGTTGAAGAACCTAGCAGGTGATTACTCATTGCTGGATGCCGGTGGCAGAAAGATCGACATAAGCGAAATATCCACGAAAAGGATAGGAAAGACTTTTGAACTTAGTATAAAATCTGATCAAGTGGGACTTTACAACATAGCGTTGAACACTGTCCAGAAGGAACACCTGTTGGTGTTTGACAACAGCACTGTTTTTGCAGACATCATCTATGATACTTTCACAGGATTCAGGCAACCACGATTGAAATTGGTTGGATGGAAGACCGGTGGGTGGAACGGCGACTACTATGCTCCTGGATTCGTGTTTGATGCGGCACAGGTGACATATTGGTTGGCAAACACCGACTACAGATTGGGTGACTCGGTGGAGTTCCAAGGCAAGTTCTACGTGGCCAAAGTCAACCACAACTCGGGTCCGGTGTTTGAAGCTTCGAATTGGACATTGAAATCCAGCAAGCCGGTATCACAACTGATACCTAACTTCGACTACAAAATTGCACAGTTCAATGATTTCTACAATCTTGAATCCAACAACTTTGACGAGTCACAACAACAGCTGGCTCAGAGGTTGATAGGTTACCAGAGCAGGGATTACCTAGAGAACCTTTTCGTCAATGACGTTTCACAGTACAAGTTTTATCAGGGCTACATCCGCGAGAAAGGCACAAAGAATGCCATAGACAAGATACTCAAGGCCAAGTATGAAAATTCAGACATCACCCTGGACTTGTACCCTGAATGGATGATTAGAACCGGAAAATTCGGAAACACCGACTCTACAGAAAGCATACAGATCATTCTTCAAGATGACCAAATCAACGCCGACCCACAGAGCATAGAACTATATGACACCACCAACGAAAGTGTTGAGTATGCGCGATCGCAGTACGTGGCCAAGTCGGATCTATACTCAGTGCCGGTTGAATACACAGCATCGTCAACGTTCAGCAGACTTGACTACACCAAACCGGGCGTGGACAGGGAAACAGCACAGGTTTACAAGACCGCTGGATACCCCCAATTGGCACAGGTACAACACACTGCATTGAACATCAGTGACCTGTTTAATCTAGACGTGAACAGGATAACATCTAACGATCTGGTATGGGTTGCCAACAAGTCCAACAAGGACTGGGACGTGTTTAGGATCACAGTCAGTGACTTCAAGATAGCGAGTCTGAGGACCATCAACAGCGCAACGCAGTTGGAGATAACCTTCACAGGCACCCATGGACTTTCAGAAGCAACACCAACAAGCGAGGCCGATTATTTCGCGATCAGTAACAGCGAGGAGGCCACCCTGAATGGTGTATACCAATTGTCAAGCACTCCGGACCACAAGACAGTCATAGTTGACTTTGACGGAAACACGGCTTTCATACCCACACTGGAGGATGGGTCCACTGCGGACAGTTATGGTAATGTTTACAAATTCATATCAGTGAGGCTCTCTTCCATGGACAACGTCAATGACAGGCTGAGCTACTCTGATTACATCGACAAGGATGATGACATCGAGCGGGAGGGCGACAAGGTGTTTGCTGATGCGGACAGTTCGGGACTGTGGCGAGTGTACGAGAAGCAGGATCCATACACCAGTAGGCAGATTCTTTCTCCTAATTCGTCTGCCACGGACCAGGAGTTCGGGCACAGGATAGTAGCACGTGATGATGGTAGGACCGCGGTAGTGTCGGCACCAGGAGCAGGGCAGGGCAGGGTGCACTTCCTGTTCAGACAATCCCATGACCCAGGCACGAGGTTCACGGTACAGTCCACGGCCGCGATGACCGAGGGTTCTGACAACACCAGCAGATTGGGAGAGTCTTTGTCCATGAGCACGGACGAGAACTTTGTGGTTGCGGGCGCACCCTACGCCAATCTCGTAGATCAGGATGGTAGTACCATCACCCAGAACACAGGGCTCATCAAAGTATACCTGTGGAATCCAGAAGTTTTCAACTACGGCATTCTCAGCACCATAAAGGCTCCCACGGATGGGTCAACGGCCAACACTGATCTGAATTTTGGTTGGTCTCACAAGATATCAGAACCTTCAGTAGCATCCACGAGATCCACACCCCAGAAATACATGTTCGTGTCGGCACCAGGACACGAGAACGACACTGGAAGAGTTTACCTTTACACGTGGGGCGTAGGGTTGGATGGTTCTACGTACGACACCTGGACTCAAGACTACACCATTGAGGCACCAGATGGTGGTTCGGGACAAAGGTTCGGTCATAGAGTCGACGCCAATGACAACGGTGATATATTAGCGGTCAGTTCTGTGGCGCCAGGAAATGCGGGCAAGGTGGAGATATTCGTAAGGACATCACAGAGCAATGACGGAAGCACACAGAATTCATTCGCACTGACACAGACCCTCACAGGAGTGGACAGTGACGGATCCAGCATCAATACCGCTTTTGGTGAATCATTGGCCATGAGCAAGGACGGCACAACGTTAATAGTAGGCGCACCCGGTGTGGATGGTTCACAACAAACCGATGGTGGAGCCATATACTACTACAAATGGAACGCAGACGGGTCAACGAACACCTACACCCTACAGCAGACAATCACTGCTCCAGATACACAGGACAACATGAAGTTTGGTACCACACTAGACATCGATCAGACAGGCACCAGGTTGGTCATAGGGGCGGAGAAATTTGCTAACGCTAGGGAAATGAAATTTGACTCAGGGGAGACCACCTTTGACCTGCAGGACACCACAATCGTGGATCTAAACATTGGTTCGGGAGCGGCATACACAGCAACAATGTACAACACCCGTTTCGTGGTCGACGACAAACTTAACTTTGACAGTGTCACGTCCAATGATGATTTTGGAAGAGGGGTGTGTATGATAAAAGACACAGTGTTTGTTGGTGCGCCGGACGATGACGGTAATCTGACCACTGACGGTAGCACCCGATTGTCCAACGACGGCACGGTGGTGTGTTATGACCTCACAGTGAGGGGAGAGTACGCTTGGAAGAATTTAGTCACAGAACAACCATTAATGGACGTGGACAAGCTGGGTGGGGTATTTGAATTCAACAAAAAAACCAAACAGATCAGAGATTATTACGATCTCTATGACCCAGTGAAAGGCCGGATACTGGGTGTGGCCGATCGTGAGATCAACATAAAGACCACCTGGGATCCTGCCACTTACAATTTCGGCACTGATTCCAACACGAGGACGCCATGGACAGATGACCACTTAGGGGAGACATGGTGGGACCTATCCACGGTGAAATGGATCTGGTACGAGCAGGACACACAGGAGTACAAGCACAATAACTGGGGCAGGACATTCCCAGGATCAAGCATAGACGTGTATGAGTGGACAGAGTCAACACTGCTTCCTAGTCAGTGGAACACAAGGTCGGGCACACAGCAGGGAGCCGCAGAAGGCATCTCAGGCATCGCTCTGTACGGCGATGACTCTAGGTACACAGTGGTTCAGAAATACAATTCTAGACTGGATAGGTTCGTCAACTTCTACTATTACTGGGTCAGAAACAAGGTAACCGTGCCCTCTGAAAGTGTGGTAACAAGAAAGAACTCTACTTCACTGGTGGCAAACATGATAGCCAACCCAGAGAGGTTCGACAAAAAATATTATTCGATCACAGACACTAACAAGTTTTTGATCAACAATACCGATAATTTGATCAACGATGAAATAGTGCTCAATGTTGATGTAAGGACCAATGATTTCGAGGGAGATTCTCACTCGGTCTGGAAATTGGCCCGCGAAGGCGACAAGGACTACAGGCCAGGAACGCAGATTGAACAGCGTTGGTGGGACTCGCTGATAGGTTCCAACGAGGCGGGAGATTTGGTCCCAGACGTGAATCTGTCAGTCAATGAGAAATATGGAAACTCTGTTAGACCTAGACAGAGCTGGTACGTGGATAGGTTTGGGGCACTCAAGGAGATCATCGACTACACCAACTCTGTGTTGAAAAAGAACCAGCTGGTGGGACAGATAAACCTCACCAATCTCGATTCAAAACAACCAGAGCCCACGGCACAGAGTGGGGAGTGGGACGCGGTGGTGGACACCTACGCCGAGCTCACGTACATCAACACCTCGGACCTATCAGGAACTGTGAATTACCTCGTGAGGTCGGACGAGACGGCCAACAACTTCTGGTCCATATACCAATGGGATGGCACCGAATTTTCAAGGACCAAGATCCAGACCTACAACACATCAGTCTACTGGAGTTACACAGACTGGTACAAAACGGACGGTGACATGATTCACGATGAGAACACAACCATAGACAAGCAAGTTACTTTCCAATACGAACTGGACTCATTGGAACTGGAAATAGGTTCTCATGTCAAAGTCACATCAGCTGACACTGGTGGTTGGAAACTGTTCATGAGGACGGCCTCCGGATGGGAATTGGTTGGCACGGAGAATGGCACCATAAGATTGTCCACAAAACTCTATGACTACTCGCAGGATGCCACAGGTTTCGCTGGCGAAGACACTTTCGATGACAACCGTTTTGACCAAGAGCCCAGGATAGAGACCAGGAAGATATTGACAGCCATCAGGGATGACCTGTTCATCAACGATCTGGCGCAAGAGTACAACACACTGTTTTTCACTGGTTTACGACGTGTACTGTCAGAACAGACATATGTTGATTGGATGTTCAAGACCAGTTTCATCAATGCCAAAAACAGTGTAAGATCACTCGATCAACGTAAGTCATACACAACCGGCACCGACGCATGGATAGAAGATTACATCAATGAAGTCAAACCATTCCACACCAAGATACGGGAATACAAACTGGGATACACGTCCTCAGAGACACAGGACGGTATATTCACTGACTTCGATAATCCACCATTTTTCTGTCCGGTATCAGGCAAGATAAGATCACTCAACGTAGACAGCAGTGGTGAGTGCAGTGATACAGAACTCATCACACAGTATCCGTGGCAGATGTGGTACAATTACCACAAGAAGTATGTGCAGTCAATCACGGTCACGCACGGAGGTAGTGGTTATCAGACCACACCAACCGTCACTGTTTTAGGCGGTACAACAGGATCAACAGGTCCTTTCCAGATACAGGCCACCAGCACATCAGGTGCCACAAGCGGTTCGTTTGGATATTACTACCCATTGTTCACTAGCGAGAAGCAGGCCGAAATATATGACTCACAGAATGGTGGATCTGGCACAATGAAGTCGTACACTTTCGACGGTTACTCAGGAACGTTCTATGGTCCAACAGCAACGACCAGAGAAGCGCAGGGCGACAAGTCAGGAGCATTCAAAATGTACGTCACACCACGCACGACGGCGGCCACTGCCACGGCAACTGTACAGAATGGTGCGGTCACAAGGATAACCGTGACCGGAGTGGGAGCCAACTACACAGCGACACCGACAGTTATAATCTCAGGAGGAAGGACAGACGGTTCAACACCTGCAGACACGGCCAAAGCCTATGCAAATCTAAACAATGATCTTGTGAGGGATTTCGACACGACCATCAAGTTTGACAGGGTGTCTAGCACATCTAGGGTACAAGAGTGGACTGCATCTACAAGTTATGCGTACAACGCCTTGATTAGATACAACAATGAACTTTACAAAGCCACCAGTGCCTTCACTTCCACAACGGACTTTGATGACAACATAGGAGATCTATACAAGGTTTACGGTGACGAGACAGGACTGACGGCGGCAGACAGGACCAAAGGTTTCTACACACCAGGTTCGGGAATGCCAGGCAATGAATTAGACCAAGTGATGACCGGTGTTGACTATGGCGGAACAGTGGTCACAGGACTGCTTTTCTCACAGGAACAGGGTTGGGACAGGTCGGGTTGGTACGATTTCCCATGGGACAACTATGGAAATTCCAGAATTATACCTTTCAGGGCCGATGGTTCCACATCCACTTACACATTCGCTACCGCTCCAACCACGTCCGACGTGTACCAGGTCTACATAACCGCCGATGACAGCACCAGGAGGAAATTAGATGATGTGATAAGGGGAGACGGATCGACCACCGCATTCACTTTGAGTGAAACGCCAGACGCAAACGCCCTGGTTGAATTCATACCTTTCGACGACGACGGTGTGCTTACAGCAACAGACGACAGGACGCTTGACAGTATTGTGCAGGGCGGACTGTTCGGTTCCGCGTTGGGTTACGCACCCAGCGACATCATACTAGAGGGTGATGATTTCGTCAACCCAGACACCAGTTACGCACCAGAGGAGACGGTGCCAGGGCAACTGTTCGACACGCTAGACATCAAGGTGTACACGTCACCTGAGTCGGGAGTGCCCTTTATCACAGAGAAGAACTACAGGGGTGACGGCAACACCACGGAGTACGCAATAGGTGACTTCCCAGGAACACTGGGATCAGTCACGGTCACAGTGGATGGTGTGATCAAGAAACTGACCACTGACTACTCGGTTGACGTGGCCAACAAGACCATAACATTCGTGTCAGCACCATCGTCTATGTCGGTGATATCGACAAAAGTGTTTGCGATATCTGGAGAAAACTACAGGGTTCTCGACACATTCACAGGAGATGGTTCAACATCAGTGTTCACGACATCTACCAGGGGCGAATTCAATCTAGACTCCACGTCGAGCGACATGTACATAACCATCGATGGAGTTCCCACAACTGCGTACACCACAACAACGACAGCAAACACGATCACAGTGACATTCACTACAGCACCTGCTTCAGGCGAGTACATACAGATAGCAGGGTTCAACAAGTCCACTACGTCCACTAGGAGTTACGCTTCAATCAGGAGCGAAACCATCACCTATGATGGATCTACCAACAGATACACGTTGACTTATCCGCCGGGAGCGATAGGACCATTCTCTGGTCTGACCATGGTGGAAGTCAATGGAAGGATGTTGCGTGGTCCAGACAACACCTACTACCTCGGTGATGGTAGCACTTACACATACGGTGTGGCATCCGGTCTGGGTGATGGGTCAACGGTTGATCCTGCCAAGACGATAACATCTGCCGCACAGGTGGAAGTTTATGTCAACGGGACCAAGAAAGATCTCAACACCCACTACACGGTGGACACTGGAAACCAGAACATAGAATTCGTGTCTGGAGCCGTTCCAACAGCAACTGATGTGATCTGCATATCAACGCTTGTGGACAATCACTATTTCAACGAAGGCACCGACATAATTTTCAAACCAAGTGCCATAACTTCTCCATACTCATTGACCGCAGGCGATGTGTTATCAGTGACCACATTCAACAACGCACTGGGCATGAAACAGAGACGTGAAGTGCTGGAGGGCAGGTCGGGAGGAGTGTTCGCTTTGAGGTTCGCGCCACTCAATGCTACCCACACATACGTTTGGTTGAACGGCGAGCAACTTACACAACAGTATGACTACACAGTGTCAGACACCACATTGACCATAGTTGGTAAGACGATCACAGCATCAGACAGGATTGACGTGATGTATTTCGCACTGGAATCAGCAGTGGGGGCCACAGGATTCAGGATATTCAAGGACATGCTGAACAGGACATTCTACAAACGTATCAGCAAGACAGCGACGACAAAATTGACTATCGACATGACGGAGGGCACACAGACCATAACGGTGGAAGACGGTTCGGTGCTGGGCACACCAGACATAGCCAGCAACACGCCGGGTGTGATCTTCGTTGACAAGGAAAGAATAGAATACTTCACTAAATCAGGCAACACGTTGGGTCAGTTGAGACGTGGAACCCTGGGAACAGGAATTAAGGAGCACGGATCAGGCACGGAAGTGGTAGACGCGTCTGGTACTCAAACCGTCCCTTACGCGGACACAGTTTACACCAACACCTTCACCGGTGATGGCAGTACGGTGACGTTCGCACTATCACAAGCACCATCCAACGCTGGCGAGTTAGACATATTCATTGGTGGCCAACGATTGTTGCTCACCAGCGAGGATGGATCAACCATAAACTACTCTGTGGACGGAAGCACGACGGCAGTTACGTTGAGCACGGCACCTGCTCTGGGAACACAGATCAAGATATTACACAAGAAAGGACAGGTCTGGTACACGGGCGCAGATGGTAATCCAGCAGACGGCAAGGGATTACAGGCCTCTACGACTCAACCAGCTCAATTCATAGCGAGTGAGCCCACAAATGCACCTGAATAAATACACTAGATGACACAGCAAGACAAATCACAAGAATCTAAAAAACAAGAACAAAAGAAGCCACAGGACAACACGGGTGTGATGATGACAGGACACATCAAGATCTTTGACCCTGAAACAGGCGAAGTTATAGTTGACAAGAGGAACGCCATACACTACGAGAACATGTCGCAGGCGTTGGCCAATTCACTGGCCAACAAGAGCAACGGTTTTGTCCATGAGATGGCTTTTGGCAATGGTGGGACCAGTGTTGACCCCACGGGGATAATAACATATTTGACCCCAAATTCCACAGGAACCAATGCGAGCCTTTACAACCAGACATACTACAAAGTCATAGACGACAATTCAGCAACCAACAAGGACACCACGCGTAACAAGATGGAGATCAGACACACCGCGGGAAACAAATACACCGACATAGTGTGCACCTGCACACTGGACTACGGTGAACCAACCGGACAGGCCGCTTTTGACAACACCACGGATTTCAATGGCGACTATGTGTTCGATGAGCTGGGTCTAAAAAGTTGGGAGGGCACAGAGAACGGTTCTACCAACAAGTTGTTGACTCACGTGATATTCCATCCGGTACAGAAGTCATTGAACAGATTGATACAGATTGATTACACCTTGAGGATACAGAGTTTGACAACTTTCACAGAGACCAGTGCGACCGCGCTTACCACGTCTAACACCGTAAGCGGAACCACGTCGGGTGCGAACACAGGATACTAGAGTATGGCATACATCGTAAACAAAACCGACAACACAGCATCACCAAACCAGTACACTGTACAAGATGGGGTGATCAACACACAGACAGACTTGAGTTTCATAGGCAAGGGCTATGCGGGTTATGGAGAAGCCATAGCGGAAAACTTCCTGCACCTGTTGGAAAATTTTTCAAACAGCACCGCACCCACCAAACCCATAAAAGGACAGTTGTGGTTTGACAGTGCCAACAACAGGCTCAAGGTGTACACTGGCGCAGACTTTGTTCCGTCTGGTGGTAACGTGCCATACCAGGCGACGCAACCCAGTGCCATAAATCAAGGAGACCTATGGATCGACTCGGACACCGGACAACTGTACTTCTACAACGGTAGCAGTTCCATATTAGTGGGACCTCCCGCCTCCACAGGCACAAAGAATGGTTTTGAGTTTGAAACCATCCTGGATTCCACCGACGCCTCACAGGACATAACAAAATGGTACAACGACGATGTGCTTATTGCCATAATATCAGGCAACAGTTTTACACCCAAGGTATCTATCTCTGGATTTTCGACCATACAGCAGGGAATAACACTAAATTCTTCCACCAATGTGTTGGGAGGAACTTTGGTCGGCAATGCGGACACAGCCACAGAGGCAACCAACGTCACGGTATCAGCCAACAACTCAGCCAACGAGACCGTATACCTCACATTTGTTGACGGAGCAATCGGCACACAGGGCATAGAGACGGACACCAGCCTGTCATACAACCCAAGCACCAATGTGCTGACCACTACAGCCAGTTCGGCACGGTACGCTGACTTGGCGGAGATCTATGAATCAGATGCTGAATACGATGTGGGCACGGTCGTTATATTCGGCGGTGAAAAAGAAATAACGATCTCCAAAGAAGGCAATGACATAAGAGTAGCCGGAGTAATCAGTGATAACCCGGCCTACCTAATGAATTCGGAAGCGACAGGTTTGCCTGTAGCACTCGCGGGAAAGGTCAAATGCAAGGTTGTGGGACACATAAACAAGGGTGACATGTTGTCATCGCATCCGACACACAACGGCGTTGCCAAGAAGACACACGATCCGCAGGTGGGAGAGGTCATAGGAAAAGCACTGGAAGACTACGATTCTGATGAAATAGGCACTATTAATATAGTGGTGGGAAGGTGCTAAATATAAGCAAATGGCGTACACAATCAACAAAACAGACGGCACAGTAGTAACAACGATCACAGACGGAACGGTGGACAACACCACGTCGTTGCAGTTGTTTGGTAAATCATACTCAGGTTTCGGTGAAGGCCTAAACGAGAACCTAGTCAAACTGTTGGAGAACGCCGCATCGACATCGGCACCAAGCGCACCTCTCAGGGGTGAACTATGGTTCGACACGACCACAAATCAGATAAAAGTTTACGATGGAACAAGTTTCAAGCCCACAGGAGGCGCCAAGGCTGATTCAATCATTCCAACATCACCATCGACAGGCGACCTATGGTTAGACACCACAAACGATCAGGTGTTCGTGTACACAGGCGACACAAGATCACACCAAACCAACTCAGGTTGGGAACTGATTGGTCCAGCATTCACGGCGGGGCAGACAGAATCAGGTTGGAAGATAGAAACACTGGCCAGCGCGGGAGGAAACAAGGTTGTTTCTTCGATGTACGTGGGCAACACAAGAGTGGCGATACTCTCCAAAGAGACCTTCACACCGAGTGCCTCACAATCAGGCTTCGCTGAGATAAGAGCGGGTCTGACTTTGAATTCCACACTGGGCGCAGTGTTCGAAGGTTCGAGCACACAGGCCGCAACTTTGGACACAACAGACACCACGAATGCCACATCACCGGGCGAGGCCCTACAGGGTGGTGCCAATTTCTTAAGATCAAACACATCAGACACCATGGCCGGCGCATTGACCATAGACAATGACACGGGTATAATTTTAGGTGACGCACAGGAATTGACCATCTCTGTTTCAAGCAATGATGTAACTATAGCGCAGACATCACAGGACAAGGATCTTAGTTTCACAATCAATGATGGTGGCGTGACAAAAACACCACTCGTTTTCACAGGAGCAACAGGTGATATAACACTTACAGGAAACACCACAGTTACAGGTAATCTTACAATCACTGGAGAATTTGAGAACAGTTCGAGCGAGATCAACATAGTGAATGACGCTTTCATCAAATTAAACACAGGGAATTCCGAAACAGATTCAGGAATTATAGTGGAAACATCAGACACCGACGACGCAAGATTGAAATACAATGTGACAGCCAACTACTGGGAAGCTGGAGAGAACGCCACGTACTCACAGATAATTAGATTGGCGGACACCACAGATGATGGTGCGGCGAATCACTCTACTACACTGAAGTCATCATCAACAGGTGGATTGACTTTAGATTCGTTGACCGTAGCAACACCAGGTTCGGCAATAACACCAACAGATTCTAGAGAAACGGTGCCAACCATCGCACAGGTGGCCACTTTCGGAGACCAATGGGGTGGTTCAGAGAAGACTGTATCAACTGTTGCACCAACAAGTGGTCAAGGCAGTGACGGAGACTTCTGGTTCGTAAGGGAGGCATAATCCCATGGCCACAGTCGTCAAGACATTCAACTACACAGGCACACTTCAGCAGGCCACTGTACCACCAGGTACACAGTCAATAGACGTGCACCTTTGGGGTGGCGCCGGCGGCGGTGGTGGAGGAGACCAAGGAGGTCCAGGTGGATCGGGAGCGGCCGGACACTATGTGACAAAAACATCAATTTCAATATCATCAGCGCAGATAGGACAGACTATGAACATCGCAGTGGGAGGCGGTGCCGGAGGTGGTGGAAATGGCAGTAATACACCTGGTGGAGCCAACGGCAAGAGTATCACGGGCTACTCAGGAGGAACAGGTGGTCGCTCTGGTCCGTCGGGCTTTTCAGGATCAGGTGGTGGCGGCGGTGGAGCCACGGTGGTACAGATAGGTGGAACAGACATCGCGGTGGCCGGCGGCGGAGGCGGCGGCGGCGGAGCCGGTATAGCCTCAAACGGTACGGCGGGCATCAACACAAATTCAGCTACATCGAACTCTCCAGGAACACTAGGAGAGAATGGTAAGAACCACTCCGGAGACGGTGGTGGTGGTGGAGCCGGTGGCGGTGGAGTCGACGGTGGTAGATCAGGAAACGCAGGATCGGGAGACAACGGCGGAACAGGTGGTCGCTCCGGTTCCAATAACGCCGCAGGCGGTACGTCATCAAACGGATCAGGCATCACACCAGGCGGCACGGGTTCACAATATTATAGATCAGGAGTAGCAGTGGCTGGTCGCGCGGGAAGATCAGGAGCAAACGGCAGGGCAGTAGTGGTATTCAACATAGGTGTGCAGGCCAACTACAAAGTTTCAGGCACATGGAAGAGCATCAGTGACATGTACACCAAGGTTGCGGGTTCTTGGAAGAGCATCACAGCGGCATACTACAAAGTTGGCGGCGTATGGAAGGCAATGTTCAACTCAGGTGTCAATTTCATATCAACTGCGGCAGGGTTTGGAGACTCGTCTGGTAGTTCCAGCTCTGGAGGCGGTGGAACTGGTGGTGGTTGTTTCATAGCGGGCACAATGATAACCATGGCGGATGGATCACACAAACCGGTTGAACAGGTAGACATACGAGACGAAGTAGCAGTGGGTGGTTTTGTTTTCGCCACAGGTAAATTCCTCATAGACAACCTGTATGACTACAAAGGGATAAAGGTTTCCGGCACGCACATGGTCAAAGAGAATGGTAAATGGACACGTGTAGAGGACAGTGAACATGGTGTCGCGCTGGGCAATGACGAACACATCGTGTACGTTTTTGGATCAGAGCACAGGAGAATCATAATCAACGGTACGGAATTCACAGACTACTTCGAACTGAGCGAACAGGAAGAACTTATCAACCACGGCGAGGGAATATTCAGCAATTGGCGAGATCATGATAGACAGATTCATGGTAAAAATGTTAATATACTGAATGCTTGATAACAGTTTCTACCACGGCCAACAGGGCGAATGCTTCCGACAACTAGACAAACACTGGCAAGACATAAAACACGAGTTCGACTCTCAGCCCAACAAGACATTCCTAGACCCAGAGGACTTCTCTGACAGCGTCCGAGGACTGCCAGAGGACTTCGATGACAGGTCCGGAGACTACGTCAGTGGCGAATGGCGTGCGCTGGGCATACAGTCTGGTGATCACGAGGGACAGTCGTTCAACGACTATCCCATGCTGTACTCCATACTGAGGAAATTCCCATACAAGACCAACGTGGCCATAATGACCGTTGGTCCCAAAACCAAGATCGGCAACCACACGGACAACGAGGGAGGATGGAGATACCAGATGTGCCTGGATGATGGTGGTGGAGACCAGAGCGGAATGTGGGTTAAGAATCTCGAGACTGGAAAACAAGAACTAATGACCTGGAAAACCGGTGAGGCATACGTTTTCCAGCCAGGACTGCAACTACACAACGGATTCAACCACAATCCTGGCCCAAGGACCACACTTCTCATTGACTTTTGGAAGGAATCCCAGTACACTAAAGAAAGTTTCGACAAATATTACCAGCACTACTCGGAGTGTTT